>ENA-OWPB01000108-OWPB01000108.1-human-gut-metagenome-genome-assembly--contig:-NODE-108-length-105825-cov-45.687010_pt1 | contig 105825 bp, 96 predicted proteins | sample MGYA00248260_ERZ651838 | MGnify/ENA primary metagenome ERZ651838 (study PRJEB26924, sample SAMEA4378304) | human gut metagenome | biome: human gut; feature: human-associated habitat; material... | reverse complement strand
ACAACCTATAAAAGCACCACAGAATCTGCGACACTACGTCCGTTAAACTCCGGTTTACAATGCATAGCAGTCATACCGTATTGCTTTTCCTTTTAATTCATAGGTTGGATTTTTCCCAGCAAGAAACGGGCTTTTCAGCGGGCGTTTTACAATGATCTTGGAAGGCTTTGCCTGAATCGCCGCCTCAAACAATTCGACCTCATCCGAACACGGTGGTTCAAGTTTCTGGATCAATTGCAGTTTTTTATTGATCAGTCCCGATTTTTGTCTGCCTGGAAACATCGGATCAAGATAGATCAGATCGATGTCATCCACACGGCTTTTTAACTCGTCTACGCTGTTGCCCTCCACAAGCTGCATTCTGGCAGTAATATCTTTCAACTTTGGGTGTTTCTTTGCTCTGCGGAGCGCATCTTTTAACAGAACTGCCACAACCGGGTTCTGTTCGTATAACATCATCTCATACCCACAGGCGGCAAGCAGGAAAGCATCCTCCCCCATACCGGCAGTCGCATCAATTCCCTTTACATTTGTCTGCGTTGTTTTAGCTGCGCGCACCAGCATTTCATGCGCAAGTCTGCCGTCACTCACTCTGTGCAGCATACCCTCAAAATCGCCCTGATAGCTTAACCCATATCCAATGAGAGAAACTCCTTTTGCATCAAAAAGAACCGTCAGTTCCTCTCCCGGTTTGTCTAAAAGTGTGGTGCCTGTCCGTCTGGCAAATGATTCCGCCATATCCCTCTGCCCGCCTTTTCCAATGCAGGCAACAAATTTACTACTCATTCTATTCTCCCGGATCACGATAAAATATAACGATGAAAAATAGAGGTGCATAAGCACCTCTAAATGAATTATAAATATTATAACATGAATGTTCCTGTTTTACCAGCACAACGTCTGGATCGAATGTGCCGGAATTTCCATGTCACATTTCATTCCACTTTCGCAGAACGTAAACGCCTGTGTATCATCCGTACAATTTAACAGAATCATTATTTTTTCGCCATCCGGGTTCACAAAACCACATGCTTCCACTTTACTTGTAAAACGTGATACAAGCATACGTTTTGCACCTCTTTTGATGAACCGGCTGAAATGTCCAATATAGTAATAAGACAGTTTTACATCGATCGTATCATTTTTTGTGTCACACATAACCGGCGCATCACAATAATTTTTGACATGATTCGGTCCACCCAGTTCATCCAGATAAATATTCCAATCCAGATAGGCATTCATTCCTGCATTGAAATTTCCCAAAATATCATGTGCATACATCTCCGCATGGGCAACCTGATTGTCTGAAGCGAATCTGGAATACTCTACACACCCCTCGGTAAAAATCAGCTCTTTTTCCGGGAAACGATTCCGCACCTCTGCAAGTGCCTCAAAATGATCACCCGTATACCAGTGGAACGCGATCCCGTCAATTTTCTTTTCTGCCTCTTCCGTGGAAAGGCTCTCTAATGCGCGATCCAGCACACGTTCCTTATTATGATCCCACACATTAATTTTCACATCATTATGACCTTCCTGATCTAATGCTGCTCTTAAATAATTACATACATATTCCTGCTCCTCGCTTCCTGTAAACAGGCAGGAATCCCATGTCTGCGTGGCATTCGGCTCATTCTGCACCGTAAGACGGCTGATCTTAATACCCTCTTTTTCATATTCTGAGACATAACGTGCAACAATTTTTGCCCACATCCCATAATATTCTTTTTTCAATTTTCCACCGTGATTCATGTCACCGTTTGTTTTCATAAATGCCGGCGGGCTCCACGGCGAAGCTAAAAAACAAAGGTCCTTTTCCTTTTTCTGTGCTTCATGTATAAACGGAATGATATATTGTTTATCTCTTTCAATCGAAAATGTCTTTAACTCACTGTCATCCTGATCTTCCACATACGCATAATTCCCTAATGCAAAATCACAGCTTTGAATATGCGTGCGGCAGAAATTATACCTGTTTCCCTTTTCTCCGAAATATAGTCCGATCAGTTCTTTTTTCTTCTCGTCACTCATTCTGGAATAGGTATAGGCTGCTGCTTCTGTAAGTGCTCCACCCATTCCAAGTACTTCCTGATATCTCACTTCCGGGTATGCCTTGATGAGGTTCATTTCGATTCTTTCGTCTTTTTCCAGTGTCTTTTCTGTACAGATAAACACCCCGTCTTTATTTGTTGTATAACATTTCATGATTGTGTACTCCATTTCCAAGTATTTATAAGGAGCCGAAGAAACAGACCCTTATTTTTTACATTCCTAATTTTTCAGCGTTGGCAGCCATTTTTTCATTTCTTACTTTCACAATTGCATCCCAGTCATTTTCTTCGCGGAACTGTCTATAAGATTCTAAAATACTGTCAAATTCTGCATCGTCGTTTGCGCGAATCATTCCGACAAGTGTAGTAGCCCAATTTGTTTTTATCGCACTGTATGCACGTGCCTCTGCGCTTCCTGTCTCCGGATCTGTATTCTCCAAAATAAAGTGCGGATATAATTTTCCGATTCCCCATTCCTGCATCTGTTTGATAGAATCCGGGTAAGCATCATCGCTGAGTGATTTATAACGGTCATGTCCGAATGGAATAAATTCTCCAAGACGCATTTCCTTTTTAAATCTGTCGTTATCGTTCGCCTGTAACTCTTTTGCTGCATCTGTCAGTTCATATTTGCCATCTGCGTTAATGGTGTAGGTTTCCCCTTCCACACCGTAATTGGTCAGGATCTGACCTTCATCACTTAATAAATAGGTATATAACTGAATTGCTTTTGCCGGATCTTTACAGGTTTTCGATACATAGGTGATCATCCATCCACTGATACCAGCCTGATTTAACTTTGGTTCATAACCTGCGGTGCTCTTTGGTCCATCAATTGCGATATATGCCGCATCTGGATTGGATGTTGCAAACGTTGTTAAAAATCCTGCCTGCTGTGGAGTTCCTTCCATCATAATACATGCGTATTTTCCAATACTCTCTTTTTCCTGCCATGCAGTATTATCATCCGTAAAGCTGTCGTCACTGATACATCCGTTTTTATATGCCTGATTCAAAGTTTTGATCCAGGAAAGATAATCTTCATCCATATCCCTGTCATAGAATGTATTATCATCATTTACAATCGGTGTACCCAGAAAATCCTGTAATTTATCTCCAAGAGAACTTGTTCCATCCGTCTCAAAATTATTGAATCCAAGTGGGATTAAATCCGGGAACTGCTCCTTGATCTGATTTAAAACATCCAGAAATTCTTCCTGTGTGCCCATTGAAGGTTTTCCCAGCGCTTCGTATACATCATTTCGAATTACAAATGCAGTTTTCGCATATATCTCTCCGCTGTCATAATCTTCCTGCGTATTGGAGTAATCCGGATAACCATATGTCTTTCCGTCATCCATAGCAAACCAGCTTAATGTCTGGGCGGAGGCAACTTTGTAAAAATATGGATCATAATTGTCTGCCAGATCCTGCAATGCATATGCCCAGGTATCCGCTTTCTGTGCCACACTTGAGCTGGCATCGAAAATGGTAATGATGTCCGGCATATCTCCTCCTGCAAAAAATGTATTTAACTTTGTATCATCACCGACAACAAAATCAATATTGACATTCATGTCCTTCTGGATCTGTTTTGTGACAACATCATTTCCCCATTCTGTATTCCACCACTCTGCGTTGACATACCAGGTAAGCGTTGTATCCTCTTTTGTATCAAGTTTCCATGCAGGCGTATCAGCATCTAATGTATAGCGTCCACTTTCCACAACGCCATCCTCACCTGTCTGAACCATTGCAGTGTCTTTGCTTTCGCTGCTCTCTCCGCATCCAGCCAGCATACCGGCTGTCATCATTGCTGCCATTCCCAGGCATACCCCTTTTTTCCACATCTGATTTTTCATCACTTTTCTCTCCTTCATTTTTATTCTTTCACTGCTCCAAGCATCATACCTGAAACAAAATGTTTTTGAAGTAACGGATAAATAATAATAATCGGGACCGTTGTTACTACAATTGTCGCCAACTGTATTCCTTTGGATGTTGTCGATAGTGCAACATTTCCGATACTGTTCATGCTTTGTGCCTGCTGTTGCACAATGATCTCATAAAGCTTCATCTGAACCGGATATAAGTCTTTATTTGTCATATATAATTTTGCAGTCATAAAGTCATTCCACTGATACACACCGTTAAATAATGCAATGGTCGCCAGTGCCGGTTTTGAAAGCGGCATTGCAATCGACAAAAATATTTTCCAAACTCCCGCACCATCGATCTGTGCTGATTCTTCCAGCGAAGCCGGTATCTGCCGGAAGAAATTCATCAGGATTACCACGTCATAATAACTGAAAAGCTGTGGCAGTATGTACACCATAAAGTTATTTAACAGCCCTAACTGCTTCATTAACAGGTAAGTTGGAATCATTCCGCCCGAAAAAAACATCGTGATAATTCCCATTACCGTATATAGTTTTCTTCCTCTTAAATCCTTTTTGCTAAGTGCAAAAGCCACCATTGCACAGAAGAAAACATGTGTGACCACGCCGATAACCGTCTTTGCCACGGAAATAAAGAACGCCTTCCAGATAGAAGTATCTTTAAATACCGCGCGGTAATTGTCTAAAGACCATTCTTTCGGGAAGAAAATAAATCCTCCCTCCGCCAATGCCGTACTTCCTGAAAAAGAAGATGCCAGCACATTTAAAAGCGGTACTAAAATAATAATTGTGATAAGCAGAATGACCGTGACATTCACGAAGTCAAAAATTCTGTCTCCTGTAAATTTTTTTGTTTTCATACTTTTTCTCCTATAAAACTGATTCCTCATTGATTTTTCCGGTAATCTTATTCGCCGTCACAAGCAGGATAACGGAGACAACCGATACTCCAAGCCCAACTGCTGTTGCATAGGAAAAATCGCCCTGCGTCATACCCATCCGGTACACATAAGAATCAATGACTTCTGCTTTTGCCTGATTCTGTGAGTTCATTAAAACAAGTGTCTGATCCAGATTGGACTTTAATAATCCACTGATCGTCAGGATAAAATTTAAGCTGATAATCGTTTTCATAAGAGGCAGCGTAATACTTGTAATCTGTCTGAGTCTGCCTGCACCGTCGATTCTTGCCGCTTCGTAATAGGTCGGATCAATCCCCGCCATCGTTGCAAGATAGAGCACTGTTCCCCATCCAGCTTCTTTCCACGTATCAGACAGAGATGCGATCCACCAGTATTTCCCGGAATCCAGTAAAAAGTTTGTCGGATTGTCTACCAGTCCCACTGCCATCAGTATCTGATTTAACAGTCCTGTGGTAGAAAGCCAGTTAATGATCATACCACCCAAAACAATCCACGAAAGAAAGTGTGGCAGATAAGAGATTGTCTGGATAATTCTTTTAAATGGGCCATCCCTTAATTCATAAATCATAATGGAAAGTATAATTGGCGTTGTGAATCCGATCAAAAGTTTCAGGAAGCTGATCCCAAGCGTGTTAATGACCGACTGCCAAAAATATTTATCCGTTGCAACGATTTTGAAATTAGCCCATCCAACCCATTTTGCCGAATCGATCGTATCGATGACCGTGTAGCTTTTAAACGCAATGGTCAATCCATAAATTGGCATATAGCAAAAGATAATCATAAAGATAATCCCCGGTATTACCATCATCTGCAATGGTAATTGTCTGCGGTAATCTTTCACAAACAATTTTGCTTTTTCTACCAGTGATTGTTTTTTCTTTTTCTCTTTGTTCTTCATTGTATTCAACTCTCCCAAGCGCTTATTTCTTACTTATTTGTGTAATAAATGATAACATTCGCACTTGCTTGTCACAAGCGCATATCTTGTCTTCGAATAGGTCAATATTGCTTTTTCTTGTGAGTCATGATAGGATGATATCAAGATGCAAAATTCTGTTTTTGCAATTTTTTAAGAGGCTTCTGGCATAATGGTGGAAGCCTAACACCATAAATTAACAACAACATATTGAAAAAACCACTTGTGTCCTTTAATGTATTAACTGCGAAGAAAAACACAAAAGGAGTATTCACAAGTGGCTTCAGTTAATACATTATGCAAAAGTGTCCCTAATGTCAAGAACACAGTTATAAAAAATTGTAATCTTTACTCTGATAAGAATGGAGTTAAACATATTCGTATCCAAGCAAGACCTAATAAATGGCACGAGAACGACTGCCCATTCTGCCATAAATCATGCCCTGTTTATGATAAACATTCCAGCAGACCAACTATCTGGAGAGGTCTGGACTGGGGTGGTATTCTGGTCGAAGTTGAATACCAGACTCATCGGCTCATCTGCCCTGAACATGGGGTATATGTTGCCGAAGTTCCATGGGCATATCCATGTAGTAGATTTACCAAGGATTTCGACCTTACCGCTGCATGGTTTGCATCCTATCTTCCAAGAAGTACCACATCATACTTCATGAGAGTGGACTGGGAAACTGTAGGCCGCTGTGTCAATCGCGCTCTTCACGATTTAGAACCAGAGCGTTCAAGAAGACTTGATGGCCTGGTTAATATCGGCATTGATGAGACCAGTTATAAAAAGGGTCACAAGTACATCACAGTGATCGTTAATCACGATACTAACACGGTTGTATGGGCATCGGAAGGTCATGGTAAATCTGTCCTTGAAAAATTTTATAAACAGCTGACCCCGGAGCAACTGTCCAGTATCAAGGTTGTTACTGGCGATGGTGCCAAATGGATCACAGAGTGTGTAAATGAATACACTCCTGGCTGTGCACGCTGCGTTGATCCCTTTCACGTAGTCGAGTGGGCTATGACAGCTCTGGATGAAGTCAGAAAAGATATCTGGCATGATGCTTACAGTGAATATAAGCAGGTCAAAAAAGATAATCCACGTGGCAAAGGCCGTCCTAAAAAAGATGCTCCTGGGCTTGCTATTGTTAAAGCAGCAAAAGCTAAGGCAGATGAGATAAAAGGCTCTGCTTACACATTAGGAAAAGCCCCGGAGCATCTCAGTGAAAAGCAACAGTTGCGTGTTAATTTGATCGCCTCGCAAAATCCTCGTCTATACCGAGCATATCTGCTTAAAGAACAGCTCCGGTTATTACTAAAGCTTACAAACGTAGATGAAGCTGAGGACGAACTCAAACGCTGGCTGTGGAAAGCCAGCCACAGCAGGATACCTGCATTTAAAGAATTATATCAGAAGATCAGGCGCCACAAGACGCATATCTTAAATACAATCCGTTATGGTATGAGTAATGCCAGGATTGAAGCAACTAATAACAAGATTAAGCTCATTATCCGTAAAGCTTATGGCTTCAGAAACATACAAAATATGCTTGATATGGTGTACCTTGTATGCTCTGATATACGCATTCCACTTCCTAACCGAAAGTTGAATGCCGCTTAATCTAGATAAACACTGGGGTTGTGGCGGTTTTTAACCCACCATTACCCCTGAAGAGCCTTTTTTAATATAAAAATGGAGAAGATTTATGAGCAATTTAAGAACGGAGCAGCCTGTTTTCGAGACAGACCGTATTACAGATGGTTTTGATATTTTTTTCTGGGTATTTAATGACGCCAGCAGTTTTGTTGCCACACACTGGCATACTGCCATCGAGATTATGTATATTATAGACGGAGAGGTCGATGTTATGATGAATCAGCAGACGGTCATTTTAAAACCCGGAGATGTTTTTCTGATCGATTCAAGGCTTCCTCACTCCACAAAATCAGTTCACGGAAATCATGCAGTATTAATTCAGCTTCCTTATGAATTTTCAAAAAAATATATCCCCGATGTCGATTCCTTTATTTTTGGTTTTGACTGCCACACTGATAATGCCATTTTACGCACCAAAATTGATTCTTTAATCGATGTCATTCAAAAAATGAGAATTGTATATGAAATTCAACCAAAAGGTGCTTTGCTGCGGTTTAACAGTCTTCTTTTTGAAATGCTTTATCTGCTCTACCACAGTTTTTCGAGGGAAGTGGAATCCTCCCAGTTCAAAAAAGATGTCAAAAATTTTGTGCGTTTAGAACCTGTTTTAGAATACACAAAAAAGCATTACAATACACCGATCACCCTTTCCGAGATTTCGCAGATCGCATGTTTTCAGGAAGAATATTTCTGTCATTATTTCAAAAAAAATATGGGAGTGACTTATTTCCAATACTTAAATGAAATAAGACTCTCCCATATTTACCGTGATCTCACCTCCACAGACCTTCCTCTGAAAGTTCTGTTAGAGAAGCATGGTTTTACGAATTATAAATTATTCCGAAAAATGTTTTATGAGCAGTTTGCAACCACTCCCGGTGAATACCGTAAAAATGCCGCTGTATCCGATTAATCCAGTAACATCTCTACGCATCCGTACATACCAGCATCATTGCCAAGTCCTGCCAATGCAAACTTCGTATCACGGCATGCCATGAATGCTGTCTCAACAAAGTGTTTTTTAATGTTATCCAATAAGATATCGCCCGCTTTGGAAACTCCACCGCCGATCACGATGATCTCCGGGTTTACCACACATGCGATGTTAGAAAGTGTGGAACCTAAGATCTCACATACTTCATCTACCAGTCCGATTGCAATTGTATCTCCTGCCTTTGCTGCGTCAAAGACATCCTTTGCGGTCAGGTTTGGAATTTCACGGATGCTTGTCTCCTCTGAGGATTTTGCAAGTTTTCTCTTTGCAAGACGAACGATTCCTGTCGCAGAAGTATACTGCTCCAGGCATCCGTACTGTCCACAGTTACAAGCTTCGATTTCATCATGATTCACGGTGATATGACCGATCTCACCGCCGGCTCCGTTAAATCCTGCAACTACTTTTCCGTCTACGATGATTCCACCGCCGACACCTGTTCCAAGTGTTACCATAATGACATCCTTAGAGCCCTTTGCTCCACCCTGCCACATTTCGCCTAAAGCGGCAACATTTGCGTCATTTCCGACTTTGATCGTTAATCCGGTCAGGTTGCCTAACTCTTCTGCAACATTTACCACGCCCCAGCCAAGATTTACACAGCGGTGTACCACGCCCTGACTGTCAACCGGTCCCGGAACTCCGATTCCGATTCCCTGCACATCATCCTTGCTGATTGCTTCCTGTGCCAGCTTGTTGTCCACTGCCTTTGCGACATCGGAAAGGATCGACTCACCATTATTTTCTGTATTGGTCTTAATTTCCCATTTGTCTAACAGTGTTCCGTTTGTGTCAAAAAATCCGATCTTACAGGTTGTACCCCCGATATCAACTCCAAATGCGTATTTCTTCATGATTTTTCTCCCTGATTTCCCTATATTTTCTGCGTCTATGTACCCACCATAGTTTTGCCTGCATTATCTTAATGATAACGTTTCCATTTTTATCTGTCAATTGTATTCTATGGCATATTTTGCTTTATTTTTTACATCCTTTTTAAGTTACCAGATTTATGAAATAGTGCATTATTTTTAAATTTTAGTTTTCAGCGTCAACCGATGTTTCTTCGACTGATGTCTCCTCATCCGGTATCTCTCCAACCGGTATCTCTCCAACCGGTGTCTCTTCTTCCGGCGTCTCTTCTTCCGGAGTTTCCTCCGCCGGATTATCTTCAGGCTGTCCGCTCCCGCTCTCCTGCTGCTGGAGCAGATCATCCGAAATTCTTGCATATGGCAGAAATTCGAGCGGCTCCAGTCCCTCATGCGCCTTGCTCATAAATGACTGCCATATTTTTCCCGGATAAGTGTTCCCCATTAATCCCTGCAATTTTTTTGGCATGTCATAGCCTACCCAGACACTTGTAGTATAATATCTCGTATAGCCGACAAACCATCCGTCTTTCTGATCGTTTGTCGTTCCTGTCTTTCCCGCACACGGCATATCTCCAAGGTCAAGTCCTTTTCCGGTTCCGTTTGTGATGACGCCTTTTAAAACATCCGTCATCATGCGCGCCGCATTTTTCTTATAGATCAAAACCGGGTTCTGCCCCGAATTATATAAAACTGTTCCGTTTCCATCCTCGATCTTCACGATACAGGTTGGTGTGCGGTAATATCCGTCATTCTCGATCGTTGCAAAACCGGATGCCATCTCTAACGCAGAGACACCGTTCGTGAAACCGCCCAGTGCCGTTGCAAGCCTGTAATCAGACGGACTGATCCTGGAAAAATTCATCGCCTTAAGATAAGACAATCCTTTATCCGGCGTGAGTTGGTCATATAACTTCCATGCGATCGTATTGACGGATTTTTCCACCGCAGTGCGGACCGTAATCTCTCCGAGATATGTGCCGTTGGCATTCCTTGGTCCATCCTCAATCGGCTCATCGGTCACAATCGAATCCGGCGTATAGTTCTGCTCAAAACTTGGCGTATACACGGTCAGCGGTTTTATCGCACTACCCGGCTGCCTGAAACTCTGATAGGCACGGTTTAAGGTATAACCCGGAAATTCCTGACTTCGCCCGCCCACGATCGCACGCACATATCCGTTGTCATTATCAATACAGACCGCAGACGCCTGCAGTTCATAGACACCCTCGTCATTTACCCCGGTATAACCGGAAAGCGTATCATTCACCGACTGCTGCAATCCGTCCTGCATTGACAGGTCAATGGATGTGTAAATGCGGTATCCGCCGGTATAAAGTTTTTTCTGGCATTCACTATAGAGCGCACTGTAAGTGTCCTCATATGCCTGCTGCTCCTCATCTGTCTTAAAATCCTCATGGAAAACAAACCCTTGCTGCTCCATCAGCGCCCTTGTCGCACAGTAGTAGGTGTATGTCTCAACGTAATCATTTTTTGCAAGTGCCTGTGGACGGTTCAATGTGATCTGCTCCGCAACCGCCTGCGCGTAATCCATCTGTGAGATTTTGCCGTCATCGAGCATATTTTTCAAAATACGGTCACGTCGGGAAACGGTGTTGTCTTTGTTTGTCACCGGATCATAGAGCGTCGGGTTATTCGGAATTGCACACAAAAAAGCAATCTGGGACAGAGAAAGACTTTCCACATCACGGTCGAAATATCCTCTCGCCGCAGACTGGATCCCGTAATATCCGTTTCCAAAATAAATATTATTTAAATAGAACTCCAAAATCTGATCCTTGGAATATTTGTTTTCGAGTTCCGTTGCAATATACATCTCTTCCACTTTTCGCTGCCACGTCTTTTCCTGTGACAGAAAAATATTCCGGGCCAGCTGCATGGTGATCGTACTTCCACCCTGCTTCACTTCACCATTTTGTACCATCGCCTTTACTGCACGGAGCAATGCACGGTAATCAATTCCATGATGCCTGAAAAACTTTTTATCTTCGATACTGACAATGGCAGTCACTGCATCCACCGGCATCTCCTCAATGGAAACGTAATAGGAATCTTTTTCCCCTTTCAGGGTGGAGATCACGCTTCCATCCGATGCATAGACAATGCTGGTCTGATTTGCCTTAAAAGTATCCACATCCGACTGTCTGACAAGCCGCACTGCCTCCTGCTTTAATTCCTCAACCTGTTTTCCATAACCGCCGTAAAAATAGTAGGCAGCCGCTGTGAGCACCAGTACCAGAAGTACAAGCTGTATGCGGAAAAAGTGCCAGAATAGCCGGTGTTTTTTCTTTTTCTTTGTTTTTGACATCATGCACTCCTTTCTGGCTCTGTCATTGTTTTTCTAATAAAATCTGCTTTTTCTAACATTAATCTTTCCAGATTTCTCCATGGATATGCATGATCTGTCGTAACGATTTCATAGTTTCAAAGATATCATTTATCCTTTAAAAATTCAGGTCGATCTCGATTCCTTTCAGATCCTCGTTCACGAGATTCTTCTCTTTGAGAATCTTCTGGATGTTTTTCTGTGCCTCATCCATTTTACTCGTGTTCTGTTTCTGCATGGAAACATCCTGTTCGAGCTGATCGGCATTCTGCTGTCCCTCGATGATCTCTTCCTGATTTTTGCGCTTCTCTTGTGCCTCTTCGATCTGCTTATCCTGTTCTTCCTTCTTGTCTGCCGCTTCCTCTGCCTTCTCTTTCTCTTCCTCGACCTTCTCATCGGCATTGTTTTTGCCTTCCTCAATTAGCATTCCGAGGATCTCTTTATTGGCAGAATCCATAATCTCATCTGCGGCATCCGATGCTTTTTCCATATCTCTGGACTTTAACTGCTCTAACGTGGCATCCGAAATAGACGCAGTGAGCGCATTGACCTCAAACTGTTTGCGGTCTGCCTCCACGCTGACCTGCCCTTTCATGCTGTTTAAGTTCAGAACTTTCTTCTGGTACTCCGTGAGCGGTGCATTCTGCAGTTCCTTCAATCTGGAGAGCTCTTCGTCTGAAAACTGGTCATAGGAAGAACCGTTCATATTATTCTGGTACTTTTCCAAAAGCTCTAAATCTTTCTGTTCCTGCGATCCGTCTGCCACACCATACTCTTCCTGCAAAGATTTTTTGGTATTCTCGATATCTTTCATTTTGGCACGAATCTCATTCATCTCGGATACTTTGGACTGCTTTAACCCCTCCATATCCGCAATGCTGTCAGCGGATTTATTGTCACTTTTCCATGCATCACTGACCACTTTTAATGCCTGTTTTTTCGCATTGTTTCTGCGCGCCTCGATCTGGCTCTGTGTGTCATTTTTACGCAGAAAACCTCCTGCGTTGACGGATTTTACGACATCCTGATGTCCTTTTTTCTCAGCAGCTTTCTGTGCCGCTGCCTGATCCACTCCACTCTGGTTTGCCCTGATTGCAATTGACATAAACTCATTCCCCCTGTAAAAACGTTTCTATGCAGATTATTATGAAACTCCTCACGAATTTCTTTGAATTGCCCGAAAATTTTTATAAACAATAGAATGCACGCTCCGCGAACACTCTGTTGTCATGAATTAGATATCGGCTTTTTTCATGTTTTCTTTAATGATACGCTTCCATCTCAATCAGGTTGTAATCGAGCTTCATTTTCTTTAGCATTTCCACTTCGCGTTTCTGGCAGGTAAAAAGGAATATCTGGTTTTGTAAGGTCGAAAGTGTCTGCAAGGTCTGCGCCAGACGATCGTCATCATACATGGCAAACGCTTCATCCAATAAGATTGGAAGCGGTTCTTCCTTCGTCACAACATTTCCCACCGCAAGGCGCAGCGCCAGATAAATCTGCTCCAGCGTGCCACGGCTTAATAGCTCTGGTCTGACTTCCCTTCCCTCTGTCAGAATCTGCAGCTGCCCCTGCTCATCGAGCCTTACACTGTCATAAGCTCCTGTTGTAAATAAGGACACATATCTGGAAACCTCCGCATTCAGTTCATCCTGCATATCCTCATAAAAAGATTTGGAAATCCTTGTGATTTCCTGCGCCGCAAGCTCCAATGCCTGAATCTCTTCCGCCCTTTGACGCTCTGCCTCACCCTGCACACTCTGCCTTGTGATCTCTTCCTCCAGATTAAAAAGACGGTTTTCCTTTTCCCGCAGAGAATCCTTCCACTCAGTAAGCATCTGGTCTGCCAGCCGTTTCTTTTGCTGCATCTGTGCTTCCATCACTTCCTGCTCACGCAGTTTCCTTAATTGCTCCGCCTGCATGGATGCCGCTTGGAGTCTGGCACGGTTTTGATTCTTTTTGTACTGCCGGATTGCAGAAAATAATGCGATTGCAAGAGCTGCAAGTTCTCCTGTCCAGAAAAGGGCTGGTGTTATGTAAACCTTAAGAATGAATAATAATATTGTGATGAGGATTGCAACGAAGGACAGGATATAACCGGTTTTTTCGGTACTGCCGGTCTGCTCATGGTACTTGGCATGCATTCCACTCTCATCGTCTGCATAATGCGCTTCATATTCCTGATTCTCTCTGGAATTTCTGCTTATATTCTCCATGCTGCTTCCAGTTCCAAACTCCCTTTGCATCGCTTCATACTTTTCTATGGACGCACGTATCCCTTCACATTCCTGTTCGAGCAGGTTCTTCTCCAATCGAAGCTCCTTAAGACGCGCCTCCCGCTCCTCATCTGCCCTTCTCTGCTCCTGCTGCAATTCCCGCTTTCTGGCATTGAGCGAAGCAGCTGCCTCCGCAACCGTCACGCCGCTGTCGGAACCATCCGATGCCTGTGCAAGATATTCTGCAAGGATTTTCACCATCTGATTTCCGGTGGCAGCTCCCGCCTGCGTGATATCGTAAGTACTGGCATAACTGTCTTTGCTGACACCACCCAAAAGCATGGTCAGATCCCCAAAGCCGACCGACAGTTCCTCCCCATCCAGCTCATTCCTCAAATAATCGGTTTTCTCTTTGGAATAAAAATTGCGTTCCAGATAAAACTTCTGCTGTCCAACCGTAAACTTTAGTGCACCCGCATAAAACGACGGTGCATGCCACGGTTCATACTGACTGTAGGCGTCTGTGACAGAACTCCTGCCCCTTCCTTTTTCCATGCCAAAAAGCATCGCACATAAAAAGCTGTGCAATGTCGATTTTCCCGCCTCATTTTTTCCATATATGACATTCATCCCCGGTTCAAAGGATATGTTTTTGTTCTGTAGCTTTCCAAACTGAAAAATGTCTGCTTCCTTTATCTGCATATCTCATGCCCCAACAATGCGCTAACGCCGTATTCCAATGCTTTCGCTGCAACCGGATCCTGCCTTTTTTTCTGCATGGCTGCAATGTAAGCTCCCAACAGAGAATTTTCATGTTCAGCCAGCAGCTTATCATAGTCATAATCCGGTCGAAGCTGCTCTGTCACATCCACGATCCGTTCCAGATGCGACAATTTATTAAGATCGAATATCACGTCCGGATCTTTGTATCCCTGTAAACAAATCCGAAAATACTGATAAGCCGGACGTTCTGCCAACAGTTCTTTTATCTGCTGCATGACATCATATCCGGTCGTCCCCGGCGTCACCTCCACCGCTTCGTGGCAGTACTCACACTTTCGCACCGGATAAAAAGAGATCTCACAATACGTTTTGCCGATGTCTCCCATCCAGTATCCGTGCGCACCGGTATCATTACAGTCTGTCGGCTCCAGTGCGCCCGCCATGACCGCCCTGCCCTGCACAAGCTGCCCACCTTTGTGGATGTGTCCCGCTGCAATATAATCAAATCCATGCCGCAGAATCTTTTCCACCGAAAAAGGAATATGCCGCTCATCGCCTCCATGTGCGAGCAGAATATTAATTCTGTCCGTATTTTTCGGGAAAACTTCATCGTACAAAGCCTGCCTGATCTCACGATGCCAATAGCTCAGACCATAAACCGTCGTATTCTGCTCCGGGAAATCAAAACACATTACTTCCTCGCGCGGAAAAAAACAGACATTTTCCGGCCACTCACATGTCCTGTAAAAAGAATTTTGCTGTATGTAATCGTGGTTTCCTGCTATAAGAAGCACTTTCGTCTGCGGTATGCGTGCAAACAGACCACAGACTTCCTTCAATTCTCTTTTCAATGGCTGTTTGTGAAAAAGATCACCTGAAATCAGCAAAAAATCCGGGGATTCTTCTGCCGCAATCTCGATCATTTCTGCAAAAGAATCCCAGATATCCTGTGCTCTTTTTTCACTCCATGCTTTGCCTGCATCCGGTTTTACACCGAGATGCATGTCTGAAATATGCATAAACTTCATGCTTTGTCCTCATTTTCCGTAATCATTCCAGCGGCTTCTATTGTTCCATCTGTTTTCCCAGGAAACCAGCTGCTGCGATCGCAAGCTTGCTCTCCGTCTCTGTCATTCTGGATTTCTCGTCTTTTTCATATAAAATAACGGCTCCGATCGCATCCCCCTCACAGATGATCGTGCTGAGCGCCTGCTGTCCGAATTCTCCGGCATCATCTAATGTCACCTTGACAAACTCCGCATCATTTCTGCTTGCGAGAAAATTTTTCCGTTCGCTGATGGCGTCTTCCAGCTGTTTGCTGATCGGCTTGCCCTCATATTCTTTCTTGCCGGTACCGGATGCCGTCACAACATGGTCGCAGTCCGTGATCAATACCAGATGTCCGGTTGTCTGCGCCAGACTTTCCGCATACTCTCCCGCAAACTGGCTCAGCTCCCCGATTGGCGAATACTTTTTCAGAATGATCTCGCCCTCCCGATCGGTAAATATTTCCAAAGGATCGCCCTCCCGGATCCTTAAGGTTCTCCGAATTTCTTTCGGAACTACAATTCTTCCCAGATCATCTATTCTGCGTACAATCCCTGTGGCTTTCATTTAATTTTTTTCCTCCAATGCTGTTATTTCACTTTGGAGTTATTATGTGGAAAAATCAGAGAATTATTCTTTTCTCTGTCTAAAATTCCTGTGTACATCATACCCTATTTTTTCTAAAATGAATATTAAAAATTTGTAAAACATCTTGATTATATAGGATATATCCTATATAATATATAAAAAATATGAAAGAAGGAATTATATGCCCGTCATTGCACGTTTCTTTGGAATAACAATAAAAATGTACCTGCGCCAAAAAGAACACAATCCACCACATATCCATGCAATTTACGGTGATTATTCAGGACTATTTTCAATTGAAAGCGGTGAAATGTATGAAGGCGATATTCCTTCCAAAGAACAAAAATTAATCAAACTATTTATTTCAAATTATAGAGAAAAGCTGTATGATATGTGGGAAACACAAAACTTTACATCATTAAAATTCGAAGGAGGTGCATCCTATGGCTCACAGAGTGCAAAGTGTATCGATGATTGATCAGAATATTCTTCAGGCAATTTTTATAGGTGGTGAAGTAATTCAATATGACCTGCGGAAAATGCTTTCCATTCTTCCACAATTTCAGGAAATTATCAATGATCCATCCCTCGCATCGAAAGTTCATGCAGATACCGGCGGCTATGGTGTGTCCTGGAGTGATAATCTGGACTTAGATTCTGAAACGATCTGGGAAGATGGTGTATTTATTCGTATTGAATCTGTTGACCCATCCCTCGCACTTGCTTCCAGCCTTGCAAGAGCAAGAGAATATGCCATGCTGACACAAAAACAACTCTCCGAAAAAACGGGAATCTATCAGAGCGATATCAGCAAACTGGAACGTGGTAACGCCAATCCATCCATTTTGACCTTAAAACGTCTGGCAGATGCAATGGATATGACTTTAAAAATCGAATTTGTACCAAAAAAATGAAGAGACTATCACAGCCTCTTCATTTCTTTTCAAATCATCTTTTCTCTATTAGCCAAAATCAATATTTTTTCATTTTTTGCTAATAGATTTCTTCTGCTTACTTTTTTGTATCATAGTCATCCAGAAAATGATGTTTTACGCCGTCCTTTTTATAGGCGACAACCGTTTCCAGATTCACATTTTCCACACTCTTGAAAATATTGCCTTCCACGTACTGGTTGACTTCTTTTAATTTTTTGATCAGTTCCTTGATCTCCACACGTTTCGAACGATTTTCCTCGTTATTGCAGGTGGTACAGGTGTCTGTAAACTTGCATGCACACTGGATAAAATGAAGTCCATTATAGTCACGCCACGCCTTGATATCGTCCTCACGCACAAGATAAAGCGGACGGATCAGTTCCATTCCCTCAAAATTGGTGCTGTGAAGTTTTGGCATCATCGTCTGGATCTGTGCTCCGTAAAGCATACCCATGAGGATTGTCTCGATCACATCATCATAATGATGTCCGAGTGCGATTTTATTGCATCCAAGCTCCTGTGCAAAATGATATAAATGTCCGCGTCTCATCCGCGCACACAGGTAGCACGGTGATTTTTCAATATTGTATACAGAATCAAAAATATCCGATTCAAAAATTGTGATCGGAATATTGAGTTTTCTGGCGTTTTCCTCGATCACTTTTCGGTTTGCCGGACTGTATCCCGGATCCATGACCAGAAACTTCACCTCAAAATCGAATTTGTTGTGAATTTTTAATTCCTGAAAAAGCTTTGCCATAAGCATGGAATCTTTTCCACCGGAAATACAGACCGCAATGCGGTCACCCGGTTTGACAAGCTCATACTGATTTATTGCTTTTGTGAATTTGCACCAGATGCTCTTACGGAACTTTTTACGGATGGAAAGTTCCACATCCTTGCAGATGTCTACCTCTTCCTCCTGCTTCATCGCATCCAGAAGCCATGCAATATATCCGCCTTCCAGACTTACCGCATCCATTCCTTTCTCTTCCAGTCCTTCGGCAACTTCCACGCTGAAACGTCCACGGCTGCAGCAGATCACTAATTTTTTTGAAAAATCAATGTTCTCATTTCCTTCGATGGAATCTGCCGGTGTCGCTACCGCTCCCGGAATCGCTCCGTGGGCGACCTCGTTCTCGTCCCGGATATCAATAATCTGATAAGTGTTTTTATCAAGTTTTTTTAATTCTTCTATTGTAATGCCCATGCTATGACCTTTCTCTATGATTTTCCTTACAATTATCAAGTTTTCTTTCGGTAAAATATTACCTTCTTTGTGGGGTTCCGTCAATGTTTTGTGAATAAAAAACTGCTGCACCGCACGATTTTTCATCGTCCCGGCACAGCAGTCTGTGTGTAGTTTATTCTGTTATTCCATCTTCTACAACAAGACTGTCCTCTATCGATTCAGCCTCTTTTGACGATATTCATTATCCGGTGTCGCATCAAATCCAATTGGTAAATATTGTATATTAATTTCATCTTGATAATCGATATCATAAAAATAATTACAGAAAATCAATTCCACATAAATAATCTGATTATTTTCTTCTTCCAGCGCATATATCAATCCATGATCCGGATCAACCTCTATTGCCAAAAGCTGGTACTTATCCCGAAAACCTCTCGTTCCAAAATATCCTTTATATTCTTTTGAATTATATTGCTCCAATCTCTGTATCTCTTCCTCATAACTCTTATCATCATATTCGACGACCAGATAACTTAAATACTGTGCGTCCCACGGATTATAGTAAACCATTTTATAATCCAGTACATCCATGTGATCTGTAATACTTTCTGGAAAAATACTTTCATCCATTCCCCATTTATCAGCATATTCTTTCTTAGCATTCTTTCCAATGTACCACTGGTAATGCGTGATATCTGTATCTTTATATACTTCAGTTCTCTGGCTATCGAATGAAAGCAGTTTTGCCAGACCACCTATTAATAATAATCGGATTAAAAAAACAGCTATAATAGTGGTTATAATCATCAATATAACTTTCATTTGAACTTTGAATTTCGGTATTTTCATCTCTTCCTAAACCTTTCCTCATACAAAATTACATGTTTTTCTATCAGACGCTCAGTGCAACCTATGCAGTAGCAGCACAACAGAGCGACAAGATTGAGTACTACTCATATTTTCTTATTTTTCCATCTTCCATATAATATTTTGCCGTACCATATTTCACAACGTTTTCATCATGCGTTACGATCATAACTGCCACATTTCTTTTTTGCGTAATATCCACAAGTGTCTTCATGAATATTTCTGTATTTTTCCTATCCAGACTGGCAGTTGGTTCATCACATAAAATTATTTTTGTTGAATCTAATATGGATCTGACAATCGCCACTCTCTGTTGCTCTCCACCTGATAATGAGTGAATATCTCGTTTATTTATTCCCGCTAAATTCATAATAGTTAGATATTCATTCATTAATTGACATGTTTTCTCATTCACCGTTCGCTCCTTAATATAATAAGGAAGCAATATATTATCTTCAACATTCATAATACTCTAATGATTATAAAACTTTTTTTCTTTCATTTTATCATCTGTCAAATTTACGTATCTAACTGTTAAATTCCCCTATATTCATCATAACTGTCAGAACAAATTTTCCATCCTGCGTCTCGATTATTACATCTCCACCATATTTGTCCGCAACTTTTTGAATGGAGCTTATACCGTATCCATGTCTGCGGAAATCATTTTTGGTTGAAATTAATTTTCCTGATTTGTCCTGTTTCAAACTTCCTTCATATGGGTTTTTTATAACAAAAACCAATGACTGCTTTTTGATTCCCATTGCTATTTCAATATTCTTATTATTTTCGTTGCATTTTTCTGTGGCTTCTATCGCATTATCGAGCGCATTTCCTAATACTACCCCCAGATCACACTGATTTACCGGCAGTTCTTCCGGTATAAAAATTTTTAAAAGAAACTGTATTCCATTCTCTTTGGCAATCGAATATTTGGTGTTGAGCAGTGCATCTATCACCTGATTTCCACTGTCAGAAATATAATTTTCTGTATGATTATTCTCGATTATTTTGTCGATTTCACGAATGACATTTTCTTTTTCTCCCTGCTCTATTTCGTTTTTTAATACAATTAATTTATTTGTCAGATCATGGCGTTCTCTGTGAAAATCTTCCATTAACTTTTTTTGTTCTTTTGTATTATTAGTCATCATATGAATTTGCTGCTCATATACCGTTTTTTCCTTTTCGAGCATAATTTTTTCCGTAATTTTTGAATAAACTTCAAGGATAATCATATTGAACAGTAATAATATGCTGAAAACTATCATAGCAGTCACTGTATTATTTTCTGAAAAGAACACCGTTGTTGCAATGTAAATACTGCCGATTGATACAAAGAAAAATACGATATAATATTTTACCGGAATCAGGCTGTTTTCCCTTTTCTTCCATACAAAAGACAAAATGTATGTTCCTATCAGCATGATTATTTTTGATATAATACTTCCTATCATATTAAAATCTCTTTGTTCGAGACAAAATAAATTTAAAAAGAAAAAAATAATCATTTCTACCAATGCCCATACTGCCCAAAAGAACGTAAGTAAAAATATATTATTTTTTCCAAAACCATAATAGGAAATTGCTGAAATCATGATACACAGCAATACATTTACAATCGTAGTTAAAGTTGACGCATCACCACTGTGAAACTGGACATATCCTTGAAAAATAATATATATGGACCATACACTTACAGATAATACATTCCAACGCTTCTTTTCATAAAATGTATCTAAAAATTTTCTTACTATCCAGACACTTGCGAATGTCAAAACTGAATTTAAGATTATATTTCCCACGTCACACATAGATTTCACCTCTTAACAGTCTGCCATATTCTTTACTAAATTCTTTCTGCCGATCTTCACTAATCGGCAACACTTCTCCGTTTATCAATGTTACATTAGATTTTGATCTTGATTTGATCAAAAGATAATTGACGAGATAAGACTGATGAATCCTTAGAAATGTTACTTTTCCACTGCTAAGTCCTTTTTCTACCTCTGATAATTTTCCATTAAACACATATTTATTTCCATCTCTGACATGTATATTTATTTGTCTTGCTTTGCTTTCAAAATATAGGATCTCTTTGGACAAAACTTTGTATTCCTGACTTTTATATTTAAACGAAAAGAAATGATTTCTACTGCAAATTCTCTGGTTTGCTTCTAAAAATATCTGTGCGAACGAATCCCGGTCTATCGGTTTTCTGATAAAGGAAAACACATCCAAGCGAAATAATTCCATGACGTATCTGTCATAGCTGGAAATAAAAATAATCATCGCATCTTCATCTTTTTTACGAATGTTTTTCGCCGCAGTGATTCCATCTCCATTTTCCATCTGAATATCCAGATATATCAGGTCAAACTTTTTCCCTGAAGATATTTCTCTTACCAGATCATTTCCACTATAGAAAACATCGGTATCTATTTTCACATTTTCCTCGTCACCAATATTATGTAAGACACTTTCAATTTGATGTGCAATCAGATCATCATCATCGCAGATTGCGATATTTAACATTATTTTTTTCCTCCAAGAACACTGTCATTTTTTCTATCTTACTATATAGATTTTGCATTCTCAATCTTCATTTTTATTTACATAAAAAAACTGCTGCACCGCACGATTTTTCATCGTCCCGGCACAGCAGTCTGTGTATTTAAATTTATTCTGTCACTCCGCCTTCTACAACAAGACTTTCCTCATAGTCACTGCCATATGTGTCTACTAAAGTAGCTTCATAATCAGCATGGAAGAACTGTTCCTCACCTAAAGTCTTAATTTCGTCATTGATCCAGTCAAGCAAGGTTGTATTTCCTTTGGAAACTGCCGGAGCAATCGTATCATTACTTCCAAGGGAAGGAATCCCTACCGTGTAACCGGTGTTCTGAAGTGCATATGCGATAACCTCGGTGTTATCGTTTACCCATGCAGCACCGCTTCCATTTTCCAGAGCATTCTTCGCAGTTGCATAGGAATCATATTTCTGTAATGGGATATCCGGGTAGTTGTCAATCATGTAAGTCTCTGCCGTTGTTCCTGAGATAACGATCATCTGGTCATTGGAATCCCAGTCATCAAGGCTCTCGATCACATTGCTGTCAGGAGATACCACACCAAGAGCAACATTCATATATGGAAGTGCAAAGTCAACTTCCTCCGCACGCTCGGCAGTCACGGTAAAGTTTGCAAGAATGATATCCACTTTTCCTGTCTGCAAATATTCGATTCTGTTTGCCGCCTCTGTGGATACGAAGTTCACATCCACTCCAAGATCCTCACCAAGTCTGTTTGCAAAATAAATATCATATCCCTGATATTCACCATTTTCATCTACATATCCAAATGGATTTTTGTCGGAGAAAACGCCGATATTGATCGTACCGCTCTCTTTGATCTCATCCAAAGTACGGTAAACTTCGCTGCTTCCATTGGATACTGTTCCCTCGTCTGCCGCACTTGCATTATTTGCGGTTGCATCACTTGTGCTGCCGCCGCATGCGGTCAGACCTGCCGTAAGTGAAAGTGTTAATACTGCTGCCAAAATCCTGTTCCATTTCTTCATAATAAATGCTCCTTTTCTTCTTGCTATTTCACATGAGTCTTTGCCTCATGAAATTCAAACGTATTCAAAAACTGTTTTGCGCGGTCGGTCTTTGGATGTTCGAAGAACTCTTCCGGAGTTCCCTCCTCCACGATCTTTCCGCCATTTAAAAATATCACACGGTCTGCCACTGCTTTTGCGAACTGCATCTCATGTGTGACGATCATCATTGTACGCCCCTGGGAAGCAAGGTCTAACATTACATCCAAAACCTCTCTTACCATCTCCGGATCCAGCGCCGCAGTCACTTCATCGAAAAGTAAAATTTCCGGGTGCATACAAAGTGCTCTCACGATTGCAACACGCTGTTTCTGTCCACCGGAAAGCTGCCTCGGATAGCTTTCCGCTTTCTCAGCAAGACCAACCCGCTCCAAAAGCGCCATTGCTTCCTTTTCGGCTTCCTCTTTTTTCCGCTTCTGTACTTTCATTGGTGCCAGTAAAATATTGTCAAGCACCGTCAAATGCGGAAATAACTCATAGCTCTGGAATACCATTCCGATCTTCTGACGAAGCTCTGCGATGTTTTTGTTCTTCGGATCAATTTTTTCACCATTTAATTTGATCTCGCCGCCCTGAATTGGTTCCAGAGCGTTGATACATCGAAGCATCGTACTTTTTCCACAGCCGCTCGGACCGACAAGGACGATGACCTCTCCCTGATGTACTTCCAGATTGATATCATCCAGAATCAGGTTATCATCATAACTTTTTTTCAAATGTTCTATAGATAACAATGTCTGTTCCAAGAAAGATCACCTCCATTTCCTTTCCAGATATTTTGCAAGCATGCTGATTGGCCAGCATGCGATAAAATATAATAAAAATACGGTCAGATAAATTCCAAACGCTGCATTCGGGCTGGACATTCGGTTTGCTTCGATAATCTGCTGTGCCACCTTCAACACCTCGACAACACCGATCATTAAGATCAGGCTGGTCGTCTTGATCATTCGTGTGATCAGGTTGATGGACAGCGGGATCAGTCTCCTGACGGCCTGCGGAATGATAACGTAGAGATAAGTCTGCATTTTGGTAAGTCCCAGCGCCGCACTGCTCTCATACTGATGTTTTGGAATGGAGATCAGTGCCCCCCGCACAAGGTCGCTCATCTCTGCGGTGCCCCACAGGACAAACACGATGATGGACGCTGTCTCTCCCGACAAATTCCAGCCAAAAGTTCTCGTCGTACTAAAGTAAAACAGGAAAAGTAATACCAACTGCGGCATAATGCGGATAAATTCCAGATACACTCTGAAAATTGCCTTGAGCACTACATTTTTTCTTGTCATCAGCACGCCGAACAATAAACCTAACGGAATACTGATCACAACTGCGATCAGACTGATACGGAGTGCTACCCAGAGTCCCTGGAGCAGTCGCAGCATGTTGCTTCCTTTTAATAAAACCTCAAGCCCCAAATCCGGCATAACGCAGCCTCCTTTCCAGCAGACTGCCCAAAACGGAAATCGGCAATAATAGGATCAGATAGAAAACCACAAGCAGGAATAAACTCTCTGTTGTCTTGTAATAAAGACCGATCAGGTCTTTTGCAGTAAACATCAGATCCATCAGGCTGATCGCACTGAACACGCTCGTTTCCTTCAAAAGGAAAATCACATTTGCCACAAATGCCGGAACGCTGATGGACATTGCCTGTGGTAAAATGATGTACCGCATGGTCTGGTAACGGTTCATGCCAAGACTGTACGCACTCTCCGTCTGAATCGGTTCGATTGCTTCCAATCCGCTTCGAAAAGCCTCTGCCATGTAACTTCCACCTAAAAATGCAAGTCCGGCAACACCACATGCCTCCGCATTTGTCTGGATTCCGATCTTCGGAAGTCCATAGTAAATAAAGAATAACTGTACCAGCAATGGTGTATTTCTGCTGAGTTCTATGTACACCGCCACGATCTGGCGAAGTACCGGCACTTTATAATACTGGATCGTCGAACAGACAAATCCAACAATAATTGCAAAAACAATTCCGAGGAGTCCAATGCGAAGCGTCAACCAGGCGGCTTTCTCGTACATCGGTAAATATTTTAGAATAAACTCCCAGTTCAAGATGTTCCCCTCCTCTTTCAAAATTTATAGTGCTTATCATAGTTCTTTTATCCTACTATGTCAATAGGAATTATAGTATTAATTGTATTAAATAAAAAACAATATCGGAATTATATTGTAAAATGGGGATATATGAATTTCATCTTCTATGATTATTATATGAAAAGAAAAGAATTGATTACCTGAAAATAAAAAGATGGGCAGCAATATCGGATGACGATATTGCTGCCCGGTGCTTATCGATAAAATAAATTTCTGGTTAAATCTAGTCCACCGTGGACTACTTTTCCAACTTCAACTTCGGAAACGGAATGATATCCGGCTGATTTTCCCTATGCTCTCCGATGAATTTTTCCATCCAGACCATGTCATACCAGCGGTGGAACTTATAACCGCACTGATGGAAAGTTCCAACCATCGTATAACCCAGTTTTTCATGAAACAGCACGCTGTCCTTCGTCAGATATTCATCTTCCGCCTGTGGATAAGCAATGCAGGCATTGACATTTAAAATACCCTGCTGCTTCAAAATATTTTCCAGCTCTTCATAAAGCCTTCTGCCGATTCCGCTGCGTTTCTGCTCCATATCTACATAAATGGATGTCTCCACTGACCAGTCATATGCCGCTCTCTCTTTGAACGGACTGACATAAGCATAGCCTGCGATTTTTCCATCCTTTTCCGCTGCCAGGTATGGAAAACGCTCCAATGTATGTCTGATCCTGCCACGGAACTCCTCTATAGACGGCACAACATACTCAAACGTGATCGCTGTCTGCTCAATATATTTTGCGTAGATTGCAAGAATCTCCTCTGCATCTGCCTCTGTTGCAACTCGAATCGTTGTCATAGTTTCCCTGCCTCTTTTCCAATCAGTATTCCATCTGCAAAACTATATCTTTGATGTTTTTCTTCTGCTCACGCAATCACATTTCAAACGCCTGCTTAATGCTGTCATAATGTAAGAAGATTCCCTGCTCTGCAAACTCCCTGATCTGGTCTGGCGTTGCAAACATGTAGCCATCTGTTTCCTCTGTCTGAAGATGCAGGTCTTTGTCGTCAATATCCATGACAAAACGGTAAACGTCCACAAAATAATTGTCTCCCTCACCCGGATTTTCTCTCTTATAGGTAAATAAATAGCCGCCCTCGGCATTTCCGGCATCCAGTCCTGTCTCCTCTTTCACTTCGCGAAGGACTGCCTCGTAAGACTCCTCGCCAGCCTGTGCTGCGCCGCCGGATACTTCCCACCAGCCCGGTGCCCATGCCTTTGTCATGACGCGCTTTGTGATAAGAAACGTTTGATCCGGTCTTGCCACCACACCGAGCACCGTCAGATGATATTCGCCATCCTTTAAACACCATTCGTTGCGCTTCATTGTGCGTCCTGTCGGCTTTTTATCTGCATCATAAATATCCCATAATTCCATTATTCCCTCTCCTCATGCGTCTTTATTTTCTCATTTTCAACATTCCTTGTATGCATCCGTATTTTCAACCTTGCATGCTGTTATTTATCCCATCTTATCATTTCACTATAGCCAATGCAAATCTCATTTTTATCATTTTGATTGATATTATTTAATCTTCTGCGCCAATTTTTGCTTACTTTTTATCATTTACTAATTTGTTTATAATTGCTATAATACACGTTAGCCGTGATTTTAACCAAAATCAGCTATCAAAATTTATTACTTTTTACCATAAAAATTCGAGGTTTTACAGATGAGTGAAACAAAAAAAATGACCAACGAGCGTCCTGTATACGCTTTTAACCGAAAAATTTTCTGTGAGGGAATGCGTGACGGTATCCCGATTGCTTTAGGCTATCTGGCGGTATCGTTTTCGCTTGGAATTGCCGCAAGAAATGCCGGTTTAACCGCCTTTCAGGGATTTCTTGCAAGTTTACTGAACAATGCTTCTGCCGGTGAGTACGCCGCATTTACGCTGATCGCTGCAAATGCAACCTATCTGGAAGTCGCAATTATCACACTGATCTCCAATGCACGCTATCTGCTGATGAGCTGCGCGCTCACCCAGCGTTTTGCACCCGGAACACCTTTTTTTCACCGGCTGATCATCGCCTATGATGTGACGGATGAATTGTTTGGGATCACCATTGCGCGCCCCGGCTATCTGAATCCTTTCTATACGTATGGAGCGATCGTGCTGGCTGCGCCCGCCTGGTCAGTTGGTACCGCACTCGGAATCATGGCTGGCAATGTATTGCCGCTTCGGGTGGTTAGCGCCCTGAGTGTCGCACTTTACGGCATGTTCCTTGCGATCATTATACCGCCTGCAAGAAAAGATAAAGTGGTCGCTGCGCTTGTCGCCATCAGCTTTGCACTTAGCTTTGCCGGTTCTTATCTCCCGGTTGTTTCTTCCATGTCAAGCGGCACAAGAACGATTATTTTAACCGTTGTGATTTCTTCTGCTGCTGCAATTTTGTTTCCAAGGAAAACGGAAGCATAATAAATATGCTTCCGTAAGTGAGGTTTTCTATGACACATAATAATTTTATTTATATCGCCGTGATGGCTCTTGTATCTTATGCCATCCGTGTTTTGCCTTTAACGCTGATCCGCAAACCGATCAAAAACCAGTTTATCCAGTCCTTTTTATATTACGTTCCATATGTGACGCTGGCTGTCATGACATTTCCTGCGATTGTCGAAGCAACACAGAGCCCTGTAGCCGGTGCCGTTGCACTCGTCGTCGGTATCCTTGCGGCATGGTTTGGTGCAAGTCTGTTTCAGGTGTCTGTGGCATGCTGTGCGGTTGTGTTTGTGATCGAGTTGTTTTTGTAAAGCTTTTTTGCATGGCTGATCGTATAGAGTCCATTTGCGATCATAAGCCCTGTGAAGCACATCATCCCAGAAGTACACAGTATGCCTGCTCCCGGCACTTCATTTTGTGCAAAGATCAGTGCCGCACTCAACTGACCAGCTAGCACGATCATTCCGCATATAATTGTAACAAATCCACGCTGATAGATTTCTTTTCCTATCTTTTCTTTTTCATATTTTGAAATTTCGGAAATATTCTGCACGATCTCTTCTTTCGAACGGTCTTCTATTCCAAGTAATTCCACTAATGAAAGATCAAGCGTTTTCGCAATTTCATCAAATAATGAAATATCCGGATAGTTAACCCCTCGTTCCCATTTACTGACTGCCTTATCCGAAACGTGCAATCGTTCTGACAGTTCCCGCTGTGTCATACCTTGCTTTTTTCTGGCTTGGGCAATTCTATAACCAACTTCTTCTGCTTTCATAGGCGTTTCCTCCTTGTCCTTATTTAAACATGACAATGGAAAAATGTCACTCTACTTAAGGTAGAACGCAATGTTCTACGCAACTCTGTACTTTCTCATATGTTATTTCTCCGGTGCACAATTTTCTATCGTTTTATCCAGCCATAACTTTTCAATTCTGATTTAAAGGCACTTCTCCTTGTATACATATCCGCATAATGTGACATATAAATCTGCTTTGCATTTTTCTCACCAAGTTTTTCTTTGACTTCACCGATTGCAGCAATGTACGCAGCACACTCTCCATAATAGTTCCGTCTGTTTGCTCCCATAATTGCCTCGACACGTTTCTTCATGAGATTGTCTATATGATCCAGTATTTTTTTCCTGTCAGAGTTTTCTATTTTGGTCGTATCTTTCCAATTCAAAAATAACTCGTAAAAATATTCGTTTTCCGTTTTTTCTACTTTTATATTCTGCCCCTTTTTATACTCTTCCAAACGAAATTCAAATGCGTGCTTTGTAAGTTCCAACATACTCCGGCTTCCCTGCTGTAATTCTTTTCCATCATGCAAATAGAGCAGAAAAAGTGCCAGACCTTCTTTCATAAATGTTCCAGTCCATCCAAGTGAACTTTTCTCGCTGACTCCCTTTCTCAGCACTTCCATAAATTGACCATCCAGAAACTGTATCACATACAGCATATTTTTTTCCGGTATATTTTCTGCTAATTCTGGCAACCCAGCATTTCCATTATTACAAGCAGAATTTTTTCTGCAATTATATTGTCCTACTATTAATTCTAATTTTTTATTGCATTTTTCTTTATCTGTGCTATTAAAAAATGCACGCAAATAGTTTACTGCATTTGTTCTTGACGCAAAAGCTTCTACATAGCACCATTCCATAAATTCTGCATCTTTACCTTCAACAAGTGCAAATTCTGCTGTCTGTAAAGCTACATCGCTTCGCACACATAGATTTCTGGCAATCCGTTTCATCCCATCTTCTCCTATGATCACGGCATTTTTCGCACTTATAGTGGAATCATTTAAAATTTCTTTATACATTCCAGGATGCAATTTCACATATTTTTTTGCATTTTCAAATTTCACCGCTATATCACCTGTCAAACTAACGGCTTCGAGAAATAACCTCTCTGCTAACGCACTATTCTTCTTTCCAAGATATGCGATCCACTCTGGAAGGAACTGATCAAATCCCTGCAGTCCACCATCTCCATGCTGCATGACATCTTCCAGTTTTAAATCATGTATTCCTGAATTTGACCATATTTCATACATAATATCTGCACGTTCTGCTTCTTTCTTCACCTGATAACATGCATACAATGTATCTAGCACAATTTTTTTCAGATCGATATCCAACTCATTGCAACAAATAAAATCTTCCACCTCCAAAGGGCCTGTCATATATTCATCATCCGTCAGAATTTCCTGCATGAACAATCTTCTTCCTGTCCTGAATGCCTCCTTATATTCTCCTGCATCCACGCAGCTGTGAATCAATTTACATACTGCTTGAATCATATCACCTATTCCATCAGGATCTTCGTATAATATTTCCTCTACGGAACTATTGTACCAGTCATCATACTCGTCATTATACACTTCCCTTAGATAGACTTCTCCTTTTTCAATTTCCGCCAGATAATGACTGCATTTTTCATATTCCTTTTTTAGTTCAATGACTGTTTTTTCTGTTCGATTAATATTCCCTGCATTCAGATTTATCTGATTCAGGAAATCTGTCCGTTTACTTTCCGGCAATGTTCTTGCAATCTCATGTATTACCTGCAAAAGTTCTTCTCTGCCATACTTCTCTATTGTCTGATCGACTTTATTTAAAAAACTTGTCAGATTCATATTTTTTCCTTTCTCCCGAGTACCACAAAATAAATACTGCACAAAATAATTCCAAACACGGTCGCTGTCGGTGCCGCCAGACCAATCTTCGTGAGGGATGCATCCGGCTGGATACTCATAAAATATGACATCGGGATTCGGACCAGAAACGTCTGCGCCAGTCCCTGTGCCATGACAAAGAGCGTTTTTCCTTTTCCATTGAAATATCCCATATAACTGAACAGGAAGCTGGTAAGAACCGCCTCCGGTGCCTGCATTAATTTTGCAAGAACAGGCGCTGCCAGAAGCAAAGCGATTGTAAGAATCACTGCCAGTATCGCAAAAAACCAGATAACGCCTCCGATCACTTTTCCGATGCGTTCCTGCTTTTTCTCCCCTATGTAACGGCTGATCAGCACCGTGATCCCCAGCGACAGCCCGGTCACGGTAAACACCACCAGATTGACCAGATTACTTCCTGTCGATACAGCGGAGATTCCTGCGGTAGTTCCAAACCAGCCCACAATTATCAGATCGACTGCTCCATACATTGCCTGTAAAACCAGTGCGCCAAATATCGGTACCATAAAAAGAACCAGTTTCTTTAAAATATTTCCCTGTGTAAAATCGTGTTTTGTTTCCATTGTGTTTTTTTGTTCCTTCTATTATGTTTATTTGTTTAAATATTTTATCAGTCCATACATTCACTTCTATTCATCCCTCTCAAGTATTTCTACAAATTTTCTTGCTGAACCTGTAACAAATTTTGCCTCTGCAATAAAACGTAAATCACACTGTATTCCTCTTTTTGCAGCTACTGCTATCATTCTTTTCCTGTCAATATTACCTAACCGAACTAAATTCTCATATATACGCACCAATTCCTGTAATGCAAGTGGATATCCATTTCTTGTTACTGCATAATATAAATCTACGAACGCCTTTTCTATGGTTGCAAGTCCATCCTCACTATCTTCAAAATTTTCCGTTAAATATATAATTATAATATCATTATTCTTACCATTATATTGAATTGCCTCATATTTTTCTTTTAATCTGCGTGGCTCTACAACTTCATAAAAATGATTCGTCAAAATGTCTGTCAACTCATTTTTACTTTCTTTCTGAATACATATCACAATGGGATACTGTTCTGGTATGTGTAACATGTATTTCTGTAAAATATCCAACCCGGATATATAATAATCAAATCCTGTTTCGTCCAATATATCTCGTATTTTTTCGGCTGTTTGTGATAATGAAACGTTCTTTTTTCCTTTCCATTCATTAAATGAATAGACTCCATTTCTAACACGCTTCAAATATCCCCCATCTACAAGTTTTGACATATTCCAATAAAGCGTAGATTTTTTCATATCTGGAAAAATCCTCTGTATATCTTCAATATAAAAAGTCGCTTGTTCTCCTAATTCATTTAGAATCCTTTGATATTTACTTTCCAATGCATTTCTATTTTCCATGACACACCTTCTTTCAAGCCCAATATAGCATATATATGCATGTGTTTCAAAGAAATAGAAGTAAATTTTATATTTGCTTATATTTCTTTGAACTCCAAAAGTGAAAACCCAATATAATAAAAAATCCCCGGCGGACTGTTTCTGATATGCTCATAATACAGTCCGTCAGGGATTGATTCATTTCTGACAAAATTTGTGCTTATTTACTTTCCATCCATTATCATTATAATAGAAATTTTATTTCCTGATCTGATTCAGTCTGTCATTTATTGCAAGTAATTGTTCTTTACTCACTTCGTTTGTTTTCTCTGCTTCTCCGACCTGGCTTGTCATCTGACTGGTAAGTCCCATCATATTGATCATTCGGAGTACCGTGAATCCACTCAGCATCTTCATCATGCCACTGTTCATTCCACCGCCTTGTGCCTTTGCCTGTCCAAAGCTCTGAAACAATTCCTGCATGACTTTATTTCCATCCTCATTCGACATAATATCGCCCACCGTATCATTTAACGAGAAGAAACCATCCGGTGCCGTGATATCAAACCAATTTAAAACAGCACCTTTTTCTTTCAGACGGTACGCTTCATTAAACTTCTCAACTTTTTTGATAAAGCTTTCATCCCGGCATTCGCCTGCCACTGCTAGAAGCTTTGTCTCACCCTGATTCGGTACTTCAAAGTAAAAGAAATGATCAGAAGCTTCTTTTTTGCCAAGACTCTCCCCATTTGCAAAAAGTTCCACTGTCTTCTGGTTCGAATATACGGTGACTTTTGTCACATTCTCCACACGGTCAACGTAACGTTTTCCACAAATATGAACGAATGGTTCATCCGACAGCCATGCTTTATATGCATAAAAGGCATCTTTCTTATATTTGCGGTCAAATGTCACCAGCCCTTTATGGTTCATGCCATTTTCACCGCCTTCGTTTCTGGCATCTGCTGCGAAATCAAACATATTCCATACGTGCGTTGCCCAGATATATGGTCTTGTATACAATTGTTTGATCAATTCCTCATGATAATGTGCCTGATATTCCTCTGTATAATCTCCCTGCTTCGGATCTGAGGTATGCCAATTCAGTGCTTCACATCCATATTCACTCATGCCGATCGGGATCTTTGGAAACTCTTTGTGGAATTCATCCATCCACGGACCATTCATCGAAGTGTCTCCACCATACCATCCAAAATAATGATTATAAGAAACTACATCCGGGATCTGAATATACGGATTATGCATGTCACACATCGAAACTACCGCCATAGTTGTCAGCCTTGTAGGATCCATCTCATGTGCAAGGTCATTTAATATGTGATGGTTTTCCATAAGGTCTTCGTCTGCTTCACCTGACATCGTAATTTCATTGGATAATCCCCATACGACAATACTTGGATGGTTGTAATTCTGAACAATCAGCTCCTTCATCTGACTGATCGTATTTTCACGTCCGTTTTTCATGTGCTGGGAAATATACGGAATTTCTGCCCATAATACAAGCCCCTTTTCATCACACAGATCATAGAAATATTGTGCATGCTGATAGTGTGCCAGACGGATCGTTGTAGCGCCCATTTCACAGATTAAATCAATATCTTCTCTGTGATGTTCCGGAAGAAGCGCATTTCCATTTCCTGCCCGGTCCTGATGTCTGGACACACCACGCAGTGGATAGCTATTCCCATTTAAGAAAAATCCCTTATCAGGATCAATTGTGAAGGTACGGCATCCAAATCGTGTACTGACACTGTCTATGCATACGCCGTCTTCCATTAAGCATACAGTCGCTGTATACAAATATGGATCTTTGCGTCCATTCCAAAGATGTACATCTGTTATTTCCAGATTGACCTGTTTATCCGAAATCCCTGTTTTGGTTTCTGCTGCAAGAACACCTTCAGCATCTGTAATCTGATATACCAGCTGCTGACCTGCTTTTTCCCCGCTTAAAAATACTTCCACGGCAATTTTTGCATTTTTGTCTGCTACCTCTGGTGTCACTTTCAATCCATTTCCACCATAATAGTCCAGATCAAAATGAGACTTATTTACAGCAATGATATTTACATCCCTGTACATTCCACCATAAAAAGTAAAATCCGCTTTCTGTGGGTATACCCTGTCATTTGCACTATTGTCCACGGCAACCACGATCAGATTCTTTCCATCTGTAAGTGCGTCCGTCATATTCACCCGCCAGGTTGAGTATCCACCATCGTGATGATCAAGGTGATTTCCATTCACATAAACATCAGCAGATGCATTCACTCCCAGAAATTCCAGATAATACTGTTCTCCCTCCGGAAGTTCCTCTTTCTGGACTTCTTTCGCATAAAAACAGGTTCCACGGTAGTAATCGTTTCCACCATCCTGTCCGTCAATCGCATTCCAGGTATGAGGCAGATTCACCCAATACCAATTTTGTGGCATAGCAACCGGAGGCTTTATCGCTTCCTTGCTAAATGCCCATTTTTCGTTTAAGTTAAAAATTTCTCTCATTTATTCCTCTTTCTCAGGCTCATTCATTCTTTTCTTCATAATTCATTTTCTTTAAAAATGTCATTGGCGACATATGATAATATTTTTTAAAAGCACGGTAAAAGTTACTGTACTGTCCAAAACCACATAATGAAAAAATATCCGTTGGTTTTTCCCCACTGATCAATAATTGCCTTGCCATGATCATCCGCTTTTCCAGAACATACTGATATATGCTCTTTCCTGTTGCATTTTCAAAACTTCTGGACAAATAAAACTTGCTGATATAAAAACGGTTACACAAAAAATCCAGTGTCAGATTCTCTGTATAATGTAAATTGATATACCGGATCACCTGCTGGATATTCGCATTTCCTGCCATTGTATTCAGATTTATATGTCTCTCCAGTAAGATAAGCAGATGTTCTATCAGCGAATCACACATAATGTCATGGCCAAATTCTTTCTCATGCATTTCATAGCGTAATTCCAAAAGCATATTTATGATTTTTTTCCGCATTGCCGGATCTTCCCGGAGCAGATATCCTTTCTTCTCTGCCGAAACAAAACACTGGTTCAGATTAGTTTTCCTGCTTGAAATGCGGTTCAGATACCATGGATTCAGCCAAAGGATCACTCTGTCTGCTTCCCTCTCTGAAATCATTTCCTGATGTTCTGTCATAGGAGGAAGCAGCACAATATCTTCTTTCTCTAATTCGATTTTTTTGCCATCGACTGTAAACGTTATGTTTCCGTCTAATGCACAGTAGATTTCAAAAAAATCATGCAGTTCCACTCCTGCATTTTGTATCGCTGTGGTACAAAAACGATGCACTTCCATGCTGGAACTGGTCATGGATTGATACCCTAAGTATTCATCATATAGTTCATTATTTTTCATCTCTGTATATTATTATAACGCCTTCTTTTCTGTTTAACGTAATCTCAATGACACCTTTTTCGCGTTCTATAAATTCTGCCTTTTTACCATCTATTTCAACATCATAGTGATATAGCGAATTCATGACAATCAGAAGCACGCCTGTATGTGTTCCTGTGGTACTGTATACAATTTCTGCATGATCCACATCCTCAGAAATTTCTTTCTTTTCAATCCAGGTATCATATCCGGTTGTTAAAGTTCCTCTCTTGTAGTACGCATTATACCATATAGAAATTGGAGTAGAAAGTCCGCTAAACTGGTGAAACCAGCCGCCACGTTCCGTTTCAATCTGTATCATTTCAAATGTATTATAACTGAATTCAATCTCCTGCTTCCAGGAATTCAGTCCTCTGTGTGCAATATCAAATGCAAATTGTCCCTCACCTATATCAAGCATTGCTTTCCATAAGAAATACTGATACGGACACCAGACACTTCCGTTCCAATAGCCGTTATCGTAATAATAGCTGGCAGACATATCAACCGTAGAAATTCCAACCGGGGACCACAGTTCCTCTGCAGATTTCAGGTGCTTTAACAACTGTTTTTCCTGCTCTTTTGAGCAAATTCCTGCGATCAACGGCGTAACACCATCTACTCCCTTGTTATAATTTTCTCCTGCCTCAGTCCGCAAAATATGGACTCCCTCCTGCCCCTGCACAGCATAGCCAAAATATCCGCTCTCTTCATCCCATGCATATGCCAGCAATGCGTTCTTTACACGTTCCATATCCCGCTCAAATTCCGGCAGATTCTCCTCATATCCAAATGCCATTGAAATCTGTTTCATAAATTTTGCAATACGGATAAAATGTACATTACTGCAGACCGGTGATACTACCTGTTCCATATTCTTTCGATGTAACCCCACCTGCGGCGGATAATCGTCCATTCCACTTGCATTGTAAAAATAGTCATATACCGTCAGAAGACCATTTCCAAGTCTTGACATTGTGGATCCTTCCGTCCTGCCAGCCATATAACGATAGTAACGTAAAAACATCGGATAGTATTTCTTCAAATTTTCCCGTTCTTTTGCATCCGCCCGATTTAATATCTCGTAATACAAATAAAACTGTGTTGGGACAAGTGAACCATGTGCCACAAATGCGAAATCTGTATTATCTGGTTCGGATAAGTAAGTGTCCATTACATATTCTGCAAGTTTTGAGGAATAATCTAACATTCCAAGTCCAATAAATCCGGAATCCCACGTATACAGACTGTCCCATCTTTTTCCCGGTGTATAATGCGCAATGTATTCACCATGCCGCCTGATTGGATACACAATATTACTATATAATGCAGATTTCATCATCCGTCCTGTAAATTCAAATGGATTTCCCTCTTCATTGGCACAATTTTCTTTTTTTACAATGCTTCTGCATTGTTTCCAGAAAATTTCTAATTCAGCTTTTGAATAATTACGTTCTTTTGTACTGATGTATGCATATTCCGTTCTGACACTTTTTCCGGGAACAAATAACGCTTCTGCAACATTAATATGATAAAAGCCTTCATCCGAATGTTTATCCTGAAATGCACCCGAAAAACTTCTCGTCAGATTATCATAAGTAGCATCTGAATTTGCAAGGCGTGATACTAATGCATCCTCAATACAGCCCGAATACAATTTTCTGCTTCTGACACGCTTGCTTAAAATGCTAAGATATATTGGATTTTCCTTATAGTTGTACTGATATTTTATATGATCATTCTCGTACTCAACTTTTGGGATTACATTACGAGCCTCTTCTGTTATTCCGACTTCCTTTTTGTCTGATTTTTCACAAACACATAAAAAATCAAGCATTATTCCATTACTCTGTTCGCTGAAAGCTTCCATTTTAAAGATGAACTCTTTATCTGAAATTTTTCCGATTGGAACATAGCAGATTCCACTCTCTTTTGTTGCCGCAAAATGGATTGTTCCAACATTGCTTTGAAAAATTACATCTCCCTCATCCTGCAATGTACGATATCTTATCGCTAACACTGCGTCCTGATACGATTCCTTTAATTTTACCTGATAAGAAACTTTATCGCCCTGATTGCCGCCAAACGCTTTCAATCCAAGATAACGCATAAAGAGTGCATAGTAGGACATTCCCAATCCATTGTCATCCGTAAATCCATCGACCGGGATCTCTCCCTTTTTCATGGCATCCAGATTCAGGTGTTCCCATGGAACTGCTTTTCCAAACTCCAAATTTTCATAATCGACAGCATTCCACGCATCACTTTTTTCCGGTACTTTTTTCGTGTATACTCTGCTTTTCGGATATTCCTCTGCGGCAAAATAATTGATAAGGCAATTCTGGTTTTTATCCGTATTATTATGGAAGGAAACCCGGATTCCCCAGGTTTCCTCCTCAATCTCAAAGAAATCTACGTCTGCATATAACTGATCTTTCCAAAGAAGCTCATAGCGGTATCTATAATATTTTCCATTACTATCACAATCCCACGGATGATACTCAGATGGGATTGTAACGTTTGGAGCCGGTACATTGCTGTTCGCATAGGTCGGATGGATCACCAAATCAAATCTTGCTCCTGGAACAGCACTCTCCTTCATAATTCTTGAAATACCCATATACTTTTTCGAATATGGTCCCCACAATGGGATTATATTTTTATTTTCGTCTCTCACAATTATGCTTTTACAGCATTTTTCTGCTGTGTTTCAGCAATGCTGTCCTCAATCTCCTTCATTTTTTCACCAGTCAATGGATAGAACTTCATTGCAATAATAGAAGCAATCCATCCCAAAATCGGCATGCCACAGAATAATAAAATTGTGATCATCAGAATTTCAGGTGTGCTTGCATCTCCCACCTGTGGCACTGAATTTTTATATCCTATGACAGCTACAAATGCTCCAACAACTGTAGTTGCAAATGATGAAATAAGTTTATCAATAAAGGAGTATACGGTTGCAATTAGTCCCGGCACATAATGTCCACTTCTATACACTTCATAATCGGTGCAGTCTGCCATCATTGGAATCATCATATTACTTCCGATATTACGAATTCCATTCAATGCAATAATAAGAACTACAAATGCAATATTCATAAATCCAAAGGACTTCAGATCAATCTTGGTTGGATCACCAAAAATCAGAAGCAGTGTAATTGCGAGCTGAACAGCAATACATCCATATACAGTCGCTACATACGTCTTTTTCTGTCCGGAATGTCTTGCTCCCATAATACCTATTACAAGTAAAATAATGTTTGGAATCATTGTGATAGCAGACAATCTTCCCATTACTGCATAGTCACCAATAATAATTCCATAAAGCATAACACCTACGATAGAATTTCCTGCAATACTTGTTGCGAGTTTATCTGTAGACTCGGAAATAACTAACATCTGAAGTGCTCTGTTGTGTTTTAATACTTCCCAATAAGTTTTGAAGCTGACTTTTTCTTCTTTATTTTTTACCATGCTGTTGTAGTATTCCGGTTTATCTTTTGGAGCAATGGCAATCAGTGAGCAGATCATTAATACAAAAGCAATTGCAATTACCCAGACAATGATCTCACTGAAGAATTCAAGTGTCATTCCGCCATATTTCGGAACAAGGTAATTGGAAACAAGCATTGTAATTCCGGTCTGTAAGAACAGCATAAAAAAGCCTGTAAAGAAACCGTAAATCGGTCTCTGTTTTGGATCGTTTGTAAGTAAAGTCTGTGCAGAAGTTGTGACTGTTCCCTGAACGGTATAACCAATAATGTAAAGTGCATACACAACAATAAAATATGGGATCCGGAGTGTTTCCGGAACTAAATGTGTAGTCTTATATAATAAGATCATGCTTAATGCAAGAAGCGCATTACCGACAACAAGGAACGGGCGGAATTTTCCAAAACGTCCATTGGAATGATTGATCAGCCATCCAATGATCGGATCTGTAAATCCATCAAAAATTCGCATAGAAGTTGCCAGTGTAGATACAAATACTACAGACATTCCTAAAATTCCATTTGCATAGTAAGATACATACATCATTAAAAACAGATACATATTTGTTGACATCATATTTAATGCAAACAATGCGATCTGCCATGTTTTCGCACGGTTATATTTCGTTGCTTCGTTCATTGTAATTCCTCCTAAAAACATTGTTTAACATTTTCAAATCATGATTTTAAGTGGATTTTAGCATTGAACTTTTTCAGTGTACATTGCATATATTTTCTATAACATTGCGATTATTGCTTTGGCTCTCCAAGAATTTACTCCACCTGCACCTGACACATTCTCATTGTAGCCAATGCTGCTTCATGGCTTTCCGGTGTGACACCTGCGCAGCAGGAAGCAATGACTTTGACCGGGATCTCCGGCAGATATGCCTTAATTAAAATTGCATTGGAGACAACACAGATGTCGGTGCAAAGTCCGACCAATGTAACGGTGATATCTTCTTTCTCTGCGATTTTTGTAATCTCTTCCGCAAGAATTTTTGAACCGAACGTCGGCTTGTCGATCACTACTGCGTCTTTTAATGCAGTTTTCACTTTCTCATTGATCTGCCAGCCGTCTGTTCCCTTCACACAGTGTACAACCGGAAGATTTTTTCCTTCCTGAGTCTCTAAATAATTTTCCGGGTGTGTATCCCTTGTTGCAAAAATGTCTTTGGTGTCATACTTTGCAATCTCTGCGATTACGTTATCCACGATAGCCACTGCCTCTTTTGTTCCGAGTGAGCCATCGATAAAATCATTCTGCATATCTACCACTACTAATAAATTTCTCATTATGTAAACCTCCAATTTTCCTTTTTAATTATAAAATATCCAAAATATTTTTTACTCCATGACACTAATTGTATCAAATATCCTTTTTCTTATAATTGCACTTCTTCCTAATCTTTCAATGAAAAATACAAGTTCTTATACCCAAGCTGCTGGCACAGTTTTGTCAGATACGGCTGGTCAATCCTTGCCTGCTCCAAAACATCCTTCTGTGCAAACACTTCCTCTTTTGTGCCATCTGCGAGCACTTTTCCGTGCGCCATAACGATCACACGCTCGAAACTCTCTGCCACAAAATCCATATCGTGTAAAATCGCAATAACCGTTTTTCCCTGACTGCTCAGATCCCGGATCATTTTCTGAATGATCTTTCTGCCCTTCCAGTCCTGCGCGATCGTCGGTTCATCCAGAATGAGCACTTTTGTATCCATCGCAAGAACGGAAGCGATCGCAACCAGTTTCCGCTCTGACAATTCCAGATCATAAGGATTTTCGTCTGCAAGCTGTTCCAGCCCGACCAGCTTTAATGCTGCAACAGCTTTTTCCTTTGCCTGTTCTTTTGTCATTCCGATATTCTGCGGTCCGAACATGACTTCATCGATCACATGATATTTGAAAATTTGGTCGTCCGGATTCTGGAATACGTAACCAATCTCCCCTGCCAACATCGCAACGGTCTTTTCTGCCATGTCGCTTCCACCGTAATAGATGCTGCCGCCCACCGGCTTTAACAGACCTTTTAACAGCTTTACAAGAGTCGTTTTTCCTGCGCCGTTCTGACCGATGATCGCAGTTGGTCTGTGGTCAATGGTAAGGTTTATGTCCTGCAGAACCGGAACATTTTCGAGATATTGAAATTCCAGATGTTCGATGTCAAAAACATTTTTCTTACAACTTATAGTCTGTTTCATGCTTTCATCTGTAGTTACAGAATCTTCCATCTGCCCGCTCTTATTTTTCATATCTTTATTATTGTCTAATAAAATTTTTTCCGGGCAGAACGCTTCCTCCCCCGGAAACAAATCTTTTAACGCCAACGCATCCTTAAGCGAAGCCGGATAACATCCATTCTCTTTCTTCACGCCAAAAGCCTGACAGATTCTTGTATAGGCAGGTGGATTCACCCCATAGCTCTGCAGATCCGCTCTGGAAAAAATCTGTTCCGGCGTATCGAATGCAATCTGCTTTCCCTGATGCAGCAACAAAATCTTATCACAGTATTCTGCCAGTTTTTCCAGCTTCTGCTCCACCATAATGATCGTGATCCCTGATTTTGCGAGCTTATCGACCGCCGCAAAAACTTCCTCGCTTCCCGCCGGATCAAGCTGTGAGGTAGGTTCGTCTAACACGATCACTTCCGGTTTCATCGCAAGGATACCTGCCAGCGCCACCCTCTGCATCTGACCACCGGACAGATCAAACGGATTTCTGTCCCTGTAAGCTGCAATATCCAGCAGTTCCATCACTTCATCCACACGGCTTATCATCTCTTCTTTTGGCACGCCGAAGTTCTGCAGGTCAAATGCAATTTCCTCAAAAACAGTTTCTTTTGCACCGGAGAGCTGATTGAACGGATTCTGGAATACCAGACCTACTTTCTGACACAGCTTTGAAACAGTCGTTTTTGCCACTTCAATGTCCTTGATCAGAACTTTTCCTCCATAAGCCCCTTTGAAAAATCCCGGAACAAGACCGTTGAACGCCTGACAGAGCGTACTTTTTCCGGCTCCGTTCTCCCCGACGATTCCGACAAAAGAACCTTTTTCTATTTCAAAATCCAACCCATCCAACGCAAGCTTTGTTGTATTTGGATAGCGGTATTTTAAATTTTCAACCTTTATATATGCCATAATTCTTCCTTTTTCCATAAACAACTCAAAACACAATCCTCACCACGATAGCCCCTGCAATCACCACAGCCATCACCAGACATAACATGCGGTCGGAAGTTTTCATTTTCCCTTCCCTGAGATAGGTCTTTTTCTGCCCAGCCTCAAAGCCCCGGATTTCCAGTGCGATTGCACGCTCTCTTGTGTTGATGAGCGAACTCATGACAACCGGCGAAATTAACGGTAGAAAAGATTTTGCCCTGGTGATCAGATTTCCCTCCGTCTCAAGCCCACGGCTCCGCTGTGCATCCATGATCGTGTTCATCGTGCCGCTCATCTGCGGTACGATCTGAAAAACAGAACTGATGACATATCCGATCTTCGGCGAAAATCCTGCCTGCTCCAGATCCTCTACCAGCTCTGCCGGCTTAGTTGTGAGTACAAACACCGCAAATGCCAGCAGCATATTCAAGACGTTACAGCTGATGCGAAGCGCATACATCATTCCTTCCCGATAGAACTTTAACGGTCCTAACTGAAACATTAAGTTTGCATTTTCATGATTAAATAAACCATGGATCAAAAATATGGTGATCAGAATTGTAAATGAAAAAGCAATCAGTGGAAAAACCTTTTTCATGATTTTTCCACTGATAAGCATTACAAGACTGATTCCAATGAATATGGCGAATGCCCATAACTTCCCTGCGATCAGCGATGCAGCGACCGCTGTCAGGATATAACACAGTTTCGTAAACGGATGCATTCTGGTCAAATAGGTATCTTTATCCACATAAAGGCTGATACTTTTCATCTAAATCACTCCATCAGAATATGTTTTCACTTCTTAGTCTAAGCTCTCCACACTGTCGTTCACATCATAAAGTGCGGTAAGTTTTTTCGGAAGTCCTTTCAAAATCGCAAACACGATCAATACCGTAATGATCTTATCCGGAACATCCACAACGACTTCATCTAAGAAAGAACCTAATACAACCGGGAGATTTGCTGCCTGTGTTGCTGCGAATACTGCATCGCCCCAGACATTTCCTGTTGTACCGCCCCAGAAAATAACGTTTAACGGAGTGGAGATCAATACTGCTGCAAGACCGCCGGCTAAAGAAGTCAGTAACGCACCGTTTACTTTTTCCATTTTGCCGAGACGTGCCATAATACCAACGACAAGACCGATGCCAAGACTTGTGAGGGCATACACTAATGTAATGGAATCACCGGTTGTAAAACCATAGATCAGGTTGTTGGCTGCTCCACAGATCGCACCAATGATCGGTCCGCCGAGTGCGCCACCGATACAGGTTCCGATGGAATCTAACCATAACGGCAGTTTTAATACGGAAGCAAATAATTTTCCGAGGTAATTGATACCGATACATGCCGGGATCAATACCAGACTTGCTGTGTTTAATTTTGTTTTAAAAATGTTCTTCATAACGTTGTCCTCCTCATTTTCCGGAGCACCTGTACAGTGCCTCCAATGCTACATGAATCTCATTTTTTTCTCCCTGTACGGTCGCATTCACTCCATCCGTATAGTTGTTAATGTTATCTTCAAGGTTATCCTCATATTCCACCACAGTATTTAAGATAGAGGCTGTCTTCACACCCCGGAGCCTTCCGATCACAAACAGCGCCGCCGTCTCCATATCACAGCCCAGCACTCCTCTGCCGGCCCACAGTGCGTCGATCTCGTCCTCTCTGTCCGTGTAAAAACTGTCATGACTCCGTGCCATTCCGACATGCGCCGGAATCTGCTCCTCCTCTGCTGCCTCTACACAGGCATTCATCAGTTCAAAATCCGGGATTGCCGGATAAATGGAATCTATGTACGTCCTGGAAGTTCCTTCATCTCTCACCGCACCCTGCACTAAGATCAGATCCCCTAATCTGATCTCTTTTTGTAATGCACCGCAGCTTCCGATACGGATCGCGTGCGTCACGCCGATACGCGCCAGCTCTTCCACAGCAATTCCGGTCGAAGGACCGCCGATCCCCGTAGAAACTGCAAGCATGCGGATTCCCTTGTAAGTTCCTGCAATGCTTTTATATTCCCTGTTAAATTCTAACTCCTCCACGTCCTCTAACTGTTCTGCGATCCGCTCCACCCTTGCCGGGTCTCCAGGAAGGATCGCATACTGAATGCCGAGGTCATCGCGCAGTTTTAAGTGAGGCATTACTTCCATTCCATCATCCACTCTTTTCTCAGATTTTTCTGCCTTATCACGACAAAATTTCTCATTACCATGGTTTTAAGATTCTTGTTTAAAGTATCACTTTACAACTGTCTTGTCAACTGTAAAGTCATGTATGCACTGACACAGTTACAGATAACTTTCCTTCCGGTTGACAGCTTTTCTCAAATAATTTCCAAGATTTGTCATGCACATGAGCGTGGCTGTAAGAAAAAGCCCCGGTATGAGGATGATCCACCATGACTTTGTCATCAGTGCTTTGTCTGCATTTGAAAGCATGCTTCCCCACGAAATCTGCTCTAATGGCAGACCGATTCCCATGAAGCTTAAGGTTGACTCTGCAATGATCGCGCTTCTGATATTCATGACAACCATAAACATGATCGATGAAGCAAAATTGGGAGTCAGGTGTTTCCACAAGACATGCCAAAAGCTTCCTCCCATACATCTTGCTGCGATGACATACCCGCTGTTTCGGATCTGTTTTACTTCAGTGCGCACCACTTTGGCAATACCTGGCCAGCTTGTGATCCCGATAATAAATGAAATACTGAAAATGCTGGCTTTTCCTAAGACTGCCTGCAATAAAATGACCAGCAGCAGATTCGGGATGCTTAAGAAAATCTCTGTAAAACGCATGAGCAGCGAATCCACCCACTCCGGCGCACATCCGCTGACTGCACCAAAGACAATTGCAAGTACCGTAGAGATAAGCGTTGCAAGCACTCCGATCAAAAGTGAGATCCGTCCCCCATACCAGATCATGGAAAAAATATCTCTCCCCATCGTATCTGTCCCAAAGAGAAACTCTCCTCCCGGTGCCTCATTGTAATGTGCCAGATCCATATAGCCGGGATCTTTTGTCATGATCAGATGACAGCACAGGCAGCCTGACAGGATGACCGCAAGCAGCAGCGCTGATATCAAAGGTTTTCCCTGATACCATTTTGTATGCCTGCCAACCGTCCGATCCTCTGTATTTCTAATTCCCACGATCTGAAAATCTGTATCCATCATCGGTTCCTTTCTATTACTGACGTATTCTCGGATCGATCCTCTCATTTATCGTCTGGGCGATCATGTTGCAGACAACCACGACAATACCTGTAAGAATACATAAAACCATCAGTAAATTATAATCTTTATATCTGGCACTCTCATAAGCCAGTGTTCCAAGCCCCGGATAAGAGAATACCGTCTCAACAATATAGGTTCCTCCTAAAATATGAGGCACCGAGATTGCCATAATACTCAGATAACTCGGAATAATATTGCGGAGACAATGGCGGAAAAGAATGCTGTTTTTTGTAAGTCCCTTCGATTTCGCCAGCAGTATATAATCTGCCCGCACTTCCTCTAAGATCTTATTGCGGATCATATAAGCGTAGTACCATAGGTGTCCCATCACTACAACTGTGACCGGCAATATGAGATGCTGTATCCTGTCAGCTGTATCTTTCTCTTTTCCGATCGTATAGGCACCGGAGCTTGGCAATATATGAAGCTCAACTGCAAAGAAAAGGATCAGTACCAGTGAAAACCAGAACTCCGGTATACAGCTTGTGACCGTTCCGACCTGGCATATGATGTTATCCAGCCATTTTTCTTCGTGCCATGCACACAAAATTCCCAATAACAACGCCAGTGTAAAAATAAGCACAAAGCCTATCCCGCCCAGCAGCATTGTATTTCCGACTCTTCCGGAAATCACTTCCAGCACATCCATTTTGTATTTATAGGAGATACCGAATTCTCCATGAAATGCATTCGAAAGCCATTTTACATACTGAACGGAAACAGACTCGTTCAGTCCCAGCTTCTCCATCGCCCAGTCATGTTCCTCGGGACTCATTTTTTCCACTCTTTCCCCATAGTAAGAGACAAGCGGATCTCCCGGTGCCAGTCTGGAAATATAAAATACGATCACTGACAACAAAAAAATACTTGCCAGAAACAGCAATATTTTTTTTATTATATAGATACCAATCTCTTTTTTACTCATTTTCTTTTTCCCCCGCTCTTTGCCGTTCCATGCGCGGATCCGGAATTGGGATGGACTCGATCAAAGCCTTCGTATATGGGTGCTTCGGATGTCTGAAAATATCTTCCACATTTCCTACTTCCACTAATTTACCATCATGCATCACGCCCACCCGGTCACACAAAAACCGTACCATGGAAAGATCGTGTGCAATAAACAGAAACGAAAACCCGTGTTCCTTCTGCAGATGCCGGAACAAATTCACGATCTGTGCCTGAATGGATACGTCTAAGGATGCGATCGGTTCATCTGCGACCAGCAGTTCCGGTTCCATCGCTACTGCACGCGCAATTGCAACACGCTGCCTTTGTCCGCCTGAGAGCTCCGAAGGATATTTTTCCAGATAGGAATTATCCAATCCAACATACGTCAGCTGAAATGCTGCCTCCGCTGAAAGTGTCCCTCTTTTCGGTGTGATGTGCTGTATCCGGAAGGGCTCTGACAAAATATCCTTCACTTTCATACGAGGATTCAAACTGGAAGTAGAGTCCTGAAAAATAATCTGCCGCTCACACTGAAGCATTTTTTTATTTTTCCGGAACTCCTTACTGCAGCAGGTATCAATTTCCTTATATAAAATCTCTCCGCTATCTGGTTTACATAAATTCATCACGCAGTTTGCCACAGTTGATTTTCCGGAACCGGATTCACCTACCAGTCCAAAAACTTCTCCCTTATAAATCCGGAAACTCACGTCATCTACAGCTTTATGTACATTTCTTTTTCCAATGGAAAAACTTTTCGTGAGATGATTTACAGCCACTAAAGTCTCCCTGTTTTCTGCATCATTCTGGCATTCTTCCACCACAGAAGTCTTTTTACGCTCCGCTGTTTCTTCACATCCTTCTCTCTGATCTCCTTCTGCAAAAAAGGAACTGCATACGGGCGAAGGCGGTTTTATTTCAGGTGCTCTCTCATCCAGCAGCCAGGTTGCCGCATAGTGTGTGTCCGATATTCTAAACATTGGCGGTTCTTTTTCATAATCAATTGCAAGTGCATATTCATTTCTGCATGCAAACGCATCCCCCCTGGGAGGATCGATCAAGACCGGCGGCATTCCCGGGATCGCATGCAGCATCTCTTTCCCTTTTGCATACGCCGGAAGTGCCTGCATAAGCCCCCATGTATATGGATGCCTTGCATCATAAAAAATGTCCTCTGTTGTTCCAAGTTCCACGATTTTCCCTGCATACATGACAGCCACCCGATCCGCAACTCTTGCGACAACGCCCAGATCATGCGTCACAAAAATAGTTGAGGTATGCATTTTCTTCTGGATATCGCGGAACAGATCCAAAATCTGTGCCTGTATCGTCACATCTAACGCTGTTGTCGGCTCATCTGCGATCAGGATAGACGGATTTCCTGCCAGTGCGATTGCTAACACACTGCGCTGTCTCATGCCGCCCGAAAAATGATACGGGTATAAATTCCTCCGCTCGTCTGCCTGATCGATACCGACTAATCCCATCAGCTCTATGACACGCTTTTCTAATGCATCACGCTTTATATGAGGATTGTGTATTTTAATTGCTTCTTCTATCTGTCTGCCAATTGTCATCGTCGGATTTAATGCTGTCATCGGATCCTGAAATACCATGGAAAAAAGCGTTCCACGCAATTTCGCCATGTCACGCTCTTTGTACCCGGTAATATCGATTCCATTTGCCAGAATTTTTCCTGATTTTATTCTGGCATTCTCCGGAAGCATTTTCATCAGACTTTTACACAGGACGCTTTTCCCACAGCCGGACTCTCCCACAATCGCAAGAACCTCTCCCTCTTTCAGGGAGAGGCTTACATCTCTGACTGCCTGTACTTCACCGGCGTCCGTTTCAAAACTGACCGATAAATCTGAAGCTTCCAATATATATGTTCTGCTCTGTTCTTCCATAGTGAATTCCTTCTGCTGCCTCCGGCAGTTATTTCCTAGTTCCCGATCGTCCAGTCTGCAACATTCCAGAAAATTCCGACACCGTGATGTCCCATAACAGTGTCTGCTGAGATTCCCTGAATAGAAGAATTTGCCACATAATTTGCATCAATATAACAGATAAAGGTAAATGCCGGATCTTTTGCCAGCTCTTCCTGAAACTTGTCATATGCCTCTGCACGCACCGCAGGATCTGCAGACTCTCTTGCCTCAATCAGATACTGGTCTACCAGTGCATTGGAATAAGAACTGTAGTTAGCGCCCTTATCTGTACCGAATACTTTGTAAGTATGGTCATCTGCATCAAAAGGACTTCCCCAGCCGATCAGATACGCCATCTGTCCGCCCCAGTCAACCTCTGTCGGAACTTCTACCGTACAGTCAATACCAACTTCTTTTAACTGCTGTGCTGCTGCCTGGGCGATATCGAGTCTTACCTGGTCACCTGCTCCGACACTTATAACGAAACCGATCTTTTCGCCGTCTCTGTAGTAGAATCCGTCTTCACCCATCGTACATCCGACAGACTCCATGATTTCTTTTGATTTTTCCGGATTGTAATCATAATGTTCTACATTCTCATTGTTATAAATATTACGCTGCAATGGTCCGTATGCAGTCATTCCCTGTCCGAGGAGAACCGCATCAATGATCGCCTGTCTGTCAATTGCATAATTGATGGCAGGGATAATGTCTTTATTGGCTGTCCAGTAATCATTATTAAAATTGTAAAGGATTCCACGGTAATCCGATGTCTTCATATCATAGCATGTATAACCATCCTGATCTGCAAAGGTCTTCGCATCCTTCGGTGTCAGTAATGCAAGATCCAGTTCTCCGGACTGCATCTGGATCGCTTTTGCATTATCATCCGGTACGATCTTAAAAATGATCTTGTCGATATTTGGTGTACCCTTGAAATAATCCTCGTTCTTTACCAATGTGATTGCCTGTCCCGCATCCCAGCTGTCTAATTTGTATGGACCGGTACCAATCGGATGGCGGAAGAAATCCGACTCCTGCATATCTTCGCCTTCCAGTAAATGCTTTGGCAGAATTGCCATTGTCATATAGTCAAGAAAAGCTACGTTCGGCGCTGAAAGTGTGAATGCGATCGTATGATCGTCGATCACGTCAATGGCTGTTACGTCTTCGTAGTTTGGTGCATTTTCGGAACCGTTATCAGGATCCATGATTGCTTCGATCGTGAATTTTACATCATCTGCTGTAAATGGTTCCCCATCATGCCACTTCACATTCTCCTCTAAATGGAATGTATAAGTTAAAGTATCTTCATCGTAGTCCCAGCTCTTTGCAAGCCCCGGAGCAACCTGATTCTCACCATCATGTGATGTCAGTCCGCTGAAAATCAGAATATTAATCTCACCATGCTCATCCATTGCCGGATTGATACGCGTGTAATCATTACTTCCATATACAAGTGTCGACTCTCCGCCCGCTGCCTGCGCTTCGGTTCCAGCGGAATTTTCTGTTTTCTTTTCTTCTGTGCCGTTTCCACAGGCTGCCATGGAAAGCATCATTGCTGCTGCAATCAGCATCGCAAAAATTTTCTTTTTCATTCCTAATCTCCGTTTTCTTTTTGTAAGATCCGCCACCTGTCAGGGTGCTATCATCTCCATGCCGACTATTTTACTTTAGGAATGTCCGGTCCTGCAAGCTCCCCGGGGGGATATATCTTGCAATTGCCGGGTGATTTTTACTCTAACGTTTGCGTATAACCTTAATATCCTTTTGCCTCCAGATATTCCAGCAATGTCTGTGCACGATATTGGGTCTGACAGCACATTCATTTAATAAATGCAGTATGTCATTATCACACCCCGGTGTTTCTATGATCAAAGGATATTCTAAAAGCTTCTCTATCGTAACATGGGTACAGGCAGCCAAAGGATGCTCCGGTGGTACTACCGCACACAATCTGTCCCTGCACAGCGGTGATCGCACTTGGATATAGTGTTTTCTATTTTGAGGTACAGCTTCCAAATGGCTCCACCGGACAGCTTCTCGATATCATGGACTACGTTAGCAATAGTGTGATGATGCCGCTCATTGCCCTGCTTTCTACCGTTCTGATTGGATGGCTGATGACACCGGATTATGTGATCGACGAAATGGAGCGGAGCGGACATAAATTCCGCCGTAAAAAGCTTTACCGCATTATGATCCGCTATGTCGCACCTGTCATGATGTTCGTCCTGTTTTTACAGTCAACCGGTATTTTGTCTTAATGATATGTGTTTTTACGATATTGTTTTTTGAATAAGGAATTGTTATCAGCGCCGCAACACCGTTTGCGGCGTTTTTCCTACGATCAGTTCCCCGTTGCAGACATAACCTTCCTCACTGTCTCTTAACGCTTCCGTCAAAAGACAACGCAGATGTTTTATACGTTTGCGATAGGCATCCTCATGGATTGCATTATGCGTTTCATGGGGATCTGTTTTTAAATCGAAATATTGCTCCTCGCCTGTCTGCGAATACCAGATATACTTATCCTCTTTCGTGAGTATGAATTGTGATGACAATTCTCCCAGCGTATGTTCTCCATGCAGCCAGGTGCGGGACAATGCGTGCAGCAGACTGCTGCCATCTATGTTCTCCGGAATCGGTGCTCCGGCCAGTTCTAAGATGGTTGGCATGATATCCCTCAGTTCCGCAAGATCTTCACACCTTTTATGCCATTCCCCCACATACTTTTGAGGTCCTGAAAGAAACATTGGTACATGGACACTTCCCTGATATGGCTTCGCCTTTTGAAACTGCAGATGATCACCTAACATATCTCCGTGGTCGGACACAAACAATATGACCGTATTCTCCATAAGCCTGCGTTCCACAAGCTCTAAAATGATCCGTCCGATCTGGTGATCGATGTGTGTGATCGATGCATAGTAGGCTGCCCTCATCTGTTGCACATAGGTTCTGTCAGCAGGTCCTGTAAGAGAGTGGTAGTTATGTCCCTCCCTTTCAAGCCTTTCCTTATCATTCCAGTCTCCAGTGTAAGGTGGCACTAACTCTTTATTCTGATACAAGTCAAGATAATACTGCGGCGGATCGAGCGGTGCATGGGGACGCACAAAGCTTGCCATCAAAAAAAACGGCATCTCGGTATCCCGCCTGCGAAGAAAATCGAGACATTCCTCTGCCACCCAGTTAGTCGGATGATATTTTTCTTCCTGCATCCATGAGCGGCTGATCCAGCTATTACAATCCAGCCCGCTTTCCAGTGGATCTGCCGCCACACCCAGCTGCTGCTTGAGCCACCAGTAATAATCGTCTGCCACCTTCTGGCTTTCATAATATGGAACATCTGGTGCACGATACGCATGAAGATAACCATCATGCAGACGGACATTATGAAATCCCAGATAATTCCGAAGCGGATGCACATGCATCTTGCCAACGCATTGCGTGTAATATCCGGCTTTACTTAGTTCACCCGCTAACGTATGTTCATAATCCCACCGTACACCATCCTCATAGCCGACACGTCCGGTATGTCTCTGAGACATCCCTGTATGCAGCGTAGCACGTGCCGGAACACAGGTAGGACAGGCGGAATATGCATTCGTATACAGCGTACCCATATCCGCCAAACTGTCCAGGTATGGTGTTTTCACATCCGGATGTCCTGCGATACCAAGACAATCTCCTCTCATTTGATCTGTCATCAATAAAACAATATTTGGCCGTTCCTGCATCATAAAACCTCTTTTCTCTCGCATTTTGCTTAATGATCCGATACTTTCCTACCTGCGATTCTATAATTTTCCAGATGCTTTTTCCATACAAAATATTGTCAGGAAATTGTATAATATTGACATTTCCTTCAATCGGTGGACATAACAGTTTTGCCTACTCTTCGATCTTTGCTATCAATTCTGACACTTCCTCCGTTGTTTCAGCATAATACTCTGCTCCGTGCTCTGCTAAAAACTCTTTGTCACGGAATCCCCAGAGAACCGAGATACAAGGCATGCCCGCATTTTTCGCGGTCTCGATATCCACATCAGAGTCGCCTACATAGATTGCTTCTTCCTTTGTTTTTCCTAATTCCTTCAATGCCTCAAAAACAGTATCCGGTGCCGGTTTTCTGCGGATGCCCTCTTTTTCACCGATTGCTACAGGAACGATTCCTTTAAAATAAAGGTCGTTTAATTCTTTGACCGCAAAATCAATCTTATTCGATACGATCGCTACCGCATAGCCTTTTTCCTTTAACGTCTCGATCAGCTCTACAACGCCTGCATACGGCTTTGTATTATCATTGCAATGTTCGCCGTAATATTCCTTGAATAAGGAAAAAGTCTCCTCAAATAATGGATTGCTCTCCCCATCCGGCACCGCCCGGATCATTAAAAGCCGCACTCCGTTTCCAACAAAACAGCGTACTTCCTCTAAGGTGCGCTTTGGCATTCCCTGCTGTTCCAGTGCATAATTGACAGCATTTGCAAGATCCTGTAACGTGTCTAATAATGTTCCGTCTAAATCAAAAACTACAGTTGTCTTTTTCATTACTCTGTCCTCCTATCGCACAAACATTCCAGCAATCACAACAAGTTCTTCCATACTATGAACTATCTGATTTGTATTTAGAATATGGATTGTAAACTCCTTCTCACCAAAATCCATCAGATGTCGTAAATTAACTGTAATATTTTTTTCCATTCCCATTTTTAAAAGCCAATGTGCACAATTATCGCCACATGTTGATGCATTAAACACTTTATCCGGCACCTGATCGATCGATATAAGCGTTTTCACACCACCCGATAGTTCTCTTGGGGTAATTGCTCCCAACACCGGACTTTCAATGATTCTTGGTGCAATTACCGTGGATTTATCTACATCTTTTATCATCGCTTTTGAACGCTCGTTTGTAATCCAGCTATCCTGATAAGTATTTTTAAAATAAACAGCCGGATTATAAATTGCTTCTTCCATATCCCCAAAATAAATATTTAGCATTTATAATATGCCTCCACTTCCGATATTTACCAAAAATATATCCCTAATGTATCTTTGATTATACGAAAAATATTATGCTTCTTCAATGGGCTATGTATTTTATTAACTTTTTTAATTACATATATTCTGACATACTTTCCTTAACATTTAGTTATTCCACATTTATTGTAAATCTCCACGTATCACTCACTGAAATCATTGACTTGATCCGGAATTCCGATGAATGGATATAGGCTGGCTTTAAATGCTTTTGCCCTGAAGACGGAGGAGGATGAAAATGGCACGAATCAAGAATATGAAGACGATTGATTTGAAGATTGCTGAAAATGAGGAAAATCTTAGGAAGTTAGCACTGATATGCTTTTTTTCAATTTATCAAAATCTACCATAATAGTATTTTTTGTTGTAAACGTCTCTGTGTCTCTCTCATCCATAATACTAATGCATATATCATTGCCATCAGAAATAGCGTTACGAATGCTTTCATCTTGTGATAGTTCTAAATTGGTTTGATATAAAGTATCAGTATAAACATCCAAAAGATAAAAGTCTTTGCCACTTCTTAAAAAAAATCCATAATAATTATCTTGTGTATTTTTACCGTTATAGGCTATACGCAAATTAGGCAAATCAAGAAATGTTTTTACCTGATTACTTTCTATTTTTCCTATTGCGCCATAATCTGAAAAATTTCTTATATATACATAATTATCAAAACAATAAAATTGTACAATGCCATTATTAGAAACAAATTTTTTTAATTCAGAATCAAAATACAGCTTACCAATTAAATCATAGTTTTTATCATCATAGATTTCTATATATATATCATTTTCTGTTTCAATTTGATTTACCATCACATAAATCTTTTCGTTGTTGCAGGCAAATGCTTTTATCTGCTCACCTGTATTATCTGTAAACTCTTTTTCAATGCAAATATCCATCTCATTAGTATTTTCGTTATATTTTCTGATATAACTCGTTGCAGTTGAATTATCTTTCTTAGAACTTAACATATAAATGCTTGTATTCATTGTAGCAACCGAATCTATTGGATAAGAATTAAATTCATTAAATATCATTTCAGACGTGTTAGAATCAGTATTTATCATCATAAGTTTATGTTCATTTGTATTTAATGTTATAGGTAAAATAACAGAATTATCAATAACTGCGGGTAGTCCACTTGAAATATAAAACCCATTTTCACATATGACATCTGATTGTTTTTTTGAAGCAATATCATAATAGCCAATTACCAAGGCATCGTCATCATTAATATAATTATAAACAATCGCATCTTAAAAGAATGGAAACGTATACTTTATTGTTCGCTTGTTTCCAGCCTTTCCACTTGTACCGATATGTCATCGGATAGTTTTGCTGAATATTCTTGATTCAAAAAAATCAAGGCAGGCTTTACAATAAAATTCATTATTGTATTGATATATCTCAAAATTTTTGGCTAATCACTATTTTGGGACGGGATTTCAATAATAATATTTTGTGCAAGCCCTCTTAATAATTCTTTTGTGATTTGCAGGTTAAAATCTTCCAGCGCATAATACTTCATGGCTTTACCACTTTCAGATATTTCCATTGCACTTGTAACAAGTCGAGCTGTTTCCAGCTTCTTTAAATGCATATAAAGCAAAGGTCTACTAATATTTACCAATCGGGCTAGTTCACTCACATATTGTCGTCCCTCTGCCAATATACCGATTATTTTTATCCGTACTGGATGCGAAAGAGCGTCAAAAATGTTGATGTAATCTTCGTATTTATTTAATTTTAAATCTCCAACAATATTTTCCATAATTAAATATCTTTCATCATTTTATCAATGACTTCGACTTTTTCTTTTACCGTCTGTAAGTCCTTTTTTATTTCGGCAATTTCACGCCTCATTTCTTCTGCAAAACTGTCAAACTTTGCTACATCAACGCTCTTAATTCTTTCTCTTTTTTCCATACTCCGAATAATCAGAATAATTGAAATAATAATCATACCAATTGATCCAATTACAGGCATAATAATAGAAATATTCATTCTCTTGTTCTCCTTTTAATATATTTTTATCATGTGTAATAATTTTATTACACATGATAAAAATATATCAACATCGAATTAGAATATAAAAAGTATATGTGTAACTTCTATTTGTTAACTTTGTGAACTTCCAGAAATTTTAAACCTAAAAGTCTCCCGTCTTAGCAGCACTGACCACTGAAACTCGGAGACTTTCTATAGGTTATAATTCCTGCTCTTCAGATGAATCCGACCGAATGCATCTAAGGATCTCCTCATAGGAGCGACTGCTCTTCATGACTGCATTCATCAACTCCTCTGTCTGCAGTGCTTTCTTTTTGTCCAATAGACTCTTCAGTTTATCAGTTGCTTCATCATACTTTTCTTCAGTTCTTCACTGATCCAGTTCGCTCGGTATTCTATGTTCTTGTCCGTCAATCCAAATGCATTCAGGATATTTTTTTGCGTCTTTGTTACCGCGTGATCAAGACGATATACATTGTCGGATTGTCTTGTCACCACGAAAAGCTTTCTCCGACATGCATGCGTTTAGCTGATACAATTTTAGTCTCTATATCTGGTTTGGTGGTTTTGTTCCTTTTTGGTCTTGTTGGAACCGGATCTTTTTCACCTTTTGGGATTTTGGCTAGCAGCTTGCTGCTTAGCACTTTGTTGTATTTTTTGTCAGTATTTTCAAGGTCTCGCTCCATGTTGCAAGGTGATAAAAATAAGTAAATAATCGTTTTGAGTAACTAATTTACGACTTTAGGGTTATCATACAAATCGCATTTTCTTTGTCAATCATAACAGAAAGGACGAATGCTCAAATGCCTTCGTCCCCAAAACGGTTATATATTTAGTATTAATTGTTGTAAACTTGCAATGAAAACATCTACAAGTTTAGTTAATTGTGCATTTCAGCAAATACATACTATTTGTAATCTTTGTTTTTGAGCGACGTACCGACAAACGGTATCGTTGCAAATTCCCGAGGGTTACTACGTATAACATAATCGATATAATTCGCCACCATCAATGCGTAAGCATAGTACCCCATCGGGTTCGGATGGAAGCCCAGCCCGAACGACTTACGCATTTCGGCATCGTATACGGGCGCATGCGCAGTCATATCCAGCAAGTACGTAAAGTCAAACATATCACACAATTTGGCAAGTTCGCTTGCGATATAACGAATATCTTTATCGCAGGCATCACCGCGAAGTTGCGGAGTAACGACAAAAATACGCGCATTTGGCTCGATCGTTTTAAGTTTGCAAACGATTTGGCCCATATTGCCGAAGAACGTATCGGCGTTATCCTGCGGACATTCTGCGTTAACGTCCTTGACGCTTCCCAACGGATGTCCGAAGACAAACGAATCGTTGTTGCCCAGCGCAATGATATACGCTTGATTCCATTGCCAAAATCCGTTTGCATCCGCCCAGCTTTGCATATACTCGCGCGCAGTCATTCCGCCGCGAGAATAATTGTTGTACTTCGTCCCCGTAATGCGCTCCAAAACAGCGGGCCACGAATACTCGTACATATCGGTATAAACTATGCTGCCGTTTTCGTCGTGGCTTTCGAACTCACCCGACGCCAAAGAATCCCCTATCACTCCTATTTGTTTGAATATGCCTGCAAAACCGCACGTTTCCTTGATAATATCCAACGGCTGTTCGTTTGCGCCGAGTTCAAAACGTTTGTTATCCATTTTTATTCACCATCCTGTGTTTTTTCTTTAATTTTTTTAGGCTTATCCCATTCCGTACCCGTTACCGTTTTAAGATCCAGCCCGCGAGTTTCGCCGACAAACAGCCACATTATTACGATTGCGCCCACAAGCCCCGGCACAGTCAAACCCAAGTACATATAGCCGAACATCTTTTCGGGAATGATAGGAAGCAGTATCATAGTGATAACCGTTGCAAGTCCGCCCATAACTCCGTTAAGCAACGTGTTGATTACAGTTACGGACGAACGCAAGTTTGTAGGAGAAGACTCGGAGAACATTATTCCGCCGATAGTATCGCCCGCGCCCCAGTAACTGCCCATAAATCCGCCGATTGCAAAGCCTGTCAAATACGGAGTCCACTTGAACATACCGCTTAAAATAAACAGCAAATAGCACGCCAACGCCGAACAAGACATCGCAATTATAGTTATTTTGCGCCCGAATTTGTCCGACACAAAACCCGATATCAACGTAAACAGCGCGTTGCCTACGGGATACAAGAATAGAGCAAGAGTTATTTCTTCTTCCGTCATCAAAGCAGACTTTGCCATAACCGTACTGTACGTTGCCGTACCTAACGAAGCGAGATAAAAGCAGCAACAAGCAATAATCAAAAAGCGCAATTGTCTGTGTCTGAATGCGAATTTTACAGCGGTCAGAATTCCGCCTTGTGCGTTTTGTTCGCGTCCTTCCTTGCTGCATTGTTCACGTTCTTCTATAGGCGTTTTTAAATACTCTATTCTTTTAGTCAAAAATGCGTTTGTTTCCTTAGCAAAAAGCAGCGCGAATAACGACATTACACAACCGATAATTGCCGGCACCAAATATACTACGTGCCAACGCTCGCTTACGTTTTGCATGAGTGTAGCCCTAAGCAACGGAACAAGTAACGTGCCCAGTATCGCCACCGCTTTTACGATTGCGTAGTTACGGGCGCGGGACTTTTCGTCGGAGCATTCCAGTATGTACACGCATTGCATATCGTGCGAGACCATAAAACCCATCAACGTGCTGCCTATCATGTAAACGTAGATATCTTTGGATAAATACACAATGAACAGCCCTAAGCCCATACATAACGAGTTAATAACCAAAAACGGCTTACGCCCGAATTTGTCCGCAAGGGGACGATAGAAAATAATAAGCAGTGTTACCGGATAGGAAATAAAACCTATGGCGGAAAAGAGCGATAATCCTGCGCCGTATTCCATACCCATATTTTTTACGAAGAATTCTGTAACTATATTCGCCTGAAACTGAATGGATATAGTAGACGCGATTTCGTCCGTTATGTAGATGAGCGACAAAATCATAAACAAGTAAATCATATAAAACTTGTTGCTTCTTGCGTCCAACTGCTTTTCGCGGCGAATAAGTTCTTTGGCTTCGCTCGCCTGTAATCGTTCAACATTTTTTGCCATTTTGAGTTTTCTCCTTTTGAAAATTGTAAACAAGAAAATTCTTGGTCATCTCGTCGGTAATGCCGTAGCGCTCCGCCAAGTTGTGTATGGCTTGCAAAAAATCCGCACCGGAGCAACCCTTGGACAACAGGTTTTCTTTTTCGATAAGTTTATTCCAAAAAACATTCAAAACTATTTCGTCGGTGGCAAGAGAAACAACCGAATGATTGCGCGTATGCACGTAAACGTTGCGATCGCCCTCTTCGCCGACTAAGCACTCTCCGCCGTCGATTATGATTGTTGTTCTGCGGTAGGGAAACAGAGTTGAAATGTCGTTGATATTGTACGAATACACCGTTGCGCCGGCGACCGAAATACTTTCGAAGGTAAAAATATGCACCTTTACTCCGCGAGATATTGCATTTTCGATATTACTACGCAGCACTTCGAACGACTCCCGCCAAATGGACAGCGAAATTTCCGCTTGCGCGCTGTCGATAAGTTCCTTTGCCTTGGCAACGTATTTTTCTTCGCCCACTATATTCATTACGTAATCGACGTCGGCATTTTCCGTTGCGAGTTGTTGAAGTTCGCGTTCGGCGCAGGCAATATTCTTTTCGTTTTCTTCCTTAATGCTGCGGATAAGGTCTTGATACTCGATAGGCTTGTAAAAATTCGGCTCTCCGTCTATACGGATGACCGCGCCCTTTGCAATCAAACGATTGATGACCTCATAAACTAACGAACGCGCAACGCCGGACAATTTGGCGATTTCGTAGCCGTTTAGCACTTTGTGTTTTATCAACGTGCCGTATACTTTTGCCTCGTTAGATGAAAAACCGAGTTTTTCCAAAAATTCAAAACTTTTCATAGTAGTTATCCCCCACACCACTATTGTATTGTAAATCTTTCCGTTGTCAATCTCTTTTTAAAATATTTGATATTAAATTTGCGTTTTTTCGTCAATACGGACTATCGTCAAAGTACAGTTCGTTGTATAAATCGCCGTCTTTCCTATCGAAACGTTCTTGCTGCTCGGGTATACAAGATACTTTTAACGTTTCTGGTTTACGCAACGTAAAATTGCCGATATCGCGTCTGCGCGTACGATTGATTATATGGGCAAATGTATGAAGGCTTTCTATGTCTCCTATAAGTTTTGCCGCCTCGTTGATAAAAGGATTAGGTTCAGACATGTGTTTGAAGCTATCGTAATCAAATACAAGGTCGGAGTGAATCAAGTTAAGAAGCACATACAAATCCCTGTCACCCAACTGAATAGGCGTTGCGGTAAGTAAAACAATACTTTCTGCATTATCGTAAAACATCTGCTCCGCTTGATATGCGTATGTATTAGGATTTTTGATATGATGCGCCTCATCAATAATTAGCGAATATTCTGCTCCACATACCGGATATTCAACATCAAAATCACCATTAAATATCAACCCAACGTGTCCACAACATTCACAGTCCATTTCATCTTCATCAAATAGTGACATTTTCTCATCTCCACATAAAAAATACCAAGTTATAAAGCGTTTCTGCTTCTTAACTTGGCACAATTATAAATCAATATATACCACTATAGATTTTATCCAAAAAAACAAATTTACTTTTTGTTTAAAAACTCCCAGATGACCTGACTAATATATTTATCGGTCCATTCAGTCAACTTTTTCTCTCCATTGCGTACTCTTTCGCACTTTTCTAAATACTCCGTATTTATATTTTTTACAAATTCCTCCGTATCCTGATTATACTTTTTAATATAGTCATCCCCGCAATTTTTAAATCTTTCTAAATCCTTCTCTGCAAAGTCCAGTTTTTTCTTTAATTCTGAGATATATTCTTTTCTTGCTTGTAATTCTGATTCATAAGTCAAATGTACATCTTCAGGCATATAATTATCTTCTATTATTTTTTCTTCAATAATTTTCCATGTTTTAGCCCCATTAGTATACCTATTTAGAGTTTCTTTCTTAATGTTCACATCCCCAGAATTTGTATATGCATTCAAATAATTATAATATTCTTTTCTATCTATTTTATTATCATATATATTTTGATCATCCAATATTCTCTCCTTGGATACATCCAGCATGAGCCTCTTTATCAGTTCTGCAATAGCCACATCAATGCTAGCATTCATCTCATTTATTCTTCGTTCCAATTCTGTTTTAATATCATCTCTATCACCATATTCAAAATCCATCCATCGCTCAAATTTTTTTGCTTCCTCTTCATTCGCTTGTCTTGCTATGCTGATAAATTTATAATTCCAAAACAAGTTATAGTTTGCCTTATCTATATCAACACAAAGTCGCTGAAGAAGTGCTCCGATATCTTCTCCTTGCTCATCAACATAACTCAAAATGAACTGAGTCATAATTGGAACTAATCGTTTAATCCAAATTGAAATCCTATTTGTTGTAAAATGACTAGGCAAAACATATACCATGTTTTTAATTTCCTCTGGTAATTTATCTATGTCCTCCATCATTTCTTTATAAAATGTATAAATATTTTGGGCTGTAACTCCTTTAAGCTCCTTATCCCCTTTAACTGCTGGATTATCCTTATAATATTTCACAAGGAGAGCTAACAATTCTCCACATTCTGCCGGGAAAAAATTTTCACTATGCTGTATCATTGCCCTGTTTTTCAACCGAAGCTTTCAATTTCTGAAAAGCCTCTTCGCTGATTGCATGCTCTATCCGACAGGCATCCCTTTCTGCGGTTTCCCGATTAACCCCGACAGCTACAAGCTGCTCCGTAAAGAACTGATGCCGTTCATAAATTTTCTCAGCAACCTCCCGCCCGTCTTCGGTCAGATGGAGAAATCCATCCTCGTCCATTGTCAGAAAGCCGCCATCCCGCAGAACGCCCACCGCATGACTGATACTCGGCTTTGAAAAGCCCATGTGCCGGGCAAGATCAATGGAGCGGACCATGCCCTGCTTCTTTTGAAGAATCAGCACAGCCTCCAGATAATCCTCCCCGGACGCATGAATCTTCATCGGTTCCTCCTCGTATGCAAAATGGACATTTTCCAGAGAAATATCAAGGTTTTGCAAATCACATTTTTCCTCTGGCCGGACAAGCTCCGGCTGGTTTAATATACCGTCAATCTCACCCATTACAGTACCTATTTTTGCAATATCATCGGTAAAGAACATCGCGGCTACAAGCGGGCCTGCAATTCCCAACGACAGGACAGTTACCGTAATAAAGGCTGCGGCTGACAGGGAACCACTCATGTAAAACAGGCACCCAACGGGAAGTACACTTATCAGCGCCGCAGGCCATACACTCATCATAATCGCCGAATATTTTTGTGTATCTTTCATCCAGTCTAAGATCAGATCTGCGTTTGCATGGACGGCATCTGTAAATTTCTGATAGGAATTATCTGCCTGATTAAATGCCTTAATGACTTCAATACCGCCGATGTATTCTACCGTTGTTGCGCTCATGTGATTTCCGGCTTTTACAACTTCCCCATACTTCTTGGGATATTCCTTCATCATTCCCATGTAGCACATCATTCCAACAGGAATGGTAATCAGCGATACTAACGCCATTCTCCGGTCCAAGATGAACAGATAAACGATGATTGCGATTGGTACAAGAAGATTTGAAGTCATTTCCGGGATTACATGAGCAAGGGGAACCTCTAACTGTTCAATTCGTTCCACCATGCCATTTTTTAGCTGCCCGGACGGAGTATTGAGAATATAGCCCATAGGCACTCTGGTAAGTTTTGAAGCAATTTTCCGCCTTGCCTCGGACAGCACTTCAAAGGTTGCTTCATGGGACGCCCTCGTGGAAATTCCCATCAATATTGCTTTTAGGACAAAGCAGCCGCCGGAAATCAGACACCATACCATGTAAAATGATAAATCCCGATTCCCGGAGAGTAACTCAATCGTCATTCTGGCTGTTGCAAAATAGGGGACGATACCAAAGGCAACTCCCAACACAGCAAGAACAACAGAAACGATGTAGCTAGTCTTATGCGGTCTGGCAAACTCTACAAGCCTGCCAAATGGATTTCCGCCCTGTGACTGATTCATATAAATCCCTCCTTTGATTAGTTTTCACTAACTCTTGTTCAAAAGAATAAGCCGATAATCTGTCATGTAATTTTACACAAACAAATTATCGGCTCTGCGTCTTAGCGTCTGGCACTACTGATAATCGTATTTTCATGTTGTCAACATCTATCAAACATTCCTGTTTGCATTTGGGACAAAATATTGGAAAGTTCTTCAATGAAGTGTCTGCCCGTATCTTTGTCCGCGTTCTGCATTTACAAAAAGGGCAGTGTATCCATCCGCTTTCGTCCACACAAAATTCTTCTGTTTTCTGCATTTCCTTCGCACCTTCTTTCTATTTCCGGTAATATTCTTTCCAGCCATTCCCATAAAAAGCGCGTAACTCATTGATATAATTCTTTGCTTCTTCCATCGGCATATCATGAATCACCACTTCAAATATACCAGAATAAAAAGCACTGGAAACAACGTGCAGGAATCCATCTGTAACTCGCCCTTCCGCCAGAGCTTTACTTCCTACTTGAATCAAGAATTTCTTTGTGCAGTTCGTATCCAGTTCTACTAATCCTTCTAAAAATTCCTGATAGTAATTTCCCGGTGCTCCGGTAATCAGCAGCTTAAATTCAGAAAAATATTCATAGATATATGCAATCACAGCTTCAAAACCACGATCTGAGTATTCCATAAATTTTTCGTTCTGCTCGTGCCCCGTCAAAGAAGAAAAATCACTTAATGATTGCCGCAATAACTCTTTCAGACCTTTAGCTACCGGTTCCACAAGAAAGCGGAACAATCCCTCTTTATCTGAATACCGCGTATATATTGTACTGGTGCTGACACCGGCATTTTGAGCAATCGTCCGTATCGAAGCATCCGTATAGCCTTTTTCTAAAAATTCTTCTTTCGCGCAGGAAAGAATTTTCTCGTCAAATCCTTCAATCCTACTTGCCATCGCTCATCCACCTTTCTTATTAAAACGGCGTTTTCAAAACATCGTATTCAAAACACTGTTTTAAGTATAGTAGGAAAATCTCCTTTGTCAAGGGGGATTGACATTTTAATTTTAATTTTTTTACTTAGCTAAAGTAAAAAATCAATTTTCATTGCTGCGGAGGTAAGTTGATTTTAGTTTTGCCCTCAAATTTCACTTGATATTTCTGGTTATTCTCAAAAACAGCAGTAGAAATTACTCTTACACTACAGAATCAATGATTTTCGGTGAGGTTCAAGAATATAAAAAATGCAACTAATTTTTTCTTGTTCATGCTTTTTAACTATCATGACTAAATTCTACCGAAAAATCAATTTTGAAAATGAAAATAATCTTTTTACTTCACCCAATTTTTCCTTATTTTCAGTAAAGCACTTTATTAAATTGTGATATCTCAAAATTTCTTACTTTATAAAAATCATTTATAAAGAATTATTTCTTTTTACATCCGAATAAGTCGATTAATCATTTTAATATTTGCCCGAAAGAAAACTATACTAAAATAAACCCCAGAATATCCTCCGCCACGATTTCCCACGCAGGATCTAACATCATATTATGGCAATGCTCCTGATAAATAATCAATTTTGCCTTGAAAATTTTAGCAGTATCCAGAAGCACTGATATGGGCATACAATTATCATTTAATGCCCCCATAACTAATGTCTTATAATTCCACTCATAACCTACAGGTACTTTCTTGCGAATCATTAAAAGTTCAATTTGCCTTGACTCATCAGTAAACTTATCCAGATAAACGCTTTCCACACTTTCATCTAGGCGATTAGAAAAGTAGAAACAACTTTTACTCCTCATTATATTATGAAAATTAACAAGGAAGGCTTTTTGAAGTCTTTTTATTACTGGACTAGGAGTCAAAAAGACAACGGCTTCTAATTTAGGCGAAAACTTAGTAATATATTTTTCCACTATTGCAGTTCCTAACGAATGTGAAATAATATAAACTTTTCCACTAATTTCTCCCACCACTTCATTGAGATGTTCCATATAGTCATTTATTTTCACTTTTGGATTTGGATTACTAAAATTGACCACTATAACACTATATCCTCGTTTTACAAAGAACGGCTTAAAATTATCCTCCCAGCACCATGGGCCATGATAAGCGCCATGAACTAACACTATTGTTCCTTTACTCAAACTTCGCACATAAATTTTAGCTATGCACCTTGAAAACTCAATACCTGGCAGTTATTCAGTTGTCAATGTCCAGACTTTATGAGGCTTGTAGTTGTGTTTTCAACATGACCGGAAGTGTATTCATAAATGCATCTGCCAATTCAGCGATTTTTTCATCTGAAAGTTCAGTGTTATCTGAAAGCATTGTTCTGAACATTTGAAGCAGCATTTGAAAAGCCTGTATTCATGTGATATCCGACATTTCGTCCGAAAAGTATAGAAAAAGCTCGCCCAGAGACCGGTTATCATTGGATTCCCTGCTTCCTAGTGAAAGTATCATATATCGTGTAAAAACAACTGCAGTATGTGCGGTCATTGCAGCTTTCTTGGCTGCATCCAAAAGCGTAAGCATGGCTTGTGTTCCTTTTTCCAAGGAAAGCTTCCGGCGTTTGTAACCAACAGTTCTTTTATCCACTTCTGTTGCTTCATTGATGCGGTTTTTCCTGTTTTCTGTGGAAAGAAGAATGCTGTTGACTGGCAGGAAAGTGCTTCCATCTGACCAGCCTAAGGTAAGCATTCGAAATCCAAAGAGGTATTTATGCTTCGCATGGTCATAGACTTTGGCAAGAAGTTCAGCCTTCTTTCAACGATTACGTTCAAACATGGAATCATCAATGATAAAAACATTTACACGTTCTTCAGAATCTAACGGAAATATGGCATCCCTGATGATTCTGGCTGAAAGTATTGTTGTGAAACGGATCCAGTTGATCTGAATCATTTTCATAAAACGATATACCGTATCCTTTGCAAAATCAGGCGTGTTTCGTCCTGTGATCAGGTTCATGTACATGCTTCTGTTAGAAAAAATCAGCAGAAACAGATACTGGAAAATTTCCATTACTGGAACGCCCTTCTTTTTGTAGGCATTGGACGCTTTCAAAGCTGAAGAAACATGAAATCTCGTAAAAAATCTTTTGATAGATTTTGAAATCTGCTTATCATTTTGAGTTGCTTGTGTTATACTTTTATTCATAGCATGAGCCTCCGGAAGTATGATTGTTTTTTTGACAACTCAATTATACCAAAACCAGATGGTTTCATGCTATTTTTATGCCCGTTATTATTGAATTTTCAAGGTGCATAAGCACTTATTCAAGTGCGAAGTTTGAGTAAATTATGAATATTTCATTCTATATAATTATACGTTTCCATACAGTTATATTTCCTCATGTGCGGTGTCTTTCAACGCCTCGCGGATTGCCATTGTCGTAAGCTTTGTTCCGTAAAAATCTTTTTTCGAGCATCCGGCTCTCCCGCCTCCGGCACAGGCACACGCACATGCGCAGGCACAGCCACCACTACCTCTGCCGCCTGTGTAATGGCTGCTCGTTCTGATATCAGTAAACGCATTGCCAAATCCGCTCTCCGCTCTGTAAGAATCCACCGGTTTGCCTTTTTTGTACGCCCGGATGATAAGTAAAAGCAAAATGCCCGGCACTACAAGAAGCATAACCGCCATTACAATTTTTGTACCTGTTCCAACCGGATGCGAAATCTTCTTGTCGTCTTCCGTCTGAAATACATCTGCATCATATTCTATTTTTACAGTGTATTTCTCCCCCTCCGCCAAAGACGTGCGAAACTGATAGTAACCATCCTGTTCCCAATATCCATTTAAAACATATTTTATATTGTCAGATTTCCAATAGATATTCAGTTCATCTACAACAATCTCATCAAACCAGCCCGGCGTAAATCGATACACTCTCATGCCATCTATAGTCTGGTATAGATGATGCTGGTGGATTCCAAATGAAAATTCTACCATCTCACCCTCGTAATATTTCCGGTCAAAATCAATCCTTACATAGGAACCGCCATTTTTGTAATACCGAATATTTTCAATATTACTGCTGTAACCCTCAATCTCCTCTACATTCGAATTTGGGATACCGATTTTAACCCATTCCAGAGGACCGTCTGTGTCGCTATCCAACACTTTCCACGTAATATCATATTTCAGATAAACAGAGCCGTCTTCCCAGTCTGGTTCTGCGTAAATCGTGTAATTTTCAATCTCATCCAAATTGTCCGCCAAAACGGTTGTCGATGTCTCTTTTCCGAATATGGTCAAACACATGATACCAAGCATAAACAATAATTTTTTCACCGTCTGTTTCATCTTGTCATCTCCGCCTTTCCCCTTAATGGGCACTCCTGTTTCATCTGTGCGGTTTCCATGCGGCGCGCTTTACAGTCTGGATGATTCCAGATCTTTTCCCAGCGTGTCACTCCCATTTTTCCAAAGTTTTCTCCCGATAACCAGCTCTGGCACGGAACTACTTTTCCGTCTGGTGTGACTGCCATGTTACTTAAACATGCACCACAGGACGGTACATCCAGTCCAAGCTCCTGCAGCTTTTCCTGCGCGATCCAGCCCGGCGATGTAAAGTTGATTTCCATATTGTTTGCATAACAATATCCGGCTGCTTCTTTTAACACCTGATAAAGCTGTTCCCCTGAAAGCTGTGTCCGTACCGATTCATCCGTTCTTGCATTTCCCGTGATGATCAGTCCCGAACAGGTCACATATCGCACACCCAGATTATGTAAAAATTTCAGTGTTTCCAGATAATCTTTGTTCAAACTGCAAAGCGGTGTGTTAATACTCAGATTGATTCCTGCTGTCACCGCATTTCTAATTCCAGCAACAGTTTCCTCATAATGTGCACCGCCAACAAGTTCATTATGAATATCCGGATCTGCCGAATAAAATGTCACCTGCACACTGTCAAGTTCCGCCTGTACAAGTTCTGCGCAAAGCTCCTTTGTCAGCCGTATCCCATTTGTGTTTAACCTTGTTACAAACCATCTTGCCTCTGAAATTAATTTACATAAATCATCTCTAAGTGTAGGTTCTCCACCCGTAAAGGTCAATTGGGTAATTCCTGCTTTCCTGCATGCACGGATGATCTTTTTCCAGCTTTCAGTGTCAAGCTCCTGTTCTTCTGACAGCGGTTGTCCTGCCGCATAGCAGTGTATGCATTTTTGATTGCAATGCCATTTTCCTTCGCGTGTCATGGCAGAAACCATAAGATCCATCCGGTGTGGTGCCCGCATATACGGTGCATATTCCCCAAGACTTATTCCTGCGATCTCCGTCTGTGGAATTTTTCCAGCGATCACATCCTCAAATGTATCCAGCATGACCGACAAGTCTCTGCGAAAAACTTCTGGGTCTGTTTTCGGATATATCTTTCTGACCGCTCCAAAGGTTTCTTTAAGAACCTGCTGCACCTCCTTCTCCTCTATCGCATGATTTGCATATTGATTGATCCGCCGGATAAACTCTGTGAGAAGAATCGCCCATGCCTCACTGACCGGTACGATTTCCTGCCCATTCAATATCACAACAGAAGGCACTATTTTTCCCGACAGAAAGCGTGGTGGAACAAGGTGAATCCGCATCACATTTTCCGCGCCCGGATTCCACGTTGTGTGAACCGCCAATTTCCAATTTTTCAATTCATATATTTTTTCCCGCAGCATATTCACTCATCCCCGCAGCCTGTCAGATATTTTTTCTTCCAGACCTTTACACATTATTTTCTATGTACTGTTTTTATGAAAAGAAAATAACCCATGCATTAAACAAAAGCAGACAGACGACCACAACGGCTGTGTATACTTTGCCAAAACGCGCATCTTTCGCCCTGATATAATCTGTCTCTTTGAATTCTCTTGTAATTTTTTTCTCATTTTCTGCTTCCAGAAGAATTGTTCCATATAGACTGAGCAGTGTCAGCGTTTCACAAAATCCCACGACAACCGCTGCGATCAGCATCACCGTTGCATCCGGATCAGAACTGTTATGGCAGAATACGCCTGCAAAAAAGCTGCCGATCAACAGCAATATCGTCTGACGTTTCCTGCATCTCCGATAAAAAGCTCTGCGGTCTAACAAATCCTGTCCTGTCTGCCTGAAACACGGCAATGCTGGCTCAATGTGTTTCTGAAGCATGTCGTAACACTGTCTTACCCGCTTTGCTGCTTCCAGACTTCCCGGCTCGTATAAAAAACAGATTTTATTTCTTCCTTTTCCGATTACAAGACCGTTGTTTTTACAACGGACCTGCCGTTTTTGAACCGCTTTTTCCATCGTCTGATATGCGATCATTCTGGTTTGTTTTCCCAGAATATTAAAAACATAAATCCCGTCTTCCTCAAACTTATAGCCTTTTTTCTTTTTTGCATCCATCCAGACCGGATGAATAAAAATGTAAAACAGCAGTAAAGCAATCCCAAAGTAAAACACGTTTAATTCCCACTGTTTTTCAAATTTATCAATACATGCTAATATTCCAAAAATGATGCTGATTCCAATGGAGATCATTTTCCAGAAGCTTCTTAACCCTTTTTGATTTTTGAAATAATTTTTTGGATATTTTGGAAGAAAATTTCCCATTCTGCTTTACTCCCCATTATGATGCGCAATTACATTTCTTCTACAAACCGGAGCACATCCTCTGCTTTTTTTGCATAACGCTCTGCCCCATGCTCTGCCAAAAATTCTTTGTCACGGAATCCCCATAATACGGAAATGCATGGCATACCGGAATTTTTTGCAGTCTCTAAATCCACATCTGAGTCGCCGACATAAACTGCTTCTTCCTTCGTTTTTCCTAATTCTTTCAATGCCTCAAAAACAGTATCCGGAGCCGGTTTTCTGCGGATGCCCTCTTTCTCTCCGATTGCTACTGGAACAATTCCTTTAAAATAAAGGTCGTTTAATTCTTTGACCGCAAAATCAATCTTATTCGATACGATTGCGACCGCATATCCTTTCTTCTTCAAAGTCTCGATCAGCTCTACAACGCCTGCATACGGCTTTGTGTTATCATTGCAATGTTCGCCATAATATTCTTTAAAAAGCGCAAAGGTTTCCTCAAATAATGGATTGCTCTCCCCATCCGGCACCGCCCGGATCATTAGCAGACGCACGCCATTTCCTACAAATTGACGCACTTCCTCTAATGTACGCTTTGGCATTCCCTGCTGTTCCAGTGCATAATTAACTGCATTTGCTAAATCCTGTAACGTATCTAATAATGTTCCGTCTAAGTCAAAAACTACAGTTGTCTTTTTCATTGTTGTTCTCCTTTGTTGCTCTTTTTTCAAAATCTATAGTTCTATTTTTTCTATCTGGTCACATATCTTTTTCTTTTCGTTTTCCTGTAAATATACTCGATTTATTTTTTTCTTTGTATATTGCAGATAACTGTCATGTGTTTTTTCTATAAGCAGTGCTGTAAAATATCGTTCCCAGCTAAAAAACTTCTTACTGTCTATATATTGTTCTGGTTTCTCAAGAATTTTTCTTACTTCCCGATTGTCCAACACATCAGATTTCAAAATTAACCATTCAAATGATTCCGGCAAAAATAGTATAATATTTTTCTTTCCTTTTAAAAGTTTTACCATCCGATCCATCTCTGCGCCAAATGCTGCTCCATCTGCAATCACGAGAATCATTTTTTCGCTGATGTTTTGTAAAACTTTTCCAAAAATATTTGATTTTCCATTTGCCGATATAACATTATATTCCTTATTTTCTGATAAACCTTTAAAAAAATCAAACCCTGCATTTGAATCTTCTACAACAACTTTCGTTGGCTTTATTTTTTCGTGAAAATCTGTTAATCCGTAAATATGATATAACTCATTATATGTCTGTTTCAATGCTGCATATTTGCCTGATTCACGAATACCGTAAATTTCCTCGACACTATATGGAAGATTTGCAAGTCCCTCTCTTGTAACAATGACGTAATAATTATCTGACTTCTGAACTGCTTTTGCAAATTCTGTAGTATAAACAAATGAATTTCCCTCATCAATAAATATAATTTCTTCATGCATTGTTTCCAGTGCAGACTTCCAATTGCGACCTGCGAGTACCGAACACGTTTTTTTGCAAAACAATTCTATGCCACTTGACAGCCCATTTTCATAAAATTCTCCGATCATTTCTACAAGGGTTGTTTTTCCTGTCGCACTATCACCTTTGATAATGGTTATATTTCTGCGAATCTCAAATTCATAACGCACATTGGAATTCTGTACAATAATCTTATAGCTTCCTTTCATCCTCTGCTCCTCCTATCGTACAAACATTCCAGCAATCATAACAAGCTCTTCCATATTATGAACGATCTCATCTGTATTTAAAATGTGGATTGTAAACTCTTGCTCTCCAAAATCCATCAGATGTCTTAAATTAATTGTAATATTTTTTTCCATTCCCATTTTCAAAAGCCAATGCGCACAATTATCGCCACATGTTGATGCATTAAACACTTTATCCGGCACCTGATCGATCGATATAAGCGTTTTCACACCACCCGATAGTTCTCTTGGGGTAATTGCTCCCAACACCGGACTTTCAATGATTCTTGGTGCAATTACCGTGGATTTATCTACATCTTTTATCATCGCTTTTGAACGCTCGTTTGTAATCCAGCTATCCTGATAAGTGTTTTTAAAATAAACAACAGGATTATAAATTGCTTCTTCCATATTCCCAAAATAAATATTTAGCATTTATAATATGCCTCCAATTCCGATATTTACCAAAAATATATCCCTGATGTATCTTTGATTATACGAAAAATATTATGCTTCTTCAATGAATTCATTTGATTATGTATTATTTTTTTGTTTGAGAAAACTCTCTAACGAAAATTATCCAGACCAAAGGTCTGGATAATTTTTTAGTATAATTTAATTTGCTGCAGTTTTCCATGTTCCATTTCAAATACTTCATCGCATAAAACTTCTATGTCTTCTTTGTTATGGCTTGCAAGTAGTATTGTTTTTCCCTGTTCTTTCAGCTTCAATAATAGCTGACGTATTTCGTTTACTCCATCCCTATCCAGTCCATTCATTGGCTCATCCAAAATCAATATATCCGGATCTTCCATTAATGCCTGGGCTAATGCAAGCCTTTGTCTCATTCCCAACGAATACTGTCTCACTGTCTTTTTAGATTCTGAATTTAATCCGAGCATCTGCATAACATCTGCAATCCTTTTTTTATCGCGTTTATGCCTTAACATATACAATAGCTCAAGATTTTTCCTTCCGGATTCATTTCCAAGGAATGCCGGTTCTTCAATAATAATCCCTGCGTTTTTTATCATTTCACGTCCAATTTTTTCTCCGTTGACTCTGATCTCTCCTGCATCTACATAAAGTAACCCACATATACATTTAAAAAGAACTGTTTTCCCAGATCCATTGTATCCTACAAATCCATAAATCCTGCCTTTTCTGCATTGCAATGTGATATCTTTGAGCACAACTTGCGATTTAAATTTCTTTGACACATTATTAACTTGTATTACAACATCATCTGTCATCTATGTTCCTCCTTACTCACCCAGTCCATTCTTTTTATTTTCCATTCACTGATTACAGCCAGTAGAAATAATAACATACAAAACGCCGTGTAAATGTAAATAAGGTCCGGTCTGTGCCTGTCATATCCAAATCTCCAATGCGAAGCAGATATCCATGAAAACGGCAAGAAATTATCCAACACTAACCCCATTTTTCCAAAAACAGATTGCAAAAAAATTAAAACAACAACAATGACATATGACCATATTTTTGACACAAATAAACTCAATGTATATAGCAGCATTCCCATGAATGCAAAGGTTAACGCATCAATCAGAAAAATATTCAGCATTAACGCATAGGGTGAATAATAACTCATTGCACTTGCATTTATAAGCACACAACCTGCCGTTCCTGAAAAAGCAAATGTCTGATACAATGTTCCCCATTCATTTTTTAAACTAATTGCAGGTAAAATTGTCAACAAGCTAAGCACCGTAAGCAATGTGCTTAGTAATACACCACTCAAGACGATATAACAGCAATTAATCTGTGACCACTTTTCTTTTCCAATCTTAAGCACTACATAAAGTTCTTCTCCTGACATAAAGGGAATATCTGCGAAAAAAATCATGCCACCAAGCAACATAATTTTGTTAAAATAAAAATCATTCTGGACATGTGGCAATATTGCAAAACTATCTTTTAACCCTAATGTCATTGCCATTGATCTGTAATCAGCCAAATATACATCCAATATAAACAACCAGATAATGGCAATCAAAAATATTTTTACATTTTTTATTCTATATTTTATAATACCTAATTTATTTGCTCCCCACATTCCTGTCACCCCATATATCATTTTGCATTTTACTATATATTAACTTTCCTGTTATTGCTGCAATTGCAACTGCGACGAACAGTGCATAGCAAAAACAACTAAAGGATTTTTCAAATATTTTTCCATTTGATATATAGATCACATTCAACTTAAAATAATCATTCTCTCCAAATATTCTTGTAAAATAATTGACAAAAAAGTAAAACCCTACTATAGGAACCATAACTGTAAACATTTGATTTTTTACAAATAAAGACAACCACATAGCGAATACAGAAAAAATGCCAGCCATTAGCCCTGTCATTGCCGCATCCGCTATCAGATACCAAAATATTGTTTCTGGCGTAATAAGCTGACTCAGATAATCACCATCAGCAAGATATTCCAGCATATCATTATCCAGGGACAAGAGCGGCATTTTAAAATGAGCCATTAAGCAAAAAATGGATGTTCCAAGTACCATCACGATAACAGCTGAGATAAATGCCGTAATTACTTTAGACCAAATATATTTTCTAAAACTTCCCTTTTGTATCTGCAAATAGTAGTTTTTATACTCCAAATCCTCCATCATGGCATTAGAATATGCAACAGCGCCAAATATCAGCAAAAGCATATATGTACTATAGAATTTAATGTAATAATTTAGCAAATATACATCCTGACTTTTTAACTGCATCAGTGAAAGTCCATATACACCAACAACACCTAATATTCCAATTCCAAAATACTTCGATGTTAACATACGATAAAAATCCATTTTCAAATATGACTTCACATTACCCCTCCATATCGTAAAATTCCTCTCCTGTAATCGCATTAATCGGAACATATAATTTTTCTACATACTCACTGCCTTTTGTTTTTCTCTCTAAAAAACATATCCAGACCGGAACAACTGCATTTTTCTCCTTATCAATTGCTAATGGATAGGCACCCAATACCATTTTTTTTACAGTAATACAATTCTCATCTAACGTTTTTCCATATTTTGTTTTGATGCATTCTTTAATGTTGTCAATTGGTGCAAATTTTACCTTGTCAACCCCTATATCAAATAAAAAAAACCATTTCATATACAGATAACGTATTCCATCATTTCCAGCACACACAATAATCTGTGATCGATCATCCCCTGAATAATCATTTACACTTCTTTTAGAAAAAACCGGGAGTCCCTGTGTCGTTTCGTCCAAATAATAATAATATGCCTCATCCAAAGTTGACCATGACTCTTTTTTCTCACTTTGTTCTATGTCCCCTGCTTCAATCTTTTTTTCTTCCTGTTCCTTTAATTTATCTACATTTAAATCATATTCCTGGTGAACTTCCAGCTCCGCTGCATCTATTCCTATTTGCTGCATTTTATCTAAAACGGAACGTAAATTATCTTGTCTGCTTTCAAAAGAGAGATCCATCTTTTCAGAAAAAAGCTTTCCATTATTTTGTGGACTATACTCATTTGTATCCAGGACATTATAAATAAATACCATATCCTGCTTTGCCCACAATGCTTCCTCTGATGTTAAATACAAAGTATTTTCCTGTTTATCTGTATACGTCTGAAATTCGATTTTATCCCCTATACGGCTTTCTGTTTCATAAACATTATAATCCCACGTATTATCTACCCCAAAAAACTGCTTCCATTTTTCTTCATCCGGTTTCATGATCCTTGCCGTACTCACATAAAAATTATCAGGGTCAAAATTTTCTCCTATTACGACCTCTGCATCAAACATAAGACCATCGCTCACTTTTTCATTGATATGATCCGGAAAGCTGATTTCTTCTACCTCTTCATGTTGCATATCAGAAGTTTTATCTGAATACTCATCATAATTTATATGCGTCCTTTTCCATAATACAAGTAACATCATACAGAGCATTACACAGCCAATGATCCTTTTTATAAGCACTTTCTTTTTCATAAATCTCCTTTTTTACACCGGAGCCAATCAGACTCCGGTGTTTTTGCTATGACGTATATCTTCCCGAAATTACAATTTTATGAGGTTTACTTACGTTTTCATTTCCACTGACATAAAGAGAATATGTCCTATTCTTTGTAACTTGTTTTTGATATTTTATAGCTCCACTCGACGTCGTTGTCGATTTCAGTGGATATGGATTGAGTCCTTGCATTGCCGGATCAACATCATTTGATATAGCCAAAGCCCTTACTTCTTTTGAATCCAACTCACTCTTTTGTGTTAAAGTAAGATACCAATTCTGTTCATTGTCAACTTTCGCTTTTGAAGTCACTCTTTCCCATTTTTCTGCATATGGTATAGTTGTAAATGTAAAGTTAGCAAATGAAACACTGGATGCCATTGCCCCATATGTTGGCAACATCAACATAGCAGCCATTGTGCTTGCGGCAAAAATTTTTTTTATTTTTCTCATATAAGCAATTCTCCCTTCTACTACTAAATCCTCGTGAAATCAATGACAACTTCATTATCTCTTATGTTGTCATGATTTCAATATATTCTGCGCCAAACGACATTTTTTGCCTTTATTTGGTCAATTCGTCAACATTTTTCTCAATTCTTTGAAAATGTAGGGAAGCTGTAACCCTGCAGACAACATAATACCAATTGAAATACATATTGAATATATATGTAACTGGCACACAAAAAGCAACGCATCTACAAGCATAAATATTATTACAAGCACAGCTGTTATCATTTTATAACAACCACATTCTTCTTGGCTCAACACTCTGTTCTCATTGTCAATCGGACTAAAACAAATCAGGCTTACAGCTGCTCCTACAGTAATCAATGCAAGTACCCATCCACATTTGATGTGAAATGACAATACCATGCACAATACTAATAGCAGGCATGACCATATCAGACACGACCATGCGTGTTTTGTATGGTATCCTCCGCTAAACTTCCGGATTATTACAAATGGCATGATTATCATGACGCTTCGCCCGACACATCCCATACCAATCCCAAATCCTATGGCTAGCAACAACGGAGATAGAGACAAAAGAATACTATACACAGCATAACTGTATAATTCTTTATCTGTTTCCTTTACAACCTCACAATTTATCAGCCAGTCTGCTATTGTATTTGCGCATTTCTCAATCATTTCGTTCTCCTGTATCTTGCTAATTCTTTTGGTGCTTTGGGTTGATATGTAATAGCACATGCCGCTGAATTTGCATCAGCACGCAGAAATGTATTCAAAACTGATACCATTCCCTTTGCAACCGCTTTTGATAACTTACCTTTCATTGCAAGTTCCTCCTCTCCAGATTATCATTGATATTCACAGGAACTATAATAAACGATTTTCCTTCTATAAACGAGTCCTTTGGTATGAACAGAACAATTCTTTACAATTTTGGGATAAAATAAAACTTTTCACGCACAAAATGTATGTGATACAGAAAACATTATGCAATAAATTAATTATATTATATGTAACACAGAATATTTCTGTATAACATTCTTCGTTCTTGCTGTTTCTATTGATAAGATACAATAAGAAAGAAGGTAATTCATATGGAATTTCAGTATAAAGAAATGGGAACTCGCATAAAAGTACGCCGAAAGGAATTGAAAATAAAACAGGCAGAATTAGCAGAGGCTCTTGAAATATCAAACAATCATATGTCCTCCATAGAAAACGGAAGGCAGAAGCCAAGTCTGGATACCTTTATCGGTATTTGCAGATGCCTTAATGTTACGCCCGATTATCTTTTGCTTGGAACAATGCACGCATATAACATTCCACAGGATATTTCAGATAAATTACGTCTATGCAATCAGTCCGATATAGAACTTGCCAAAGATTTTATTGAACTTCTTGTAAAAAGAAATAGCACAAACAATACCAAAGACGGCTATATGCTTTCATAATTTTGCATTTCCCGCATTCCTAGCATCCTATGCGGGAATTTCTCTTACTTTTTTCCATTTTTTAACTTCAATCCCAAAATCCACTAAAAAATGTCTTTTCATACAGTTTTTTTGTATTTTCCTAACCTTTATTGTATAATGTAGAGGAAATTATACGTTGTAAATGGAGTGAAAAAGATGCGAATACTCATCTGTGACGATGATGCTCTGATAGTCGAACAGCTTCAGAAATATATAAGAAATTTTTTTGAAAAAATCGGTGTCAAATGTCCTGAACTGGTCTGTTTTTCTGACGGGGAATCTCTACTGGCAGACAAAGGTGAAAAAGACATTCTTTTTCTTGATGTAGAAATGCCCGGAATGAATGGCATCTATGTGGGAAATGAATTAAAAAAAAGAAATAATAATATCATTATTTTTATTGTGACTTCCTATTCCGAATATCTTGATGAAGCAATGCGTTTTCACGTATTTCGGTATCTGTCAAAGCCTTTGGATAAACAGCGGTTTTTCCGTAATATGAAAGATGCTGTCGACCTGTATAATACTATGACAATCAAAATTCCCATTGAAACAAAACAGGGTGTACATACGCTTCCCGCATCCTCTGTCATAGCAGTGGAGGCACAGGGAAGAAAAGTAGTGATACATACAACTCAGCGTGATTTTGAATCCATCCGCAATATGCAGTATTGGCTGGAGCTTCTTCCCAAAAACTGCTTTTTCCAGACACACCGCAGTTTCATTATCAATTTTGAACATGTCACAGATTTTGACCGTACTCTTGTTCACATGGCGGATGAACAATTCCATGCCTATCTGACAAAAAGGAAATACAGCGCATTTAAAGAAGCCTATCTTCTTTATTTAGATAGTACGAGGTAAACCAGATGAAAAATGCTATTTGTTATTTTTTCAGTTTTCTTGTAGAAGCAATTATACTTTGGCAATATTCCTCCAATCTGTTTTCTGCCAAACGCAAACTCTTGGTAAAACTTATCGCACTATGCTGCTTATATTTTATCCTGTTTTTTTGTTCGCTGTTTGAATCTATATGGTTAAATGTAGCTCTCTATTTTTTGTTGAATTTCATTTTCTTAGTTATCCAGTTTTATCTAAATTGGTACACAGCATTATTTCATTCATCTATCCTGACAGCAGTTATGTCCATGAGCGAGTTGATAGTATATGGAATTATCAAGCGATTTGCTCCTCATTTCCTTGATAATGGTAGGGAATTTAATCATCTTTTGGTTTTTACAGTCTTTAATAAACTTATATTTTTTACTGTTATATATCTCCTCATTCATTTTATAAAAAAGCAGGAAAAATGCAGTCGGCAGTATGATAAGTCCATATTTTTGCTTGTTTTCATCCCTATAGCCTCTGTCTTTGTTATGTTCACGTTTATAAATATTGGAGAAAACGCCACCCTTCCACCATCTCTTGACTGGATGATTACATTGAGTGCTGTTTTTCTACTGACAGCTAATCTGCTTATGTTCGGAATCAATCAGTATCATCAAAAAAAATATATGGAATTTACAGAAATGCAGTTATTGCTCCAACAAGAGTCGGATTCAGCGAGGTATTATGAAATGTTACATCTGCAGAACGAAAATCAGCGTATTTTAATCCATGATATGAAAAAACATCTTCAATCAATTGCACTGTTAAATGAAGATAACCAGAATGAAAAAATCAGAGCTTACATTAATCAACTAATGCAGTCCTCTGATTTATTGGAATTCTCTAAGATATGTGATCACAAAATATTAAATAATATTTTGTGCCGCTATAAAAAAGTGTGTAATGATCTGCATATTGCATTTCACGCAGATATCCGCAGTAATACCACTACTTTCCTCTCGGATTCAGATGTTACTTCCCTATTCTGTAACCTGCTGGATAATGCGGTGGAAGCGTCACAACGCATCAAAGATTCCTATATTGAAATCTCTGCCACCCAAAGAGAACATACACCATTTATCATTATTACAATGATTAACTCCTGTGCCTGCAATCCGTTCTCTCCAAATGGGGAACTTGTTTCTTCCAAACCTGACCCACAGGCACATGGTTTTGGTATTAAAAGCATAGAAAAAATTGTCCATAACTATAACGGAAATATGCAGATGTACTATGATGGGGAAACTTTCACTTTTCACACGATTATTATGTTGAAAATGAAGCCATAGTTTACAATTACGGATATTTTTATCTCACGCTCACTTCCCCGGCGAGCACGCGCTTGTAGTCCTCATAATTTTTCTGTAACAAAGTTGGGGTATCAAGTCCATACGGACATTTGCTCTTACATTTGTTGCAGTGTAAACAATTCTCAATCTTTTTCATTTTCGCCTGCATTTCCGGTGTGAGCTGTGCATCCGATGGTGCGCGGCGCAGCATGAGTGACATTCTCGCACAGTTATTGATCTCGATTCCTGCCGGACATGGCATGCAATAACCACATCCACGGCAGAATTCTCCGCTTAACTCTTTTCTGTCATGCCCGATCAGTGCTTTGATCTCATCATTCATCACCGGTGGGTTGTCAATATAGGAAATAAATTCCTCTAACTCTGACTTTCTCTGCACACCCCAGATAGGGAGCACATTGTCATACTGCGCCTCAAAAGCATAAGCTGCGGCAGAATTATTGATCAGTCCACCGGAAAGTGCCTTCATAGCAATAAAGCCCATATCCGCTTCTTTGCACTTTTTCACAAGTTCCAGATCCTTTTCTGTCGCAAGATAGCAGAACGGGAACTGTAATGTCTCATACAGACCAGAATCAATTGCTTCGTTTGCCACTGCCAGTCTGTGGTTTGTAATTCCGATATGGCGGATTTTTCCCTGTGCTTTTGCCTCTAACATCGCTTCATACAATCCGGTTCCATCCCCCGGCTTCGGGCAGAAAGATGGATTGTGGAACTGATAAATATCAATGTAGTCCGTTCTTAAATTATGCAGGGAAACCTCTAAATCTTTCCAGAAGTCTTCCGCATTCTGGGCAGCCGTTTTTGTGGCGATGCAGACTTTCTCTCTCATTCCGTCGAAAGCTTCGCCTAATTTTTCCTCGCTGTCCGTATAAAATCTTGCTGTATCAAAAAAAGTCATGCCCGCTTCATATGCCCTTCTCGCAAGCGCAACTGCATCATCTATGCTGATCCTCTGTATCGGGAGCGCTCCGAATCCATTCTTATTGACCGTGATCCCGGTCTTTCCAAGTGTTACCATTTCCATTCTTCTGTATCTCCTTACCTGTCTATGATCTTGTAGGTGTTTGCCATCATCTTTTCTTTCCCAGTATACCACCTATCGCTTTATAGCGAAACTACCCTATAAAGTAAATTTAATTATGAAAAAGCAACAGGTGCGTAAGAAAACACTAGGGAGCCGCCGGTCCTTAGAAAACAGCAATCGTGTTTCGTTCTGATTTATCAGATAAGAAATACGACTGCTGCTTTCTTAGTACCGCTGCGAGCGACATGTAGCGAAAGCGTGTTTTCTTATGCACCTGCTGTTTTTTCATAATCTTCATTACCTAAATTGAGTTTCGCAACACATTAATTTTGCAGATACGGAAAGAAAACCCTACTCTGCTTCTTTTTGTCGAACATATTGTTATACTGCAAAATCTGATACCGATCGATCCACTCAGCCTCTTCTCCCTCCGCCTCTTCCAAATGTTTAAAACAGCCACTGGAAACAGAATAGTATCCCCTCGAATTAATTGCAGGAATCGTCTGCTGCATATCCGCCAAAAACTGATTGTAAGACGGAAGTGCGATCCCGGCGCGCTCCAGCGCTATCGTGGAGAGGTAATTCAAGCTTGTGATCGGAACTTCCTCTGTCTCTGTCTCATAGTTCGTCCAGATGAAGAACGGCACAGTATAAAGATCCTCCAGTTCATCCTCTGTCAACCCCGACAAGCCTTTTCCGTTCAGCCCTTTGTAAAAATTTGTGTTCAGACTCGGCTGGTGATCCCCGAAAAAGACGATCTCTACCGGATCATCCACGCTCTGGAAATAGCTGATGAGATATTCCAGCGCCTTATCGCTCTCATGAAGCAACGACAGATACTGATTCGCATCGGAATAACTTGCTCCGAGTGTCCGGATCTGCTCATTAAAATTCGGGTATTTTTCCGTGTAACCACCATGGTTCTGCATGGAAATACTCATGATAAACAGATCTTCATTCGACTTTTTGCTCTCATACCGCTCTACAATGCTCTCGTAAAGTTCCTGATCGGTAATATATTTCCGCAGCAGTTTGGTCTGGTCAAAATCATCTATAAAATGCGTCTCGTCAAATCCCATAGTCGGGTAAACCGCATTGCGGCTCCATCCCGTTTCATAGTAAGGATGCATCGCCACACAGGTATAACCGATATTTTTCAGATTCGAGACAATGGATGTCGGTTTGTCACTGATATACTGCTGATACACGACAGAACCACTCGGCAGAAATGCCATGGAATTTCCGGTCATAAACTCCCATTCAGAGTTTGGCGTTTTCGCACCAAAAACGGAGGAAAGGGCATGTCCCTTCATGATATTGTCCTGCAGGGAATCATAATACGGTGTGACCTGCTCATTCGTCAGAAAATCTCCCACCACGGAAAGATCCGCATACGATTCACTCATCACAACGATGATCGTAGGCTTTTCCTCTATGTCTTGGTTTACATAACTTTCCCCATCGCTGCTGTACTGATCCTCCAGCTCCGAGATCACTTCCTCTGAATATCCGTCCGGCTCTGCGATAAAACTGTCACGCACACTCAGCGCAAAATTTAAAAGATATCCGTTCCGGTAACTTCCCTTCTGCTCCCAGGTCTCTGTCACTGTTCCTTCCGTCTCTGTCCCAATATAGGCACAGCAGCATATCACAACGGAAATACATACGGCCGCCATCCAGATGCGTTTTTCAAACATCACATGGATTTTCCGCACAAATGCGACATACAATGCTGACAGCAATACCACATACGCCGCACGGTCATCCAGCACAAACTCATAATTTCCAGCCACACTTAATCCGGTGGAAATAGAACGAAGATCACTGAAAATAAATTCATTTCCGCGGAACAGATAGACAAAATAGTTGATCCCCGCAAAAGTCATCAGTGCTATATGAGAGATAATGCAGGTCAGCCCCACATTTTTTGTAAACACCTGAACCGCCAGATACACCACCAGACAGCACAGGACGTTCAAAAACATTTTGTTGTCCATGATCCTTGCCCGAAGTTCCGCATCCAGCAAAAGATACTGCACCATATGAGCAGTCATCACACTGCTGCCGCCAAGCATGAGAATGCCAAGCGCCAGTCTTAACCATTTATTGTTCAATTCGACGGAAAGACTCTTGATCAGAAAGTAGCTGACTCCAAAACCTGCCAGCACATAAACCGGAAATGCTACCTTATAATATAGCACCGCAGCAAATATCATTGCCACGATAAGACGTATCAGATTCGTTTTTTCAAAGTTCAGACGGATTTTCATCTTTAAGCTCCCTGTATTTTTGACTTTACTTACTTTTTACACTTTACCAACGATATTCTATCATCCCATAAAAATTTGTCAATTTTGTGAAGCCTAAAGATTTTACATTTTTTGCTTAAAAATTTTTCATTTTGCGCCTAAAGATTTTCCATTGCCCGCCGTTCCCTGATCTTTCGTGTGATCACCACAGCCACACCGATCAGAAATGGAAAAACAAAAGTAGCAAAACGATATAACAGAGACGCCGAACCGGCTATGCCCGTCCCGACAATCCCTGCAAAAAGTCCGGTAAATACAAACTCGGTGGAACCTATCCCCGCCGGTGCCGGGATCACGGCAGCCAGCATAACAGACAATGCGGTGATCGCCATGGTTTCCACCAGATTAATATTTTTATCTCCTGCAAAAAGAAGGTACGGCATTCCATACCAGAAGCAGAGCTTTAACAGGTTTAAGCCGATCACACCGGCGACCATTTTCTTCTTGTGCAGAAGATATTTAGAAGCGGCTTCCAGATCTGCGCACTGTTCTCTCAACTGTTGTTCCAATGCGTCATACTTTCCCTTTTTATTAAAGAAATCAAGCATTGCAAAAATCAGCTGATGGAACTTTGTGGAACAGCAGAACAGGATCAGTGCCAGCGTGATCACCATGGTAATAGCATACCCCGCCAGAAGCAGCCAGGTATAACCTCCAAAATGTCCGCACATATAATTCCAACTTAGGAAAAAGAAAATCGCCGAATAAATCGCTATGCTGATCTTATGGAATGCATACTGGAGCATGTACATTCCAAATCCTTTCGAATAATCAACACCGTGTTCATTCAGATAAATGATCGCTGCAACACCGGAGCCGCTTCCAAGTGTCGCAACACGATAAAAGGAACAGAAAAACATGTTTTCTATTCCCCATTGATAACGAAAATCAGGGTTATACTGTTTTGCCAGCACTGTAGTGATCAGTGCCTCAACAAGACAATATATCCCTGACATCACGCATATACCTGCGAGAACAGACGGTGTCGTTTCTTTTAACTGCTCTAAGATCGGTCCCGCTGTATCCCGGAAGGTATATACGATCGCTCCTATAATTAAAATTACAAATAGCCATTTCAAAAGATTTTTCTGCTTTTTACTAATTGGTCTCGCCTCTTATTTCTTCTTGAAATTTGTGTATCCTTTCTGATGATAAGGATGCTCTTCCCACAGTTTATCCGCAGTTTTCTTCCACTCGCATGCATATGCTTCGCATTTTCCGCATAAATGTTCTACCGGCTCAGCCTCTTCCACATCGGTAGAATGTGCCCCGGTTTCATGTACCATCTTCTGTAATAATTCCGGATTCTCAAGCATTGGACAAGGTCTTAACATATTGTCATTGAATGGCTGACCATCCCTGTATGCCATGAATAATGGCTGTTTCAGACATTCAAGCAATGATTTCTCACGGATATTGGCACCGGAGTAGTGGATAAATACGCAAGGCTCAACATCTCCCTTTGGATTGATGTGGCAGTAGTTTCTGCCACCTGCGATACATCCGCCGACAAACTCACCATCATTCTGGAAGTCCATAACGAAGATTTCTTTTCCGCCTTCTTTTGCACGGACCTCACGGATTCTGTGGTAAATATATTCACGCTGTTCTGCTGTAGGCATCAGTTCCGGAGCTGCCTTCATACCAACCGGCATCAAATGGAAATACCATGCAAAACGGCTGCCATGCTCGATCAGCAGATCGAAGAATTCATCGGAAGTAACTGCGTCCATGTTTTTACGAGTATAGCATACGCTGTTACCAAAAATCAATCCATTTTCATGGAGCAGATCCATTGCATGAAGCACTTTATCGTATACACCGGCTCCTCTACGGAAATCGTTCGCATCTTCGAATCCTTCCAGAGAAATAGATAAGGAAAGGTTTCCGACACGCTTCATCTCGTCACAGAAGGCCTGATCTACCAGCGTTCCGTTTGTATAGCAGTGGAATGCACATTCATTGTGCTTCTCACATAACTTGATAATATCTGCCTTACGTACCAGTGGTTCGCCACCTGTCATCATATAGAAGTAAATACCAAGTTCTTTTCCCTGTGTGACAATGCTGTCCATCTCATCAAATGTCAGGTTTAACTTATTACCATACTCTGCTGCCCAGCATCCGGTGCAATGCAGATTACATGCAGAAGTAGGATCCATTAAGATCAGCCACGGAATGTTACAGTTGTGCACTTCCCTCATCTTACGGATTGTCTTTGTTCCTAAAAATGCAGCCTGAAAACCAAGGTTTAATGCTGTCATTTTAGCAACGTGTGGATCTGTTTCGTCTAAAAGACGGTTTACATATCTCATCCATTTATGATCCGGATTTTTGATCATTGCTCTCGCGCCATCATACGCTTCTTTGCTGAAGTTGTTTCCCATAAATTTCTCTGTAAGGTCAACAATCTGCAGAAGTGCTTTCTCACGATCCTTATTCAGATTTTTTAATGTTGCATCGACTGCGACACCAAATGCTTTTCTTTCCATTGTCTCTACTAAATTTGCCATCTCTTAATCCTCCGTTTTCCACACCAATCAACCTATCTGTCTCTTTTGTATAGATATTTAGGCTCTCACAACTATATTCTCTCTTACTTGTGGAAAGTATATGAAATTTCATGTTTTTTTTAAATATGCAAAAATTTTTCTTTGTCGCATGTCAATATACATTTTCCACTTATTGTCTATCATCTATATACAGAAACCGCCGTATTGAATATAGATATTATGATATGTAGTTTTTAATACTATATGCATTATAACATTGTTTTTTTCAAAGTCAACCGTATGATTACGGATTATTCTTTTCTGGCTTCCTTTACTTTCCTAAAATGTCAGCATTTCATACTGTCCTTTCAGTTCTGGTATGATTTTGTGACACACATAAAGAACCATAGCATCTTCGGCTAACAGTATTTCTTCCATCTCTCGGGCATTCTGCTCATCTAAAGAGGAAGTAATCTCATCTAACAGATACACTTGCGGCTTTCCAACCATCGCTCTTGCCAATGCAATCCGCTGCTTTTCACCTCCCGATAATTTTGCTACCATTTCTGTGTCAAGTTCCACATCTGAGAAGCGTTCCAACAAATAGCCCAGATTTAATTTTTTCAAAATTGCTTCGTAATCGCTGTCTTTTACATTGCGCCCCATAATAATATTTTCTTTTAGTGAAAATCCAAATAAATACGGCTCCTGAAATACGATTCCCATCTTTCCATATAAAGAATCCATATTTATCTCTTCCAGTAAAATGCCGTTGATGCGGATATTTCCCTGATATGTACCTTCCTGTAGTTTTCCTATTAATCTCAAAAACGTTGATTTTCCACTTCCGCTTGATCCAGTCAACATATATTTTCTGCCCTTTTCAAAGGTGAAAGAAACATCTTTGATTATTTTTACTCCGTTTCGCCCGTAGGATAAGTGTTCCACACAAATATCTTCTATATCGTTGATATCTGTTTTTCCCCGGTCTTCTTCTGTTTCTGCAAGCTGTTCATATTTTTCTACAAGTGGTCTTGCTTCATTTTTTGCATTTAACAGATAGGCAAGTGTTTCTGCCGGTGCAGCCAGTACTTCTGCCAACTGGACTGCTACCAAAAGTCCCCCTACCTTTATGATATTTCTATAAATTAGATACACGCCTACCGCAAGAATTAAAAATCTTTTCAATATCTGCATACCTCCGGCAAGCCCGTAAACACTTACCTGACAGTTTCGCAAACGTTTTTCCTCTTTTTCAATCTCATTGTTCTTATTTTCTATCATTCTTTTGGCATTGCTTCTGTACAAACACACCTTTACAGTTTCTGCTCCGCTTAACAGCGATTGTTGCACTGCATTAAATTTTTCGAGTGCTTCTCCGTAATTTTTTCGATTTTTCGACGCATATCCACGCATGATATTCGGAATCATAATAATCAATATGCTGCTTCCAAAAATAATTACCGCCAAAAGCCAATGAATCTGAAAAAGTTCTAATGCAACACAAATGATGATACAGACACATTTTATAATATCAACCGTACCACCATAATAATTCTCTACAATATTCGGCACATCATTATTCACAAACGATGTAAATGCTGCAATTTGCTCTTTTTCCTGATTTCCTCTCTTTAGGGATGCCTGAAACAGTTTGTTTCGCATTGCATTCTTTTCCTTAATCTGGAAATACTGAAAAAAATACTGATCCGCAATGGAAAACAGTAGTAAAAGTATATATGTTAAAACAAGTAAAAACAAATATACTTTCACATCTCCCTGACGGTAAATAACCGCATTTACCAGTTCTCCGGATATAGATGGTGCAACAACACTGATAACAGAAAAAAGAACTCCCACCACCAGATAAAATCCTAATAATTGTTTATTTTTTAAAAATATCTTTTGTTTTTTCATATTTCCTCCATAAATGAACATATTCCATTACAAACATCGCTCTGTTTAAAGTTATATTTTTCTCGATAAAATCGTAAAATTTCCCCTATTGTATTTAAATTCATTTCCTTCTCCTCTTTCGCATATTACTTTTATTATAAACATTGTCATAATTTTATCCACATTTTTGCACAGTTATTATATTTTTCTTAATAATGACTTCTCCGCTTAACAGCTCCTGATTTTGTGGGTATAATAAAAATGTACTGAAAATGAAATACTTTTACTTAGGAGATGACTTTATGCCCGGTTACGTGACACATTATATTTTTGGTCGTGATATGTATGAGAAATTGAACGATCCGGTTTTGAAAAACAATTTATATAAAAACAGGGCGGTTTATGCCTTAGGGCATCAGGGACCTGACATTTTTTTCTATTATCTGCCGGCTTACGTACTGCACGGACACAATTTGGGCGACATGGCGCACACCGAAAATACCGGCACTTTTTATGCCGCACTTTTAGAGAGCCGCAGTATCTTTAAGAAGCCGGAAGATCTGCAGATCGCAAATGCTTATCTGGAAGGATTTTTGGGACATTATATATTAGATTCCATCTGCCATCCGTTTATTTATGGACGCACCCATTATAAAAAAAATGACAGAGGTTATTTTTCCCGCCACGCTTATCTGGAGACCGAGATCGACACCTCTCTGCTCGAGCTGAAGTACCACAGACGGCGTGCTGACTTCCATATGGAAAATACGATCATGCTGACACCTCGTCAGAAATGGATCGTCGCGCGTATGCTTCATTACGCTTACCAGCACACTTACCACGGTCTGTTTGTGAGCCGCTATACGATTTTTATGGCGATTTTTGCAACGCAGCTTGGTTTCCGGATTTTATACGACAGCACCGGACAGAAAAAAGTGCTGTTCCGTTTTGCAGAAAAGCATACACTTGGCTACCCGGTATTTTCACCATTGATTGCCAACGACTCGCTGTTATTCCGCACTGATCCTTTTAACATGCAGCACAAAAAATGGACGAACCCGTGGGATTCATCCATTTCATCTGTGGAATCTTTCTTCGATCTCTATGGGCGGTCCGAAGAAAAATATCTCCATTGTCTCACTGAATTATCTGCATTGTTAAAGGAACGGATACATTCGCCGAAAGCAGCGCTTCTGACCGAAGAGTTTTTGAAAGACTATGGAAACGCCTCTTTTCACAGTGGTTTAGACTGCACTATTTGAAATATTCTTTTACCTGACCAAGAATGATATTCATCAGTCTTGTTCTTGCCTCAACACTCGCCCATGCGATATGAGGCGTGATGATCAGCTTATTGCTGTCCTTGATCTCACGGAGCGGGTTGTCTGCACTCATCGGCTCGACACATAGCACATCCAGTCCTGCCGCTGCGATCTCATTGTTTTTCAATGCATCTGCCAGATCCTGCTCCACCACGATCGGTCCTCGTCCGAGATTTAAGAAAATCGCAGATTTCTTCATTTTTGCAAAGGCTTCGGCGTTCATCAGATCCTGTGTGTTGGCATCTAACGGCGCATGCACGGATATAATGTCGGAAGATGTCAGCAAAGTATCAAAATCGGCTCTCTCATACCCCTCCTGGTTATTCTTACCGGAAGTTGAATAGTAAATGACATGGCAGCCAAACATTTTTGCGATATCTGCAACACGTCTGCCGATATTTCCAAGTCCGACAATTCCCCATGTCATGCCATTTAAGTCATGGAATACGTTCGAGAAATGCGTGAAAATCGTATCTCCGATATATTTTTCTGATTTTACATATTGATCGTAATAGTTCAATTTTTCCAACAGATAGAACAATAACGCAAATGTATGCTGTGCAACGGTCTCAGTGGAATAGCCTGCGACATTGCGCCATTCGATCTGTCTCTTTGCCAGATATTCCTTGTCCAGATTATTGGTACCGGTAGCAGTCACGCAGACCAGTTTCAGGTGTTCTGCCCTGCCGATCGTCTGCTCGTTGATCTGTACTTTATTGATAATGACAACATCTGCGTCCTTCGTGCGCTCCCCTGCTTCCTCTGGTGTGGAGAATCCATACTTTACTACTTCTCCCAGCTGGTCAAAACCCGAAAGGTCAATGTCATCTCCAATGGATTTTGCATCTAAAAAAACGATTTTCATCTTTTTGTTTACTCCTTTTATCATTTTCATAAATAGACAATTGTGAAACTCCTCATCACATTCTTTAAATTGTTCGAAATTAACAAAAACATTCAAGACACGCTCTCGCTACGTGTCGCTCGCAGCGGTACTAAGAAGCCAGGCACAACTTATCGTTGTACCAGCCTTCTAAGTACCGGCGGCTCCCCAGTATCTTTCATGTCTTTTGTCAATTTCTCACAATTCAATTTACATTTTCATGAGTTTCGCAATTGTCTATTTTCTATAAATCCTGACACTCCAGATATTTTCTCAGTTTTTTCATTTTTTCCCGACCGATGCGGTAGCCTTCCTCATAAAGTTCCCTGAGTTTCTTTGGATCAGACTCTGTACGTCCAACACCGAGCGTTGTCTCCGGTGCGATCACAAAAACTTTTCCCTGCTGCTCAAGCTCATCCAGTTTTTTTACATCCTCATTGTAACGCTCAGCCCTTGTATCCATGGCTTCCACGATTTTTGGATACTTTTTGTAAAGTTTGTCCGTGATCCGGATCGCTTTCTCAGTCGTTTTCACATAACCATGCTCTCTGGTAAGCACGACGATCAGTTTGTCGCAGCCCTCCTCCAAAGCATGCCGGAATGGGATAGAATCTGCGATTCCTCCATCCAGATAATAATGCCTTCCGATTTTGACCGGCTGAAATAAAATTGGAAGGGAACAGCTTGCCACCAGCGTATCTTTCATTTCCACGCTCTGTGGCACTTTCAGATACTCTGCTTTTCCGGTATGGATATTGGTCACACACGCCTCCACGACACCCTTGTATCCTGCAAAAGTTTCGTAGTCAAACGGCAGCAGCTTATTCGGGACTTCGTCAAAAACGAATCCGATGTTATAATAACTCTTCTTTTTGCGGTCAAACAGATATTTCAATCCCATGTACCGCTTATCTGCCATATATTCTTCTAAAAGTTTCAGGTTACGTCCCTTCTGTTTTGACAGATACGACACGCCAAATGCGATTCCTGCCGAGACACCGATAAAGTAATCCGGCATCAGTTCCTCTTCCAGAAATGCGTCCATCACACCGCAGGAAAATGCTGTCCGGCTCGCACCGCCTTCAAATACCATTCCTAATTTCATTTTTTTCACTTCTTTCTATCTCACTGTCATACCATGTTGTCTGATTTTTGTTTACTGTTCTGATTCCTTTGGTGCTTCTGCTTCCTCTGCTTTTTTCGGCATTGCATCGCTCTCTGTCACATAAAGCGTCACGCCGCGGATTTCTTTTACCTTCACGATCATGCCGGCCTCAAAAGATTTTCCATCTTCGTAAGCGCGCGCAGTCCATTCCTGTCCATTTAACACGGTGGTTCCGGTTCCCTTAATATTATCTACCGCCTCTGTCAGGCATACGTTCTTATCCACTGCTGCCTCATAATTTGTTTTCACAAGACGCGGCTTCATATATTTTAATGCCCATGGTCTTGTAAATACAAGCAGGATCACCGACACGACCACAAATGCTGCAAACTGCCATACCGGTCCAAGCCCGGCTGCATCTACAAGCAATGCCACCACTGCTCCGCCTGCAAACCAGATGGAGGTAAGGCCTACCGTGATGATCTCCACCACTGCAAATATAATAATCAATGCGATCCAGATAATTGCTGCTTCCATAATGATTCTCCTTTTTTGTTATTTTCCTAGTTAGGCAATTGCGAAACTCCTCATAATCTTCTTTAAATTGTTCAAAATTAACAAAAACATTCAAGACACGCTCTCGCTACGTGTCGCTCGCAGCGGTACTAAGAAGCCAGTCACGACTGACAGTCGTTCCTGCCTTCTAAGAACCGGCGGCTCCCCAGTGTCTTTCATGTCTTTTGTCAATTTTTCACAATTCAATTTAGTTTTTTATGAGTTTCGCAATTGTCTATATTTTGATATTACACATTATAAACGATTTATCGGAATTATACTAATTAATTTTATCTTACTGCCGATAAATATTACAGCAGAAGTATGAATATAACGAATTTAAGGATAGAGCATATGTTACCGGAATCAGGTACGAGTGAACAGTAACGAGATTATTCCACGGAGGGAATTATGGCAGCAGTTGCAGGAACCGGCACATCTCTGAGTGCCAGTTATTATCTTAGAAATTTTTATACAGCAAACCGTAACGCAGTCACTTCATCCAAGCGCAAAGAGATGACAGGCGGTACTCTTTCACAGGCGGATGCCACAGCACTCCACCGTGCAGCGAAGAAGTTACGCAATTTTAATTATGAGGATGACACTACAGACAGTGCCAATATTTACGGAAGCGTCAACGCATTTATACAAGTTTACAATAACACGCTGTCATCCGGAAATAAAACAGATGACGCTTCTTTGAACCGTTACTCCAGATATCTGAAGTCACTTTCCAAGGAGCATTCGAGTGAATTGTCCAGGATTGGGATCACCGTTAATTCCGATGGAAGCTTAAGTGCCAATGACAACCTGCTAAAATCAGCCAAAGTTTCCAAAGTCAAAACATTATTTGCTGATGATGCAGAATATATCACAAAGGTAAGCCGTTATTCCAAGAAAATGGCAGAAAAAGCTGACAGTGTTGTGCTAAGCGAAACACTTGGCAGCAATATCGATCTGACTTTATAGGAAAAAGACTGGTGCACGAAGCATGATGAACTATCATCCTCTTCGTGTTCCAGTCTTTTCTTCCCTATATATACTTCATATCGATCGTGACATCATTGCCTTTCACGCGGACCTCTGCCATGCTTCCGCAGACAAGCGGCATCATTGGTGGTCTGTGTCCAATATCCATATCCATAATGATCGGCACTTCGAAATCTTTTAAAATGTCGGTCACTGCATGATAGTGATCGAGTCCCATCATCTCTTCCCCGATACAGCACGGACGTCCGATCAGGAAACCTTTCACATGCTGAAACCATCCCGCATTTTTCATCTGCCACATGGCACGCCGGATTCCCATCACATTCAGATCGCAGCATTCTAAGAACCAGATGATTCCGTCTTCTTTGTATTTCTCATTGAATTGGTTTACATAATCAAACTGTGTTCCCAGTAAATTTACGAGGCAGTCCACGCAGCCGCCCACAAGTCGTCCTTCCATTTTTAATGACACATCCGGGTTCTCATTTCCGATATATAGTTCTGTCTCGCCCTCTTTCCAAACCATCTCCGGCTGCATTGCCTGCGCTATCTCTTTTCCCGGATAGATCACATGTCTGGATGGCTCTGTCACATTGTAAGGAACATAAGGATTTCCCTCATCTTTCAGATCGTCTTTTTCCCATGAAGGATAACTGTGCAATTTCTTTGTTTTACCTGTCAGAACATCCATTGTATCTGAAAGGCTCTCATGCCACGGCTCCATGCCAAAAGTTCCTGCGCACGGTCCATACACTGCTGCCGTATCACAGATTGTGCTGAGTAAAAACGTAAAATTCGTATTGTCCGAATAACCCATATACCATTTCGGCTCTGCGGACTTAATTTTCTCAAAATCAACAAAGTTCATTGTCTCGCACATCATTTCCCCACCACCGCAGGAAATGAGAATGTCGTTATCCACGCTGCAATAGTAATCCGTCAGCTCTTTTCCACAAGCCTGTGGTGTATTACTGATGCCGATTCCTTTTGCCTCGTAGCAGTTCGGACCTAAGTCAAGCCCATAACCCATTTTCTGAAATTTTTTCTGCGCATTCAAAAACGCTGTATAATATGGTTCTGTCGCACAGCCAAACGACGGCGCCACAAAACCGATCGTCCCCTTTTCCGGTAAAAATTTTGGATATCTCATAAAATTGTCTCCTGTCATTTCATTTTGATCACAATATTCTTTCCTGCAAAGTACACTTATTATAGCAAATTTTTTATTTCAGGTAAATGGGGACTTAACACGATTGCCCGCATGAAAGCAATTTCATGCGGGCAATGGTCAGCGAAATTTATTTTCTTCAAACTTCCTATAAAATTCGGAAGTCAGAATACGTTAAAGAATTTGTTTGTATTATTTGATAAATCCGACCTGTTTGCAGATTTCCTCTGTTGCAGCATCTTTTCTCTTATTAAATTCTACTTTCTGCTGCTCAAACCAGTTATTTCCCTCTGTGTCGATAGATACGATCAGTGGTCCGAACTCTTTGACACGGCAGTTCCAGAGTGTCTCTGGCATTCCAAGGTCTCTCCACTCAGCACGTACAATCTCTTCTACCTCTGTTGCAGCCACAACAGCGTTTCCGGCTGGGAATACACAGTGGATCGCTTTGAACTCTTTACATGCGCGCTCGGTATTCTCTTTCATACCACCTTTTCCGATGATCACTCTGACACCTGTCTCTTTTACGAATTCGTACTCGAATTTTTCCATACGCATGGAAGTTGTAGGACCTACGGAAACCATCTCAAATTTGTCATTCTCTAATGGACGGATAATTGGTCCTGCATGGAAAATCGCATTATTTCTTACATCTACCGGAATTTCTCTTCCTTCTTCTACGACACGGCGGTGTGCTACATCACGGCATGTTGTCATGCTTCCGTTTAAATAAATGATATCGCCGATTTTGATTCCTTCTAAATCCTCTGCTGAAACTGGTGTTGTTAAAATTGTTTTTCCATTGATTCTCTCTACCATTATAATTCCACCCCCGTATGTGTTGTGATTGTATAATTAAGATCTTTATCAAAAATAATGTGTCCTCTTCTGTGGCTCCAGCATCCGACATTGACTGCGACACCAATTGTGGATGGATGACGGGCTGTGTTCTCGATATTAACGCCCATAACAGAATATTTTCCGCCCATTCCCTGAGGTCCAAGGCCGATCTTGTTGATTCCATCCTCAAGCAATGTCTCCATCTTGGCTGCACGCTCGTTCTCATTGTGGGAACCGATCGGACGCATTAATGCTTTCTTGGAAAGTAATGCTGCTGTCTCAACAGAAGTTGCAACACCGACACCCACTAACAATGGAGGACATGCGTTCAAACCATAAGTTGTCATAACATCCATAACGAATTTGGTAACACCCTCGTAACCTTCACCTGGCATTAATACCATTGCTTTTCCTGGAAGGGTACATCCGCCGCCTGCCATGTATGTATAGATTTCACATTTGTCACTGTTTGGTACAATATCCCAGAATACAGTAGGTGTTCCTTTACCAACGTTCTTACCTGTGTTGTACTCATCGAATGTCTCAACACTGTTGTGACGTAATGGCGCTTTAAATGTTGCTTTTACAACAGCTTCTTTCAATAATCCCTCTAACTCATCGATAAGTGGGAACTTTGTTCCGCATTTTACCCAGAACTGTAAAACACCAGTATCCTGGCAGCTTGGACGGTTTAATTCAACCGCAAGACGCTGGTTCTCGAACATCGTATCATAAATTGTTTTGGATAATGGACTGTCCTCTTTGTCTCTTAACTCTGTGAGCTTTGCGATGACATCATCTGGTAATTTTTTTGCTATATGAGCGATGAAATTTGCCATATAGTTGGTAAGCTGTTCTACCTGTTTTTCGTTTGACATAATTCGTTCCTCCTGAAAAATAATATAGATTCTTTTTATAAGTTTTTGGCTGTACTGTGCCGTTCACACAATACCGTCCATTTTTTATCATCAATATCCGCTTATGGAAAAAACGGATATAAGATTGGCAGTAAAATCATGCTGACTACAGTTGCCACAAGGATCAGCGGCACACCTGCTTTTGCGTAATCTTTGAAAGTATATCCTCCGGCTGTCACGACCATCGTGTTTGCCGGCATACCGATTGGTGTTGCATATGCACAGGAACCTCCGATGACACATGCCATAAGCACTGCTCTTGGATCTGCTCCCATCCCCTGTGCAATGGAAACACAGATTGGAGCCATCAGTGCGGTGGTAGCGGTGTTTGACATAAAGTTTGTCAGTACACAGCAGAGCATAAACACTACAAACGTAAGTATATATGGGGATGGGTTCTCACCGAGAACTCCGATCACTGCTTTTGCGATATCCTCTCCTGCTCCGGTTGTCTGCAATGCAGATGCAAGAGAAAGCGTTCCTCCGAAAAGGAAAATTGTTTTCAGATCAATGGATTTCAGCGCATTTTTCTCACTGATCACTCCGGTTAAGATCAATGCCAATGCCCCGATACATCCAGTAATACAAAGCTTGATACCAATCTGATCTTCAAAGATCATTCCAAGTAATGTCAGGATCAGAATGATGAGTGACAATGCCTGTTTCCACTTTGGAACATTGGAAAAATCTTTCTGTTCATCATAGCTGCTGTCTGTTCCGCCTGTTTTGTTCGGCAGTAATTTATATCCGAAAAATGCAAAGTAAATAATCCCACAGACTAAAATTGGAAGTCCGACCTTCGCATATTCAAAAAAGCTAAAACTCATGTCCATCTCTTCCATCACGGACTGTGCAATCAGGTTTCCCGGCGCTCCGATCAAAGAAAGGTTGCCTCCCATCGCTGCTGCAAATACAAGCGGCATTAAAAGCCTTGATCTTGAATATCCTGACTTTGCTGCAATTCCGATAACTACCGGAATTAAAACTGCTGCTGTTCCTGTGTTGGAAAGCACACCGCTCATCAATCCTACAATAATCATGATCGCAATGATAAGCTGTCTCTCTGTCTTGGCAAAATGTGTAACCACTCCGCCAATCTTATTTGCCATACCTGTTTCAAACAATGCTCCCCCGACAATAAACATTGCCACGAACAAAATGACATTGCTGTCGATAAACCCTGCAAATGCTGTTTTCCAGTCTAACACCCCTGTTACGACAAGACCGACACAGATGATCATGGATGTTACCCCAAGTGGAATCTTTTCCCACACAAACATTACAATGGCAAACAATAAAAATAATAACGTTATTGTTGCTGGACTCATATCATTCCTTCTCCCTTCATCTTTTTGATATGTGATAATGTATCCATTTGTTGATTACACAATATAACAAAAAACCGAAGTCGTCAACTGTTTTTGACAACTTCGGCATTTTCTATAATTTTATATTTTCTTTTTTGTGCATTATTTATCAATAACCTCGATTCCGGTTTTGCACGAAAAATATTTTTTTCACATCACTGATAGTAAGTCAGCATATCGTCCCGGCTTCGCATAATATGTGCGTACATTTCTTTTTTGGCGCGCTCACCATCTCCTGCTGCAATTGCGTCCATGATCCTGCCATGTTCCTCGATGGAAATCTTTGCATACTCTTGTTCCGTCACCATATTTCCCATAGACAACCCATTCCATAGTTCTGCGATCATATTTTCCATCTTTTTATTTCCGGCTGCTGCCCAGATTTCACTGTGAAACTCCCGGTTCTGGCTCGCATACTGACTGTAATCTCCATTTTCCAAAGCAGCTTTGGATTCCTCATAAGAATCTCTGATACCGCTGATATCCACACCTTCTTCTGCTGCAAGCCCGGCACACGCACTCTCCAAAATCGCCCGCAGCTGATAATGTTCCCTAATATAAGTGTCTGTAATCCCTAAAACAATTGCGCCCTTGTTCTGCCGCAGCTTAATCAGTCCATCTCTCGCAAGAATCTGAAATGCTTCTCTTACAGGTGTAATCGAGACATTCAGCTGAGTTGCCACACTGTCTAAAGAAAGGATTTCTCCCTCTTTCATCTTTCTTGACAAAATTGCTTTCCGCAGCTCCGATGCTACCTTTTCCTTAGCAGATGGTATTTTTATCGGTTTCAAACCATTCATTTCTCAAAACCTCTTTCTTTTTTCACATTTTCTGTCAGTAATCTATAATATTCCTCCAGTGCGACTTCCATCACGACGGTATCTTTTCTGCAATATGCACTGTGAACAGTTTCAAGTTTATTCCGTCTGAGCTGTTTCTGCTCCGGATCTTTTCCCATTTCTGTCTCTTCCGATGCAAAACGGATATAACAGTCTGCCGATGTCTCTAAAAGCCTGCGGAAAAGTCCGTTTGTGATCGTTCCATAGACAAATTCATGGAACTTCTCTTCTGCATCTTCGCCCTCTGCTGAGTACACCCATTCAAAGGACATCTCTGCAAGGTCTTTTAATGCTTTCTTTTCCACATTTCCGAACATATCAAATATTTCTTCAATATTTCTTTCCGAAAAATCTGCCACCACAACATGGCGGGTTGCAAGTCGCCTTACAAGTCCCTGCTCCTCTAAAATCTGTAATGCCTCACGGACCGGCATTCTCGAATAGCCAAGTTTCTCTGACAATTCCTCCTGGCGAAGCGGCTGTCCTGCCTCCATTCTTCCTGATAAAATCTCATTTTGTATTGCTTCTGCGATATAATCGCAGGTACGTTTGTTTTTCATTTCTTTCTCCTTTTAGTACGTTTCATTTGTGCACTGCTCATAGCTTTATATATAATGTATCCAATTTCCCCTTATTTGTAAATAAAAACCTTTTGAAACACAAAAAGGAAGCTGATTTTTCTATAAAAATCAACTTCCCTGCTTTTCTTTTATTTTTCTATCCCTTAATAAAACGGAAACATCAACGGCATTAAAAAAATCGTCATAATCGCAAGAATCACTGCCAGAGGTGTACCGCATTTCAGATAATCTTTCAGCGTATATCCGCCCGGTTCAATGATCATGATCTGGCACGGTGCTGCCATCGGCGTCATGATAGAAATGCAGCTTGCGGTGAGTACACCCACAACGGCTGCTCTCGGATCAATCCCAATTTTCATACAGGCCGATACAACAAGTGGAATGAAAATCGTAAGTGTTGCCAGATTCGACATGATCTGGGTAAGTAAAAATGGAATCAGGAAAAATACCGCCATGATCAGATACGGATTCGTTGTATTTCCAATCAGACTGATCATCCAGTCCGCCACGACATCCCCTGCACCTGTAATTTTGATCGCCTCTGATAAGGTCAACACCCCTGCAAATAAAAAGATTGTCGGCTGATGAATGGAATCCAATGCCTCTTTTTCGTTTAAAATTCCACTTAATACAAGCAAAACAGCACCAATGCATGCAACAATATACATCGGGATTCCGATTACACTTTCCAAAAGCATTGCAAGGATTGTGACAAGGATAATGCCAATCGCAAGTTTTTCCTTAACCGGACTTAATTTTGCAGATTTCTTTCCGGTATGTTCACTGTCTGCAAACGTACTATTATCAATATCTGGCATTAACTTATATCCAACAAACGTCATGTATAAAATCGATACCACAAGCAATGGGATTCTTGCAATTGTAAAATCCCAGATATGAAGCTCATTTGGTGCTCCTGCCTTTGCCATAATATCAATCCATGTGACATTGCTCGCCCCCTGTCCCAAAAAGGTCATAGAAGTCGCAATATTGGCACAGGCCATCGCAGGATACAACAGTTTGCTTCTGCTTGTACCGATCTCATTTGCGATTCCAACCAGAAGTGAGATCATGATCGCAGCCGTCGCTGTCGCGCTCGTGATGCTCGCAAGCAGTGATGAGGCGATACATGCCAGAAAAATCAGCATTTTCGGATTATCCTTGTAGCGGACAACCAGCTGCTCCGCCTTATCGATCAGACTTGTTTTCGTAAGTCCTGCTCCAATGACAAACATTGCCACAAACATGACCACATTTGTGTTGATAAATCCACTGAATGCCTCCGCAGGTTCCATCACTCCTGTCATGATGAGCGATAGCATAATTCCGGCTGAAATCACGGAAAACGGAATTTTTCCTGTGATAAAAGCAACGATCGTAAGCACTAAAATAAGTAACGTAATTTCTAACGGTGTCATCTGTTCCTCCAACTTTTCCTGAGTATGATAATTTTTTAACAAGTATAACTATCATATGTCAGAAGTGCCAGAAAGTACAGTTCCTTATTTTCACATAATATGTCCTTCAACTACATATTATTATTTCCAGTATATGCTGCTACCGGATTGCTTCACAGATAATCTCATACAGCTTTTCCATCTCCGTTTTTAATACGGTATCTTTCATATAAATCAGGTCAATTTCAATCTGAATCGGTGCATCTCCGATTGATAAAGGTACAATTTCTTTTGAAAACGGGTTATTAAAAATCATATGATCCAACGTGATCATAATTGCTTCATGGTACGCCACACAGGACAATCCCGTTCTTGTCCCACTGATCTGATATACAACATTAGGTTTTAAATGGTAATGTCCATAAATTTCATCTGCGTGCTGCCGAAACGGTGACCCCGGTAAAAGCATGACATTTTCCTCTTTTTCACACGCTTTAAGGTCAACCCATGGATACTGAAATCCTTCCTTCGCCACCGCCAGCGTTGCCAGATGATGATTTTTACCGACTGCCATGACAAACTCACACATTTTAACCGGGCGGTATTCCAGATCAGCATCCTTTTGGTCAATTGTTGCCAGCACCACATCCACCTGCTGTTTTTTCAACAGCTCCATCAGCTCTCCTGTTGAATACTCCTGTAAAATAATTTTTACTGCCGGAAAACTCTCCTGAAACTTTGGAATGATATCTTTTAAAACAAGATCCGAAAAAGAAGGCTGCACACCGATACGTATCATGCCGTGGCTCATACTGGAAAACCGCTCCATCTGAATTGTGATCTCTTTCTGGATTGTTTCGATCTCCTTACATCTGCCCACATAATACTCGCCTGCCGCCGTCAGCACAAAACGTTTCCCGATCCTGTGAAATAACTGCACATTCAGTTCTTCCTCCCTCGCCTGGACAAACTTACTCAACGCAGAAGGTGTAATATAAAGATTATTCGCTGCTTTCGTAATCCCTCCACATTTTGCAACTTCCAAAATATACTGCACATTCTTATCCATCCAGATATCCTCCCTCTTTTCAGGTTTCTAAAACTTCTCCCGGTAACAATTCGTTGATGCAATGAATGAAATAGAAAAAAAACCTACCACAGTTTCATATGGTAGATTCTTTTCATTACACTACGAAGTCGTACATTTTATGTACTCTGCAAAAGGGTTGTATGAATATGTTTCTAGGAGAAGAATAACATATACAATTGGGTAATCTCAAAAGCGTATGCCATGGCACTGGCATCTCTTTCTCTATTATACTAACGTATAATTTGCGAGAAGTAAAGTTTATATTTTTCAACATTTATGTCGTATAACTATATATTTTCAAAAATGCTCTTTGAGGATATTTCATTGCAAAAAAAGAACTGCAGACATCTGTCCACAGTCCTCTTTCTGCCATCGCATTTATTTAGCTGTTTGGATATTTGTTGATCATACGCTCGATCAATTCTACTGACTCTTCAATACCGTAGCTTGCACTGTTGATGCATAAATCATAGTTAACAGCATCTCCCCACTTCTTACCGGTATAATCAAAATAATATTTTGCATGCCTTGCATCTAATTTTACCAGAAGGTGTGCTGCCTGTTTATAATTTAAGTTGTGCAGTTCCATCATACGACGTACACGCTGTTCAAAGGAAGCTGTAATAAAAATACTGATATGTGGGATTCGATGGTTTGTAAGTACAACATCCGCACATCTTCCCATTACAATAAAATCTTCCTTCTTTGCCATCTCACAGATCAGATCACTCTGATTGAAGAAAATAGCATCCTGCACCGGAAGTCCATGATATTTCTTGAAATTCTTGAAGAACTTTCCAACACCTGTATTTTTCTCAATCTTTCCTTTGAGTTCCTCTACATAATTGCTGTGATCTTCAATATTCTCTTTTTCAGCATCCATTCTCTTCAAAACCTGGTCAAAAATTTCTGCATCATAGTAATTGATTTTCAACTTATCTGCCAGTGCAAAACCAATATCGGTTCCGGCACTTCCATGTGTACGACCAATACAAATGATCAGATGATCATCCGGTGAGAACTTCTGTCTTAAATTGGAAGTATTCAATGCCGCCATATTTTCGTTGATAATATCAACGCTTCCGAAGCTGGTTGGAATTGCTGCAATTTTTTTCAGAATCTCATTATACTGGGACATCATTCTGTGATGATCTTCTTTATTCTTAATAGTTCTCGCCATATTGCCGATCAATGCAATATCGCTTCGGATCTCATGCCCCTGTGGTCTTGTGATCAGAAGTCTGGTGATCTCTTCAACGCAGGTTGCCTCATCTCCGGTAAAAGTTCTACCAAGAGAAGAACCTACACACTCATATACCTCTTTATCTAACTGATAGATCTGCTTTGCGATCTCGTAACAATTCTCTCTATTTTTTTCCATGACTCATCATACCTTTCTATCACTGCAATTTTATAAGAAGAATACCAGCATATCAATAAAGAATACAGGTACTAAAATACACAGTGACCAGCCCATATATCCGAAGAAGGATGGCATACGGATACCGTTTTCATCAGAAATAGATTTTACCATAAAGTTTGGCGCATTTCCAATGTAAGTGTTAGCTCCCATAAATACAGCACCACAGGAAATTGCCATAAGGATCTTTACAGAGATGATACCAACTGTAGTAACAATACCTGATGTGAATCCAAGTGTTCCTGCTGTTGTGAGGAATACAAGGTAAGTTGGTGTGTTATCCAAAAAGCTGGAAAGAAGTCCGGTTGCCCAGAACATCTCATATGGCTCTGTAATTCCGAGGTTTGGTCCCATTGTTTTCAGTAATGCAAGTGCTGGCTGCATTGTGATGAAAATGCCGATAAATAATACCGCAACTTCTTTGATTGCACCCCAGGTAAAGTGGTTCTGGGTACGGATCTTCTCATTTGTTGTCTTAAATGAAAGTAATGCAGCTAAAAGAATAATTGCAACCTCAATAATTGCAGGGAATGTCAATTTAACAGATTTGTAAATTGTAATTCCAAGTACGTTTCCGGCTGCATCCTGGAACATTGGCAGACTTGGAAGTGTACCACTTAAAATAACAGCCACAACGATTGCTACAAGGAAAATTACATTATGTAAACCTTCTACTTTGATATCTACACCCGGTTTACTGATATCCGGGCGTAAACCATTTGCAATATCTTTGCGATACTGTTTCTTATCAATAAAGTAGAAAATAATCAATAATAAAATCATATTGAAAATTAAAATCGGGAACAGGTGTAAGCTCCAGAAGAATGGAACACCACGCATAAATCCCATTAAAAGTGGTGGATCGCCGATTGGTGTCAGACATCCACCCATATTGGAGATCATGAAAATAAAGAATATCATGATCTGTGCTTTGTTTTTTCTCCATGAATTCATCTTGATCATCGGGCGGACAAGCAGCATACTTGCACCGGTTGTACCGATACAGCTCGATAATAAAGTTCCGAATGCTAAAAATAAAGCATTCACAGCAGGAGAACCTGCAAGGTTACCCTCCAGCGTAATATTTCCGGATACACAGAACAGACCGAATAATAAAACGATAAAGGTCAGATAATCATTCACGATACACTCTAACACTGTTTCGGTCGTCTCTCCTGCGCCGTTTAACACGATAGACGGGATAATAAAAAGCAATGACCACACGATCACTGCCAAAGCCTGATGTTTTTCCCACCACTCAGGCTTTACCAATGGCATTACCGCAATGCAGAGCAATAAACCTGCAAACGGAATGCAAAGTAATAAACTGTTCATGTTTTGCACCTCTTCTTTTTTACATATTCAAATTCAAACCCATGTCAATATTATCAGATTTTCCAGAATTTTCAACTTTTTTCTAACTAAAATCCGGTCAAGAACTACATATAAGTAAAACTGTATTTTTTTCTGCTACAAAATGACGGTCGTGTGATATCAATATCTGATGGTTTCCATGCAAAAAGTGGACACTTGTTTGTTCTATTTTAAAAATTGCACAAAAAAGATCGTTACAAAGCTCCTCTGCAACGATCTTTTCAGCAATTTTACCATAAATCTGCCAACTCATAAATCAGCTTTTCTGTTTTTTCCCATCCAAGACAAGGATCTGTGATGGATTTTCCATAGCAGTGTTCGCCAACTTTCTGGGCACCATCCTCAATATAACTCTCGATCATAAGTCCTTTTACCAGATTATGAATCTCTTTTGACACTTTACAACTATGTAATACATCTTTGCTGATACGAATCTGTTCCATAAACTGTTTTCCTGAGTTAGAATGATTGGTATCCACGATGACCGCCGGATTTGCGAGGGTTGTCTGCTGTGATGCGTTGACATCTTCATAATGTTCTAATAAATTCTGCAGATCTTCATAATGATAATTTGGAATATTGCGTCCAAACTTGTCCACATATCCGCGTAAAATAGCGTGTGCATATGGATTTCCGGTTGTTGTCACTTCCCAGCCCCGGTATAAAAACGTATGTCCGTGCTGTGCAGCGATCATGGAATTCATCATAACAGAAATATCCCCGCCTGTCGGATTCTTCATTCCGACCGGAATCCCAACTCCACTTGCAGTCAGACGATGCTGCTGGTCTTCTACGGAACGTGCACCTACTGCCACATAAGACAACAAATCAGACAAATATCTGTGATTCTCCGGGTAGAGCATTTCATCTGCACAGGTAAATCCGGTTTCTTTTACCGCTCTCGTATGCAGTTCCCGGATTGCAATGATTCCTTTTAACATATCCTCTTTTTTCTCCGGATCCGGCTGATGCAACATTCCTTTATATCCAACGCCGATCGTTCTCGGCTTATTGGTATAAATACGGGGAATTATAAAAATTTTATCTTTCACTTTTTCCTGAACCGTTCTCAATCTGGATATATAGTCAATAACAGCATCTTCATTATCTGCGGAGCAGGGACCGATCACTAAAATCAGCCTGTCATCTTTTCCCTCAAAAATATTGCGTATCTCTTCATCTCTCTGGGCTTTCACTGCCACAACTTCTGTACTTACCGGAAACTGCTCTTTCAACTCCTGTGGTGTTGGCAGTTTCCGTAAAAATTCCATCTCCATTTCCATTGGTACATCCTCCATGTGTAACTCCAAGCCTGCATAAAAACTTCTCTGTGCCTGTATCTATCGTCATACACTCTGTGCGATCTACATCTTATGCAGTTTTATTTTCGTACTTCAACGCATTGAAGTATTCCTTTTTTATCATAATAGTTTCACAGGAATCCGTCAAGTGCTAATTCTTGTTTATTACTGGTTTTCATTATTTTCTACTGAGTTTTTCAAATCCTCTGCCAGTAAATAAATATTTTCCAGCACTTTTTTACAATTGGACATCTTCTCCACTGTAATGTCTGCCGTGCGGAGACCCTCGGTGGAAGAAGCTGCTACCTCCTCACCTGTTGCAGACAAATGCGTGATGTTATCTGAGATCACTCCTGTCGCATCCAGTATTTTTTGAATACTCTGTTCTGCAACATCGATATTTCCCATTAAAACTTCCACTGCATTACCAACATCATTAAATTTATCTCTGGTATCATCGATCAGTTGATTCTGCTTCTCTACAGATTCTGCCGCTGTCATGATGCTGTCATTCGCACGTTTTGTATCTTCATTCAATTTCTGGATGATCTCTGTAATATTTGCAGAAGCATCCTTCGTCTGCTCTGAAAGCTGACGGATTTCATCTGCCACGACTGCGAAACCTTTTCCGGCTTCACCGGCTCTTGCTGCTTCAATAGACGCATTCAGGGCAAGCAGATTGGTCTGATTTGAAATGTTAATGATGGAATCGACAAATGTTTTTACTTCCTCCACTTTATCGGTCAGGCTTCTGATCACATCCACCGTCACCTGACTCGCATCTGCAACGTTCACGGCCTGTTCCTTCAATTCACTGACAACACCGGCACCTTCTTTCACATTGTCATTCGTCTTATGTGATGCCTCGATCATTTCTTTGATGCCCTGCTCTGCCTGATCGGTATTCCCCTGAATATCAGAACACATAACCGCCTGTTTCTGGATCGCTTCCGCTGTGCTTTCTGTGCTGTCTGCAATTTCCTGAATGGAACTGTGACTCACATTAATGGATTCCTGCAGACCGTCAAGCATATCCATTGCCTCTCCAAAATGCTTGGAAATATTCTCTGCAACGATGATCATCTTTTTATTACTATCCTTCTGGATATCCGATGCATTTTGAATTTCTGCAAGATTTTCTTTAAAGAAACACTCGAGCAGACGCTCTGCACTATTGCAGGCATATGCGGTCAGCAATAATACAAACAGCCCAATCACATTATTCTGCAGATCTGATCCGTCACCCAGAAAGCATCTGACTAAATGAACTACAATGGAAACCAGCGCAATACCATTTGTCACCATCACAATTTTCTTGTCCAGATAAACCATTGCAACGATCAGTAGCGGCAGACCATATGTCCATGTTCCAACGGTTGTGTTCAATTGGACAATCACGAAATAACCTATCATCATCGACAGTGTCATGATTACCGCACATGTGCGTGTTGTTCTTTTACCAAGATATGCTACAACCGAGATAACGATAACTGCTGCCGCCGTGACTGCCTCCATCACAATCTTTGCCGCATGTCCGCCCTGACTGACGCCCAATGCTAACATAAGGGTAGCTGCTATGTATCCAAAAACAACCACTATTGCAAGCAGTACTCTTTTATTCGCTCTGGAATATTGTTCTTCATTCATATAACTTCCTCTTTTCTGGTTAAAATGTATTTTTCGTGCTATGCCCTATTATACTACAATGTATTTTGCTTATCTACATTTTTTGTATATTTTGCATAACTTTGGAATAATTATACGTAAACAAATCATTATTTTGACAGTTAAATATTGTTTAGATTCATTACAATTCCTGCTTTTTTCACGCAAAAATAGCGGTAAACCATGAAGTTACTGGCTTAACCGCTATTTTAAACCGATGAGACATCGGGGATTCGAACCCCGGACAACTTGATTAAAAGTCAAGTGCTCTACCAACTGAGCTAATATCCCATAATATCTTATTTTCTTTTCAATGCCCAGTTCCGGAATCGAACCAGAGACACAAGGATTTTCAGTCCTTTGCTCTACCAACTGAGCTAACTGGGCATAATGCCTAAGCATTGAGTTGCGGGAATAGGATTTGAACCTATGACCTTCGGGTTATGAGCCCGACGAGCTTCCAGACTGCTCCATCCCGCGATAAGTGTTATCTTCTAAAAAGAAGAATGGGCAGAGGTGGATTCGAACCACCGAAGCAAGTTGCAGCAGATTTACAGTCTGTCCCCTTTGGCCACTCGGGAATCTGCCCATTTATCACAAAACAATATAAAATTGATCTGCTTCACTCTTCAATTACTTGAATCGTGAAAGCCGATGATCGGACTCGAACCGATAACCTGCTGATTACAAATCAGCTGCTCTGCCAATTGAGCCACATCGGCATATATCATCAGCTGATTTGTAATCAGCTGCTCTGCCTACAATTGACTCGTTTCTCGTCAATTGTCGAGAAATGAGCCACATCGGCATAAGAAATGGAAGTTACAGGGCTCGAACCTGTGACCCTCTGCTTGTAAGGCAGATGCTCTCCCAGCTGA
>ENA-OWPB01000106-OWPB01000106.1-human-gut-metagenome-genome-assembly--contig:-NODE-106-length-107431-cov-10.961118_pt1 | contig 107431 bp, 100 predicted proteins | sample MGYA00248260_ERZ651838 | MGnify/ENA primary metagenome ERZ651838 (study PRJEB26924, sample SAMEA4378304) | human gut metagenome | biome: human gut; feature: human-associated habitat; material... | reverse complement strand
AGGCCCTCGCGGCCTAGTCGCTATTTAGGGCGTCCAAGATTTGGGACGCAGTTCATTTTCACTCTGGTTTTGCATTCCTGGATAGATAGAAAAGAAACCGCCTTCTCAAAAGAAAGCGGTTTCTTATAGTTCTATATGAACGCGAGGTCTTTGACCCGGAGAGTCCGAGGTACTTGTTGGTAAGACCTTATTTAGGAGCGCGCAACCTTGCCAGACTTGAGGCAGGTGGAGCAAACGTTCATCTTGCGACGGTGACCATCGACGACGACGTAGACGCGCTGGATGTTGGGGCGGAACTTACGGTTGGTGACGCGGTGAGAGTGGCTGATGGAGCGACCGGCAACGGGGTGCTTACCGCAAACTTCGCAAACTTTGGACATAACTGACCCTCCTTGGGCGACAAACGAACATGTCGCGTTAACAAACAATCCTGAACTATAGCACAGAAGCAGCTCCCTGTGCGTAATCTACACAGAGATATTCCTCTTTTGGCGATAGTGCTCACGCCACGGCCCTGGACGTAGATCCGATTTGCGTGCAGCAGAGGGGATTATGCCAGCTCGTGCGTGCGTTTTCAAGCTCGTCCCACAAATATATATAGGTTTATGGAGCACCTGCGCCCGTTTACGGATTGCCCTGTATTTATGCTCGCAATTAAGCTCGAGGTTGGCTACACTATCCCTTGACCATTAAAGGGGTACGAGATACCCACATGGAATTACATAGCTGCCAAAGAGCAGCCCTTCCTGTGGGTGTCTGGTCCGCTTTAAGCGGTCGGGCATCTATTTTTTTGACTGTGTCAGCAGTCAAGACATGTGAGGAAGGAGATCGATGGGCACGACTTCCCCCAAGGCGGTCATCATGGACGAGACCGCCGTCAATCGAGCGATGACCCGTATCGCGCACGAGATTCTCGAGCGCAACGAGGGCTGTGAAGACCTCGCTCTGGTCGGCATCGTCACGCGCGGCGACCTTCTGGCAAAGAAGCTCGCCGAGGAGATCAAGGAGATCGAGGGCGTCGACGTTCCGCTCGGCAGCCTGGACATCAGCTTCTACCGCGATGACTATGCGACCAATTTCGCTCCCGCGATCCACGCTACCAACATTCCCTTCAGCGTCGACGGCAAGCGCGTCGTGCTGGTGGACGACATCCTGTATACGGGCCGTACTATCCGCGCCGCTCTGGATGCCGTCATGGACCTGGGCCGTCCGAGCCGCATCGAGCTGGCAGTTCTCGTTGACCGCGGTCACCGTGAGCTCCCCATCTCGCCGGACTTTGTCGGCAAGAACGTTCCCTCGTCGCATGAGGAGAACGTGCACCTATATATGAAGGAAGTCGACGGCCACACCGCCGTCGAGATTAACGACGTCGCGCCGGGTTCCCACGTGGGCTCCGCGCCGCTGGGAGGTGAGTAGTACCGTGGCGTTCAACCATAAGCACCTGATCGACATTACCGAGTACTCCGAAGAGGACATCAAGCTCATCCTCGAGACCGCCAAGGCGTTCTCCGAGGTCAATGAGCGTGCGATCAAGAAGGTCCCCACGCTCAAGGGCAAGACCATCGTCAACATGTTCAACGAGCCTTCGACGCGCACCCGCAGCTCCTTCGAGCTCGCCGAGAAGCGTCTTTCGGCCGACAGCCTCAACTTTGGCGGCTCCTCGACCTCCACGGTCAAGGGCGAGAGCCTCGTCGACACCGTCGAGACCCTCAACGCCTACAAGATTGATTGCATCGTCGTTCGCGATAAGCACGCCGGTGCTCCCTACATCGTCACGCAGAACTCGCCCGCGAGCGTCATCTGCGCCGGCGACGGCAAGCACAACCATCCCACGCAGGCCCTGCTCGACCTGTACACCATCTGGGAGCACAAGGGCGACTTCCACGGTCTGAAGGTCGCCGTCGTCGGCGATATCGCGCACTCCCGCGTCTGCGGCTCGCTGATCCCCGCCCTTAAGATCATGGGCTGCGAGACCTACGCCGTCGCCCCCGGCACGCTGCTGCCGCCGGCGCCCGAGGTCCTGGGCTGCGACCACGTGACGAGCGACCTCGATTCGGTACTCCCCGAGCTGGACGTCGTCTACATGCTGCGCGTGCAGCAGGAGCGCCTCGAGGGCGCTCCGTTCCCGACCATTCGTGAGTACCACAAGCTCTTCGGCCTGACCAAGGACCGCGAGAAGCTCATGAAGCCCGACGCGATCATCTGTCACCCGGGCCCCATCAACCGCGGCGTCGAGTTCGACTCCTATATGGCCGACCACCCGCAACGCTCCGTCATCCTGGAGCAGGTCTACGCCGGTATCTGCGTGCGTATGGCTATCCTGTATCTGCTGCTTGGAGGTGCCGATAATGGCCTTGCTTCTTAAGAATGCCCACGTCGTCGACCCGTCCGTCGAGCTTGACGGTGTCGTTGACGTCCTGATTGACGGCGATAAGATCGCCGAGGTCGGCGAGAATCTCGCCGTCGAGGGAGCCGAGGTCCGCGACCTTTCCGGCAAATATCTCGTCCCCGGCCTGGTGGATATGCACGTTCACCTTCGCGAGCCCGGCTACGAGGTCAAAGAGGACATCGAGAGCGGCACCCGTGCAGCTGCCAAGGGCGGCTTTACCGGCGTGTGCGCCATGCCCAACACCGATCCCGTCACCGATAACGGCACCGTCGTGGAGTTCGTCAAGTCCCGCGCTGCCGAGGTCGGCCACTGCCGCGTCTATCCGTCGGGAGCCATGACCCGCGGTCTTAAGGGCGAGGCCATGTCCGAGATGGGCGATATGGTCGCCCACGGCGCCGTCGCCTTCACTGACGACGGTCGTGGCGTGCAGGGCGCGGGCATGCTCCGTCGCTGCATGGACTACGGCAAGATGTTCGGCAAGGTCTTTATGAGCCACTGCCAGGACGAGGACCTGGTCGGCCACGGCCAGATCAACGAGGGCAAGGTCTCGACCCGTCTGGCTCTCGAGGGCTGGCCGGCTGCCGGCGAGGAGCTTCAGATTGCCCGCGACATCGAGATCGCCAAGCTGACCGGTGCCAAGCTGCACATCCAGCACATCTCCACCGCCCATGGCCTGGAGATTGTGCGTGCCGGTAAGGCCGCTGGCGTTCAGGTTACCTGCGAGGCCACCCCGCACCACATGTTCCTGACCGAGAACGACCTGGACGAGACCTACAACACCTCTCTCAAGGTCAATCCGCCGCTGCGTACCGATGAGGACGCTGAGGCAATCCGTCAGGGTGTCATCGACGGCACCGTCGACGCTATCGTCACCGATCACGCTCCCCACACCCCGTGGGAGAAAGCCCGTGAGTTCGAGCTCGCGCCCTTTGGCATGATCGGCCTCGAGACCTCGCTGTCGCTTGTCCTCACCGAGCTGGTTAACACGGGCAAGATGAGCATGGGCCGCATGGTCGAGCTCATGGCCATCAAGCCGCGTGAGATCCTGGGCCTCGATCAGGTTCAGGTCAAGGCGGGCTCTGTCGCCGACCTGACCGTGTTCGACCCCTCCGCAACCTGGACGGTTGGCGAGGACGGTTACGAGTCGCGCGCCGAGAACTCCGGTTTTGCCGGCCGCACGCTCACCGGTCGTGCCACCGATGTATTTGTCGGTGGCAAGCAGACGCTCGCCGACGGCTGCATCTGCTAGCATAGCCTTATCGCTTTTGTGCGCGGCGCCCTTGCGGTGCCGCGCTTTCTGTTCGTTTAGACCATGCAACCGCATGGGGGATTGGAGCGTCTATGCCCACACCTTCCACTGCACGCATGCACGACTTCGAGGTCGTCTCGAACCGGGAGATCGCCGACGGCATCTTCTCGCTCGTCATCTCGGCCCCCAAGCTTGCAAGTGCGCTCAAGCCCGGTCAGTTTGTGAACATTGCCGTGCCCGGCGATGCCTCCTCGCTGCTTCGCGTGCCCCTGAGCTTCTATCGCGCCGACGCCGAGGCCGGCACCGTCGAGCTGTGGTACGCCGTCGTGGGCGACGATACCCGCCGTTTGTCCCAGATGGGCCCTGGCTCCACCTCTAACCTGTTGGGCCCCGGTGGCCGTGGCTGGATGGTACCCGAGGGCACCAGGAAGGCACTGCTCGTCGCCGGTGGCATCGGCGTTCCGCCTGTGCTGTGTCTTGCCGGCATGCTTGCCGAGCAGGGTGTTGATGTGGACGTGTGCCTGGGCTTTGGCACCGCTTCCAAAGTCGTGGGTGTCGATGAGTTCCGTGCGCTGGGCGCCACGGTTAACGTGTGCACCGACGACGGTTCGCTCGGCACGCACGGTTTTTGCACCGATCCGGCAGCCGAGCTGCTTGGAGAGGGCGGCTACGACTACGTCGCCAGCTGCGGCCCCGCCGTCATGATGAAGAAGGTCGCCGCCGCTGCTGCCGAGGCCGGTGTGTGCTGCGAGGTGTCGCTCGAGCGCATGATGAGCTGTGGCTTTGGCGCCTGCAACACCTGCAATGTCGAGACGGTCGACGGTATGAAGGGTGCTTGTATGTGCGGCCCCGTGTTCGATGCTTCCAAGGTGGTGGTCTTCTAGTGGGTACCGTGAACATGGCCGTCGATTTCGGCGGCGTCAAGATGCAGAACCCCATTAACACCGCAGCCGGTACCTTTGGCTACGGTTGGCAGTTCCAGAACTTCTTTGATGTTTCCCAGCTGGGCGCCATCACCACCAAGGGTTGCGCTGCCGAGCCCTGGCCCGGCAATCCCGCGCCCCGCATGGCCGAAATTCCCGGCGGTATGATCAACTCCGTGGGTCTTCAGAACCCCGGCGTGGCCGCCTTTGCCCGCGAGTCCGGTCCGTGGCTCGAACAGCTGTCCAAGGACGGCTGCCAGGTCATCTGTCAGGTTGCCGGTCACTCCGTTGACGAGTTTGTCCGCGCACTCGAGATGTATGTCGAGCTGTGCCCCTGGGCTGCCGGCTACGAGATCAACGTGAGCTGCCCTAATATCGCCGCCGGCGGTGCCGCCATGGGCTCCACGCCCGAGGGCGCCTCTTCCGTTATGACTGCCTGCCGCAAGGTGACCGATAAGCCGCTGTTCGTGAAGATGGCGCCGGTCAACGTCGCCGAGATCGCCAAGGCCCTCGAGGCTGCCGGCGCCGACGGCCTTTCGGTCATCAACTCCATCCAGGGCATGGCCATCGACGTCCACACCCGCAAGTCCCGCGTGGCCAAGCCCAAGGGCGGCCTTTCGGGCCCGCTGTGCCACCACATCGCCGTGCGCATGGTCTGGGAGGTTGCCCAGGCCGTCGATATCCCCATCAATGGTGTCGGCGGTGTCATGACTGGCGAGGATGCGGCTGAGTTTATCCTGGCCGGCGCCACCTGCGTGTCGGTCGGCATGGCCAACTTCGTCGATCCGTGTGCTTCGCTTAAGATCGCGCATGAGCTCGAGGCCTGGGCCGAGTCCCAGGGCGTAAAGGACATCAACGAGCTGGTGGGTGCTTTCGAATGCTAGAGAATGATGCCCGCGACCGTGTTATCGTCGCCCTCGACTGTGACCGTGAGCGCGCGCTCGAGCTCGCCCACGAGCTTTCGGGCCATGCCGCCTGGCTCAAGGTCGGCATGACGCTCTATTACGCTGAGGGTCCCCAGATCGTCAAGACCTTTAAGGACCTTGGCTTTAAGGTCTTCCTCGACCTTAAGTTCCATGACATTCCGCATCAGGTGCGCGGCGCTGCCCGCTCGGCCTCGCTTGCCGGTGCCGACCTGCTTTCGGTCCACGGCCTGGGCTCGGGTGCTATGCTCGCTGCCTGCCGCGAGGGTGCCGAGGAGGCGCGTGAGGACCGCGCCAAGCTCGTCGCCATCACCGTGCTCACGAGCATGAATCAGGATGCCTTGAGCGAGATCGGCGTCGAGTCGCCCGTGGCCGAGGAGGCCGCCCGCTTGGCAAAGCTTGCTCAGGCCAACGGCATCGATGGCATCGTGTGCTCACCGATGGAGGCTCACGACATGCGTGAGCTGCTGGGTCCTGATGCCCTGATCGTGACTCCGGGTGTGCGTCCGGTGGGTGCCGCCCTTGGTGACCAGTCCCGCGTGGCGACGCCTTCCCAGGCTATCGAGCGTGGCGCAAGCCACATTGTGGTGGGCCGTCCCATCACCGGTGCCGACGATCCGGTTGCCGCCTTTGACGCCATCGTCGCCGAGCTGGTCGAAAACGTTGCGTAAAAGATTCCCCTAAGTCACCACTTTTGGGTCTCATTAGCACAAAATAGCCCCTGTGCCTGCGTAAACTTTCCCATCCTTTGTGTGGAATCGCAGGTCAGGGGCTTAACTTTGGGCGCAGTATATTGCACTTTTTGCGGGTATCGTCTAACCTATGGAGCCGCGATTGGGCATTTTGTACGTTCTACGTGCTAAAATGCCAATTATTGAATCAGATATAACCCAACTATTTGGAGGTACGAATGGCACTCCCTCAGCTTACCGACGAGCAGCGCAAGCAGGCTCTTGAGAAGGCCGCTGCCGCACGTCACGCCCGCGCTGAGCTTCGCGAGCAGATCAAGAAGGGCGAGAAGTCCCTCGAGTCCGTGCTCAACTCCGATGACCCCATCGCTTCCCGCATGAAGGTTTCCACCCTCATCGAGTCTCTCCCTGGTTATGGTAAGGCCAAGGCCGCCAAGATCATGGAGGAGCTCGGTATCTCCGCTACTCGTCGCGTCCAGGGCCTCGGTGTCCGTCAGCGCGAGCAGCTCCTCGAGCAGCTGACCAAATAAGTGAGCGCTCAGGATTCCAAGCTCTTTGTGATTTCTGGACCGTCAGGCGCAGGCAAGGGTACGCTCGTCACTCGTGTGCGCGAGCGCCGCTCGAACCTGGGTCTGACGGTTTCGGCTACCACGCGAGCACCACGCAAAGGTGAGGTCGACGGCGTCAACTACTTTTTTCTGACGCGCGAGGAGTTCGACCGCCGCGTGGCAAACGGTGAGTTTGTTGAGTGGGCCGAGGTCCACGGCAACTGCTACGGCACGTTGGTGAGCGAGGTCCAATCCAAGCTCGCCTCTGGTTCGTCTCTCATCTTGGAGATCGATGTTCAGGGTGCCCTGCAGGTCAAGGAGCGTTTCCCCGAGGCCGTGCTGATCTTTATCAAGCCGCCTTCGCTTGAGGTGCTTCGCGATCGCCTGGTCGGTCGCGGTACCGAGACGCCCGAGACGATTGAGCTGCGTATGGCAAACGCCGCCGATGAGCTTGCCCTTGCCGACCGCTACGACGACGTCGTGGTTAATGACGATCTCGACCGCGCGACCGATGAGCTCGTTCGCGTTCTCGATATGCATGAAAGGATCTGAGGTCCGTGTCCGTTGTAAAGCCTTGCATTGACGATCTTCTGGAGAAGACCGATCACAACCGCTTCCTGCTCGCTTCGCTTGCCTCCAAGCGCGCCTGCGACATCAATAGCATGCTACGTGGCCAGCACAACCGCGTGCTTGCCGTCCAGGATGTCGATGACATCACCATCGGGCTTTCCGGTGCCGATACCATCTCGATGGCTATGGACGAGATTGTCGACGGCGACATCTCTTACGACGAGGCTCGTTACGAGAAGGCGCTCGGCCACAAGGTTGCTGAAGCCTAAATGGCGGCTCGCGTCTGTCTGGTCCACTATCACGAGGTTGGACTGAAGGGCAAGAACCGCGCACATTTTGAGCATATCCTCATGGATAACATCAAGGCGGCCTTGGCCGCCTTTTCCGTGAATGCCGTGTCTCGAATTTCCGGTTATATCCTCGTGACTTTTAACGAGCATCAGGCCGACGAGGCGGCGCGTGTCATTCGCACCGTTCCCGGCGTTGCTCGTGTGTCTTTGGCGTATCACACCAACCGCGACCCGCAGGAGTACTGCGCCGCCGCCGTGAAGGCGCTGCGCGAGTTTGGTTCCTTCGATTCGTTTAAGGTGCACGCCAAGCGCTCCAACACCGACTATGAGCTCACCTCGATTGATATCAATCGCCAGGTGGGCGAGGTACTGTGTGAGGCCTTCCCCGATAAAAAGGTTCAAATGCACGACCCCGATGCGATGGTGCACGTTCTGGTGGTTCAGGGTAGTGTCTACGTGTATGCGCGCTCCCAGCGCGGCGTTGGCGGCCTTCCGGTGGGTTCTGCCGGTAAGGTCGTGACGCTGCTGTCGTCGGGTATCGATTCTCCGGTGGCGACCTGGATGCTCGCGCGTCGCGGCGCGGTGTGCGTGCCGGTGCATTTCTCCGGTCGTCCGCAGACGCCCGATACGAGCGAGTACTTGGTGCAGGATATTATTCGTGCGCTTGCCCCGGGCGTCCAGATCGGCCGCCTGTACGTGGTTCCGTTTGGCGACTGCCAGCGCGAGATCTCGGTAGCCTGCCCCAGCAATCTGCGCGTGATCATGTATCGCCGCATTATGTATTCGGTTGCCGAGCGCATTGCGCATATTGAGGGCGCCAAGGCTATCGTGACCGGTGAATCGCTTGGCCAGGTTGCCTCCCAAACGCTCGAGAACATCATGGCCGTCAACGAGGCCGTGAAGATCCCCGTGTTCCGCCCTCTCATCGGTTCGGACAAGCAGGAGATCATCGCACGCGCCGAGGAGATCGGTACATTCGATATCTCGACTGAGGCCGCTCCCGACTGCTGTACGCTGTTTATGCCGCGCCGTCCCGAGACGCACGCTAAACTCGATGCCGTGCATGAGGCCTGGGAGTTGTTCGATCACGAGGAGATGATTGAGCGCCTGCTCAAGCAGACCGAGTACATCGACTTCGAGAGCAACACGTATAAGGCCCCTAAGACCTTAAAACGCAAACATTCGGAGCTTGCTCCGCGTGAGATTTACCAAGATCACGAGTAATTTTGTGAATAGACCGACGATGCTTCTGCATCGTCGGTCTTTTGCTATCTGGGCATTTTGCGGCTAAGTGTTCATTTGCTGACGTGTGCCTGAATAAATGGACAGATTTGTGCAAGGTTTTGGTCGGTTTTTGGTTTGACCGCTAAAACTGGTTTTGGGGCGTGGCTGTTGCAGGGCTCCTTTCCTGACACGATGGTGTTGGGAGGTTTTGCTATGGCGCAGCGCGAACAACACGAACGGGTTAAACGGATGGACCGCTGGGCAGAAAAGCTGCTCGGACACAAGGCGGTGGTGGTGGCGATTTTGGTTGTCATTGCCGCCGCGAGCGGCTTAGCGATGGCAAGTTTTAATAGCCGCTCCAGCGGCGTGTCGTTTGAGCATAGTGATGAGGCGAGCTCCTCGGATGTGCGCGGGGCCGGGGATGCGTCTCCTGATGATGCCGATGAGTCTTCGGCCAAGAGCTCCTCTGCTGCCGAGGTGTACGTCGATGTGGATGGCGCCGTTGTTAGGCCTGGCGTGTATCGGCTCAAAGATGGAGCACGGGTGTCCCAAGCGATCGATGCCGCCGGAGGGCTTACGGCCGAGGCGGATGTGACAGGGCTTAATCGTGCGTCCAAGATCACAGATGGCCAAAAGATCTATGTTCCGACGGTGGGGGAGCAACAAGCGGCTGGGGCGGTCGACGGGGCCGAAATCGGTGCTGACACGACTCCCGGCGCGGGGTCTTCGTCGGGGCTCGTGAACATCAATACGGCAAGTGCGGCAGAGCTGCAGACGCTTTCTGGTATCGGGCCTTCTATGGCTCAGTCGATTATCGATGAGCGGACAAAGAACGGTGCTTTTGCCTCAGTCGATGACCTGATGCGCGTATCGGGGATTGGTGAGAAGAAGCTCGCCAAAATCAAAGATTGTATTTGCGTATGAGTGCGACCGATCGCGAGCAAGTGATGCCACCACGGCCATTGATGCCGTGGACGATGGCGCTTTGTGCCGGCTTGTGTGTGAGCTGTGGCTTGGTACTTAACATGGCTGCCGATTTGCTGTTGGGAGAGCGGGCAGCGCCCGTCGCGTCGCTTATGGCCATTCCCGTTGCGGCTGCGGCTTGTATCGTATTGGCTCGGTCCTGTATGCGCCTTCTGCGGTGGAGACGATGGCTTTATGTCGCGGGCCTTGGCCTCTTGGCGGGGGCGGTCGTGTCCGCGGGTTGGGCGATCGGGACACTGCGTGCTTCGAGCGCACTGGATAATCGGGCTGCGAGCAGTCTCGAGTTTGTTGTGCACGGCGACCCGTCCATCAGTGACGGTGCGTACTCCTATACCTGCGATGCGTATGCGGGCGAAAAGCGTTTGGGTCAGGTGCGGCTGTCGTGTGATCGCGAGCTCGACGCCGGTTCGCATGTACGTGCTATCGGTCGAATTTCGCGCTTTGAGAACGATGCGTATGGGCGCTCACGCGTGCTTCGAGGCGAGGCGCGCAAGGTTAAAGCCGTTCGGATTGTGTCGGTCGATGAAGGCTCTCCGGAGCCGCTGCTTCGACTGCGAAATGGGCTGCTTGCGTCTATCGCGCCTGCGACCGACCCGGCGCGTGCACTCATAGCCGGTGTCGTCTGCGGTCGTTCGGCCGAGCTGCGCGCCCAGCCGGCGGGCGAATGGTTTTCGGTGACGGGAACTGCGCATCTTATCGCCGTATCGGGCAGCCATTTGGCTATCGTGGGGTTTGTAATCGAGGGTTTATTGCAAAAGACTCGGTGTTCACGTGGTCTTCAACGGGCGATATTGGCGATAACGCTTGTGGGTTACGCTGTCTTTACGGGCGCGTCTCCCTCGGCAGTGCGCGCGTGCTGCATGGTGTTCGCGACGCTTGTCGTAAACGGCGCGGGGCGTCGCCGGCATGGCACATCGGCACTCTTCGTAACCATGTCCATCTTTGTGCTACTGCGGCCGACGGTGCTGTTCGAGATGGGCTTTCAGCTTTCATGTGCCAGCGTCTTTGCCATCCTGTGCTTTTGCCCGTACGTCACCTATGCTTTGGGGGAGCTGGGTGTGCCGACGGGCATTGCCGGCATGCTTTCCGTCACACTGTGCTCGCAGTTGGCGACACTTCCCATTACCATTCCTGCCTTTGGTACGTTCTCGCTCATTGCTCCGCTGGCGAATGCGGTCATCGGTCCGGTGGTGAGTCTACTGCTCGCTGTGTCGATTGTGCTGGTTCCCTTTTCGCTCGTGGCGCCGTTGCAGGCTTGGGCACTCGTCGTACCCATGATTGCCGCCCGGTGCGCGTTGTTCTTCGAGCAGCTGTTTGCCGCCGTGCCAGGTGCATCCGTGAGCGTGCCGCCCGATAGCATGTGGATTTACCTTGTGCCGTGTTTGCTGGCGGCTCTGCTGGTCTGGTGGCCGCGTCCCCGTGCACGTCCTATGGCGGTGGGGCTTGCATGCCTGGTGCTCTTGGCTGCGATTCCGTACGTCTACTGGGATCGATTCGCTCCGTCTTCGGTTACGGTCCTCGATGTTGGCCAGGCCGATGCGATTCTTATCCGCCAGGGCGGCGCAGTGGCGCTCGTGGACTGTGGGCTCGATGAGCGCGTGGTGAGCGCGCTGGTCCGCAATAACGTACACCATATCGATGCCGTCTTTGTGACGCATTGGGATGAGGATCACTGGGGTGGTCTGCCTGCCGTGCTCGAACAGTTTTCGGTCGGAACGATTGCCGTGGCGGCGGATGCGCTGGAGGATGCTCCTGCCGAGGTATTGAACCGACCTGGCGTGGAGTATCGGCAGGTGCGCCGTGGGGATACGGTCGACATCGGCTCATTTTGCGCCCGCGTGATGTGGCCATTCGAGTCCGTGGATGGCGAGGGCAATGAGGACTCTCTTGTTTTGCTGCTCTCCTACGCTCAGGAGGGTAAGAGCCTGCGCGTGCTCCTCACTGGTGATGCCGAGCTCGATCAGGAGCGCGAGTTTGTCCAGGAAGTGGGCGATATCGATGTACTCAAGCTGGGGCATCACGGCTCAAAAGTTTCCGTCGACACAGACCTGCTGGGCACGCTTAAGCCCGGGCTCTCTATCGCGAGCGCGGGCGAGGGCAACCGCTACGGCCATCCATCCGATGCCTGCATCGATGCGGTTCGCGATGCGGGCGGCGCTTTCGCTTGCACCATCGAACATGGAGACATTACCGTCTCGCCGACCGCAACCGGTTTTGCCGTGCGATGCCAGCGACCGTGATGACATCGTTGGCGCGCGGTGTGCCCCTGGGCTAAAATGGCACGGTACGAATTCGAGTGTGTGCGAGAGGGGAGCGCAATGTCCGAAACCGGTCTGCTGCCGGCATATCTGATCGTCGGTACCGATGGAGTCAAGCGCGACCACGCTGTCTCGCGTATGAAAGCTCGCTTGGAAAAGTCGGGTATGGTTGAGTTCAACCTCGATGAACGCGACATGACGAAAGATCCCGATATCGAGTCGATCATTGGCTCGCTCAATACCTTTCCCATGGGTAGCGAGTTTCGCCTGGTAATCCTTGACGGCTGCTCCAAACTTGCCAAGGCGGTCTCGGAACCGCTCGTCGAGTACCTCGCAAGTCCCAGCCCTTCGACGGTCTGTCTCATTATCGCCGACTCACTTGCCAAGAATACGCGCCTGTATAAGGCAATCGCCAAGATCGACAAGAAGGCCATCGTCGATTGCTCGGGTACCAAGCGCTGGGAACTACCGCGCCGCGTTCAGCAGATGGCGATGCAGCACGGTAAGTCCATCTCGACGGCTGCTGCCGAGGAGCTCGTCTCGCGTTCGGGCGAAAACACGCGCATGCTCGATAACGATCTGGCAAAGCTCGCCCAGATGGTCGAGGCGCCCCAGATTGAGCTTGCCGACGTGGAGCGTTGGATTGTGCGTACGGCCGAGGTTCAGCCCTGGGACTTCCTCAACGCCGTCTCGGCTCGCGATATGCGGCGTTCGCTCGAGCTCTTTAAGCTTCTGCCCTCTAAGAGCTATGTGTGGACCTACACGTTGCTATGCGGTCGCATCCGTGAGCTGATCGTCGCCAAGGCGCTCGACTCTCGTGGGCAGGGCCGTGAGCTCGCCGCAACGCTCAAGCTCCAGTCCTGGCAGGTCAAGAATCACCTGACCTGGGCACGTCGCTTTTCGATGGCAGAGCTCATCGCAGCGCTCGAAGGTGCGGTCGATGTGGAGCTCGCGCTCAAGGGCTCGGCCGATTCTCAGACGGCGCTTTTGCTCTGGATTACGAACATCTTGAGAAAATCGTGATGATACCTGCCTATTTGACAAATTCGTTCTATCCCTTTGAGAGGGAGCGTGCTATAGTAGGCGCTTGCATGACCTCACCGTGTCTCAGAGGTGTCATACATTTTTTGCAAGGAACTCGAAAGGAACTCCAGAAGTGGCAAACATCAAGTCTCAGAAGAAGCGTATCCGCACCAATGAGGCAGCTCGCATGCGTAACAAGGCTGTCAAGTCCGAGCTCAAGACGCTGACCAAGCACGTCCAGTCCGCCGTCGCCGAGGGCGACGCCGAGAAGGCCCAGGCCGCCCTCAAGACCGTCACCAAGCGTCTCGACATGGCTGCCGCCAAGCATGTTATCCACAAGAACCAGGCTTCCAACCGCAAGTCCGGTCTTGCCAAGCTCGTGAACAGCATCAACGCCTAAGTTGTAAATTTCACACTACACAGATTACGCGCATAAATGGAGCCTGTTTTATGGAACAGGCTCCATTTTTTGTACCGCTCGGGTAAGATAGTCCGCATGAATACTTCAATTGACATTTCCCACATCCGCAACTTCTCAATCGTTGCGCACATTGACCATGGCAAGTCTACGATCAGCGACCGCATCCTCGAGCTCACCCATACCGTCGACGAGCGCGACATGGAGTCGCAGCTACTCGACACCATGGATATCGAGCGCGAGCGCGGCATCACGATCAAGTCCAACGCCGTCCGCGTGTCCTATGACGCCGACGACGGCGAGACGTATCAGTTCAACCTCATCGATACGCCGGGCCATGTAGACTTTACCTACGAGGTCTCGCGTTCGCTGGCCGCTTGTGAGGGCGCGGTGCTCGTCGTCGACGCCACTCAGGGTGTCGAGGCACAGACCGTCTCCAACGCGACGCTCGCCATGAACGCCAATCTGGACATTGTGCCCGCCATCAACAAGATCGACCTGCCCTCGGCCCATCCCGACGAGGTTAAGACCGAGATCGAGGACGACCTGGCGATTCCCGCCGATGATGCCGTGTGCGTCTCGGGCAAGACCGGCGAGGGCATTCACGATTTGCTGGAGTCCATCGTCTTTTTGATTTCGCCGCCTAAGGGCGATGCAAACGCTCCGCTCAAAGCGCTCATTTTGGATTCGTACTTTGACGAGTATCGCGGTGTGGTGGCTACGGTGCGCGTCTTCGATGGTTCCATCAAAAAGGGCGATACCCTGCTTATGATGCAGGCCAAGGGCGACTTTTTGGTCGACGGCGTGGGCGTCAAGCGTCCTGCCGAGACCCCGGTCGACGCGCTGACCGTCGGCGAGGTTGGCTATGTGGTCACGGGTCTGAAGGACCCCGAGGCTGTGCGCGTGGGCGATACCCTTACGTGGGCTTCGAACCCCTGCCCCGAGCCTCTGCCGGGCTACCGCGAGGCCAAGCCCATGGTCTACACGGGCCTGTTCCCGATCGACAACAAGGACTACGAGAACCTGCGTGACGCCCTCGATAAGCTGCACGTCAACGACCCGTCGTTGGTGTGGGAGCCCGAGACCTCGGTGGCGCTCGGCTTTGGCTTCCGCGTGGGCTTCCTGGGCCTGCTGCACATGGAAGTCGTCAAGGAACGCCTGGAGCGCGAGTTCAACCTGGACCTCATTGCCACGAGTCCCTCGGTCGACTATCACGTCTACAAGACCGACGGCGAAATGATCGATGTCCGCAGTCCGCAGGACCTTCCCGAGGCCACACGCATCGATCGTATCGAGGAACCCTACCTCAAGGCAAAGATCATCTGCCCGCCTGAGTACACGGGTGCCGTCATGCAGCTCGCCATCGAGCACCGCGGCGTCACAACCGACATGATCCACCTGACGAGCAAATCGGTCGAGATGCGCTTCGATATGCCGCTCGCCGAGCTCATCTTGGACTTCTTCGATCAGCTCAAGAGCCGCACCAAGGGCTATGCCTCGCTCGACTATGAGTTCAACGAATATCGCCCCTCTGAGCTCGTCAAGCTCGACATCCTGCTTTCGGGCGACGAGGTGGACGCGCTTTCGTTTATCGTCCATAAGGACAAGGCATATGGCCTGGCCCGTGGCCTGTGCGACAAGCTCAAGGAGATCATCCCGCGTCAGCTGTTCGAGGTGCCCATCCAGGGTGCTATCGGTAACAAGATCATCGCCCGTTCCACCGTCAAGGCGCGTCGCAAGGACGTTCTTGCTAAGTGCTACGGCGGCGATATCTCGCGTAAGCGCAAGCTGCTCGAGAAGCAGAAAGAGGGCAAGAAGCGTATGAAGGCCATCGGATCGGTCGAGGTCCCGCAGGAGGCCTTTATGGCGATCCTCAAGGTGGACGAGTAGGTCTATGGCTCTTTCCGAATATAGTCTGCGGCTGCTGGGCGCCTATGCCGAGCAGCCGTTCCTTATGGCTCCCATGGCGGGCGTGACCGACCCTGCCTATCGCATCATGTGTCGCCGCCGCGGTGCCAACCTTGCCTACAGCGAGATGGTGAGCGTGGCAGGCCTTGCCTATGCCAGTAATAAGACGTGGCGCCTGGTGCTACCGGCCGACGAGGAGCAGCAGATTTGCGTGCAGCTCTTTGGCTCCAAGCCCGATCAGTTTGCGAGCGCCGTCGCCGCCGTCGAGGAGCGCGTTGGCGATCGCCTGTCGCTCATCGATATCAATATGGCATGTCCCGCCCGCAAGGTCGTTACCAAGGGCGAGGGCTCGGCGCTCATGCGCACGCCCGACCTGGCCGAGAAGATCGTCGAGGCCACGGTGGGCGCGGCGCACGTGCCCGTGACCGTCAAGATTCGCAAGGGCTTTTATGCCGAGGACCGCAATGCCGCGACATTTGCCCAGATGCTTGAGGGCGCAGGGGCTGCCGCAGTCGCCGTGCATGGTCGTTGCGCCACGCAGCTCTACACGGGCCAGGCCGATTGGTCGGTCGTCGATGAGGTTGCCGACGCTGTCGAGATTCCCGTGATTGGTTCGGGCGATGTGTTCTCGGCCGAGGACGCTGCTGAGCATCTGCACGGCTCGGGTGCCAGCGCGGTGTTTATCGCGCGCGGCATCTACGGCAATCCGTGGGTGTTCGGCGATGCCCGAGCCCTTGCACTCGATGGCACGCCGGTTCCTTCTCGCTCCTCGGTCGAGCGCCTGGAGGCTCTGCGCGAGCACCTGACGTTGACGCACGAGCTTCTGCCGCTCATGTCGCGTGCTCGCACGTACGCAAGCTGGTACTTAAAGGGCATGCCCCATGCCGCCGCCTGGCGCGCTCAGGTGGTGCGTTGCTCTACGTACGAGGAGTTCATGTCGCTGGTCGATGATATCGAGCGCGATGTGGTGGCCTGCGAGGCCGCGCTTGCCGCCGGTGAGTCGGTGCCCGATCATCCGCTGGAGGCTTAAGGGTGGCCGTTACCGCGCTGTACGTGCACGTGCCGTTTTGCGCTCAAAAATGCCGCTATTGCGACTTTGACTCGCGCAGCTTTGCTCTGTGTGATTTGGATGCTTCGCTCGATTCCTATTTTGAGCAGCTGTATGCGCGCCTCGATTCCTTTGGCGACGCCGGGGCGCTTGCGCAGGTCCGCACGGTCTATATTGGCGGCGGCACGCCGTCACTTGCTGGGGAGCGCCTGGTGAAACTTGCCCGTCGTATCTCCATGTGGTGCAAGCCCGTTGAATTTACTTGCGAAGCCAATCCTGAGTCGCTGACCGCTGAGCTCGCCACCGCGCTTGCCGAGGCGGGTGTCACGCGCATCTCTCTGGGCGTGCAAACCCTCGACAATACCGAGCTGGCTGCTATTGGCCGCATTCACGATGCTAATCGGGCACTTGCGGCTATCGCGACGGTGAAGGACGCTGGCCTCGATGTGTCGTGCGACCTGATGTGCGGCCTACCCGGGCAGACGGCCGCAAGCTGGCGGAGCACGCTCGATGGCGTGTTGGAGGCGGCGCCTCATCATGTGTCGGTCTACCCGCTCACGCTCGAGGAGGGCACGCCACTCTATCGCATGGCGTGCCGTGACGAGTCGCTCGAGCCCGATGAGGATTTTCAGGCTTCGTGCATGGACGCGGCGCGTGAGCGCCTGGGTGCGGCCGGCTATCTTCCGTATGAGGTGGCAAGCTACGCGCTCGATGGACATGAGTGCGCACATAACATTGCCTACTGGACCGGACGGGGCTACCTGGGCCTGGGTCGTTCTGCCGCGGGCATGCTCGACGACGAGGATTTCGACCGTCTTGCAGGTTTGTTCCCCGGCGTGTCTTCTCGAGGCGATGCGTACCGCGTGCGTCTGGTGCAACGTGACGATGACGCGACGTCGTTCGAGGCCGAATATCTGTCGCAGCGCGAGGCTGTCGCCGAAGACTTGATGCTCGCTTGTCGCATGACGCGCGGTGTTGCGTCCGACCTGTTGGCTCGTGCAGCTTGTGTCGTCCCAACGGGCGAGCTGGCAGCTGCCTGCGATCGCGCGCTCGAATTGGGTCTTGCCACTTGGGTGCCCGAGACGCTCTGGGGTCATGAGGGACCCTTCACTTCGGCAGATGTCGTCGCGGGTCATGTTCGAGCTCGTCTGGCGCCGACCCATCTGGGCTGGCTCGATGGAAATGTTCTGTTCGAGCTGTTTTGGGATCTAGCTTAGGCCGCTCGGGTAGAATTACCGGAATATATACGCTGCTGTGAGCAGGAGGTTGCCGCGCATGGCGACGATGAACGAAAAAGATTACTACGAGATTCTGGGTGTCTCCAAGGACGCCACCTCGCGTGATATTCAAAAGGCCTTCCAGCAAAAGGCCCGTAAGCTCCATCCGGACGTCAATAAAGAGCCGGATGCCGAGGAAAAGTTTAAAGAGGTTTCCGAGGCCTACGCCGTGCTTTCGGATGAGCAAAAACGTGCGCGCTACGACGCCATGCGTTCTGGCAATCCCTTTGCCGGTGCTCCTACGGCTTCGCCCTATGGTGGCGGCTACGCCGGCAGCACGGGCTATGGCAATCCCTTTGAGGGCGGCTTTCCCTTTGGTGGCGCCTGGGGCCAGCAGCGTCGCGGCCAGGCTGCCTACAATCCCGAGAACGGCGCCAACGTGGTCGTCGATATCAAACTCGACGCCAAGGAGGCCAAGGGCGGTGCCCGCAAGACCGTCCGCTACACGCGCTTCGATACCTGTGGTCACTGCGGCGGCTCGGGCTCCGTTTCGTCCGAGCATGCCCATACCTGCCCGAGCTGCGGTGGCCGCGGCCACATCGACGTCGACCTGTCCTTCCTGTTTGGTGCGGGCACGTTCCAGTCGGTCTGTCCCGAGTGCGGCGGTTCCGGTAAAGTCGTGGCCGATCCCTGCCCTGATTGCGGTGGCAGCGGTCGTACTCGCGTAACCTCCGAGCAGACGATTGAGTTTCCTGCCGGCACGCACGATGGCGACGAGGTCCGCATTAGCGGCATGGGCCATGCTGGCACTAACGGTGCCGCGGGCGGCGACCTGGTCGGCCGCGCCCATGTTGAGGCCGAGCGCTTGGAAGGCAAGGCCCGTACTGGCTTTTACCTGATGGGCATCGTGGCGCCGTTTTTGGTGCTGTCGGCCATCTCGGGCGTGTTCTCGGCCTTTGCCGTGATGTGCTTTATCCCCTTTACCATGGGCCTGTTCATGGTGCTTTCGGACGGTGTGCTTCATCGCAGCCTGCTGTGGTGGAAGCGCGGTGCGATGCAGTTTGCCAACGGTTTTGCCAACGGCTTCATGTTCGCGCTCGTGTCGGTTTGGTTCGCGAGCTGCTCGCAACGGGCCATGCTTTCGCCGTATCAAATGCAATAACATCAAACCCTTTGTTTGCGGTCGGCCCAGCTTGGGTATAGGACGCACTGTGACAATAATGAAAGTCGGAAGGATTCGGTCGTGTCGGAAAATAGGGATTACTACGAGGTGCTTGGCGTCGACAGGGATGCCGACGCGCGGACGATTAAGCGTGCGTTTTTAAAGAAGGCCCGTACCGTACATCCGGATGTTTCGGACGATCCCGAGGCCGAGGCCAAGTTCAAGGAGCTCAACGAGGCCTATTCCGTTCTTTCCGATGAGCAGAAGCGTGCTAACTACGACCGTTACGGCACTGCCGACGGTCCTGGTGGTTCGGGCTATGTCGACATCAACGATATCTTTGGTGGCATGGGCATGGACGACCTGTTCTCGTCGTTCTTTGGCGGTGGCGCCGGTGGTGGCGCCCGCAGCCGTCGTGAGCGTCGTCGCGGACGTGACATGGCCATCTCCCTTTCGGTGACGCTCGAGGAGGCGGCGCTCGGTTGCAAAAAGACGATCAGCTATGATCGCCTTGCTCCTTGCGAGGACTGCAACGGTACCGGTAGGGCCGAGGGTGCACAGGAAAAGCAGTGCAGTCGCTGCCACGGTACGGGCTACGTCACGACGGTTCAGCGATCGTTTTTGGGCCAGGTTCAGTCTTCCTCGCCTTGCCCCGACTGCCATGGCGAGGGCACGGTTATCGATCATCCCTGCGAGACCTGCGACGGTCAGGGCCGCACGCCTTCGCACGAAAAGATCGACATCGATATTCCCGCCGGCGTTTCGACCGGTCGCCAGCTGCGTGTGAGCGGCTTTGGCGAGGCCGGCCTTCGCGGCGAGCCTTCGGGCGACCTGATTGTCAACGTGCGCGTTGCCGACCATGAGCGCTTTAAGCGCAACAGTGACGACCTGTACCTGGTGAGCGATATCTCGATTGCGCAGGCTGCGCTCGGCTGCGAGATCGAGGTCGAGGGCATTATGCCCGACGAGGTCGTTAAGGTGACGGTTCCCGCCGGCGCCCAGTACGGCGACACCGTGAGCGTCAATAATTACGGCATGCCGCGCATTGGCGGTGGCGGTTCGCGTGGCCGCCTGATCGTGCAACTGCGCGTGGTCGTTCCCACCAATCTTTCCAATAAGCAACGCGAGCTGCTCCGTGCTTTTGCCGACGAGATGGGCGATGACGTCGCTTCCGGTAAGAAGTCGGTGACCGACCGTATTAAGAGTGCCCTCGACGATATCCTCGATTAAGGAGCCCGCGTGCTCGCACCCCATATTTCCGTCGTCAACCTCGGCTGCCGTGTCAACCGGGTTGAGTCTGACCGTATCACTGCCGATCTTATACGCCTGGGCTTTGCTATTGTGGAGCCCCAGGATGCCGATTTGATCGTCATTAACACCTGTGCCGTTACGGGCGAGGCCGAGGCCAAGACCCGTAAGGCCGTCCGTCATGCGCTGGCCCATCCAAATGAGCCCTATGTGCTCGTGACCGGTTGCGTGGTCAATTTGCATCCCGAGGAGCTGTTGGAGCTTTCGGATCGCGTGATCGCCGAGCCGTCCAAGATCGATGTCGCCGAACGTGTCTGCGAGGTGCTGGGCGTTGAGTCCGATAGCGTTCCCGCCTGCAGCGATGGCGAGGTGGTCGATGCGCTCGGTCGCTCTCGCCTGGGCGTGAAGATCCAGGACGGCTGCAACCATCGCTGCACCTATTGCATTGTGTGGAAGGCGCGCGGCCCCGAGCGCTCCGTGCCTGTCGAGTCCGTGCTTGAGCAGGTTCGCGAGGCCCAGGAGGCCGGCGTGCCCGAGGTGGTGCTGACCGGTGTGAACCTGGGTGCCTACGATGGCAAGAGCGCGACCGACGAGCATGTCGAAATCGATGAGCTGCTCGAGGCCATCATGGAGCGCACGACTATTGCGCATGTGCGCATTTCCTCGGTCGAGCCCATGGATATCTCTGAGCGCCTTCTTAAGGTTATGGCGCGCTATCCGCAGCGTATCGCCCCGTTTTTGCACCTGCCCGTGCAGTCCGGCTGTACGGCGACCCTGCATCGCATGGGTCGTCCCTATAGTGCGGAGGCCTTTGAGGACACGGTGCGTATGATTCGCGCCAACTTGCCCCAGGCGTCTCTTTCGTGCGATGTCATCGTCGGTTTTCCTGGTGAGACGGACGAGGAGTTCGAGGAGTCGCTGGCGCTGTGCCGCCGTGTGGGTTTCTCGCGTATGCACGTGTTCCGCTATAGCAAACGTCCCGGTACCCTTGCTGCCGACATGCCCGACCAGGTGCCGCCCGAGGTTATGGCCGAGCGCAGCCGTCGTATGCGAGACACGGCGCAGGAGCTCGCTATTGCCGATGCTCGTCGTCGCGTGGGCACTGTCGAGCGTGCCGTGCTTGAGTACGGTGACAATTTAACGCTCGGTTCGTTCCATCATGCCCGTCTTGACGATACCTGTGGACTTACAGCCCCGTGCCTGCTCGATGTTGCTATCATCGGAGTCGATGATTCCGGCTTGGTCCATGCGCGCAGGGAGGTCCATGGAAGCCTCGAAGATTAGACTTACCGTTCCCGAGGGAGTTGATCCCTCGCGTGTTTTGGGCGCCGGCGACGGCGTCCTTCGTGCGCTCGAGAGCTTGGTTCGCGCTCACGTGGTCGCCCGTGGCGATAGCATCTCCATGAGCGGTGACCCGGATGAGGTCGAACTCGTGGCGCGTTTTTTTGAACACGCTTTTCGCGAGGCGGCGGCCGGTCGTACCCTGTCTGCCGACGATGTCTCGCGTTGCCTGGCCGTCTTGCGCGACGGCGAGCATGAGGCCACATCGCTTCGCGATGACGTGCTGCTTTCATACCGCGGTCGCGTCATTCGTCCCAAGACGCTTGGGCAAAAGCGCTATGTGGATGCCATTCGCTCGCATACCATCACCTTTGGCTTGGGTCCTGCCGGTACCGGTAAGACCTATCTGGCCATGGCGCTCGCCGTTGCCGCGCTCAAGCGCCATGAGGTGGGCCGTTTGATCTTGACGCGTCCGGTTGTCGAAGCAGGGGAGAACCTGGGCTTTTTGCCCGGCACCCTCGAGGAAAAGATCGATCCGTACATGCGCCCGCTCTACGATGCCCTTTTTGACATGATGGATCGTGAGCGCACCGATGAGCTTATGGAGCGCGGCGTGATCGAGATCGCCCCGCTCGCCTACATGCGCGGTCGTACGCTGAGCGATGCTTTCGTGGTGCTCGACGAGGCGCAAAATACCACGCCCGAGCAGATGAAGATGTTCCTGACACGCCTTGGATTCAACTCCAAGTTCGTGATTACCGGCGACCTCAGCCAGCGCGACCTGGTGGGTCGTCGTGGTGGCTTGGCGGATGTCGAGAAGATATTGGGCCGTGTCGACGATGTGGCGTTTGCACACCTGGAGCGCGCCGATGTGGTGCGCCATGCCCTGGTGGGTCGTATCGTCGAGGCATACGATGCTTATGATGACGTGCGTGAGCAGCGCTCGCGCGACCGAAAGGAGTCCCGTTGAGTGTATTGATCAGCAACGATGCCGAGCTCGATACGCTGCTCGACGCGCAGGAAGTGGAGCACATCTGCGAGGTTGTGCTTGCCGCCGAGGGCGTTGAACGTGAAGTCGAGATTTCCCTTTCGTATGTCGACGAGGACGAGATGCACGAGCTCAACCACGAGTGGCGTGGCATCGACCGCACCACCGATGTGCTCTCGTTTGAATGCGACTCGGCCTTTGACGAGGATATTCCCGCCGACGAGACGCTCGAGCTCGGCGATATCATCTTGGCCCCGCAGGTCATTGCCCGTCAGGCCCCCGGCTTTGGCAATAGCCCTGCCGACGAGTGCCGCCTGATGCTCGTACACGGCATGCTGCACCTGCTGGGGTATGACCATATCGAGGACGACGAGGCCGAGGTCATGGAGGCCCGCGAGGACGCCATCCTGCGCGATCTGGCGCTCGAGCGCGGCGAGGACCCCAAGCTAGTCCACGTCGGCCCCATCACCAACCACGCCCACGACTAGGAGCCGTCTATGATTCCCGGATCGAACAAGGACCATCCGTCCTTTTTAAAGTCGTTCTCCTACGCCATGGAGGGCTTCGTCACCGCCGTCAAGACCGAGCGCAACATTAAGGTTATGCTCGTAGCGGGCGTGTGCACCATCATTGCCGGCTGCATCGTGGGGCTCGACATTGCCGAGTGGGCCACGATTATCATCTGCTGCGGCCTGGTGATTCACGGCGAGCTGTGCAATACCGCCATGGAGGCCATTGTCGATCTGGCGACCCAGGAGCTCCATCCGCTGGCAAAACGCGCCAAGGACATCGCCGCCGCCTCGGTATACGTACTTTCAATCACCGCCGCGATTGTGGGCTTGCTGGTATTTGCCCACGCGCTCGGCTTTATTTAGAAAGGGATTCCCATGTCCGACAATATGCAGCCTATCGATGAAATTTTGGACGACGAGTCCCCGGATGCTAAGGCGACCGAGGCCTATGAGGAAGTCGAGGAGTTCGACCCGTTTGAGGGCATGAGCGACGAGGAACTCGACGCCCTGTGCGACGAGGACGACAGCCTCGCGGGCTTTGGCGACGTTGAGCCCGGTTTCCGCAGTGGCTTCGTGGCCTTGGTCGGCCGCCCCAACGCCGGTAAGTCCACGCTGCTCAACGCCTGCTATGGCAAAAAGGTCGCCATCACCTCGCCGGTGGCCCAGACGACCCGCCGTCGCATGCGCGCTGTCGTCAACCGCCCCGGCTACCAGCTGGTCTTTGTCGATACCCCGGGTATCCACAAGCCCAAGGACGGTCTAGGGTCCGAGCTCAACAAGAGCGCGCTGTTCGAGCTGAACGATGTCGATGTTGTCGCGTTTTTGATTGATGCCACTAAACCGATCGGCAGGGGAGACGCCTGGGTTGCCGAGCGTGTCAAGAATGCCCGTTCCAAGAAGGTCCTGGTGCTCACCAAGGCCGATGAAGCCGACCCCGCACAGGTCATGGAGCAGCTTAAGGCCGCCCACGAGCTTATGGAATATGACGACGAGATCGTGACGTCGTCGGTCAAGAACTTTAACGTCGATGCCTTCATCGAGACCGTTGCGCACTTTTTGCCCGAGGGTCCGCGTTGGTTCCCCGAGGACATGGGTACCGACGCTTCCGACGAGACGCTCGTTGCCGAGTTTGTGCGCGAAAAGGTCTTGCGCCGCACCCGTGATGAGATTCCGCACTCCGTTGGCGTTATTTGCGATACGCTCGAGCAGACCAAGAAGGTGCTGCGTGTGCACGCCACCATTTATGTCGAGCGTGAGGGCCAAAAGGGCATCATCATCGGCAAGGGCGGCGAGATGATCAAGCATATCGGTATCGACGCCCGTCGCGATCTTGAGCGCATCTTTGGCACGCAGGTCTTTTTGGAGTTGGACGTGAAGGTCAAGGCCGGTTGGCGCGACGACGAGGCTCAGATTCGCCGTTTTGGCTACAACGCCGAGGATTAGGGACACCCGGCGCGCATGGCAGGCTCCCGGACATATCGCACGAAGGTGCTCGTGCTCGATAAGACTAAGCTCAAAGAGACCGACCAGATCTTGACGATGCTTGACGAGCGGGGGAGGCAGGTTCGTGCCGTGGCAAAGGGCGCCCGCAAACCCGGCGGACGCCTGGCTGCGCGCTGCGAGCTGTTCTGTACGGTCGATATGCTGCTCGCACATGGACGGTCACTCGACGTGGTTTCTCAGGCCGAGCTTATGGAGGCGCCGCTTGGCGCTGCGCCCGATTACGAGACGATCTGCGCCGCAAGCGCGATCGCCGAGGTTGCGCGCGTGTGCTCGTTCGAGGACGCCGAGGACCCGTTTACCTTTGCCATAACGCAGCGAGCGCTTGCCCTGGTGGGCAGCGGGCTTGACACGGCACATATGGACCTACTTGTGGCGGCATATGTCTTTAAGCTGCTGTCGCACGTTGGCTATCGACCCGATTTTTCGGCCTGCGTGCTGTGCGGAGACCCCATGCTGTCGTATTTTTCGCCCCAGGCGGGCGGTCTCATGTGCGGGTCGTGCGCATCGAGCGTTCCGGGTGCCGAGCTGGTGTCGACCGGTGAGGTCGCGTGGCTGCGCGCCCTCATGTCGATGACCTTCGATGCGCTTATGGCCGAGAAAATCGACCCGCATACGGCGGCGTTCTTGCTCGGGCTTTCGCATGTTTGGGCCGCCACGCACACCGATCAGCGCCTCCGTGCGATGGAATTCATGTTGGGTCGGTGATGATGCGCAGGCGCGGGCTGCTTGTGGTAACATACCGACCTGTTGGTACCTCGACCTTGGTTGCTCGCTCCACCGGCGGCTTCCCAGTCCGAGGCGAATCGAGTCGCCCGATGGCGACGCAAAACGAAAGGTGAAACAATGACTGTTTCCAAAGAGCGCAAGGCGGAGCTGACTGCCCAGTTCGGTAACACCCCGGTCGACACCGGCAACCCCAAGGTTCAGGTCGCCATCCTGTCCGAGCGCATCAAGGAGCTGACCGAGCACATGAAGTCCCACCAGAAGGACTTCCACACCCGTCGTGGCCTGCTCATGCTCGTCGGCCGTCGTCGTCGTCTTCTCTCCTACATCAAGAAGAACGACATCGTCGAGTACCGTGAGCTCATCAAGGCTCTGGGCATCCGCGACAACATCCAGTAGGATTTGTACATGCTAAGAGCGTCCTGCGCAGCGGGGCGCTCTTTTTGTGTAAGGGCGCGAACAATCACGCTCTGAAGCGTGGCGGGGGCAGGGGGCCCGCGTCACATGAGAAGCCCGCAGGCAAGGGGCCTGTGGGGTAAAGGAGAACAATGACACTCGTATCCAAGACCTTTGAGCTGTACGGCAAGACCTACACCTTCGAGTCGGGCGAGCTTGCCAAGCAGGCCACCGGCGCCTGTCTTGTCAAGCAGGGCGACACCACGATGCTCGACACCGTGGTCGTCTCCAAGGAGCGCAAGAACTACGACTTCTTCCCGCTGACCGTCGACTTCAACGAGAAGATGTACGCCGCAGGTCGCATCCCGGGTGGCTACCTCAAGCGTGAGGGCCGTCCCAGCGAGAAGGCCACGCTCACGGCCCGCATGATCGACCGTCCGATTCGCCCGAGCTTCCCGGACGGCTTTCGTAACGAGGTGCACATCGTCGCCACCTCGCTCGTCGCCGACCAGGTCAACCCCTTCGATGTCATCAACGTCATGGGTGCATCCCTGGCCATGACGCTCGGCGGCGTGCCCTTCGAGGGCCCGCTTGCCTGCGTGCGCATCGGTCGCAACGTGGAGACCGGCGAGTTTATCGTCAACCCCACCTATGAGGAGCGCGAGAACTCCGATCTGGACCTGGAGCTGGGCGGATCCGCCGACTTCATCTCGATGGTCGAGGCCGGCGCCGAGGAGATCTCCGAGGACGACATGCTCGCCGCCATGAAGTTTGGCCAGGAGGCCCTTGCTGCTTTCTGCCAGGCTCAGGACGAGTTCGTCGCCGAGTGGGAGCAGGTCAACGGCCCCATCGTCAAGAAGGAGTACCCGCTCGACCAGCCCGTCGAGGAGGTCCAGGAGCGCATCTTCGCCCACTACGACGAGATGGCAGCCGCCCTGCGCGACGCCGACAAGCTCTCCCGTATCGGCAAGGTCGAGGCTCTGAAGGAGTCCATCCGTGCCGAGTTCACCGAGGAGGAGCAGGCCGCTTGGGAGCGAGAGATCCCCGTGGCGCTCAAGAAGCTCGAGAAGAAGGCTATGCGCACCATGGTCGTCGAGACCGGTGAGCGCGTTGACGGTCGTGCCGCCGATGAGATCCGTCCCATCATGGTGAAGGACAACTACCTGCCGCTCGTTCACGGCTCCGGCCTGTTCCAGCGCGGCCAGACGCAGGTGCTCTCCGTCCTGTCGCTCGGCATGCTCAACGAGGGCCAGCGTCTGGATACCATCGAGCCCACCGAGGGCAAGCGCTACATGCACCACTACAACTTCCCGCCGTTCTGCACCGGCGAGACCGGCCGTATGGGCAGCCCCAAGCGCCGCGAGATCGGCCATGGCAACCTGGCCGAGCGCGCCCTGCTTCCGGTGCTTCCCGACGAGAACGAGTTCCCCTACGCCATCCGCGTCGTCTCCGAGGTCATGGAGTCCAACGGCTCCTCTTCGATGGCGTCGACCTGCGGCTCAACGCTCGCCCTTATGGACGGTGGCGTGCCCATTAAGCGCCCGGTCTCCGGTATCGCCATGGGCCTGATCCAGGAGGAGGGCAAGACCGTGGTCCTGTCCGACATCCAGGGTCTCGAGGACTTCCTGGGCGACATGGACTTTAAGGTCACCGGCACCACCGAGGGCATCACCGCCCTGCAGATGGACAACAAGGCCACTGGCCTCACCTTCGACATCCTGGCCCGCGCTCTGCAGCAGGCCAAGGAGGGTCGTGCGTACATCCTGCAGAAGATGCTCGATGTGATCCCCGAGCCGCGCCACACTACGCGCAGCACTGCCCCGCGCATCGTTTCCATCCAGGTTCCGACCGACAAGATCCGCGACGTCATCGGTTCCGGCGGTAAGGTCATCTGCGGTATCCAGGACGAGACCGGCGCCTCGGTCGACATCCAGGAGGACGGCACCGTCTTTGTCGGCGGCACCGGCGAGTCCGTCGACCAGGCCGTCGAGCGTATCAAGCTCATCATCAAGGTTCCCGAGCCTGGCGAGGAGTACACCGGTCGCGTGGTCTCCATCCAGCCCTTCGGCGCCTTCGTCAACCTGCTGCCCGGTAAGGACGGCCTGCTGCACATCTCCCGCGTCGCCAAGGGCCGCGTGGAGAAGGTCGAGGACGTCCTCAACGTGGGCGACGAGGTCAAGGTCGTCGTCATCGAGGTCGACGACCGTGGCAAGATCTCGCTCGATCGTCTTGACAAGCCTGAGGCCCCGGCTCGCGCCGAGGGTGCCTCCGAGGGCGACGGCGAGCACTTCCAGCGTCGTGAGCGTCCGCGTCGCGAGCGCTCCGAGCGCAGCGACCGTCCGCGCCGTCCCGGCGACAACGGAGGCCGCAAGCCCCGCCGCCACCACGACGCCGAGTAACAGCCGTACATAACCAGCACCGCAAGGGCGACTCCGGACAGGGGTCGCCCTTTTGCTTGCGCCCGGGAGGGCCGCATATGAAGTTTCCTGCTCTACAGTCCTGCGCAAGACGGAAAGCACATTAAGTGCTTTCCTTTGCGTGCGGAACTCGCGATAAACTTCATATGCGGCCCTCCCGGGCGCAAGCAAAAGGACTGGTTAGTGCCGCTCGCTATTTAGTTAGACAGTCTATTCAGTAGTCAGATTTCAGATCTGTAGATAGCCGCAGCAGCATCTTCCCAGATAAAACCGACCAAAATAAACCTGTCCCTTTTTGGCAGGTTTCCCGTGGGGCGGGCACTGATGAAGTTTATCGCGAGTTCCGCACGAACAGGAGGCCACTTAATGTGGCCTCCGTCGTGAGCAGGACTGTAGAGCAGGAAACTTCATCAGTGCCCGCCCCATCCAAACCGGCGGGATAGACCGGTTTGGATGGGGCTTTGATGCATGGGTGGTCTGTTGGTGGGCAAATGGGTATCATACTGTGGTTATTGCATCGACTCTGCGATGCATGTTTGTACGTTCCCGGCGGTCGGTTTGCCAGAAGCGCCCCGCCGGTTGCTCCAGACCCGTTTCGAAGAAAGGAAACCACACTAACCTATGGCAGCTAAAAAATCATCTCCCTTGAAGATCATTCCGCTCGGCGGCCTTGACGGCATCGGCAAGAACATGACGGTCTTCGAGTGCGGCGACGACATGGTGCTCGTCGACGCCGGTCTCATGTTCCCCGACGATTCCCAGCCCGGTATCGACCTGGTGCTTCCCGACTACACCTATGTTTTGGAGAATGAGGAGAAGCTCCGCGGTATCGTCGTCACCCACGGCCACGAGGACCACACTGGTTCGCTTCCGTACCTGCTGCAGGACCTCAACAACAAGGTGCCCATCTTCTCGAGCAAGCTGACGCTCGGCTTCATCGAGGGCAAGCTCTCTGAGTTTCGCATCCGCGCACCCAAGTTCCGCGAGGTCAAGGGCGGCAGCCATGTCAACCTCGGCGGCATCTCGCTCGACTTCTTCTCGATGACGCACTCCATCCCCGGCGCTCTGGGCGTGTTCATCCGCACCAATCAGGGCACCGTCATGCACACGGGCGACTTTAAGCTTGACCAGACGCCCATCGATGGTGTCACGCCCGACTATGCCGCTATCAGCCGCTTTGCCAAGCAGGGCATCGACCTGCTGCTTTCCGACTCTACCAACGCCACGGTTCCCGGCTTTACCAAGTCCGAGGCCGAGGTTGGCCCCAATCTGCTGCATGCCATCAAGAATGCTCCGGGCCGCGTGTTCGTCGCGTCGTTCTCGAGCCACATCCATCGTCTGCAGCAGATCTGTGACGCCGCCCGCAAGTGCGGCCGCAAGGTCGTCGTGACCGGCCGTTCCATGCTCACCAACACCCGCGTGGCGCGTGAGCTGGGCTATCTCAACATCGACGATGCCGATATCATCGATGCCTTCGATATCGATAACCTGCCCGACGACAAGATCGTCGTCATGTGCACCGGTTCGCAGGGCGAGCCGCTGTCGGCCCTGTCCCGCATGGCCAACGGCGAGCACAAGACGCTCTCCATCCACGAGGGCGATACCGTTATCCTTTCGGCAACTCCTGTTCCCGGCAACGAGAAGGCCGTCCAGCAGGTTGTCAACAGCCTTGCCAAGCTCGGCTGCGACGTGTGGGATAAGAACCGCGCTCTCGTCCACGTCTCCGGTCACGGTAGCCAGGAGGAGCTCAAGCTCCTGATGGCTATGGCCAAGCCCACGTACTTTATGCCGGTTCACGGTGAGGCCGTGCATCTGCGCGCCCATGCCCAGCTGGCCCGTAAGATGGGTCTCAAGGACGATCATATCTTTATCCTCGATAACGGCGACACGCTCGAGATGCGCGGCGGTATCGTCAAGCGCGGTACGCCCGTCGAGTCCGGCGTCGTCTACGTCGACGGTCTGCGTATCGGCGATACCGACCCCATCGTCTTGCGCGATCGCCAGAAGCTCGCCAACGACGGTATGGTTACCGCTGTTGCCATCGTCTCGCTCAAGCACAAGAAGATCGAGGCCATCGAGTTCTCGGGCCGCGGTGTTTCGTTTGCCATCGACGACCAGTTCTCCGAGGATGCCTCCGCAGCCATCATGAAGACGATCGAGAAGGGCAAGTTCAGCTTTACGAGCAGCGGTTCCGATGCCATTCGCAAGGCCGTGCGCGATTCGCTCTCTAACTTTATCTGGAGCCGTACGCGCACCCGTCCGATGATCATCCCGGTCGTCATGGAGGTTTAGTTTGGCGCGCGGATCTGCACAAAACGCCAAAGGTAATAAGGCCAATAACCAACCGGCATCTGCTAAGGGTGCCGGTTCCCATCTTCGTGCCAATAAGGGCCATGAGGCAGACTTCGACGATTTTGAGCCCTTGGTCGAGCCTTCGGCCAATCGCGATATCGCCGGTGTGGTCATCGCCGTTTTGGCGATCGCGTCCTTCATTGCCGTGATCTCTCCGGCAACAGCGCCCGTGACGGCTGCGGTTGCCGGTTTCTACCACCTGGGCTTTGGTCTGGGCGCCTACGTGCTGCCGATCGTCATCTTGCTGTTTGCCGCCACGCTCTTTTTGGGTGAGGACTCGCCGCTCAACGTGCGCTCTGTTGCGGGCGGCGCCTTGGTCTTTATCGCCGTCGTCTCCATTCTTTCGCTGATGGTGCCGGGCACGAGCGATTCGTGCGACCTTATGTTTACGCCGCAGAACCTTTCCGTGTCGGGCGGCTACATTGGCGCCTTTATCGCAAGTGCCTTGCAAAACGCCCTGGGTAAACCTATCGCCATGGTTGTCTTGCTGGGGCTTGTCGTCGTTGGTTTGGTCATTATCGGCTTTTCGGTGGGTGGCGTTTTGCGCTCCGCACGCGATCGCGCTGCCGATTTTGCCGAGCGTCGACGTGCCGATGTCAATGCGAGCCCGTGGGGCGATGAAGAGGCCCTGTCTGTTCCCGGCGTCGCTCGTCCGCACCTGAGCATTCTGCGCCAGAAGGGGACTGACGCCGCGGTGACCACGGTCAGGGGTGGCGATGCCGACCCGGTTTTGGATGACGACGAGGACGATGACCCATTTGTCGACGTATCCGAGTCGGTTGAAGCCGAGCGCGCCAAGACCACGCTGCTGCCGCGCCGCCATGCCAAGAAGGGCAAGGCTGCGCCCAAGCTCAACACAAGCGAGCCCGACCCGTCTTGGTCCGATAGCGAGATTGAGCTCACCGAGGGTGACGACGAGGACGACGAGGCTCCGCTCGAGACCGCCAAGACAACCTTGCTGCCGCGTCGCCACGCCAAGCGCGGTCAGGTCACTGGACAGCTTTCGATGGAGGACGATCCGGACAAGGTTGACGAGTCCGAGCCGCCGTTTGCCGTGAACCCTGTTTCGGCCGCACCTCAGATTCCCGACTTCTTAAAGCATCCCAAGGTTGCCGATGCGCCTGCCACGAGTGCTGTCGAATCGGCTGCGGCTCGTGATGGGGGAGCGGACGGCGGCGCCGCAGATAACGAGGGCGAAGAAGAGGACGGCCTCAAGCTTCCGCCGCTCGAAATCCTGCATGCCAACCCGCAGTCGGCTTCTGCCGCGTCTTCGGATAAGGAGCTGGAGCAGACCGCTGAGTCACTGCAATCCACCTTGCTTGAGTTTGGCCGCAGTGCCCGCGTGGTCGGCTGGATCGCCGGCCCCACGGTGACGACCTTTAAGCTGCAACCTGGCGAGGGCGAGCGCGTGAGCAAGATTTCGAGCCTCGAGGACGATATTGCGCTTTCGCTCGCCGCCCAGTCGGTTCGTATCTTTGCCCCGATCCCCGGCACCTCGCTCGTGGGCATCGAGATTCCCAACCGCAAGCGCCAGAACGTCAATCTGGGCGACGTGCTGCCCTATGTGAAGGGCGGTCCGCTCGAGCTTGCCATCGGCCGCGACGCCGAGGGCACGCCGGTCGTCGCCGACCTCGCCAAGATGCCTCACCTGTTGATCGCCGGTACGACCGGTTCTGGTAAGTCGGTGATGATCAATTCCATCATCACGACCTTGCTCATGCGCGCCCTTCCCGAGGACGTTCGCCTGATCATGGTCGACCCCAAGCGCGTCGAGCTTGCGGGCTATAACGGTCTGCCGCATCTCTATGTGCCCGTGGTGACCGAGCCCAAGCAGGCCGCGAGCGCCCTGCAGTGGGCCGTGTCCGAAATGGAGCGCCGCCTGAAGGTATTCGAACGCCTCAACGTCCGTAAGATTTCGACCTATAACGAAAAGCAGGCCGCCGGCGAGTTTGAGCATTACGACAACCCGCCGCAAAAGATGCCCTACCTGGTCATTATCATTGACGAGCTCTCTGACCTGATGATGGTCGCCGGTAAGGATGTCGAGGCCTCGATCGTGCGTATTGCACAGCTGGGCCGCGCCGCCGGTATTCACCTTATCGTTGCCACGCAGCGCCCCAGCTCCAACGTGGTGACGGGCCTTATCAAGGCCAACATCACCAACCGCATCGCCTTTAACGTCGCCACGGGCATCGACTCGCGCGTCATCATCGACCAGATGGGTGCCGAGAAGCTCACCGGTTTGGGCGACATGCTGTTCTCCAAGGTCGACTGGGGCAAGCCCCGCCGTATCCAGGGCTGCTTTGTCTCGGACGACGAAATCAACGAGATTGTCGAGTTCGTCAAGTCGCAGAGCGAGCCCGACTACCACGAGGAGATTCTGTCCGCCGTGGCGCCCGCTTCCATGTCCATGGCTGGTGGCGGCGGCATTGTCCGCACCGGAGTCGCCGAGCCGCAAGACGATGATCCGCTCATTTGGGAAGCCGCCCATATTGTGGTGGAATCGCAGCTGGGCTCCACATCTGGCCTGCAACGCCGCCTGAAGGTTGGCTATGCGCGTGCCGGGCGTATTATGGACATGCTGGAAGAAAAGGGTGTCGTCGGCCCGCCCGACGGTTCCAAGCCGCGCGAGGTCCTGTTGGACGAGGAGGGGCTTGCCGCGCTGGAATCTGTCGACGCCGAGATGGCACGTGAAGATCGTGAGTTTGGAGGATTCTGATGGCTGCACGCTTTGGTGACATGCTGCTCGAGCAGCGTCGCCGAATGGGCCTTTCCATTCAGCAGGTAGCCAACACCATCAAAATCAGGCCGCAGATCATCGAGTTTTTCGAGACCGGTAACTTTGCTTCGATGCCGCCGCGCGGCTATGCGCAGGGCATGATTTCGAGCTATGCTCGTTTTTTGGGCCTCAATCCGCGCGAGGTCGTCAATGCCTACTTTGACGAACTGATGGCATACGAACGCGAGACGTCGCAGCAGGGCGGTCGTTTCCAGGACGCCGCCGGCTACGTCAATTCGCGTTCCTCTGTCGATAATGGGCGCTTTCTGATGGTTCAGGGCGGTCGTTCGACTCGCTATGGACAGCGTCCTCAGCAGGCCGGTTATATTACCGAGACGGGTTCGGGCGAGGAGATTCGCTCGCAGCGTGACCGGTTCCGCAGTACGCCGATGCCCGAGGACCGTGCACTTCCCGCTGCCCGCGGCGTGGCGCGTGACCCTCGTGCCGGCTACGGCGACGGCGGCTATTCCGATCGCGGTCACCGTGGTATCTCCACCGGACGCTCTCGCAGTGGCTATGCGGACGCCGATACCACGCAGGTGACGCCGCGTCTTCGCTCTCAACCACAGCCGTATGGCCAGCGCTCTTCGGCTCCGCGTGCGGGCCAGCGTGGCTATCAAGGCCGCGGTGAACTTGCGCCCCGCTCGGGTCAGCGCAGCCTTCAGGGCCAGGGTGGCTATTGCGGCCGTTCCGATAGCAATCGTGGCCGTATGCCTCAGGGAGGCGGCCGCAGCAGTTCCAGTCGTGGACGCGGCGGTTCCCGTGCTCCTCAAAACAACGGGCTCGATCCGCGTATCGTCTACGCCGGTATCGGTGCCGTGGCGTTGCTGCTGATCGTGCTCATCGTGGTACTTCTGCGCGGCTGCGCATCTTCGACGCCCGAGACCACGCCCGAGACGCCCGCTGTTACCAAGACGACGACCAAGAAGTCTTCTAAGAAGACCGAAACGGTCGACGAGGACGAAGACACCGATGAGCCGACTGACGAGTCGACTGATTCGGACGCCGCCAAGACGACGGCCAAGAAGGAAGAGAACGAGGTCACAAAGGTTAAGGTCTCCGTTGCCAAGGGAAAGACCGCGTGGATTGAGGTCAAGGTCGACGGAAAGTCGGTTTATGGCGCTCAGGCGACTGGCCCCTTTGAGCAGGAGTACACGCCCGAGTCCTCGATCGAGATCACCACGTCTAAGCCTTCCGATGTCACCGTTACCAAGAACGGCGAAAAGGTCCGTTACGATACCAAGACCTCGGGCGTGGCGCGCGTGACGATCACCGTTCCCAAGAAGGAGACGACTGATTCCGAGAATGGTGAAAGTTCTGATGGTGCCGACACCACCGACGGCACCGATGCCCAGTCCACGGATGGCGCCGATACCGCAACTGACGGCCAGACGCCCACCGATTCTACCGACTATTCGTACGATAGCTACTAAGCCGTTCGTACGCGAAAGGAAACATCATGGCTAAAGATTCCAGCTTCGACGTCGTGTCCGAGGTCAACATGCAAGAGGTCGACAACGCCTTCCAGCAGACCACGCGCGAGATTTCCCAGCGCTATGACCTGAAGGATTCCGGCGCCACGATCGAGCTTTCGAAGGGCGACAAGCTCTTTACGATCAACGCCCCGGCCGACTTTGTCTCCAAGCAGATCATCGATGTCCTGAGCTCCAAGCTCATCAAGCGCGGCATCGACCTCAAGGCTGTCTCGTGGGATGCTCCGCAGGCGGCATCGGGCGGCACCGTGCGCGTGCTCGGCCATATCGTCGAGGGTATCGACCAGGCGACCGCCAAGAAGATCAATAAGGACATCAAGGACCAAAAGCTCAAGGTCAAGGTGACCATCGAGGCCGAGAAGCTGCGTGTTTCCTCTGCTTCGAAGGACGCGTTGCAGACCGTTATCCAGTTCCTGCGCGACCAGGACTACGGCCAGCCGCTGCAGTTCACCAACTACCGCTAATATCATTCGAAAGGACTGCTCTCCAACATGGATACACCGTTGGGCTCCGTGCTCTACATCACCCTCGGGTGCGCTAAGAACGAGGTTGACACCGACCGCATGCGTTCTCTTTTAACCGCCGCGGGCTACGAGGAGGCATTCGACCCACAGGATGCCGATATCGCCATCGTCAATACATGCTCGTTCCTCGCCTCCGCAACGTCCGAGAGCATCGAGACCACGCTCGAGCTCGCCAACGAGGTTCAGGACGGCGTTCGTTCTTGTCCCATCGTCATGTGCGGCTGTGTGCCGTCGCGCTATGGCGACGACCTGCCTGACGAGCTGCCCGAGGTCGCTGCCTTTGTGAAGGCCGACGAGGAGGACGGCATCGTGGCGGTCATCGATGGCGTGCTGTGTGTCGAGCGTGAGATCGCTGCCTATGTTCCGCAAGTCAAGCGCACTGTCGAGGGCGCCGTTGCTTACGTCAAGATTTCCGATGGCTGCAACCGCTTTTGTAGCTTCTGCATGATCCCGTATATCCGCGGTCGTTATCACTCGCGCAATGCCGAGAGCATTATCTCCGAGGTGCGCGACTTGGTTGCCGGCGGTGTGCGAGAGATCGTGCTGATCGGCCAGGACACGGGCATCTGGGGCACCGACTTTGCGGATGGTGACGTCGCCGAGGGCTCGCCGCGCAATCTGGCGCAGCTGCTGCGCGCCGTAGCCGAGGCCGTGCGTCCGCAGAACGTCTGGGTCCGTGTTCTCTACCTGCAGCCCGAGGGCATGACCGACGAGCTTATCGAGACGATTCGCGATACCCCCGAGGTGCTACCCTATATCGATATTCCCGTGCAGCACTGCGACGCACGCATCCTTAAGGCCATGCGTCGCTCCGGTTCGCGCCAGGAGCTCGAGGACCTGTTCCGCGATCTGCGTGAGCGCATCCCCGACATCGTGATCCGTTCCACGGCCATGGTTGGCTTCCCGACCGAGACCGACGACGAGTTCCGCGACCTTATCGACTTTATGGACACCGTCGGCTTTGACTACACGAGCGTCTTTGCCTACTCGCAGGAGGAGGGCAGCCTGGCCGCCAAGATGGAGGGCCAGGTCGACGAAGAGGTCAAGCTCGAGCGCGCCCAGGAGGCCATAGACCTGGCCGAGTCGCTCGGTTTTGCTGCAACTGCCGCCCATGTGGGCGAGCGCGCCCAGGTGATCGTCGACGGTATCGAAGAGACCGAGGACGGCGCCGAACTGATCGGACATGCCTGGTTCCAGGCGCCTGATTCCGATGGCGCGGTGCATCTGGATGCCAGCGAGGCATCTGTGGGCGATATTCTGACGGTCGAGTTTACCGATAGCTTCTGCTATGAGCTTATCGGTCATGTTGTGGAGTAGGAGCGCGTTGTGGCTAACGAGAGCAATAAGGAACTGACGAGTGTCTGGACGCCCGCCAATATCGTGACGTGTGTGCGCATCGTCTTTATCCCGGTGTTCATGATCGTGTCGGCGCTGTCTCACATGAGCGTTGCCGGTACGGATTGGAGCACCTTCGACGGCCCGCTCGCCGCCGCAGCCTTCATCCTGTATGTCATCCTGTCGTGCACCGATAAAGTTGACGGCTATCTGGCGCGCTCGCGCAACGAGATTACCGACTTCGGTAAATTCTTGGACCCCATCGCCGACAAGCTACTCGTGTTCTCGGCCTTGCTGCTGTTCTTGGACTTTGGCGCTGTGTCGGTTTGGTCCGTGTTCATCATCTTGTTCCGCGAGCTGTTGGTAAGCGCCCTGCGCATGGTTGCGAGTGCCGCCGGCGTGGTCGTTGCCGCCGATAAGCTTGGCAAGTACAAGACGGCGACCACGATGGTCTCCATCTGCGGTTACCTGTGCGTCTTTGCGATGGCCGGCTTGCACCTTGGCCCGCTGGCGCTGACGCTCGGCATCTACTCGGTGTCGCGCTTCCTGTACGCCGTTGCCGTTGTCCTGACCGTTATCTCGGGCGCCCAGTACTTCTGGAACTGCCGCAAGATCGTCTTTTCGGTCTAGGTCCTGGTGGGTATGACGGACTCTTTTGAGCAGATTTCCGCACATAACGAGGAGCTGGCGCGCGATATTTTCGAGCGCGCGAGCGCTCGGGGCGTGACGGTTTCGACGGCTGAGTCGCTGACAGCAGGTATGATCGCCTCGACGATTGCCGATATCCCGGGCGCCTCGGCGGTGCTGCGTGGCGGTGCGGTGACCTACTGCGATGAGATCAAGCATCGCGTTCTGGGTGTTGAGCAGGAGACGCTCGACCGCTATACCGCGGTGTCGCATCAGACCGCACGCGAGATGGCGGCTGGTTCGCTGGAGCTGCACCAGAGCGATATTGCAGTGAGCGCAACGGGTTATGCCGGCCCCGGCGGCGGCACTGAGGACGATCCGGCTGGCACTTTCTATATTGGCTGGGCGTATCGCGCGACTGATGGGGAAGTGCCGGTCGTGGACTCTGTGCGCTGCCACTATGAGGGCGACCGTTCGTGTGTTCGTGCCCATGCGGTCGCGGAGGCATTGGGACGCATTGCCCTTTTGCTCAACTCTATGGAATAGACGTGTTTTAAGGGGCCTTAGGGCCCCTTAATTGTGGAGATAGGGACCTCTGACAAATTCAGCGTTTTTGCTGGTCATAGGTTTATTTTCGCCTTCCTTGCTTATATTTGGCCCTATGTGGTCAAGCATTTGGTCAGTATTTGGTCGGCGTTTGGTTGGGTTTTGGAAAGACTGCCTGCATATGATTTATCTGAACGGTTGACCACGAACAGCCGTTCGTTTACTATCAATGCAGGTTGTTAAGAGGAGGGCTATTCATGGCCAAGAATTCAGGTCCCGTACGTACCGTTCATGCACCCACGACGGGCAAAGAGCGCGATGAGATGATCGCCACCACCAAGGCCGAGATCGAGAAGAAATTCGGCCAGGGTTCCATCATGAGGTATGGTGACGGCGGCCCCGAGCTTGAGGTTGAGGCCATCCCCACGGGCGCTCTGGCACTCGATGCCGCTCTGGGTATCGGCGGTGTGCCGCGCGGCCGTATCGTCGAGATTTACGGTCCTGAGTCCTCCGGTAAGACGACGCTTTCGCTCGAGATCCTGGCCGAGGCCCAGGCAATGGGTGGCGTGGTGGCATTTATCGATGCCGAGCACGCGCTCGATCCCACGTATGCCGCGCGCATTGGCGTGGATATCGACGAGGTACTGATTTCCCAGCCCGATACGGGTGAGCAGGCGCTCGAGATTGTTGACATGCTCGTGCGTTCCGGCGCCATCGATGCCATCGTCGTCGACTCCGTCGCCGCGCTGACCCCGCGTGCCGAGATCGAGGGAGAGATCGGCGATACCACGGTCGGCTTGCAAGCTCGCCTGATGAGCCAGGCGCTCCGCAAGCTTGCCGGCTCGCTGTCCAAGTCCAACACGACGTGCATCTTCATTAACCAACTGCGTGAGAAGATCGGCGTCATGTTCGGCAACCCCGAGACCACGACGGGCGGCCGCGCCCTTAAGTTTTTCTCTTCGGTGCGTATCGACATTCGCCGCATCGACAGCATTAAGCTTAAGGATGAGGTTATCGGTAACCGCGTGCGCGCCAAGGTCGTTAAGAACAAGGTGGCAGCTCCGTTCCGTTCTGCTGAGTTTGACATCATGTACGGTACGGGCATCTCTAAGGAGGGCTCGATTCTGGACATGGCTGTCGAGTGCGGCATCTGCAAGAAGATGGGCTCCTGGTTTGCCTATGGCGAGGACAAGCTCGGCAACGGTCGCGAGGCCGCCAAGGCGTTCCTGCGCGAACACCCCGATTGCGCCGACGAGATTGAGCATAAGGTCCGCCTTGCCTGCGGGCTTGAGTTTGACGACGATGCTCCATCCGAGGTCGAGCTGACCGATCAGCCTGCGCCTGAGGAGTTTGACGAGCTTTACGCCATCGATGGTTCCGCCATGCTCGATGATGACGACGAGTAGCGGTTACGCTCATGTCGTATACGGTGACCGAGGCCACGGTCGTCTTTCCCGATAAGAAGGCGGCCTCCTCGTTCTCGAGCGGGTATGCGTCCAAAAAGCCTTGCGCACATATCGATTGTGAGCTTGAGGGCGGTTTTGAGCGGTCCATTTGGATTCCCGCGCGGGTCGCGCGCCTGTATGTCAAAAACCGCCCCGATCTTCCCTGTGATTGGGACAACTTTCGTGAGGCGGTGCAGCTCGTCGAGCGTAAATGTGCACTTACCATGGTGACCGAGATGTTATCGCGCCGCGACCATGCGACGGGCGAGGTCCGTGACAAGCTGGCTCGCTACGGCTTTCACCAGACCGCGATCGATTTCGCCGTCGAGCGCGCCACCGAGTATCGCTTTTTAGACGAGAACCGCTTTTGCTCGTACTTTATCGAGGAACGCAAGCGGCGCGGTTGGGGACAGCGTAAAATCGAGACCGAGCTCAAGCGCCGTCATGTCGTGCTCGATGACATTCCCGGTTATCCCGAGGACTATTTTGCCGTCGAAGAGGATTTGGCGCGTGCGTCAGCCCTGCTCGCCAAGCGGCGTGTTCCAGAGACGCGCGGATTCGAAAAACTGGTTCGGTTTTTGATGGGCAAGGGCTTCTCGTATCACATCGCCGCCGATGCCGTTAAGGCACGTCTCGATGCCGAACGTGAGGAATGTGCGGTTTAGGCGTATGCGTTTTGTGGCCCTGCCGTTCACCGCGTTTTAGCCGCCGTGCTGGGGCCATTTATTTGACAGTTGTTGTGGTTCAACGTACGATAAACACTGTCATTTGCTTTGTGATATGTGCTCATCTGTGATGAGTTTGTTTATATGTTTATCTGTATCCGACCCGCATAAGCTGCGCCCATATTACTCAAATGTCGCGAGCCGTTCGTAAGGACGGTTCGCTTTGTTGTGTAACGAATCCATAAAAAGGAGTGAGCATGCCTATCATCGCAGCGCTCGTTGGCATCGTTTTGGGTGCCATCGCCGCCATTGCCTACATGCGCACCGCCAAGCAGGGTAGTCTTCACGAGGCCGACGAAAAAATCCAGTCGGCACACGCACAGGCTGAGTCCCTGATCGGTGATGCTAAGCGTCAGGCCGAGACCCTCAAAAAAGAGGCTCTGCTCGAGGCTAAAGAGGAGATCATCAAGAACAAGCAGGCCGCCGAGGCCGAGGACAAGCAGCGTAAGAACGAGATTCGTACGCTCGAGAACCGCGTGATGCAGCGCGAGGAATCCCTTGATCGCCGCAACGACGCTCTCGACAAGCGCGAGCATCAGCTGTCCAGCCAGGCCGGTCAGGTCGAGAAGCGCTCCCGTGAGCTCGAGGAGCTCTGCGCAAAGCAGACCTCCGAGCTCGAGCGTATCGCCGACCTTACCCGCGAGGACGCCCACAAGGAGCTCCTCGACAAGGTTCGCGGCGAGGTTACCCACGAGGCCGCCACGATCATCCGCGAGTCCGAGCAGCAGGTTCGCGCCGAGTGCCACAAGACCGCCCAGGAGATCTTGTCCCTGGCGATTCAGCGCTGCGCCGCCGATCACACCGCCGAGGTTACCGTTACCTCTGTGCACATTCCTTCCGATGACCTCAAGGGCCGCATCATCGGCCGCGAGGGTCGCAACATCCGTACCTTCGAGCAGGTTTCCGGCGTCAACCTCGTGATCGATGATACGCCTGAGACCGTCGTACTTTCGAGCTTCGATCCGGTCCGTCGCGAGACCGCCCGCGTCGCCCTCGAGAACCTTATTGCTGACGGCCGCATTCATCCTGCCCGCATCGAGGAGATGTATCACAAGGCCGCCGACTTGGTTCAGCAGCGCGTGCGCGAGGCTGGCGAACAGGCTGCCTTCGATACCGGCATCCACGATCTGCACCCCGAGATCGTTAAGACCCTGGGTGCTCTGCGCTACCGCACCTCGTTTGGTCAGAACGTGCTCCAGCATTCCCTCGAGGTTTCCGACCTTTGCGGCGTGATGGCTTCCGAGCTTGGCTTGGACGTTGTGACCGCCAAGCGTGCCGGCCTGCTGCACGATCTTGGCAAGGCTATCGACCATGACGTCGAGGGTCCGCATGCCGTTATCGGCGCCGAGCTCGCCCGTCGCTATGGCGAGAAGCCCGTTATCGTTCACGCTATCGAGGCTCACCACGCCGACGTCGACCCCAACACGGTTCTCGATGTTCTGGTCCAGGCTGCTGATGCCGTTTCTGCCTCTCGCCCCGGTGCCCGTCGCGAATCGGCCGAGAACTACATCAAGCGCCTTGAGAAGCTCGAGGAGATTGCCAACTCCCATGACGGCGTCGAGCGTACCTATGCCATGCAGGCTGGTCGCGAGGTCCACGTCATGGTTCAGCCGGACAAGATTTCCGATGCTCAGTCCACGGTCTTGGCTCATGACATCGCCCATCAGATCGAGGAAGAGATGGAGTATCCCGGTCAGGTGCGCGTCGTTGTGATTCGCGAGAGCCGCGCTGTCGATATCGCTAAATAACATGAACGACGCGAACGAGCTCATCTCATTTATCGCGTCGATGTCGGGGGAGGGCAACCTTCGCGTCGAGGAGAACCTTGGCGAGGGCTATGTCCGCCTCCGCGTTTCGGAGGCCGAGCGGCGCCAGGCAAAGCACGACATCCAGCATGTCGAGGATATTGTCATCGAAATGCTGCGTAACGCTCGTGATGCCGGCGCCGATAAGGTCTATCTCGCCACGACCAAGGAAGATGGCGTCCGTACGCTCGTCTTTCTGGATAACGGATCGGGCGTGCCGCAGGATATGCAGGAGCGCATCTTCGATGCCCGCGTTACCTCCAAGCTCGAGAGCATGAAGATGGACCGTTGGGGCGTTCACGGTCGAGGCATGGCATTGTTTTCGATTAAGCAGAACACCGACGAGGCACGCGTTGTCGCGTCGGATGTTGACCTTGGCTCGGTCTTTAAGGTGAGCGTCGCTACCGACCGCCTTGGCGAGCGCGCCGACCAGTCCAGCTGGCCTCAGGCCGTGAAGGACGAGGACGGTCGCTATGTCTGCGCCCGTGGGCCTCACAACATCATTCGTGCCGCCTGCGAGTTTGCCCTCGAGGAATTGCGCGCCTGTGATGTCTATCTGGGGTCTCCGTCGGAGATCGCCGCGACGCTGCATGCGCAGGCTTCCAGCCGTCTCGATGCTTCTCGTCTTTTGTTTATCGATGACGAAGCCGAGCTTCCCGTGGTCGATCGTCTGGGTCTTGCTTCGGATGCGGAAGACTTTATCCGTATCTGTTCGGGTTTGGGCCTTGAGATGTCCGAGCGTACGGCGCATCGTATCTTGGCGGGCCAGATTAAGCCCGTTCGCGGTGTGACCGCACGCCTGCTACGCGAGCGTGATTCGTCCTCACATGCGTCTGCTCCGGTTGATCTCGCCAAAGATCGTCGCGGGTTGCGTATTGCCAAGGACGACATGGCGCAGTTCTCGCGAGCAGTGGAACGTGACTTTAACGATCTTGCAGCACGGTACTATCTCAACCTTTGCGGCGACCCCAAGATTCGTGTTTCGCGTGATCGTATTACCGTGACGTTCGATCTTGCCAAAGAGGAATAGCATCTTTACCGAGCCCGTTCGGTACGATACAGTTATTGCAGTTAAAACGTACTTTTAAACGCAGGAGTTTCTTCATGGATTGCCTGAAGGTATCAAGCAAATCGTCGCCCGCGTCCGTTGCCGGCGCCATTGCCGGCATGGTCAAAGATGGTGTTCCCGTCAATATTCAGTGTGTCGGCGCGGGCGCCGTCAACCAGGCCATTAAGGCTGTAGCCATTGCACGCGGATTTTTGATTCCGACCGGGTTTGATATTTCCTGCGCGCCGGTGTTCTCCGACATCCTCATCAACGGTGAGTCGCGCACGGCTATCCGTCTTTCTATTTACGTTCATCAGATTAATCGAGCTGCTATGGATAACGTTGTGATGGACGACGTTAAGCCTGTGGCATAGAGTGTTTACCCTCTGCCCGCCCTCTTTGATTCCGCCTATTCCACCTCGTTAGGACTTATACACATGGACCAGGGTTCCGTACGCGATATTCTTGCCGGTAAAACCTACTTTATCCGCACCTTTGGCTGCCAGATGAATCAGCACGACTCCGAGCGCGTGAGTGGCCTGCTCGACTCGTATGGTTGCCTCATGGCGCTCGATCCGGAGCATGCTGACATCGTCGTGTTCATGACGTGCTGCGTTCGCGAGGCCGCTGACACCCGTCTGTACGGTCAGTGCAACTCTTGTAAGAGCCTCCCGGCTTCGCCCTCGGGCAAGCGCGTTGTCGCTGTGGGCGGCTGCATCGCGCAGCGCGACGGCGAGGGTCTGCTCACTAATGTCGATAACGTCAACGTCATCTTCGGCACGCATTCCATCGCGCATGTGGCCGAGCTCATTGCCGAGGCATTCTTGGACGGCAAGCGTCATATTCGCACCAATGAGCACGAGGACACGGATGCTATGGGCATGCCGTGGCATCGTGAGACCCAGTATCACGCCTGGGTCCCCATTATGACGGGCTGCAATAACTTCTGTACCTATTGCATCGTGCCGTATGTGCGCGGTCGCGAAAAGAGCCGTCCTTTCGAGGAGATTGTCGACGAGGTGACCGGTCTAGTACGCCAGGGCGTGCGTGAGGTCACGCTTCTGGGCCAAAACGTCAACTCCTATGGTCGCGATCTGTTTGGCAAGCCGCGCTTTGCCGACCTTTTGCGCGCCGTGGGCGATACGGGTGTAGAGCGTATCTTCTTTACTTCCTCGCACCCCAAAGACCTGCTGCCGGAGACCATCGACGCTATGGCCGAGACACCTGCCGTCATGCCGCAGCTGCACTTGGCAGTTCAGTCGGGCTCGTCTCGCATCCTTAAAGAGATGAATCGTCGCTATACGCGCGAGGATTATCTGGGCCTGGTCGATCGCATCCGCAATCGCATGTCCAATATCGCGCTTTCGACCGATATTATCGTTGGCTTTCCCGGCGAGACCGAGGAAGACTTTGAGCAGACGCTCTCGCTTGCCGAGACGGTCCGTTATGCTCAGGCCTTTACGTTTATCTATTCCAAGCGCGCCGGTACTCCGGCCGCCGAGATTAACGATCCCACGCCGCATGAGGTGATTCTCGAGCGCTTCAACCGTCTGGTGAAGGTTATCGAGACCACAGCGCACGAGTATAACCAGGGTGAGCTCCACACCGTTGTGCCGGCGCTTATTGAGGGTACGAGCAAAAAGAATGATGCGGTGCTGCTGGGCAAGAGTCCCAAGAATCAGACCGTTCATGCACCGATTCCCGCTGGCTACAGCATCGATCAGCTGATTGGCAAGATTGTCGATGTTGACGTCGACGTTGCCAAGACGTGGTATCTGTCCGGATCTGTTGTGGGCGAGCCGCGCTAATGATTTCTCCCGGGGCAGGCCTTTCCGCCGTTGCGATTGTCGGTCCGACCGCAGTTGGTAAAAGTGATGTCGCAGATCGTTTGGCGGCTCGCCTTTCGTCCGAAGTGCTGTCTTGTGACGCTATGCAAATCTATCGGGGTATGGATATCGGCACTGCCAAGATGGCACCCGAGGAATGCACGGCGCCTCTACGCCTGGTCGATATTGTTGAACCGGGCTTTGCATATTCTGCGGCGCTGTATCAGGCAGACGCTCGTGTACATGTTGAGCGCTTGCTGGGCGAGGGCCGCCTACCGGTGTTTTGCGGGGGTACAGGCCTGTATCTCAAGGCCGCCCTGGATGAGATGGATTTTCCCTCGGGCGAGCTTGAGGACGATCGCCGCGCAGGGTATCAGGAGCTTGCCGAGCGCATAGGCGAGGAAGCGCTGCACGCGTTGCTTGCCGAGCGTGACCCCGAGTCCGCTGCGGTCATCCACCCCCATAATGTTCGTCGTGTGATTCGCGCGCTCGAAATGCACGATGATGGCGTATCCTACGCGCAGCAAAAGTCGCAGTTTAGTGTTCCGCGCGAGCATTATCACGCTCTGTGGTTTGGATTGTTGCGTAATCGCGAGGCGCTTTACGAGCGTATTAACCTACGCGTCGATTTGATGTTTGAGCAGGGTCTAGTTGATGAGGTTCGCGGTCTTATGGACCAGGGGCTGGGAGATGCCCTGACTTCGATGCAGGCGATTGGCTATAAAGAGATTATCGATGCCTTTGACGGCGTGATTTCTATGGATGAGGCTCGCGAACTCATCAAGATGCGTTCGCGTCGCTATGCCAAGCGTCAGCTTTCGTGGTTTAAACGCGATGACCGCATCGTGTGGTTCGATATGGACGAGTTTACGATCGATGAGGTCGTTGAGGATATCCTTCACCGTATCGAGGTGGCCTAATGGCTCGGTTTCCCCTCGTTCCTACGGCGCCTGAGCCCGAACGTGCCGTTCTTGTCGGAGTTGAGTGGCGCGATATCGCCTGGCCGCTCGATCGTTCGCTTGACGAGCTTGAGCGCCTGGCCCATACGGCTGGCGCCCAGTGCGTGGCGCGTTTGTCACAGCGTCTAGTTAAGCCCTATCCAAAATCGTTTATTGGCTCCGGTAAGGTTGAGGAGCTCTGCGGGCTCGTGCATCGTATGGATGCCGATGTTGTTATCTTCGATGACGATTTAACGCCCTCGCAGCAGTCTTATCTGGAGAAAGCCGTGGGCGAACCGGTTAAAATTATCGACCGTACGGCGTTGATTCTCGATATCTTTGGCCTGCACGCTCAGACCCGTGAGGGCCGCCTGCAGGTGCAGCTAGCCCAATTGCAGTATCTGTTGCCCCGCTTGCGCGGTATGTGGAGCCATCTTGCTAAAGAGCAGACACGCGGTGGCATTGGCTCGCGCTTTGGCCAGGGCGAAAGCCAGCTCGAGGTTGACCGACGTTTGATTCGCAACAAGATCGCCGCGCTTCGTCGCGAGCTTAAGCAGGTTGAACAGCGTCGCGATGTCCAATCAAAGAGCCGTATCGAGTCGCCGGCGTTTCGCGTTGCCTTGGCCGGTTATACCAATGCCGGTAAGTCGACGTTGCTCAATCGCCTGACCGGGTCTACGGTGCTTTCACAGGACAAATTGTTTGCCACGCTCGATCCGACGACGCGCTCGTATCGCTTGCCCGGCGGTCGTGGTATGACCATCACCGATACCGTTGGCTTTATTCAAAAGCTACCGCATGGTCTCGTTGATGCCTTTAAGTCCACGCTGTCTGAGGTTCTTGGTGCCGACTTGATCCTTAAAGTTGTGGATGCCTCTGACGAGGATTACGAGCGCCAGCTCGAGGCAGTCGATCGCGTTCTTGACGAGATCGGTGCCGGCGAGCGTTTGACGCTTACGGTGTTCAATAAAATCGACCTACTCGATAGTGTCGATCGATTGGGCTTCCATCGTCGCTATCCCGAGGCCGTGCTGTTCTCGGCCCAGACGGGCGAGGGGCTCGACGATCTCGTCGACCGTATTGCTCGTGAGGCCGCTGCCACCGATGTGTTGCTCTCCGCTGATATCCCGTATCGCGAGGGCGCCCTCATCACGTTAGTGCATGAGCAGGGAACCCTTCTGCATGAGGAATATCTAGAGGACGGAGTTCGCATTGTGGCGAAGTTGCCGGCCCGAATCGCGCCGCGTCTTGAGCGCTATCGTACGGAATAAACGAGTTCTAGTACGCCTAGAATGACAGGCTGATGGAGCAGGTAGAACGGTAAGGCATGCCGCCCGAGGACTGAGAGCGCCGGGACGGGATTGGCGTATGCCCATGCTGGCGCTTCGAGGCTTGATGCTTGTGCTGCCCGGGCAGCAAAAAAGCCGGTAAGGTACATAAAGATAAACGGAATGAGCGGATAGTAGTCTCCCGAAACAAAATCCGGGCTCGGGAATCCAAGCCATGCCAGGTAGGGGAGTGGGTAGACCGCTTTTGGAATGCCCCAGGCGAGGGCAAAAAGAACAAGACACGCCGCGATGCCCCATGAGCCCGGTAATTTTTGGAGTAACGGACGGGTGAGTGCAACTACCGCAGTGCACGCCGCCATGCAATAAATGATGCCAAAGTTTACCGAATCGTCGACTGATGCCAGTGTAGTTGCAATCCATACGATCAAGGCTGCGGCCGCGTATTTGAGGGCGCGCTTAACGTTATTGCGCGAGAGCGTGCACATCCAACCGGCGATAAACAAAAATACCCAGCTGATACTAGCGCGCCAGATAACCTGGAAAACCGTTTCGGTAAACCATGGCATATCCCATCCATATAGGTAGGCCAAATCGTAGCAAGCGTGAAAACCTGCCATCGACAGCATCGTAAACCCGCGGACGGTATCAAATATGGTGATGCGTTTTTGCATTACGAGAACCGGCGCATTAAACCGACAACCTTACCCAAAATAACAGGGTTCGTCGCATAGATGGGCTCCATAGTGTCGTTCTCGGGCTGCAAGCGCACGCGCCCCTGCTCCTTGTAGAACGTCTTGACGGTCGCCGAGCCATCGATCATGGCCACGACGATTTCGCCGTTCATGGCGCTCTTTTGCTCGCGAACGATAATGTAATCACCGTTGTAGATGCCGACATTGATCATTGAGCTCCCATGCACCTCAAGGATAAAGGAGCCCTGGTCTGTGGCGATTTCGGTCGGGATGGTAAAGGTGTCCTCGATATTCTGCTCGGCCAGAATGGGAATCCCAGCCGCGACGCGACCGACGAGCGGCAGCGAGACCGTTCCGCGGGGCGCCGTGGGCTCATCGGATTTGGAAATCGAGACAGAGGAACCGTCCTCATCAAAGAGCTCTAGAGCGCGAGGCTTGGTGGCATCGCGCTTGAGCAGCCCTCGAGCCTCCAGGGCAGAGAGATGAGCATGCACCGTGCTGGGGGAGGAGAGGCCTACGGCAGATGCCATCTCGCGCACACTGGGCGGATAGCCCTTCTCCTGCTGATATTCCTTGATGAAGTCGTAAATTTGCTGCTGACGCTTGGTAATTTTGCGAGCCATCAGAGGATCCTCTCTGCCAATGTCAAACAAATGTTCGATTTTTGCTTGACAGGAACAACTGTTCGAAGATAATAATAACCGAACATTCGTTCTCGCGCTAGACGTTTTTTGTCCGCGCGACTTGATAAAACTGTTCTCAGCAAAACACGCGAGAGGAGAACATGATGAACGCAACGGATATGGTCCAGGGAAACCTCGCCCTTAAGCTCGAGACGCCTACTGCGCCGGTTTTCACGGTTGTCAAAGGCGGCCGATCTGGTTTCCAAACATTGCCCGGTAAGCCCGTCCGCAGCCGGTGCGTCGCCACGACTTCGGCTCCCGTTGCCCTAAAGGCCTCGACGATTGTCGCTCTTGCCGTTGCGCTCACGCTCTTCTTTGTACTTGCCACCTCGATCTTCAGCGCACGTTACGCCGCATATGCCGAGTCGGTATCCAACGTTATCTACGAGACCGTCCGTGTTCAGCCAGGCGATTCCTTGTGGTCGCTTGCCCAGGAGCATCCGATTGAGGGCCTTTCCACACAGGAAACCTCTGATATGATCCGCAACGTCAATCACCTGGAGCATGGCTCGCTCGATGCCGGTGCGCATCTTAAAGTTCCCGCACGTTCCTAAGATTTAAGTACCGTCGCATGGTACCCTTGTAATCGTTTTAGAGGAGGTACCATGCGCTGTCCCAAATGCGGCAAGGCACATACCCGCGTCGTTGATTCCCGCATGCAGGAATCTAATAACACCATCAAACGCCGTCGCGAATGCTGCTCATGCAATTATCGCTTTACGACATTTGAGCGTTGTGAAGACCCAATCGAGGTCATTAAGTCTGACGGAACCAAGCAACGGTTCGATCGCAATAAGCTGCTGGTCGGTTTGATGCGCGCCACGATTAAGCGAGATATCGACACTAAAAAGCTCAACGAGATTATTGACGATATTGAGGTTGAGCTTCGTTCCCGTACGCTCACGGCCGTTACGTCTCATGAGTTGGGCGATATGGTTCTTAAGCGGTTGGCCAAGATCGATAAAGTTGCCTACATCCGCTTTGCCTCGGTCTATCGCGATTTCAAAGACGTCGATGAGTTTTTGCAAGAGCTCGACAAGCTAAGGTGATTTCATGTCCAACATTACCGTTAACATTAAACGTCTCGACCCAACCGTCGGGCTTCCCAAATACGCCCATCCTACGGATGCCGGCCTGGACCTGCGTTCCAACGAGGATTGCACTCTGAAACCCTTTGAGCGTCGTCTGGTCTCCACGGGCCTAGCTATCGCCCTGCCCGACGGCTACGCCGGCTTCGTCCAGCCCCGCAGCGGCTTGGCCATCAAGCAGGGCCTGTCTATAGTCAATACGCCGGGCCTCATCGACGCCCACTACCGAGGAGAACTCAAGGTTATCCTCATCAACCTGGATCCCACCAACGACATCCAAATCAACAAAGGCGACCGCATAGCCCAACTCGTCATCCAAGAAGTCCCCACGGTCAACCTCATAGAAGTAGAAGAACTAGACAAAACCGACCGAGGAGCCGGCGGTTTCGGTTCTAGCGGCGTATTGTAATGTCCGCTCACCCGTGGGAGGCCCCTATATATCATTCCATGCTCAAACAATTCTCGCTGCGCTGCGAAACTGCGCGTGGAACGATATATAGGGGTCTCCCACGGGTGAGCTACGTTTACTTGCTAGCGGCTACGCCGGGTTCGCCCCAGTTAGAGCCTGCGAAGGTAGAAACAAATAATCTAATAACAGTTAGTTGATACGACAAAGGAACTGTTCCTTTGTCGTATCAACTAACCAGTAAGAATAATTTTGTTACAAGCAAGAAGCCTCCCGTTCGGGGCTCACCCATATCGTTCCACGCGCAGTTTCGCAGCGAGCGCAGCGAAGCGAGAATGTTTGAGCATGGAATGATATGGGTGAGCCCCGAACGGGCGGGATTAGTGCGCCCTGCGCAGCGAGAATGTTTGAGCATGGAATGATATATGGGCGGCTCCCGCCGAGCAGCGGACTATCGCCTAGCGGATATGCGCGGGTTTTCCGCCCCAGTAGAAGCGGCAGAAGGCTCGTTTGCGCTTTTGGGGTTTGCCTACGAGCTCCATGGTTGCGATGGCTATGTCTTCGGCTGCGTGGGGGCGGCGTAGTACTTCGCCGTTGATGAGCAGTGCCTTGAGCGACTCAGGATGATCGTGGAGATGACGCAACGTCACGATGAGCTCTCGTGCGGTGGTGACATGCATGCTGGCGCCCATGCCGGTGAGCATGGTGGTGTTGGCCTTTTCCTGGCCATAGGACTTGCCCAGCAGGATCATCGGCAGATGTGCGCATAGGCACTCGGTGACGGTGAGTCCGCCCGATTTGAGAATTGCCAGGTCGCAGCCGTGCATAAGCGCTGCCATATCATCGACATAGTCAAGAACCGTGACGTTCTCGAGTTTCATGGCATCGAAGAGCGTTTTGAGGCGGGCGGCGTATTCCTTATCCTTGCCCGGCAAAAAGACAAAGTGCATGTCTTCGAAGCTGCGTAGGAAGGGGAGGGTGTGGTCCATCGCCGCGCGAAAGCGGACGTATGGCTGAGGCAAGCTGGCGCCGGCCATTACCAGCACGACGGTCTTGTCGGTGGGGAGGTTGAACTTGGCTAGCTCTTCCTCGCGATCGTAATCCGTGTCAAATCCGGCGCGAATAGGAATGCCGGTAATGCGAATCTTTGTCTCGGGCACCTTGCGCGGACGCAGCGTTTCGGCCATAAATTCGTTGGCAACACAGAATAGATCGGTGTCCTTGTGGGGCCACCAGCCCTCGACTTCGTAGTCGGTCGGCACGCAGATGACCGGATAATCGATACCCGTAATTACGCGGGCGCCCACGGCAACATTGGCTGCTGTGATGTGCGTTGCGACCACGGCTATAGGCCTGCGGCTACGAATGTATTCGTTGAATGCGGGGAACATAATTCGCGACCATGCCGTGCCGCCACCCCAGAGCAGATGTCCCGTAAGCGTATATCGCCAGGTCAGGTCGTAAATGGGGCGCGTGGCTCCCGTAAAAGAAGCTGCGGTTTTATTGCCGTCGAATTTAATACGTCCAAAATCAAGGATATCGAGCACTTCAATCTCAACATCCTCGGGGATGCCATTGGTGCCGCGGATGAGGTCGAATGCCTGCGCAATCGCATTTGCGGCGGCCTTGTGGCCCGAGCCGACCGAGGCGTGCACGATGGTCACGAGAGGTTTTTGCTGAGCCAAGAGCCCGGTTTGCTCCGATTGGGGAGTGCTGAGCTTGAGCAGGGGAGCGTCGTCGCTCGTCTGCGTCTGATCCATCGATAACTCCCCTTCGACGTTGTAACACGGATTTATCATTGTAGTGCATGAGTGTCACGTTCACGTAAATTTGGGTATGAGCGCAAAGAACGACAACGTTTCGACGAGAGGACTCTTCATGACTACCGATCAGACGATCGATGTTGCGATTATCGGCGGCGGTCCCGCGGGCTATGCTGCCGCCATTTATTCGGCGCGCGCCAACCTGACGACGACTGTCCTTGAGCAGGGCATATCTGGCGGACAGATCGTCACATCCAACGAGATTGAGAATTATCCTGGCATTCCGCTACTGAGCGGTGCCGAACTTGGTGAGCGGTTTCAACAGCATGCTGAAGGTCTGGGGGCTCAGGTTGAATGGAGTATGGTGACGAGCGTCGATTACGATGCTGATGCGACTCAATTTACCATCCATCATGATATGGGCGACACAGCGGCCAAGAGCGTCATTGCGTGCATGGGCGCCACGCCGCGTCCTGCGGGTTTTGTTGGCGAGGACACGTATCGCGGTCGTGGCGTTTCGTATTGCGCGACGTGTGACGGCATGTTCTTCCGTGGCAAGCAGGTCTTTGTTATCGGAGGCGGCAATTCGGCATGCGAGGAGGCGCTGTTCCTGTCCGACATTGCCAGCAGCGTGACCATCGTGCTGCGTCGCGATCAGTTCCGTGCACCCGAGGGCGTTGTGAATAAGGTGCTTGCTAAGGACAATATTTCAGTTAGGTACCAAACTAGTATTGTTGAGCTTTCTGGTGAAGCGATGCCCACGACAATCACATTCAAGGACAATGCGACTGGTGAAATGTACGCTGAGTCCTTTGAGCCTGGCTCATTTGGCATTTTTGTCTTTACGGGGACGCAACCACATACCGAGCTTGTTGAGCATCTAGTCGATCTGGCTCCTGACGGCGGCATTGTTACCGACGATTCGATGGCCACCCGTACGCCCGGCTTATTCGCAGCCGGTGATATCCGTTCCAAGCGTTTGCGTCAGGTTGTGACCGCCGTTTCGGATGGAGCCATAGCGGCAACCAGCGCATACGCTTTCCTACGCGCATAAGTACGATAATATATCTTATGTAAGGTTGTTATCTATAAACAAAGTGGTTGGGCGGTGCATCAATGTGCCGCCCAACCACTTTTACTTTGCGGCTATGTGGTATGCAAAACTATATAACCTAGAATACAATATAGAAAACGAACGGGGGCCTCTTATGAACCATGCTAAACATGTTATCCCGATGTCCGATACATCGGTCAGCATTAAGCCGGAGGATATTCAGCCGACGGTGCTGCCGGATGCATTTATTCAGTCCGATATGGTGGGTAAGCTCAACGCTTTGAGCCTGCCACGCTATGACCAGCTGCCCAACGTTACGCTCTATCGCGATCAGGTTATTGAATATGTTGCGCTGTGGATGGAGCCGCTTTCGATTTGCGTAGAGCAACCCGTTATCACGCCATCGATGATCAATAACTACGTGAAGGTCGGCCTCGTTCCTGCTCCGGTTAAAAAGCAGTATGGCCGTGAGCAGATTGCGCGTCTCATCGCCATTTGTATCTTTAAGCAGGTGCTGCCCATCGCTGCGGTTCAGGCGCTCTTTAATATTCAGCGCTTGAGCTACGACGCTCCGACAGCTTTCGATTATGTGGTCGATCAGCTCGAGGCATCGATTCGTGCAGCGTTTTCCGTTGAGCAGACTCCCGTGCCCGATACCGCACATCAGGTTACGCGCGAATCGCTGCTCGTGCGCAGTGCAGTATCGTCCTTTGTATCGAAGGCGTACCTGATGAGCTACCTTAAGTTCAATGGGTTTAATAGCTAACCGAGGTATAAGACGGGTGGGATAAAGAGCCACTGGCCCCGTATCCCACCCGTGCGTTTGTCTAGTTGGACATTATCGGCCCGACGCCACGCCCATGCCATAGCCGATGATGAGGCCGTGCATCTCGGCATAGTATGAATCTAGACCGTTGCAGGGCATGATGATCGTCTTGGAGTCGGGCCAATGCTCCACAATGCGGCTGGCAAGTGCCTGGGCGCCTGCCTCGTTCTCGACATGGTCGATAACGACCTCGCCGCCGGTAAAGCCCTCGGCCTCCATGGTATCGACAATCTTGCCAAGCATCTTCTTTTCGCCACGGGTGTGCCCAACGAGTTCAATTTTGCCCGCTTCGCTCGCCGTGCCCAAAATGCGGATATTGAGCTTGTTAGCAATAACGCCGGCCGCCTTAGGGATACGTCCGGCCTTCGCAAGGTTTTCGTAGTTGCACAAACTAAAGAGGATCTTGCTGTTCTGCTCCAAGCTATCGAAGTAAGCGCAGGCGTCCTCAAAGGAGGTATCCGGGTTGCTCGTAAGATAGCGGTCGAACTGCAAGAAGATCAGATCCATTTTGCCACCTGCGGCTCGCGAGTTAACCAAATGAATCTGACGGTTGGGCTCTTCGGCAAGCACCATGTCACGCGCGGTGGCCGCGGCATTGTAGCTTCCCGAGACGCCCTCGGAGATGGGCATGCAAATCGTCTTGTCAGCGAGCTTAAAGAGCTCAGCCCACTCCCCTACGCTTGGGCAGGCGCTCGATGATGCGCCGGCTTCCGATTGAATGGCAACATTAAGCTCGTGAACATCGAGCGAGAGGTCGTCAACGAATTCACGCTCCCCCACTCGGATCTTAAGGGGTGCAAATGCAAAGGTGGTATGAGGTGCGGTTGGTTGCCAATCGCGAAGATTGCAGCTCGAATCGGAGATAAGTGCCCAGCTCATTGAGGGTCCTTTCTAATTGTTCCCCAACAATTATAGCCATCTTTTTGATTGATTGGATGGCTATCTAGTTTTGAATACTAGATAGCCATCCTGATTTTATGGCAAACGGTAGGGAAAAAAAGAATGGGCCTCGTGACTCAAGATCGCGAGGCCCATGTTCGTTCGCTGTAGTAATAAATTAGTAGCGTACGAAGATGTAGTTGTTGTTCATACCGGCTGCGACGGAGCTGATGATGACGCCCGTTTTGTAGTCGGAAGCATGGATCATCTGACCATTACCGATATAGATGCCGGTATGGTAGGAGTTAACCACAACATCGCCGGGTTGCGGATCGGACACACGGGTCCAACCCATGAAGGTGCCGGTGGTGCCCAGGCGGCAGTAGCGGCCCGTGAGGCAATAGCTTACAAAACCGGAGCAGTCAAAGCTGTTCGGTCCAATGCCGCCCCAAGAATAAGCACAACCGAGCTTGCTGTAAGCGCGCGAAACAACGGAACCGCCGTCAACGGACTGGCTCGGTGCGGAAGGCGTCGGAGCCGGAGCGGGCGTGGGGGCAGGCTGCGGTGCGGGAGCCGGCGTGTTGCCGCCCTGGTTGTTGTTGGTCTGGCCGCCATTGTTGGTCGTGCCGCCACCATTGTTGGTGTTCTCGGTCGTACCGGCGGTGTCGTTGCTCACCGTGGCCTTTTCGGCAGTGCTGGCGTTGATACCCGCCTGCAGCGCGGCGTTGGCCTCGGCCTCGGCAGCAAGCTCGGCCTGCAACTGTGAATCCAGGGAGTTCACGACACTCTGGGCCTCAGCCTGCTGGGCATTGAGCTCGTCGATCTTCTTCTGCGTCGCGGCGACGTTCTTCTCCTGCTCGGTCTGCTTATCGGTGAGCTGCTGCTTAAGGTCCTTGACCTCCTGAATGGTCTGGGCCTGCTTGTCGGACACCTTGCCGTAGTAGAAGAGACGGTTGAGCATGTCGCCCAGATCGTCGACGCCCGTCAGAACCTGGAGCAGACTCAGACCGCCGGTCTTGTACTCACCGGCAACGTAGTTAGAGAGCTTGGCCTGGCCTTCGGCGATCTCTTGCTGCTTTTGCGTGATCTCGCCTGCAGTCTGATCAAGCTCCTGTGTCTGTGCGGAGAGTTCTTCATGAATTTGCTGGGTTTGCGTGCCGATCTGCTCGAGCTTGGTACGAGCGGCGGCAAGGTCGGATGCGGTATCGGCGTAGGCCGGAGCCACGAGGCCCAGGCCCAAAACACAAGCGAGGGTTGCCGTAGCAGCGCAGCGTGCCATGTTTTTGTGCGTGTTTGCTGTGCGCATGGAGCTTCCTTTCCGGTATCTAAGGGTAGCGGCTAGTCCACCGTTACCAGGCTAAAGAGCTCAATGTCCTCGTTAGAAGGCGTGAGCTTCTTGCGCGGGTTGAGAAACGCAAGCTCAAGGATACAACCGTAACCCACAAGCTTCGCGCCCATATCTCGCACCAGTTTACCTGTTGCCTCGACGGTTCCGCCCGTCGCGACCAAGTCGTCCAGAATCAACACGGTATCTTTAGAGCTGATAGCATCGGCGTGAATCTCGATAGAATCCGTTCCATACTCGAGCTCGTAGCTCTCGCTGACCGTCTTGCGCGGCAGTTTACCCGGTTTACGTGCGGGAACAAAGCCGGCACCCAGGGCGACGGCCACAGGCACACCGACCATAAAGCCGCGGGCCTCGGGTCCTACGACCTTGGTAATGCCCATGTCGGCAAAATGCTCGGCAAGGGCATCCACCATGGCCTTTAGGGCCTCGGGGTTGCCAAAGAGCGGTGTGATGTCCTTAAAGACGACTCCGGGCTCGGGATAGTCGGGGATATCGACGATATGAGATTCGAAGTCGTACATGGCGTGACCTTTCATGGATTGCCGGGTGGACGGCGGTTATTTACCCGTGTTAGCAGACGGGTTATGCGAGGGGACGACGACCTTGGACGGCTGCACGAGCGACTCGTCATGCGCGGCAACCGCGGGGACGCTTGCCCCATCGCTTTTAGCCTTGGTGGACTCGGAACGTGCGATCTCCTCATCGAGGGCATCGATGTCAGCGTCCTCGACCACGGCGTTGAGCGACTCAAAGACACGGTTCTTAAGGAGCGCGGTATGCACACCCTCGGTGAGGTCGTGCAGCTTCTTAAAAGCGCGCTCGAGCTTGGCGTCGCGCTCATCATCAGAGGTATCCATGCCGAGCATGCTCACGAGAACCTGCTCAAACATCGAAGACTCGCGGTTTGCCGACGATACGTACTGACGCAGGTTGCGCGGCTCAATGTGGAAACGCGACAGCTCCGAGCAGTAACGGATAATCGGGAAATCTCGGCCATCGACAAGCTCGCGGTTCTGCGGGCTCTTGATGATGCGGATAAGATCGTTCTCGGCAAGGGAGCGGATAAACGAAATCTCAACACCGAGCATGTCGGGGATCGTCTCGACGGGGTGCAGCTTTTGCTTGGTCTCCTTGGGCTCCGTCTTAAGCGGAACATCGGACAGAAGACCCACCTCGTAAGCCAAAGTGGACAGGTCCGTTGCGTTTTCCAAGCGCTGCTTAATGACGTTGAGCGGCATGTAGCGGGTCTTCTGCAGGTGCAGGATGACCTCGAGACGGTCAACGTCTTCCTTGGAGTACTGGCGATACCCCTTAGGCGTACGATGAGGGGTGATGAGCCCCTCATCTTCTAGAAATCTAATTTTTGAGTTCGATAGATCGGGGTATGCGCCTCGAAGTAGGTTGACGACTTGGCCGATACTCAGATAGTTGCGTTCGGCCATTACCTACTCACCGGTTTCGATGCGCTCCGGCGTGCTCTCGTGGTAGATGAGCGTGAACGTACCGATCTGAACGGAAGAGCCGTCGTGTAGCGGAGCACCGTTGACGATGGCGCCGTCGACCCAGGTGCCGTTGAGCGAGCCCAGATCCTCAATACGGGCGCCCAGGCCCTCACGAATAATGCGTGCGTGGCTGCGCGAGACAGTCATGTCGTTGAGGAAGATGCCGTTCGCGGGATCGCGGCCGATGGTGGTCACATCGTCCTCGAGCTCAAAGGCAGCTCCGGTCTGCGGACCCTTGACAATGGACAGAACCGGAGCGGTGATGCGCACGTTGGCCATAAGGTCGGGAACGGTGACATCGCTCGAAGGAACACGGAAAACGCAGGTAGCGTCCGCAGTCTTATCGTTCTGAGGCATATTGTTAACCTTGTTGTCCATGACGACCCCTATCTAACGCGGACATGCCGCAAAGAATGAACCGTACGTAATCATACCCCAATGAATCAGTCTTCGATTTCGGGGTTGAGAAAGTCGATGTCCTCGTCCTCGGGATGCGCGATGGCCTGTTTAATGGCCATACCGCCCTTAACCGAGTAAATGACAGCGGTGAGCATGGAGAAAATCACGCCGCCGTAGACAAAGAAGATGCCGAGGGGCACCGAGCTGCCGTTGAGGCCTGGGAATGCCGTGAACGTGGCGGGCAGCAGATGCCAGCCTTCGACGACGGGGAACCCAAGCAGCATGAGCGAGAAGCCGGTCATGAGCAGTGCCGTGGCAATCTTGCCGGGAAAGACGACATCGATGGGGCGACGGTGATAATGGCGCACGATGAGCGTGCCGATGCCTAGGTAGATATCGCGGCCGATAATGAGCACGCAGACCCAGATGGGCAGCTCGCCACGAACCACGAGACCCAGCACGCCGGTAAACAGCAGCGCACGGTCGCAGATGGGGTCCATAACCTTGCCGAGCCACGAGACCGTTTTGGTCATGCGGGCAATCTGGCCGTCCATCCAGTCGGTGGAAGCCGCGATGGCATAGATGACAATGGCGACGACACGGTTGTTGTCCGTCACAAACAGGTACAGGAAGACGAGCGTGAGGATCAGGCGCGTAAAGGTGATGAAATTGGAGATCGTAAAGATCTTATTCGACGGGTAATCGGAGGTGCCGATAAGCTCCTTTTTGATCTTCTTCTTGATGCCCACAGGACTCCCCCGCTGGTATACGACAAAACTTTCGATACTATACCCGTTCTGGCGATGTCTATCCAGCGTAAGCATAGAGAGTCCAGACATATGGAGGATGCTACTGGGTTGTGCGGGATTCTGCATTTGCGTACATCAGCCTCCAAATATGACATTTTTCGGCATCTTTGATGCCTTATGTACACGTTTTGATTCGGTGATTACATCGATCGGGAAAGTTGTTGCCTTAAACAAATTAATCATGATGTGCGGGTCGAGAAGGGCTAGCGCCAAAAGAACCCAACGGCCGTTACGGCTTCGTTAGAAACGCGCCCCACCATGGATGGTGAACCCGAAAGGTATGGCGCGCGGGCACGGCGATTCGGCCCGCGCGCCCGGAAGAGAAAGGACGAACCCATGGGTTACATGCTCGAGACGCGCGGGCTCACCAAGCGCTTCGGCCGCGGCGACCAGGCGCAGGACGCCGTGGCCGACGTGAACCTTCATATCCGCGAGGGCGAGGTGTACGGGCTGCTCGGCCCCAACGGCGCCGGCAAGTCGACAACGCTCAAGATGATCTGCGGGATGCTGCGGCCGACGGCCGGGGAGATCCTCTTTGCCGGGCACGCCTGGTGCCGCGAGGACCTCTACGCAATCGGCAGCCTCATCGAGGAGGCGCCGCTCTACCCCAACCTCACCGCGCGCGAGAACCTGCGCGTACGCACCACGCTGCTGGGCCTTCCCGAGAGCCGCATAAATGAGGTGCTCGCCGCCGTGGACCTCGCGGACACCGGGAAGAAGCGCGCCGGGCGCTTCTCGATGGGCATGCGGCAGCGCCTGGGGCTCGCACTGGCGCTGATCGCCCGGCCACGCCTGCTCGTGCTCGACGAGCCCACCAACGGCCTCGACCCCATCGGCATCGAGGAGCTGCGCGACCAGATCCGCGGCTTCGCGGCGGCGGGTACGACGGTGATCGTCTCGAGCCACATCCTCTCCGAGGTGCAGCAGATGGCGGACACCATCGGCATCATCTGCGGGGGGCGTCTCGCCTACGAGGATGCGCTTCGGCCTGGGCAGGACCTCGAGGAACTCTTCATGAGCTTCTGCCGGGAAGGGCGACGAGCGCGCGGGGAGGTGGCGGCATGACGGGCGTGAAAGGCGGCCTGCTCGCGGGTCTGCGAGCCGAGGCCCTGAAGTCGCGCCACGCGGCGCCGGTTCGCCTGGCCGTGCTCATGGCGCTGCCGATGCCGCTGCTCGGCGCGATGCCCTACCGGGGCGTGCAGATCTTCAGCGCGTGGAACTACTGGTACGCGCTCTTCCTGCCCGTGTCTCTCTCGCTCGTGGTGGCGTGCGTCGCGCGGGCGGACGCTCGCACGCGGATGCGGGGACTTCTTGGCCTAGGCTTCCCGCTTAGGCGCGCCTGGTGGGCCAAGGCGCTCTGTTGCCTCGCGCTCTGCGCGCTCTCGAACCTCGTGGTCTTCGGCATCTATCTCGCAGGCTCGGCGTTCTCCTCGCAGGGCCTCACGGCCGCGGGCACGCTCACGATGCTCCTCTGCGCGCTCGCCAACACGGTGACCGCGGCGTGGATGATCCCCGCAGGGCTCTTCCTCACGACGCGGCTCGGCATGCTCGCAGGCATCTTCTGCCCGCTCGCCGCGCAGCTCGTGGGTGGGTTCGCCTGGTCGCTGATGCCGCTGCCGCAGCTCTTTCCCCCGTCGGCGAGCATGGTCATCCCCACGAGTTTCATCCCCGTGCTGCCGAGCGGCGAGCCACTCGCGGCGGACATGGCGCTCGGCGGGGCGCTCGCCGCAGACGGCATGCTCACACTGGCGGGCCTTGTGGTCTGCGCGCTCGCGTTCGCCGCGCTCACGACGGCGGGCGCGGCCTGGTTCGCGCGCTCCGAGGAGAGGTGATGGCCGTGACACGACTCTCCGACCCGACGCCACGCATGACTCTCTCGCGGGCCCTGCTCTCCGAGGCCCTGCGCCTGGCGCGCTCCCCGCTCGCAGTGGTGCACCTCGTCTGCGGCCTGGCAGCCGGTCTTGCCTGCGGCGAGTACTTCTCCATAACCCGATGGGACCCGGCGCTGGGCGCGGACGCCTACGCCCAGTTCCTCGGCGCCCTCATGCCGCTCATGTCCGCCATCGTCTGCGGGCTCGCCGTGGACGAGGAGCGCGCTGCCGGGCGCCTCGCCAACCTCACGGCGGTCCCCTCGCGCGGGCGCGCCGTCGCGGCGAAGCTACTCGCCCTTGCGGCGCTCGGCGCGGGCGCGCTGGCCGTGGCGCTCGGCGTGTTCGGGGCCGTGCTCGCCGTCGCCGGTCGCCTGCCGCTCGGGCCCGCTCCGCTTGCGGCCGCCTGGGCGGGCATCGTGCTGGGCAGCCTGCCCCTCTACGCGCTGGGGCTCGGCGTGGCCCTGCGCCTCGGCCGCAACGCCGCCATCGGCGCCGGCGCGGCGGGGATGCTCCTCGCGTTCTTCTCAGTGGGCGGACTAGCGCACGGCCTCATGACCGGCGAGCTCACCGGTGCCCTGGCGACGCCCCTGGGCTGGGTGCCGCTCGCCTGGCCCGCGCGCCTGGGGTCGCTCGGGGTGGAGGCCTTCATCGACGCCGCACGCGCGGCGGGCCCTCTCCTTACGACTGCGCTCGCTGGCCTCGCCCTCACCCTAGCAGCCGCCGCCGTCCTTCTCGCCTGGTTCTGCCGCTTCGAGGACGGGAGGGCAGATGCGTAGGAGGCCGCTCGCCGCCATGCTCGCCCTCCTCTCCGCAGCGCTCCTTCTGGGCGGGAATGCCCTGCTCGACGCCGGCTGGGGGGGTCGGCGCTGCGCTCGATCGCCGACCGCGTGCTGCCCAACCCTGAGATCGCCATGTGGGCGCCCGCGCCCGAGCCCGGCAGCCACGTGAGCTCCTTCGCCGACGCCACCGGGGCGGGGGCAAACTACGTCTACCTGGTGGACGCGGCGGACGATAGAGGCAATGTCAGGGAGCTCCAGCTCATCTTCTTCGGGCGGGAGTCGGACGGCGAGGGCTGGCTCGAGATCGAGGCGCGCGGCGGCTCGGGCGTGCGCTACCGCGCGTGCGACGCGGCCGAGGCAACCGTGGCTGCACGCAGGGCTCTAGACCGCTGAGCGCGGCGCTAGTACAATTCCGACGAGAGTTTCAGGAGGTCAACATGGCGAGGATACTGGCAGTGGATGATGAACGGTCGATCCTCGACGCGCTCGCGCGCGTCCTCGGCCGCGACGGCCATGAGGTCGTCAGGGCGGCGGACCCGACGGCGGTCCCGGGGATGGACCTCTCGCGCTTCGACCTCGTGCTCTGCGACGTCATGATGCCGGGGCTCGACGGCTTCGAGCTCGTGCGGCAGATCCGCCCGGACTTCGACGGGCCCATCGTCTTCCTGACCGCGCGCGTGGCCGAGGAGGATGCCGTGGCCGCCTACGGCCTGGGCGCCGACGACTACGTCCGCAAGCCCTTCGGGGCCGCGGAACTGCGCGCCAAGGTCGCGGCCCATCTACGCCGTGAGCGCCGACCGCGCTCGCACGCCCTCTCCTTCGGGGAGGTGCGGATCGACCTCGGGGCGCGCGGCCTCGCCGTGGGCGACAAGGCCGTGCCGCTCACGCCCACCGAGTACGCCATCTGCGAGTACCTCGCCCGCCACCCCGGGCAGGTCATGAGCCGCGCGCAGATACGCGAGGCGGTGCTCGGCTGGGAGAGCGACGCCGACGACGCGGCCATATCCATGCAGGTCAGCCGCGCCCGGAGGAAACTCTCCGAGGCCGGCGCCGATCCGATCGCGACCGTCTGGGGGATGGGGTACAAGTGGCAGCTCTGAGGATCGGGGCGCGTGGTCGCGGGGGCATGCCGCTCTCCTTCGTCATCGCGCGCTACTTCGCCTACGCGTTCGCGGCGGTCGCCACGGCGTGGCTCGCCTCGTTCATGGTGCTCTCCGTGGCGATCAACGCGGGCGTCGTCTACGAGGCAAGCTGGGGGCCTGCCAATGCGCGCGAGGTCGCGGAGGGCCTGGCACGCGACGGCGTCTGCGGGCAGCAGGACGTGCCGACGGCCTACCGCTACCTCATCCTGAACAAGGACGGAAACGTGATGATGACAGACCTCGAGGGTACGCGGCTCGAGGATGCGACGGAATTGGCCAGTACGGCACTCGCCGCGGATCCGGGCACAGTGGAGATCGAGGGCGGGGGCTCGGGCCTCACCTACGCCGCGTTCCCGCTCAAGGGCGGCGGGGCCTGCGCACTCGTCAGCGAGTATCTGCCGCAGTGGGTCTCGCGCGACCTCGCCGGCCTGCTTCCCAACCCGCAGAACCTCATGCTCGTCGGCGCCGCGGCGGGAAGCGCGCTCGCGCTCACGCTCGTGGCGCGCCGCGCGAGCCGCGTGATCTCGCGCAAGATGGCGCCGCTCGCGGAGGCGGCGGGGCGCGTCGGCGCGGGGGAGCTCGACTTCGCGGTCGGCAGCACCAACGTGCGTGAGGTGAACGACGTCCTCGCCGCGATGGACGCCATGCGGGCCTCCCTCGCCGAGTCGCTCGAGGCCCGCTGGGCCGCGGAGCGGGGGCAGCGCGAGCAGATGGCGTCGCTCGCCCACGATCTCAAGACGCCGCTTACCGTGCTGCGCGCCAACGCCGACTTCGTGGCGGAGGAGCTGGAAGACGAGAATGACAGCGACCTCTCGGCCGCCGCGCGCGACATAGCCGGCGGTGTCGAAAGGCTCGACGGCTACGTGCGCCTGCTCATCGAGGCCTCGCGCGGGTCCGGCGGGGCGGAGAGGGCCCCCATGCGGCCGGCCGAGCTCTGCGAACAGGTCCTCGCCGAGGCCGCCCAGATCGCCCGGGCGCGAGGCGTGACGCTCGACGCGGCCACGGGCCCCGCTGTCGCGGACGCGCCCGAGGCCCCGCTCGACCGAACCGCCCTGGCGCGAGCCGCCGCGAACCTCGTGGCCAACGCCGCCGAGCACGCGCGCTCGCGTGTGGCGGTCTCCTGCGACGTCGCGGGCGGACACCTCGTCATCGAGGTGGCCGATGACGGACCGGGCTTTTCTCCCGCCGCCCTCGAACGCGGCTGCGAGCGCCTCTTCACAGACGACTCGTCCCGCTCCTCGCGCGACGGAGGCCGCCACTACGGGCTCGGCCTCCACGTCGCCTCCGAGGCCGCGAGCGCCCACGGGGGCTCCGTCTCGCTCGCCAACGGCCCCTCGGGCGGTGCGGTGGCCACCATCGCGGTCCCCCTGTGAGGGCCTGACCACTCAGGCCCTCACACTGTCGTACCTCGCAACCAAACGATTCCCGGATAATAATGCCCGTTGCGGGGATCGCCCTGTCTAGTCGACGTCCACATGCATGAGCATGTCGGCGATGCGAGTCGTCATCTCGTCCGCCGCAGCACGGATGTTGGCGACCCAGGACGCAAGGCCGGCGTGATTTGATGTCTCGATGGCGTCAATGGTTCCGTCGACGTCGACAAGGGCGCGGACCCACGTCGGTGCAGCGGGAGCGATATAGGAGATGTCGCCCGCCCTTCCATCCGTCGCCTCGAACGGCGCGCTGGAGACCTCCTCGAGAACCTTCCGCTGCACATCGAGGACGGACGCAAACGGCGAGACGCTCGAGTACCGCATCGTCGGCATCAACCATGACGACCCTTCGGATGGCTCCGGTAAGGCAGGGCTCACGATCGAGACGACCAACGATGTCATGGGCGAGCAGCGTATTAACTCGACGAACACCAACGTCGGCGGCTGGGAGAAGTCAGAGCTGCGCGGGCGCCTTAATTCGGGTGACCTCTGGGCACTTTTGCCGACCGAACTCACGGCCAAAATTAAATCCGTGAATATAATGACCGACAAAAAAGGCGGTAATTATATTGCTCAAGCTACGGCTACACCCGATGAGGTTTTCATCCTTAGTGTCACCGAGGTGTGGGGTGGCGAATCCGTATGGTCACAGGGTTATCAGTATGAACTGTATACCGCCAAGGGCGTATCGAGCTCGAACTACGGAAGCCTAACGCATGCCGGCTATTGGTGGTCATGATCACATGCTAATTGGCCAGGCACGGCTTTTAGAATTTTTGGAGAGAACGCCACTAATGCCTCCCAGGAAGCCTTAGTTACCGAACCTTTCTATCCGGCATTCTGCTTTTAAACTCACCTGCAATTACTGGAAAGCCAGTGCAATCCCGCAAGGGCTTTCTTTTGGCGTTTATAACCGTGGAAATAGGATTTACGCGTCATCTTGCTCCCTCACCTCATATATGAATTCCTTTGAGAATTAACAAGGAGATTTAGGCACTGGGATTTGACGCTCGATTTGCACGGAATTAAGAGTGTGCTTTTAGGCGCCGAGCGGTATGCGTTTTGGGACGCGAGCAAATTCAACGCCCGATCTGTAGGCGAGAAGCACACCATGTTTGAAAGCCGCGTTTCGCTTGGATACGACTGCTGGGATTGCAGCGTCTCTAACATCATCTGCCACGGGAGCTTTAACGACAATGTTCCGAGCGTCATTGCGCAGAGATGGACGGTATGAAACGCTTGGCAAAACCGGTGCAGCGGCATCGCATAGGGCGCAGGCATTAGTCCGGCCCTACGCGATGCCTGATTTTGAACTGCCAATTCAGAGCTTGAACGAGCCCACTCGCAATGATGCCTTACAGCTTCGGAAGCTCGGCATCTATCGAATGCGGCGTCGAATCATCGGAAACGCTGGTTTGGAGCTTCTTGTCGGGAAGCGCCGCAACGATCATCGCGGCGCTCGCGGGCGTCGCGAACACGATTATGAAGGCCAGCTTTAACCTCTGGTCCCCATACCCTTTGTCACTCGCTGCTTTACCAATTAGCCCCCCTGAAAAATAGCAGGCTATGCCGTAGCAGATTATGAGGGCGTAAAAGATGATTTGCATGTGCTTCTCTTCCTAACTCGTAAAATACTTGATTTGCCCGACATTCGGAATATCGTTGACTGAAAGCCGATGCTTAGTTATAGGGAGTGCGGAATTCTGTCGTCGCCAGCGTCTCTCCCGTCACGGGCTCAATTAACGTGATTCTATGGTCATAAATAACGGAACTTTGATTCCAAAGCCGAATGAGGTTCCACCCGCGCTTGAATCCTTTTACGTAGTTCGCGGGCTGCGTTTCAGAATAATTATTTGTCACCTCGCCATCGATGCCCCATGCGTACTCCTCAAACACGCGGATATCGACCTCTTCCTGCGATCGGTCTCCGCCGTCAACGAAAACGTGTACATAGGCGTCACCCATCGACTTCGAGCCGATTTCTGTCAGGGATGTTTCGGTATCGTTCTCATCGGAATTCACAAGAATCCTTACATCCAGTTTGTAAAGGTCGGAATAAAGTTCGGTGGCATCGCGATAGCCTACGTCCACGAGCTCGTCCATGTATTCCTTCGTTTTGGAATCGCTGCTGTCATAGTGCTTCTTCACGTACCCGTATTCGACCTCGTGGGCGCCGGTTTCATTGTCCGCATTCTTGAACCATTCGATAGCTTGGTCCGTATCCCCTTCCTTTGCATAATCCTCCGCCAGGGCATTGGCGGCCTTCGCCTCCATCTCCGACGCATCGCTGTATGATCGAATCAACTTGAATTCGGCATACGCCTTCCTATAATTGCCGCCTTCGTAAAGCGAGAATGCTTCCCTGTACCGAATTTCTTTTTGCAGCCCAGTAATTGCCTTTATCGCCATCGGCCTTCCCGCCGTCAGAAAGAAGACGAGAAGCACGGCGGCGGCCGTGGCGAGGCATAGCAGCAATTTGCGCTTCTTTGCCGATTTCGGCTCGAGCACGGCTAGCTTTTCTGAACATTCCTTAGCACGCTCTTCGGCGTCCTTCCAACCAGAGATGCCTTTGAAAAGTTCACACGCTTTTTTCAGGTTTTCGACACTCTCTCCGCTGGCAATAAGTGAATCGGCCCTGTCGTATATGTTCTGAGACCGTATATCGGCCGATTTGCATAGGGATTCTTCGTCCTGCAAATCCGAGAGGAGGTCCTTGTGGCATTTGCACCTGTGGCAGCTTTCCCGCTCAACGTTAATGCACCCGCATGCACACACCCACCATCCCTGATGGAACTGCGCCTTGCCGCCGGCGATTCGACTGTCGGCATGCAGTTCCTTCAGCTGGCGGTCCCTCTCGGCCATCGCCTTCTCGATCATCGAAAGCGGTTCGCGCTCGGGCGCTTCGGCAGGCTCTCCGGTCGAGTGCCACTTCCCTTGCTGGGAGTCGATTTGAAGCAGCTTGATGAAAACGGACTCGACGTCTCCCCTCGGCAGCGCCGTTGCCTTAAGGGCTCCCTGCTCGCATTGCGGCAGGTCTAAGTCTAGTTCCGAAAAGGGGATATAGCCTCTGGACCCATCGGCATAGTCGACATGGGCGATTCCGGAGATGGAGTTCAAGATATCCGCTGAGAGATTCTCGATCTTTATCTGCAGATAAGCCTCAGAGGTGTCGACGTTTCTCGCGACCTGGACGACCGTTACCATCGCCGGGCATCCGGGCTCCCATTTCAGCAGACTCGAATCCCCGGACCAGTCATCCCTGAAGACAACTTTATAGTTACCCAATCACCTTACCTCCTGTATTCGCGGCTTTTGGAACGGCTTAGGCTATAAGACGGTTCCCACCAGCTTTCCAACTCAATTTTACTTACGCTACCTGCGAATTTGTTGAGCAACAAATTTGGATATGCGAGTGGTCGGTTAAGCCGCGCAGACGTTGGACTAATTATTCTTTGCCGCTGCGGCAAGACCAGCGCAACCTTTTGGGATAGTCCTACGCTCGGCGATGCATCTACAAGCCCTGAGCGAAGGGAGTGTCGCATATGTATGCAGCGGCGCGGAACCTTCGGGGGGGGGGTATCTCCTAGAGGTGCTCTTCTCCGAGGCCAATCAATCATCGAGTACGTCCTGATCATCGCGATCATCGGCCTGGTCATCGTGTTCGCGAGACCCGGAGTGGCCGGAGCCATCCGCAACCAGTTCAACCTGGTCGGCAACACGGTGAACAGCGGGACGACCGGCGGCACCGATGCCGGCGGGGCGTCCGGCGGCGGTGCCGCAGGAGCCGATTCCGCGACCGTCCAGGCGGCCATCGCCAAGGACGCGAAGGACTGGACGCTCGACGAGCAGAAGGCAGTGGCCGAGGACATCGCCGCGAAGGGCGAGGTATCGCCCGCTTACGCCAAGGCGAGGGCAGCGATGGACGCAGGGACGAAGTTCTCGATGAAGCTGACGGACGGGCAGACGCTTGAGTACAAGATCATCGGCATCGACCACGATGATTTGGCCGATGGAAGCGGTAAAGCGGGCCTGACGTTCCTCACCACCTCGAGGAATATTTCTTCCAGCGTGAACGCACCAGAAACCAACGTTGGCGGTTGGGAGAAGTCCAAACTCCGCGCGAAGATGAACTCCGGCGAAATCTGGAACCTCATGCCCGCCGACTTCCAGTCCAAGGTGAAATCGGTCAGGAAGCTGACGAACAACGTCGGCGGAACCGACGAGAATGCCGCCGTGACGGCCACCTCGGACAAGCTGTTCCTGCTCAGCTACTCCGAGATCGTCCCCACCTCCTACTGGGCAGCCGAGTATCCCTGGACTTCCTCCGAGGGTTCCCAGTACAAGGCCTTCAAGGGCAAGGTGACGGAGAACCATTCTGAAAATGCCTGCCTGCAGATTGGCTACCATTGGTGGGAGCGTTCGGTGAGTCCGTTCAGCTCTACGACGAGATACTTCTGTGTCGGCTACAGCGGCAATCCGTCGAATACTGATGGCGCGGCTGGCTTGCTTTGCGTCTGTCCCGCTTGGTGCTTCTAGCTTGTCTAATGCAAGGCCCGTGCGACTCCGCGCGGGCCTTTCTTTTGGCGATTCTCGAACAATTTGAGGTTCATGGCACAGGTAGTCGATTTGAGGAAAAATGGGGCCATACGGCGGCTCTCAGAGCGTCTGCCGCGCTCCCCCGCCATTACCTCTGCTGCGCCCTCGTATAGAGCCCATCCTGCTTGGCGTTTCGTTGCAACAGCCCACTTGTCCACCGATCATGTGGACTACTGGAATAAATACAGCGACACGCTTGTTCGTTATAGTCGCTATATCTGCGTAAATTGCCGCGATAAATACAGCCTGTACTCGACTGTATACCAGCTACGCGTATGTAGATTCATATCGCGTTAATAAATCGGCTCAAGCGCGTGCAAAACGCGCAAGTAGCCACAAATAGCGATTATCGCGTAGGTAGATTTTTGGCACCCTGTTGCTTAATCAAAATTAAGCAATTGCTTAAAACAAAAAAGGTCAGGCACTAGGTGCCTGACCTGCAAACTTCTGGTCGGGACGACTGGATTCGAACCAGCGACCCCTTGACCCCCAGTCAAGTGCGCTACCAAGCTGCGCCACGTCCCGAAGCTTTTGTTTGTTGCTCTGCTCTCGCTCGCAACAGGGAGTATATTAACCCGAAACTTTAGACTTGTGCAAGAACTTTTTTACAAATTTTGAAGCAAGTCCAAAATTGTATCTGCGAGCTGGGGTTTTGTTAGTACGGGAAGTTCTTGCGTACCCGTTGTGCTCACAATCCAGGCCTTGTTGGTGTCGGTCCCAAAGCCCGAATCGGCGCGCGAGACATCGTTGGCGATAATTGCATCGCAACCCTTGCGGGCCAATTTGCGCTCAGCGTACTCGACAACGTTATCAGTCTCGGCCGCAAATCCGATCACGCATCGCTCGCCCTTCTGGCGCGAGAGCTCGGCCAAAATATCGACCGTCTCGACCAGTTTGATGCGATCCAAGCGCTCGTTGGCCTTTTTGAGCTTATGGTCCGCAGGGGATACGGGGGTGTAGTCGGCGACAGCGGCCGCACAAATGGCCACATCGGCCGTCTGAAAGGCGCTGAGCGCTGCCTTCAGCATTTCAGCGGCGGTCTGCACGCGCACGCACTCCACGCCGTGGGGAACGTCGAGCGATGTCGGTCCCAGCACGAGCGTGACGGCGGCACCGCGACGTGCGGCCTCCCCCGCCAGGGCGATACCCATCTTGCCCGAAGAACGGTTGCCAATGAAGCGCACGGGGTCAATCGGCTCATGCGTGGGGCCGGCGGTAATGACGATGCGCTTGCCCGCCAGGTCTTGTTGCACGGGATTGAGCACCTCGCAGACGGCCTCGACGATGTCCTCGGGTTCGCTCATGCGCCCCGTGTCCACGTCGCCGCAGGCAAGGTAGCCACTGCCGGGTCCCACCACGTGGACGCCGCGCTCGCACAGCGTGGCCATATTGGCCTGCGTGGCCGACGCCTTCCACATGCCATTGTTCATGGCCGGCGCGATAACGACGGGCCGCGGTGTCGCAAGCAACGTTGTGGAGATGAGGTCATCGGCGATGCCGTTGGCCATCTTGGCGATGATATTGGCCGTCGCGGGCGCCACGACCACCAAGTCGGGCTCCTGCGCCAGCGAGATATGGTGGATGGGGTCAGACGGGTCGTCGAATAGCCCAACCGCGACCGGCTCATTGGTGAGCGCGCGGAAGGTGAGCGGCCCCACAAACTCAGTGGCATGCTCGCTCATGACGACCTTGACGTGCGCGCCGCGCTTTTGGAGCAGGCGCACGATATTGCACGACTTATAGGCGGCGATCCCGCCGGTAATGCCCAGCAGGATCGTTTTTCCCTCAAGTTGCATTGAATTGTTGGGTGCCGCCGTCATCGTTAAGCTTCCTTGCTAGGGAGCACGAGCAGGCGGTGGCAGTACGGGCAGTGCGTAATCTCGCTACCGTCGTGGTTGAGGTCACTCATGGACGATGCCTGCAGCGCGGTGTGGCAGACCGTGGGGATGTTGCCCTTGATGGTCTCGACGGCCAGGCCGCGGAACTGCTTGAGCAGACGTTCGTAATCGGTGAGCACGTCGGTCGGCAGCGTGGCGGCAAGCGCGGTGCGCTCCTTGGTGGCGGCATCGATCTGAGCCTGCAGATTGGCAGCCTTGGCGCGGGCAGCCTTGGTATCGGCCTTCACGCCCTCCTCGAACTTGGCGATGATGGCCTGCGCGCGAGCCTCTCGGTCAAGCGCTTCCTTATGGGCGACGACGACGTCCTTGCGGGTGTGCTCGATCTTGTCCAAGCGCTTGGCCAGGGTGGCGAGCTCGTTCTCCAGGTCCTGAACCTCGCGGTAGTCGGAGCCGTCCACGTGGCGCTTCTTGGCGGCCTCGATGGCGTTGTTGGTCTGAATCTCGGTGGTGTTGAGATCGTCGAGCTCAATGTCCAGATCCTTGCGCTGGGCGTAGAGCTTGGTCATCTCGGACTTGAGCTTCACATAGGTCTTGCGCTTGGAAGCGAGCTCCTTGAGCTCCGGCATATTGGCAAGTTCGCTCTTGTTGCGGGCGAGCTCCAAATCGATCTGTTGCAGCTTGAGTAGCGTAGCGCCGGCGCTCATAAGTTCTCTCCTTTTGTCACAGTCCACCATTGGCAAGGGTTCAGTATTTTAATCGCATGACGGGGGTCGACCCCGGCGTCAACTGCAGAGTTCATCAATATATCAACGAACGGCTCCTCGGAGCGGTCGTGGCCGAGCAAGATCACCGGCAGCCCGCGCAAGGCAAGGTCCTGTGCCACGTGGTAGCCTGCCTCGCCCGTCACGATAACATCTGCGCCCGCGGCGATGGCGAGCTCTCCAAAGTCGCCTAAGGAGCCGCCCAAAATGGCGATGGTGCGGCACGGGTGATCTGCCTCGCCCCACACGCGCGGGTCGCTGCCAAACGCCTGGGCGGCGCGGGCGGCAAGGTCGCGCAGGCTGCAGGGGTCGTTGAGGGTCGCAAGGGCGCCCAGGCCGGTGAGTTCAGGCTCGTCCGCATGCTCCAGCGAGCTTATGGGCTTTGCGCCTAGCAAATCGCTCAGGCGAACGCGCGCTTCGTGCGAGCGGTCCAGGTTGGTGTGGAGCGAGATAATGCTCACCCCGCAGCGGGCAGCCTCGTACAGCGCGGCGCTGCATTGGGGGCGTGTGGAATCCGACGGACAAAACGCCTCGGGCGCCTTGATATAGATGGGATGATGCGTTAGCAGCACGTTGGCGCCGGCCTCCTGGGCGCGGTGCACATTGGCTTCGGTCGCATCGAGTGCGCAGGCAACACCGGTAATCTCCGCGGCAGGGTCGCCGACGGAGAATCCTACATGGTCCCAACTCTCGGCATCGGTCTTGGGATAGCGTGCCAGCAGCGCGCGCTCAAGCTCGGCGACGATCATGCGGCTCCTACGATCGAGAGCAGCGTCTGGGCAAACTCGTCCAGATCGTTCGGATTCACGCGGTCGTCAAAGGAAATGCGTAGTGCGCCCAATGCCTGCTCGCGACCGATGCCCATCGCGCTTAAAACATGGCTCGGGTCCATGCTGCCACTCGAGCATGCCGAGCCTGCCGACACCTCAAAGCCGGCGGCGTCGAGCTTGATGATGAGTTCCTCGGAGTCCATGCCGTCAATGTAGATCGATACCATGCCGGGCAGACGGTCGGCTTGTGCGTAGTCACCCATGGTGGCGTGAATGCGCTGGTGGGCCGTAAGCGTGGCGTAGAGCTTGTCGGAAAGGGCTTGCAGCTTCGCGCGCTCCTGAGCCACATGGGGCGTCAGAGACGAGGCGGCAGCGGCAAAGGCGAGCTGCGTGCGCAGGTCTTGCGTGCCGGTACGACGTCCGGCTTCCTGTCCGCCGCCAAAGATGCGCGGGCGCAGCGGCGTGCGGTTCTTAAGGTAGAGCGCGCCGGATGCCACGGGGCCACCGATCTTGTGCGCGGCAACGGTCATGGCGTCAACTCCCAGCTCGGTGACATCGAGCGGAATATGCAGATACCCCTGGATTGCATCGGTGTGGAACAGGGCGCCAACGGTATGCGTGGCCGCGGCAAGCTCGCGGATGGGCTGCACCACGCCGGTCTCGTTGTTGGCAACCATGATGCTCACGAGCGCCACGTCGTCGCCTAGCAGCTCGACAAGCGTGGCAGGCTCAATGTAGCCCATGCGGCAGGGCTGCACCAGGTCGACGGTAAAGCCGGCGGCACGCAGCAACGGCAGGTTGTCCAGAATCGAATCGTGCTCGATGGCCGAAACGATTACACGATCGCGCTTGCGATCGCGCTGACGAGCGCCCTCGGCAAGACCGAGCAGCGCCAGCTGGTTGGCTTCGGTGCCGCCGTTGGTCAGTACAATCTCGGACGGGCGGACGCGCGTGCCAAAGCTGCGGGCGATCTCGCGACGTGCAACCTCCAGACGCGCGGCAGCCTTGCGGCCGAGCGAATGCAGCGAGTTGGGGTTGACGCCGGCAAGCTCGCTGTCGTCGTACTCGCGCTGCGCAAGGAGCGCCTCGGCGCGCATGGGCGTCGAGGCGGCATAGTCAAGATTCACGGGTATGCGGTTTTGACCTGCGGTCATAAGGGTTTATGCCTCCTGTGCGGCCTCGTTGCCCAGCTTCTGCAGCAGCGCAACCTCGGCAGCGGGATCTTCGGACTTAAATACGGCAGAACCGGCCACGAGCACGTTGGCGCCGGCCTTGACGACCTCGACAATGTTCTTGGAAGAGATGCCGCCGTCGACCTCGATGAGGGGTGACACGCCGTGGTGCTCGCACATGGCCGTAAGCTCGTGCAGTTTGGCAATGGTACCGGGAATAAAGCTCTGGCCGCCAAAGCCGGGGTTAACGCTCATGAGCAGCACCATGTCGACGACGTCGATGATGCTCTCGAGTACGCACACGGGGGTGGCGGGGTTGAGAACCACGCCGGCCTTGACGCCGCGCAGCTGCAGATGCGTGAGCGTGCGGTGCAGGTGCGTGGAGGCCTCGTAGTGCACGGTGATCATATCGGCACCGGCATCGGCGTACCAATCAACCGTCTCGTCGGGGTTCGACACCATCAGGTGCGCGTCGACCGGCACGTCGGTGGAGCGCTTGACGGCCTTGAGGATGTCAACGCCAAAGGTGAGGTTGCCGGTAAAGTGACCGTCCATAACGTCGAAGTGCACGTAGTCGGCACCGGCGATCTTGTCGAGCTCGCCCTTGAGGTTGGCCATGTCGGCCGAAAGGACAGACGGAGCGATTTTGATGGAACCCATGGTAGAAGCCTTTCTGCGCTAGTCGGTGAGTCCGTAGAACTCTTGAGAAGGGACGCGATCGGTAAGAATCTCGAGCGCCCTATCCAAAGTAACACCGTTGTAGAGCGTTTGCTCCACGGCAAAGGTGAGCGGAATGTCTACGCCCAGTGAACGGGCGAGCTCGCTCACGCTGCGGGCGGCGACGGCGCCCTCGACCACCATATGCGTGCGCGCCTGGTACTCGTCGAGCGACACGCCGTGGGCAAACTCGTAGCCAAAGGTGCGGTTGCGCGAATGCTCCGAGGTACAGGTGGCGATGAGGTCACCCATGCCGGCAAGTCCCATGCAGGTTATGGCCTGCCCGCCGCGGGCGTGCACCAGGCGGCTGATCTCGGCCAGGCCGCGCGTCATGATAAGGGCGAGCGTGTTGTCGCCCGCGCCGGTACCGGCGGAGATGCCGCACACGATGGCGATGACGTTTTTCATAGCGCCGCAAACTTCGACACCGGTCATATCCTGCGACAGGTAGATGCGGAAGGCCGTGGACAGCAGCAGCTCCTTAAAGGTCTCCCCTACCTGCGTATCTTCGCTAGCGATGACGGCGGCAGAAAGCCCGCCGCGGCAAATCTCCTCGGCATGGTTGGGGCCCGAGAGGGCCGCCACACGCCGCTCGTTGCCGATTTCGCTGGCAATGACCTCGCTCATGAGCAGGCCGGACTCGGGCTCAATGCCCTTGGTAAGGCAGAGCACCGGGGTGTCGGCGGCGATGAAGGGCGCTGTCTGATGACATACGCTTCGCAGGTGTGTGGAGGGCACGACAAAGATGATGGCGTCGGCGTCGTCGAGCGCCTGCGCCAGGTCCGTGGTTGCGACGACGTTGCCGGGCAGCTCGTAGTCCGCCAGATACCTGGGGTTGCGATGCTCGCCGTTAATGCCGGCGGCCGTCTGCTTGCCATGGGCCCACATGGTCACGCGCTCGGCTCGCGCGGCGGCAAGGCCGGCGACGGCGGTTCCCCAGGAGCCGGAGCCAATCAGCGCAACATTCATGACTCTCTCCTACTTATCGTCGGGTTCGGTGACGCGCTTGGTAAACGAGAGCTTGGACTCCTTACCCGTCATGAGCTTTTTGATGTTCGCGCGATGGGCCCACACCACGGTGATGCCGATCATCGCCATGCAAAACTTAAGGCCCAGGCTGCTGTATGGAAAGACCGCGCAGGCAGCGATGGGAAGACCGATGGCAGCGGCAAGCGAGCCCACCGACACATACTTGGTGATGGCGACGGCTACGATAAACATGCCGAGCAGCGACAGGCCAATAGGCCAGTACCAGGCGAGGATGACGCCCAGGCCAACCGCGATACCCTTGCCGCCGTGGAAGTTAAGGTAGGGCGAGAAGATATGGCCCCACACGGCTGCCAGGCAAATGACACCGATCATCCAGTCGCCGGGGGCTCCGGGCGCCATGATGCTTACGGGGAAGCCATAGCCCACGCCCGCGATGAGCGGACGGGCGATAAGGACGCAGATGGCGCCCTTAAGGCAGTCGAGCAGCAGCGTGAGCGCGGCCACCTTGGGGCCGGCCACGCGCAGCGCATTGGTGGTGCCGATGTTGCCGGAGCCCGCCTTGCGAATGTCCGTGTGGTTGAACACGCGGCCCAGGATCAGGCCAAACGGAATCGCTCCGATAAAGAACGAGACCACGGCGCAGATGGCGGTCAGCAGAATCGGATTATGCATCCTTTTGCTCCTTCTTCCTAAAGAAGAGTCGAATGGGCGTGCCGGCAAAATCGAAGGTCGAGCGCATGCGGTTCTCCACGTAGCGCTGGTAGGTGTCGTTGACCAGGTCGCTGTGGTTGACGAAGAACGTAAACGTCGGCGGGTTGATGCCCGTCTGAGTCACGTAGTGCATGCGCAGGCGGCGCTTGCCGTCCACCACGGTGTGGCCGAACTCGCGCAGGTCGGTGAGGAAGGTGTTGAGGCGCGAGGTAGTGATCTTTTGCGAGCGCGTCTTCTCAGCGGCGTCGACCATCGCCCAGATCTTCTCGACGCTGCGGCCAGTGAGGGCAGAGATGCGCAGGTACTGGGCCCAGGGAGCCATGACGCCCAGACGGCGGTCGACGGTCTCCATGCAGGCCTCGCGCTTGCGGTCGTCATCGAGCAGGTCCCACTTGTTGAGCAGCACCACGATGGCGCAGCCACGCTCGATGGCCAAGCCCATGACCTTCTGGTCCTGTTCGGTAACGCCCACGGAGGCGTCGACGACGAGCAGCGCCACGTCGGCGCGGTCGATGGCGCGCAGGCCGCGGACCATCGAGTAGTACTCGATGTTCTCGTACACGGTGCTCTTCTTGCGAATACCCGCGGTGTCGACCATGCGGTAGTGCTTGCCGTTGCGCTCCACGACGGTATCGATGGCGTCGCGCGTCGTGCCGGCAATGTTGGACACGATAGAACGGTCGGCGCCCAGAATGCGGTTGAACAGCGACGACTTACCGGCATTGGGGCGGCCGATGATAGCGACGTTCAGCGCATCAGGGAACTCATCGGCGACCTCGTCCTCTTCCTCCGGAAGCAGGGCCACGATGTCGTCGAGCAGGTCGCCCGTGCCGTGGCCATGCAGGGCCGAGAGGGGCGTGGGCTCACCGATGCCGAGCGAATAGAACTCCCAGATGCTGTCGTTCTCGCGTTCGGGGTTGTCGAGCTTGTTTACCAGCAGAAAGACCGGCTTGTCGCAGCGCTTGAGCATGCGAGCGACCGACTCGTCCTCCTCGGTGACGCCGGTGCGGCCGTCGACCACAAACAGGATGACGGCGGCTTCCTCGGCGGCGGCGAGTGCCTGGTCGCGGATGGACGTGGCAAAGACATCGTCGCTCTTGAGTGGCTCGATACCGCCCGTGTCGACGATGGTGAACTCACGACCGTTCCAATCGGCCGTGTGATACGAGCGGTCGCGCGTGACGCCGCGGGACTCGTGGACGATGGCGTCCGAGGTCTGGGCCAGGCGGTTAACGAGCGTGGACTTGCCCACGTTGGGGCGTCCGACGACGGCGACGATAGGTTTCATCTGCTCTCCTTTAATGGGTAGGGTCAGTGGAATTAGTAGAGTCGGCAGGCACAATGCCAAGGATGTGCTCCAGGGTATCGAGCAGCTCATGCGGCATGGTCGATACCACATGAACCTCGGCGCCGCGACTGGTAAGGCTTGCGAGTAAATCGTCACGATGATACTCGTCAAGCGTCATGCCGTCAGCGTTGAACATGAGCTTAGGCACAAAGAGCATAACCCCCGACAGGTCTTGGGGCAGCTGCTCCAGAATGTCGCACGCGACGATGAGGCCGGTCACGTCCACGTTGCCGCCAAAGTAGCGGTTCTTGATGGCCGTGACGGTGCCGTCGAGACCATGCGGCGACTCCACAAAGCGTGCCACGGTGTCGCGCGCGCTGGCGCCCGAAAGGCACAGCAGGTGCTGGCTGCGCGCGGCGATGGCCTCGCGGACGCGGGCCAGTCGCTCGGTATCGGCGGCAAGCACGTCGTCGGTCTCGTCTAGATACGAGCGGATCATGCCGATGCCGTCGTAGTACTGCGGGTAACCGTCGTAAAAGTCCGCCTCGGGAGGATCGATGCCGGCGTCCAGATAGAACTCGTCGCTCATCTGGAAGGTGTGGCGGCCAAAGCGCTCGAAGGCACGGTCCTGGTAGGGACGGATCATGGCAATGGTCTCGCGCGCTAGCTCGGGCTTGTCGCTGTAGGACCAGCTAAAACGGTTCTGATGCTTGGTAAAGCCGAGCGGCACGATGCCCAGGCTTGTGATTTGCTCGTGCTCCTCGCAAAAGCGCAGGGTCTTTTCCAGCTCCTCGCCGTCGTTCATGCCGGGGCACAACACGATCTGCGCGTGAATCTCGATGCCGGCGGCCATGATGGTCTCGAGTACGTCCATGCCTCGCTGGGCGTTACGGCCCATCATACGACGGCGGACGTCGGGGCTCACAGCGTGGACCGACACGTTCATGGGACTCATGTTGCGCTGGATGACGTTTTGCACGTCCTCGTCGGTGAGGTTCGTAAGCGTGACAAAGTTGCCTTGCAAAAAGCTTAGGCGATAGTCGTCGTCGCGAATATAGAGCGTGGAGCGGCCGCCCTTGGGGAGCATGGTCATAAAGCAGAACACGCAGGCGTTGACGCAGGTACGCATGCCGTCGAAGATGGGGCCATCGAACTCCAAACCCCAATCCTCGCCGGGAAAGCGGTCGAGCTCGACGGGGGTGACGGTGCCGTCGCGCGGGTCGAAAACCTCGAGGTCGACGGTATCATCGTCGGCCTCCCAGAGCCACACGATCATATCGGTAAGCTGCTCGCCGTTGACCGTAAGTACGCGCATGCCCGGCTCGATACCCACATCCCACGCGGGCGATTCGGGACGCACGTTCTTTACGAGCGCGCCCTCACCCGGCTCGGGGTCGCGGCTGCGCCCGTAATCGGCCACCTCGGCGGCGTATGCGGGTACGGTCTGGTCCATGATTAGCGGCAAAGCTCCTTGATGCGCGTTACGGCGCGCTCGATGTGTTCTTGCGGGGTTGAGGCTCCGGCGGTGATGCCGATGTGGTGAGCGTCGGTAAACCACGCGGCCAGAAGCTCGGAAGCTTCCTCGATGTGATGCGTGTGCTCGCAGGCGTCTGCGCAAATCTGAGCCAGGCGGCGGGTGTTGCCCGAGTTCTTGCCACCCACGACGACCATGCAATCACAGCGTTTGGCAAGTGATGCGGCTGCCTGCTGGCGCTCGCTCGTGGCGGCGCAGATGGTGTTGATCACGCGCAGCTCCTGCACGCGCGGGGTGATGGCAGCCACGACCTCGGCGAGGTTCTGCGCGGTCTGGGTGGTCTGCACAACCAGGCCCACCTTGCCCTTGAGCGGCAGCGCGTCCGTATCGGCAGCGCAACTCACGACCTGCGCGTTATCACCAGCGTGGCCCAGGATGCCCTCCACCTCGGGATGGCCCGGCTCGCCCACGACGAGTACGCGGTAGCCCTCGCGCACCAGCCGCTCGGCGGCCACGTGGACCTTCTTGACGTAAGGGCAGGTGGCGTCGACGACGTTAAGGCTACGCTTGCGGGCAGCATCGATGACCTGCGGCACCACGCCGTGGGCGCGGATGATTACGGTGCCCGACGCTGCGTCGTCCAGGGTTTCGGCCAAGCCAACGCCTGCCTCAGCGAGCTCGCGCACCACGATGGGGTTATGGATGAGCGGACCCAAGGTATGGACCTGAGTGCACTCCCCTGCCTGCGGCGCGGCGGCCAGCGCCATATCGAGCGCACGCTGTACGCCGTAGCAAGTGCCGGCGTGGGCGGCGATCTCGATGGTAGGCGCGGTTGCCTGGTCGGACGCGGTCGCGGCAGTGTTCGTCACGTTCTCGCTCATGGCTAGAACCTGCCCGGATGCTCGGCGCACAGCTCGTCTCGCATGGCGTAGACGCGGTTCATGGCCTCGGACTCAAACCATTCCAGGCGCTCCGTGCGCTTAAGCCCGGCCGGTGCGTCGGAAAGCGAGACGGCCTTGCCGGCGCGGATCCAGCACTTCTTGGGACGCATGATCTTTTTGCCCGCGGGCGTGATGTCGGACCAGCCGCAGATGGCGAGCGGGTTCACAGGAGCCTTGCCCATCTGAGCGATGAGCGCAAAACCGCCGTGGACCTCGGGCTTGATCTCGCGCGAGCGGATGCGCGTGCCCTCGGGGAAGATCAGGACGTCCTCGCCGCGCTGCAGCGCATGCTGGGCGGCGCGCAGGCACTTCATATCGGCAGTGCCGCGCTCCACGGGGATGCCGCCAACGCGGCTAAAGGCCCAGCGTACGATCTTGCTCTTGGCGAACTCGGACTTAAAGATGGGGCGAATGCGGCGGCCGCCAAAGAACAGCGCCGTCTCCACGGCCAAGAGCTCAGCCATCGAGGTGTGGTTGCAGATGACCACGCTGCCGCGGCCGTCCTGGCGCTCAAACAGCAGGTCAGCGTCCTCGACCTTCCAGCGCCACATGAGCTTGGAGAAGGCCCAAAGGATGGCCATGACTACGACGACGGTGCCGCGAATGAGCGCTGGGAACTCTGCGTAGGGGGCGTTGTAATAGTCCTCGGGCGTCTGCTTAAACAGGCGCATGGGCTACCTCCTTTGGTTGTTGAGGTCCTCGATAATGCGGACGACCTCGTCGATGGTATGGGCGGTGGAGTCGACGTGCACGGCGTCCTCGGCGGGCACGAGCGGGGCGACCTCGCGGCTGCTGTCAAGCTTGTCGCGCTGCTTAAGGGCGTCGAGAGTCTCGTCGACCTCGGCCTCGAGCTGCTCGGCAGTAAGCGGCTGGGCGTCGTTTTGGTGACGCTGCAGCACGCGGCGGCGGGCGCGCTCGCGCGGGTCGGCGGTCAGGAAGACCTTGACCTGCGCGTTGGGGAACACGACGGTTCCGATGTCGCGACCCTCGGCCACGATATCGCGGTCCTCGGCGGCGCGGCGCTGGTGAATGAGCATGGCGGCGCGCACGCCCGGGTAGGCCGAGACCTTGGATACGTTGGCGTCGACCTGCGGGGTACGAATGGCGGCCGAAGCGTCCTGGCCGTCAATAGTCAGGCGCGTATCCTCGCCGGGGCCGTTGGTAAAGCGAATCTCGATCTGCTCGGCGAGGGCGTCGATGGCCGCCTCGTCGTCCAGATCGATGCCGCGGTCGAGCGCGGCGAAGGTGACGGCGCGATACATGGCGCCCGTGTCGAGCTTGTTAAAGCCCAGCTGGCGGGCGATCTCCTTGGCGATGGTGGACTTGCCGGAACCGGCGGGGCCGTCGATAGCGACGATCATGCAGTGCTTCCTTTCGATGGTTGACGTGCTGGTATGGTTCGCGGGCGCTGGGGCGCGGCGGGTTGCCTAGCCTGTGTAGCGCTCGCGGTAGGTGTTGCGCTTGGGTGCGGAGCCGTGGCTGCCGTGGTGACGCGTGCGGGTGGCGGTAGTGTCCCGAGACGCGTGGCCGTCGCGCTTGGCGCCGGCCTGCTTGGGCGGGATGCCGCCGGACTTGAGGATCTGCACCTCGCGGTCGGTGAGCTCGCGCCACGACCCCTTGGCCACGTCCTTGAGTTCCAGGCCGGCAAAGTTGCAGCGATGCAGGCGAATCACCGGGTGGTGGATCTTGCCCAGCATGCGCTTGACCTGGTTCTTGCGCCCCTCGCGGATGATGACCTCCACGGCGGTGGTACCGGGCTTTACGCCTTGCGGAGCCACAGCCTCTGCCTCGCGCGCGGTGATGACGCGACAGATCGCCGGCTGGCACAGACCGTCGTCGAGCTCAATTCCACTGCGGAGCGGGTCTAGATCGCGGTCGGTCAGCTGCCCGTCCACGAGTGCCTGGTAGGTCTTGTAGACGTGTTTGCTCGGGTGCAGCAGATCCTGTGACAGGTCGCCATCGGTGGTAAAGAGCAAGAGGCCCGTGGTGTCGCGGTCCAGGCGGCCCACCGGGAAAAGCCCCGGAAAGCGGTCGCGGGGGACCAGGTCGGCCACGCAAGGGCGCTCCTGCGGATCGCTCATGGTGGTGAGGTAGCTGGTCGGCTTGTAGAGCATCAGGTACACGGCGCCCTGGTTGAGCTTGACGGGCGTGCCGTCGACCTCGATGTGATCGCGGTCGACATCGACCTTGGTACCTAGTTCGGTCGCGACCTGGCCGTTGACGGTCACGCGGCCGGCGGTCATCAGGTCCTCCGAGCCGCGGCGGCTCGCCACGCCCGCGCGCGCCAAAAAGCGCTGCAGGCGCATGGTGTGCGGATAGACGGGCTGTGCGTCGGTTGCGGGTACTGCGTTGCCCATGGCGCGCGTCTCCCCTACTTCGTTAGTCCTCGTCATGCAAATCCTCCGAGGTCTCGTCGACGACCAGGGTTTCCAAGTCCTCGACTGCCTCAACATCTTCAACATCGGTATCGAGCAGTTCGCGCTCTTCGTCCAGGTCCTCGGCCTGCTCCTCGAGCGTGGACTGAATGCTGCGGCCGCTCAGGCGCTCGCGGATAAACTGGCGCGATTGCTCGTCGGGGGCAAACTGCTCCAGATCGGGCAGGTCGCGGGTGGAGCGTAGACCAAACTTTTCCAAGAAGGCGTTGGTCGTGCCATAGATGATCGCCTGACCGCGCTGGGGGTCGCGGCCGAGCTCGCGCACCAGACCCTTGTCCACGAGCGACGCGATGACGCCGTCGGAATTGACGCCGCGTATGCCTTTGACCACCTCGCGCGTCACGGGCTGGTGGTATGCGATGACGGCCAGGGTTTCAAGCGCCGCCTGCGACAGTTTTTGCGTGTCCCAGCTCAACACATAGGCCTCGACCACATCGTGGTAGGCGGGATGCGTAAACAGGCGCCAGCCGCCGGCGACCTCGCGCAGCTGAAAGCCGCGGTTGGCTTCCTCGTACTCAACCTTGAGCTCGGCGAGCAGCGATGCGCATTCGCCAGGGGCGATATCTAGCGCACCTGCCAGCGCAGGCGCGCTCACCGGGTCGCTCGACACCAGCAGCAGCGCCTCGAGGGCGCCTTTGAGGCTGTTTACCTCCAGCGTGGAAAGGGTTGACATGGTTGCGGCTCCTATTCGGTGAGCTCGGGGCCCTCGCCGGGCACGTATGCCTCGGCGCCCTCGACGCGGTTGATTTGAATGGTTCCAAAGATCTCGTCCTGGCTCAGCGTGAGCGAGCCGCGCTTGGCGAGCTCGAGCATGGCCAGGAAGGTGACGACGAGCTGCTCGGTGGTGGCGTCGCCGTCCAACAGCTCGCGGAAGGTGCAAGTTTGGTGCGCCATGGTAAAGCGGTCGACCGAGGCTACGGTCAGATCGAGCGGCACGCGATGCGGCGCCACGTGCTCGGCCTCCAGCAGGAAGGTCTGGCGCTTGCCGTCCAGGTCGGCACAGATGACGGCGAGGCCGCGCAGGGTGATGCCGGCCAGGTAGTCGGGCATAAGGCCCAAAAACTCGGGGTCGGGGCCGGCCACACGCGGGTGCATGCGGCTTTCGGCCTGCATGCGGGCACCGAGGGCCGCAGCCGCACCCTTAAACTGCTTGTAGGCAATCAGACGCTGAATCAGGACCTCGCGCAGGGCGTCGCCGTCGAGCGCGCTGAGTTCCTCGAGGTCTTCGTCGAACTCGCCATCGTCGTCATCAATTTTACGCGGGGCCTCCTGCGGGACCAGAGAGGCGGCCTTGATGTCCAGAAGGGTTGCCGCGACCAGCAGAAAGTCGCTCGCCACGTCCAGGTCCAGCGCCTCGATGCGCTCAGCCTCGGCAAGGTACTGCTCGGCCACCTCGCTGATGGAGATAGCGCCGATATCTACTTTTTGGCGGGTTACCAGCTGCAGCAGCAGGTCGAACGGTCCGCTGTAGACCTGCGTCGACACGCGATACGACATCTTCGACCTCCTTTGACGGCGCCTTCGCGGCGCGGTGTGGGTGCATGTTACGACCGTTTTGCACGGTCGACCTGTAAGTTTACCTTAGATGCCGGCGATTGCGAAGTTGAGCAGCTGCTCAGCAAGCGGATACACGGTAACGTCGAAATAGCGGCCGATCACGTCGATGCCGGTCCACATGGGCAGCAGGTACAGAACTAGGATGAGGATGGGCATAGCGTATTGCTGCAGACGGTAATAGTTGTTGAGTGCTTTGCCTTTGAGGAAGGGCACGATGATCGATGAGCCATCGAGCGGCGGGATCGGGATGAGGTTGAAGAACGCAAGCGACAGGTTGACCACGATAAACGTGGCGCCGAAGTTCATGATCTGTGACGCCAGGGCAAATGACATGCTGGTGTAGAGGCTGCCATAGGTCAGGCGCATGAGGGCGGCCGCAAGGCATGCCAGCGCGATGTTCGATGCGGGGCCGGCTGCGCTCACCAGGACCTCGTCGCGCTTGGGGTGCTTGAGATTGTTGAGGTAGACGGGCACGGGCTTGGCGAAGGCGAACACCGGGCCGCCGGCCGCGAGCATGAGCAGCGGCAGGACGATGGTGCCAAACGGGTCGATATGGTTAAGCGGGTTGAGTGACACGCGGCCGCGCGAACGGGCCGTCTTGTCGCCGAGCGCCCAGGCCGCGGCGGCGTGTGCGCTCTCGTGGATCACGATGCCCACGATGACGGCGACGGCGCTGGCGAGCAGGTTCATGAGGTAGCTGCTGGACATAGCGCTCCCCTAGCGGACGCGGCGCGAGGCGCGCGTGAGCAGGTAGTCGATCACAAACAGGATCACGGTGACGATGGCGTAATCCAGGCGGAACACGCCGCCAAAGGGCGACGTGATGACGCCATAGCCGGCGATGGCGCTCGGCAGTGCGCGCGAAAGCTCAACGACAAAGCCTACGATCTGCAGCTTGGCGGTGAGGCCGCTAAAACACAGCAGCACGGTCATCGCGCTCATAAAGATGCCGCAGATGCGACAGGCGATGGCGATGATGCTCATCGCCACGGCAGCGGCCTTACGAGAGTTCACGCGCGGTCTCCTCTTCGATCTGGGTGGAAAGCTCCAGCCATTCGTCCTCGAGCTTGGGCAGCTCTTGCTTAAGGCCGTTATATTCCCCCAGCGCGGCGTTGAACTTGTCTTGATCGGCATAAAGCTCTTCGCTTGCCATCAATTCCATAAGCTCGTCATAGCGGGCGCGCTTTTTGTCGAGCTCCGTCTCGATCTTCTTGAGCTGGTTACGCACGCCCTTGAGCTTTTTGTTGAGCGCAGCGCGGGCTTGGGCCTCGGCGCGCTTTTGCTCCTTGGTCTTTTTGCCCTCGGCAGGCTTGGGGGCGGCGACGGGGGTGTCGGCCTGGGCAGCGCTGGCCTTGGCGGACTTGGTCGTGGCCGGCGCGCTCTCCGTGGACGCCTCGGCGGCGGCGCGGGCTGCGAGGTCCTCGCGCTTGTAGAGGTAGTAGTCGTAGTCGCCGTCGTAGACCGTGACTTGTCCGTCGCGGATGTCGATGACGCGGTTGGCCACGGCGCGCACCAGGTGTTCGTCGTGGCTGATCAGCACGATGGTGCCGGGGAAGTTTTGCAGGGCGTTCTCGAGCATGTCCACCGAGTCGATGTCTAGGTGGTTGGTGGGCTCGTCCAGGCACAGGAGCGCCTCGGGGGCCACGAGCATCTTGGCCAGGGCCAGACGCGCTTTTTCGCCGCCGGAGAGGACGCGAACCTGCTTCTCGATGGAATCGTTGTCGCTAAACAGGAAGGCGCCCAGTAGGCTGCGCTGCTGTGGCACGGTCCACTTGGGCGTGACGGTGTCGATCTCTTGCAGGACGGTGTTGGACTCGGTCATGCCCTCGAGTGCGTGCTGGGCGTAGTAGGCCACGCCCACGTTGGTGCCCAGGCCCCGGGTGCCGGTGGTGGGCGGCTCCAGGCCGGCGAGGATCTTCATGAGCGTGGACTTGCCAGCGCCGTTGGGGCCGACGAGCGCCACGTGCTCGCCGCGGTAGAGCTTGAGGTCGATGTCGCTGTAGATGTGCTTGTTGCCGTAGGACTTGGAGACGCCCTCCAGGCCCACGACCATGTCGCCGGAGCGCGGCGGGTCGGGGAACTTAAAGTCGATGTGCTTGTGGCCCTCGGGTAGGATGACAAGCTCCTTTTTGATCTGCTCGATCTTGCGGATGCGCTCCTGGGCCTGGGCTGCCTTGGTGGGCTTGTAGCGGAACTTGTCGACGAAGACCTGCATGTGGGCGATGTCGCGCTCCTGGGCGGCACGCTTGGCGCGCATCTGCTCCAGGTTGTCTTCGCGCTGCTTGAGGTAGCTGTTGTAGTTGCCGGTGTAGGTGGTCACGCGACGGTTTTCGAGTGCGGCGACGTGGTCGACGCAGGCGTCCATGAAGGCGCGGTCGTGGCTGACGATGAGGACGGCGCCGTCGTAGTTGGCGATAAAGCCGCGCAGCCACTGGACGCTCTCGAGGTCCAGGTGGTTGGTGGGCTCGTCTAGAAGCAGCAGGTCGGGGTGGCGCAGGAAGAGCTTTGCCAGCGCGATACGCATCTGCCAGCCGCCCGAGAACTCGGAGCACGGGCGCTCAAAGTCGGTGACCTTAAAGCCCAGGCCGGACAGGATTTTGCGGGCGTTGCTCTCGAGCTCGTAGCCGCCCAGGTGCTCAAAGCGGTCCTGGACCTGGCCGTACTCGTTAAGGAGTGCGTCGACGTCCTTGCCCTGCTCGGAGAGCTCGGTGATCTGGGCCTGCAGCTCGTTAGCGCGCTCGCCCATGCGGCGGATTTCCTTGGCGGCGGCCATGACCTCGGCAAGGATGGTGGTGTCCTTGTGCTCCAGATTAGTTTCCTGCTCTAGGTAGCCCACCTGGCAGTCCTTGGCGTACTGGACCTGGCCGGCGTCGGGGCTGTCGATGCCCATGATGATTTTGAGCATGGTGGTTTTGCCGGCGCCGTTAGGGCCCACGAGCGCGAAGCGCTCGCCGGGGTTGATCTGGAAGGACGCGCCGCTAAAGAGGACGCGCGCGCCGAAGCTTTTTTCGATCTTGTCGACCAGGAGGATCATGGTGCCGCCTTTGACCTTGTGTGCCTATATGAAAAAAGGCCCCAACTTGCGTTGGAGCCTCATTCAATGCTCGGGTGGAGACGAGGGGGATCGAACCCCTGACCTCTTGACTGCCAGTCAAGCGCTCTCCCAGCTGAGCTACGCCCCCGTGCGAAGAAGTACTATACGGGAACTCGGACGGCGATGCAAGGACATTTTTGGAAAAACTTTCCGGCGGCATCGCGGGCAGCCGACCGAGGGCGCCCGGAAGTGAGCAAGGCACCCGTCTAACGACCGATTTCCAGCCAGTTGCATAGTACGTTGGCTCGCAACTCCATTTCCGTCGTCTTTTGCGCCTTAGTTTTGCACCTATAGCGTAATTCCAAGCGCGAGCAAAGACTTCTCACGATCGCATCAAGCTGCTCGGCATCGTTAAGCATGTCGTGCGTAACCAGGAAGACGTCGTACCCCATACTTTGCAGCGCCGTTATTCGTTTGGCATCGTGGTCGAGCACGGCGCCTGATCCGTGGATGACCTCTCCCTGAATCTCCACGATGCCTGCCTTCATTATGGTTGGATTCACGATCACGATATCCCCGTAGCAGACTTTTTGCCCTGCAATGCTCTGCGCCGATGCGGTAAGCGGCGTAAGGTCGTTAACATAAACGTTACGAAAGCCGGCACCGCCGCGAGAGCGAGGAAGCGATAGCAATAAAATTGCTGCAACTTCAAGCGGAGAAGCTGCTATACCTGTCACCAGCTGAGCGGCGTTGTAAAACTTCGTACCCCACTTTCGTCTTTTCATCTTACTGGCGTACTCATGAAGCTCGTGTAATTCGATGAGCGGCTTCCTCATCCAGAGCGAAGTGCCCTTTAGCCTTGTGACCTCCTTCGTCTTCTTTTGTCCGTTGGGCCCCTTCGTATTTACCTGTTCTTTGGCATTTATGCGCGCATAAACGCGTTTCCATTGTGGTTCGTCTTGGCTTTCATCGAGGTCAAAGAGGGATTCGGTGGTTGCATTCTCGGCAGCCTTATTGGCTTTGTCTAGTTCCGCTTCTACTGCTACCGTGGGCTCAAAGACTGAGAACCATCCGCAAAATTCGTACATGGCAAGGACAAGATCGGTTGGAGACACAAAGCGCGCCATGGTAAATAGCGTCGCAAGTGGATTGGTAACCCTAAAGCTCATCGCGGTTTCCAGCGTGCTATCCACTCCCGAAGCATCATCACAGTGGATTGTTGTCCGTAATCCCGAATGGTAGTTAACGCCACCGCGCACTGTGGTGGTAATAATCGGGGTCTTGAGGATATCGGTTACGAAAGGGGCTTGGGCTAGAGCTCGCCAGCCGTCTTCTGGGCTTGGCAGTCTTGGGTAGAGGTCGCGGACCTGCGGTGGGCAGCGCCAGTAGCGGAATGCGGTGTTTGCGCAGACGATTTCGTCCATATGGGCCTCCCCTAGCTTTGGCTGCGTGCCGTTATGTTTGCAGGTAGACCGATTATCAATGGCGGCATCATGCGGGTAAGTACCGGAAGCTGACCAAATGCCGACAAATAGCTTGACGCATTTCGCCTAAAGATCGCCGTGCGGCACAAATCTGCTGGCAGGCGTTCTGGGGTCGTGGTCCCTATCTCCACATTTGTGCGTGAATCCCATGGCAAATTCAATGAAAGGTCGCATGAGCTTTATGCAAAACGCGCGATGACGTCAGCACATGAGAGATCAGCTAGAAACGCGTTTAAATTTTTCGATTCGATTTTGGTGTCACCCTTGGTGTCAAAAAGAAAAAAGGCCAGAGACTTAACATCTCTGACCTGCGCTTTTGATGGTGGGCGATACAAGATTCGAACTTGTGACCCCATCCGTGTGAAGGATATGCTCTACCCCTGAGCCAATCGCCCGTCGCCTTTCGGCAAAAGAGATACTATCATAGCCGTACGTGGTTTACCAAGAACTTTTTGCCCTCGATTTTAAATTCGTGAGTGCTAGCCAAGCCAAAGCAACCAAAGCAATGGGTAAAACAGCAGCTAAACCACCCTTTATCGCTTTATCCACGAGGTCTCGGGGCGGCAAATGAGTCGAGCGTTGTTGTAGGCCATGTCGAGTGTGAGGCAGGTGCGTGCTGCGTAGAAACCGTCCTCGCGCTGGATGGTCAGCGCCAGTTCGGGCTTGTCGCCGGTCAGGCACAGCGGCAGCAGCAGCTGGATTCGACCGCCGTAGAACTGCGGCACGGCGAGCGTGTAGTTGGCTGCGGCGCGGCGGGCGGCCTCGACGACAGCTCCCTCAAAGGCGCGGCGCAGCAGCAGCGAGTTGCCCTCCCCCATCAGGCTGGCGGGAATACGCGTAAGGTTTTCCTCGTCGCCCAGAATGTGGTCGATTTTGGAGCGGATGGGCAGGCGGTAGTCAAAGACCAGCTCGGAGGGGTCCTCGGCAAAGCGCACGCGGCACGGCAGGTACTCAAACGAGACCAGCATGGGGTCGCTTTCCTTAAAGAAGCCCTTCAAAAACCAGCGCTGGCGCGCGTCGGGCTTGGTGTTGGGCTCAAACAGGCCGTAGATGGTCTCGTAGCGGCGCGTGTACAAGCCGGTATTGAACAGGCAGCGGTCGTCGTCGAACACCAGCGGCAGGTTGGACGGCGCGGTCTGGTTTACGTCGCGCTCGGTCAGGAACACCGCGCGGCTAAACGAAAACGACAGGTAGTTTTTGAGGATGCGATTGCCGGGACCCCAGTCCTCGGGGTCGGCGAGGTCGACCAAGCGGTCGTAGCAGGGCTCGGGGCAAAACGCGAAGTCGTACACATTGCTGCACAGAGTGCTGGGGATCTCCATGTGGTGTCCAATCAATTCATTAATCGGCGTACGGATGCTTAGATTCTATACGAGCGACAGATCGCCCGTGCCCGCAACGAATCCGCAGCGCAGCTCTTCGGCTAGCTCGCTGTTCGTGCGGCGACTGGAAACGAGGTCCTGGATCCAGGCGTAGTACTGGTTGTCCTTTGGTTCGGGGCTGTCAGACAGCACGACCGGAGTGCCTGCGAACCTTAAGACGGACAACGCAAAGACAAGGCTGGTTCGTTTGTTACCGTCTTCAAAGATGTGGTCCTTGACCATGTGCTCGGCCACGTAGGTGACCTGGTCAAAGATGTCTGCGAAGCGATCGGCCGGCGATTGACCGAATATCGTACAGAATGCACCCGCAAGCACGGACTCGACGCGTCCAAGCTCAAGCGCGGCCCGGTCGCCTGTGGCGTCGGTTGTATAGCAGCGCCCGACCGTCATCAGCGTACTGTGCAGGCGCATCACGGCCGCGGCCATATCTTCGAGCGAACCGGCATCATCGAGCACGAGCGGCGCGAACGGATGCGCTCCCGGCTTCGTGTCCGCCATCATGAGTTCTCCAAGAGCCTGAGCGCGTTGGGCATGTTCGAAATGGTCAGCCGAATAGCTTCGTCGATTGACGTGGTGCCGCCGAGCAAAATCGGTGATGCTGTATTTGCCACGTGCGAAGTTGAATGATCTTCTTGAGCAACGCAATCAGCGCCGTCATCTTGTTGAACATGGCTCCAAGGCATGTCTGACTCCTCTATAGCTTTACAGACGAAATAGCCTGCGAGTCGTACTCCAGAGCAATCGGTTGCCAGACGAGGTCTTCGATGGTGCAGTTTAGGGTGTCTGCAAGCGCCAATGCCGAGGAAACCGAGGCGCGGCGTAGGTCGAGCTGGTTCTGCTCGTAGAGTTGTATGGCGCGAAGCTTAACCCCCGATTGGGCGGCGAGCTGTTTTTGCGTTAGTCCGGCAGCCTTTCGTGCCGCCTTGAGGCCCTTTTTGTCCGCTTGGGCGTTGTTCCATTTTTCGATGACAATCTGGGCGAATTTATCTTCGGAGGCCTCGTGGAGCGGATGGTACGAGCCGATGATCCAATCGAGCGGAGCGACTTCGAGTAGCTTATTAAAGCCCAAGCTGCTCATCCATTGCGTATAGGCCATAACCCACCCCGCCCAATACTGAGGCGAACGGTCGAACGGATAGGTCTCCCTACATCTGACGGGGGTCAGTCCCGCATGGGCGATAATATCGCGCGCGAGCTCGTCGCCCGCCATGCCGCAGACGACGCGAGGCATACCGCGCTCAAACTGTTTCATCTCAAGAGCGTTCGACATGATCGCCGTCAACTCGGCTGGAGTCAGCCCTTGGTCACAGAGAGCAAAATCGACCGCCTCGCCCAGCGTTCTCATTGCATCCTCGAGATACATCTCACTGTAGGCGTAGGTCATCGCCCGTCATCCCCTCTCGAATGATATCGACGATACGTATTCCCTCAAACGGGTTTTCGGCAAGGAGCTCCCGATACTGCGCCCTTGCCGCTTCATCTCGTTCCTTGGCCAATGGACCATACAGAGCTTGCTGCGCACGTTCAAATCCAGCAAAACGAATGCTCTTAAACGCACGCTCGCTTTTGAGCACAATCTGCTCCCCCAGGTTACCGAGCCTCATAGATCGTCCAAGCTGATCGACGGTGATCGTATTGTTTACAAAAGCTCTGGCATAGCTAAAGTACGAGTCGTCCGCACGCCACCCCCTTATTACGTCGCAAGTGCTCGTCTGAGGTAGAAAGTGATCATGGAGATATTCGCACGCCCCCGCGGCAATGGCGGTATCTTTGCGAAAAGAACGATGCTCAACGAGCAACGCTATCCAATGCAGGACGCAATATTGCGGCGATAGCAAGTCGAGAACTTTGAGATCGGCTATATCGAGTTCATAGCGATTCGCAAAGCCATCGGCATCGCGCGAGCATGCCCATTCCCTTGCAAGGTCGAGGCTCTCTGTGCAATAGAATCCCTGTCCATAGTCGTTATGGATTTTCCCCAGGCCAAGCTGGGGAGTCTCAATGATTTTCTGAGAACCATGCCACAGTTCCACGCGAGTCTCCTAACAGGTATCGCTCTAGCGATAGTATAACATACTATCGCTAGAGCGATACCTGTATTCAAATAGCAAGAGGGTGTCTGGAACCGAGTTTGAGTTCAATACTTGCTTCTAAGGCTCGCCGAGTCCGGAAGTATGCGACAAAATTCAGACTTGCTGATCATGCCGGAGCACACTAACGCCTCGTCCTGCTTACAGAGCTTCATAGACACGCACCTCATCTTGCTCGATGCTTTTGCGGAATGCCGGGCGCATGTGCTCTGGTGGGTTGGTGACGATATCAACCTTTCGCCCAAGTTCCCTCTCGAGCTCATGGGTGAGTTCGTAAAGCGTGCCGAACGTCATGGTGTTGCCGCAGACTAGGCGCAAGTCAATATCGCTATCGGGCGTTTGCTCGCCTCGGGCAAACGAGCCAAATAAATAGGCTTCGCTGACGTCGTATTGAGCCAGCACGCGGGAGGCGACGGTGGATATGTCGGAAGGCGAAATCATGGGATATTTTCCGTTCAACAGTAGAGCGTCAGGGGGCCAGCGCCGAAACCGCCGGTCCGGCTTTTTGGCGTTCGGCGAGCTCGAAGATAAACGGGGCGTTTGATCTAATAAATTCTGTCAAGAAATTGAGGTCATCAGCAGTAAATCCTTCGACGTTGGACCATTTGACCGCAGGCAAGAAGCATTCCGCATGGTCAGAGCCAAGGTCAACCGGACGCTCGACGGCTACGCGAACGGTACCGTCATCTCTTGTCTCTGAGTAAGCAAACTGAGTGCCGTCATCTAGCTGAACATAGCTCCAAAGCATTGCTACCTCGTTTACAACTTTTTGAGTTAAAAGCCTGCCCCTAACGCGGGATGAATCGCACTAGTTACCCGATCCAAATACGTCATCTACAAGATCAGGCAAGTCTGTCCATACTTGATAGGCGGCAACGTTGTCCGGATTCATTTCTCTTGCACGACGTTTATCATCCGTATTGTGCTTTGCGGCATTGGTCAAAGCCTGGCCCTTGTTGCCGTCAATCATTTCGAGATTTACCGACTTGAACTTTGACGCGGAGGACCTGTTGGGGTCAGTAGATTTTAGAACGCCAAGGTCGCGCGCTCTTTTCTCACATTGTGGCGTCGATGCAAAAGTTTCCGGGCATGGTGAGATATGATCGATAAGCCATACTTCAAAACATGGATTAGAGATTGCGAGCCTAATTCCCTTTGTCTTTGCTTCTCGTTCTGCTGCGGCTAGGTTTCTGAACTCATCTGAATCGACCACGATCCATGCGGAGCTCAATGCTTCGATTTCGCCTGCTTTAACGGCCTTTTTATCTGAATCGAGCTCTCGCGAAAGCTGCTTGGCCACCTTCAAAGGGTCTCCGTCAATATGCCGATACAGCACGCTTCCGCGAACGTCCATTTCAGTAATAAGGAAGTTAAAATATTCGGTTTCGGTCACCTTTCCATTGGACACAATTAGGTGGCGCTTTCGCTTAGCTCTTGTCTGCTTTTTGCGGCCGCGAGCAAGCCCTCTCCTTTCTGCCTTAGCCATTTATGTCAGCGCCTTCCTTCATGAGTTGGGCCACAAGTTGATGAAAACTTGGGTTGGGCAGCGGCACATAGACACCGTTTAAGTAATTGCGCCCCAGATTCTCATTTGCACGAGGCGAATACTCCATCGCAGCAATTAATTGCGAAGCACCTTCAGAGTCCTTTTCCACAAACCAGACCTGGTCACGTTCAAGCACCTCTTCCATAGGGCTGGTTCGCGTCATCAAGGTGACATCATGGGTCGAGAAGATTAGCTGCGCGCCCTTTGGATTTGTGTCGGGATCGGCGAACAGTGAGACGAAGTCGCGCAGGAGCGTAGGATGAAGGCTCGAATCAAGCTCGTCAATTACTGTTGTGGCCCCACTGCTTAAAGAACGTAAGGTTACCGAGAAAAACGCCAGCGCAGCTTTTGTGCCCTCCGATTCATGGGCGGAGCCCAGCCAAAAGCCATCTCCCGAGCCTTTATGGTGGAAGAACAGGTCATAAGCGAACGACAATTTAAAGTCTTCTGCAATTTTATTACGTGCCTCTTCCGGAATCTCATCGAGTCCAATGAGTGAGTCTTTTAAACCCATGACGCCTTCCGATTGACGGACATCTATGCCGTCAATTCCGATATCAGCATATTTAATGAGCTGAGATAGCATCTGAGCTCGAGCGTCATCGTTGATAAACAGCTTTTTTATGGTGGCGAGTTCTGCTAGATAATGCGTTGCATCATAAAGATTGATGTCATTGGCAAGAGCTGTGAATGCGGGTTGAATTACATCACTTCCAGCCGCCGCTGCGGCAGATAAGAACAAAGAATTATTGCGCGTGATATCCCAAAGTTGTTTTTTTGCACCTGTAAAGGTACTACCAAATTTAATTGACTGTTCCCCGTTTATCGAAGAGCGGTCATAGAGAAGGGACGGCTGTTTTGATCGATACACAGTGAGGTTTTCATATGTAACCTCATTTTTGTTCACACCAAATGAAAACTCATACTTTAAGTTGCTAGCGATAAAATCTATCGAGAATTCTGTGTCACTTGATCGGGATTCCGAGTCAAGTAAAAAGGGGACGATGGGTATTTGAGAATTCGCATCGCCTGCCGCATAACCTGTACGAACAAAGTAAGAGACAAAGTAAAGAGCATTTAGGAAATTTGATTTGCCTGACGCGTTTGCGCCGTAAACCGCAGCCACTCGCACAGGCCCAAGTTCCTTTTTGCTCGAAATCGGTTCAAACGAGAACTGTTGAGCATCTCGAAAGCTCTGAAAGTTCTTAAATGAAAAATTGAGGATCATCTTCAGAATCCTTTTCAAAAAAGTTGATTCACCGCAGACATTCTTTAATAACAAGGAAAATTATATTGTTTTAAAACCATTATTTGTTAGTTTCGAACAAATATCTACTTTAAATTGAGATTCAAACTAAAGGTCTCAGCAAGTCTATACAACATAATGTCTGAAACTGATTTTCTACACTGCTTTTAAGAACAATTTTTAATGATGTCCGCACGCGGCTTTAGATTTCTTTTGTCCATCAGAGCTGTAAAACGAAAGGGACGAAATGTTGTTTTGCAAGGACGGGTCCAGTTGGCTGGATGTTATAGATGATGCAGGCGTTCTGGTTCGCCGCCTAGAAATACTTGAGAACCTTCTCCGAAAGTGCACCTTCGATATGCCGAGAACAGAATGCAAGTTCGTGGATGATACCGCTGAGGGATATGACGGAAGCGAAATGTTGCTGTTTTTCGATGAGTCTTTATTGGAGCTGATTGAAGGCTATAGAACTCAGATTGAGAAATACAAAGTTGCATCTAAAAGGGGCCAGACCGACTTTGGAACCAGCACAAGCTTAGGAAGAAAGAAATCGAGGATCCCCGCTATTCAAATTGATAAAGCAGCATAATAAATTTGAATTTGGGTAGGGCTGAAAGGTAACACGGAGGTCATACCTTAACCCTGTTTGCCCTCGTCATTCATTCACTTGTGACGAGGGCCTCGCACCTTCTATAAGAGCGCGAGTTGAATTATGTTTTACTTATAAGGGCGGAGGATCCGGCATGAGCAAGAACAAAAGCGACCAGAACGCGCACGAAGAGCAAGTGTTCAATGATGTTCTTAGGCTATCAATGGCCTCGGGTGGATACAAGAAGAAAGCTGCCTTGAAGGTGTGTGGATCTATTAACGCAGACAGCGAGTGCCCTGATATTGTTATTACTCGCGAAAATGGATCCATTGTTGGTTTGGAGCATTTTAGAATCGACCATAACATCAAACATGGTCGAAACGCTCAATCAAAATCTGCTGAGCTCACATCTGCGTTGAAAGCTGAGCGCGAAAAGCTAATGCCAAGGCTTGAAGCCGACGATGTTTTGCCGGAGGAATTGGCGAGCATCGTCGCAAACTATGTCTCGTTGGCAAAATATCATCAAAGCTGTGCATGCTGTGACGATCTGACGCGCTCTCTAGATGCCCGATTGTTTGGTGGAAAAACAGGTCATGCTCGCAAATTACCTAAATACCGCAATCACCTTACTGAACTTAGCGGTGATGATGGACGCATTGAATTGGGCTATTTAATTGAAATTCATTCAGATTTTCAGGGATTATTCATTCACGATGGAACAAGAGTGGCCCGCCTCGACAGTGGACAATGCCCACTTTATGCGGAAATTTACGATCTCCTTTTCAAGGCATCTTGCGAGGTCGATTGGATCCTAATAGGTTTTTACCCATGCCTGACTGACCAGATTGCGAATGCCGCCATCATAGATTGTCGTAACAATATGTTTAAGGAGAGCTGCCGCAGGCAGCGTCTTAAAAGAACGGAATATTTAGGTCTAGGTAAAACGGAACCCTTTCTCAAACAAAGCAGAGCCGGAGAAACAGAAATTGAGCTTTGCGCAGATAAGGTAAATATCACAATCGAAAACCCCGCTGAAGGGATTTGCCCTGAGCTTCTATTTGGCACCGCGATCATTGATGCTGCAAGAGCATTAAATCTTGATAGAAGCGGTGAACCGTATACAGCAACGATTTCTGTTCAATTGATTTACGAACTCGTGCGGATGAGGAGCAAGGGGATTCGAGGCATTGTGACAATTTACGATGTTATGCGGCTGGTTTTAGAAATTGAGTGGGCTGTATTAAAACAAGAGATTGACAGTTTTGGCGTACGGTACAACATTTCCGAAACACCAGACTTTTGCTTATAGACAATCCGGGATGTCACTAAGAAACCAGCTCATACAGCTCACCAATGAGTCCGGTTTAATATTTGCCCGCTTTAGCACCGTCGAATATTGCGAGGCAACTCTGATGGTCTTTCGCTTGGGCACCAGGGTCGACAAAGATCCTGGTGCCCTTTCGTTGCCTTCAGTCTAACCTGCGACATTATTGAATGCTTTTCTCATTCATGTGGACCTGGGTCGCATGTCACGACTCAGCCCATGATCACGTCCGTATGGCCTCTGCCTTCGATAATTGGGTGCCTATAGACAAACACGCAAATAGTTATACCTTGTGGATGTCTCTTTCTTCCAAAAGGCAGCTATCTTAATAGCGACATGCGGCAGCTAGAAGCAATGCACCAAGCAGGAAAAGCATCACGGACGCGGTGATCCAGTTGCTGTCGCCGGTCTTGGGGAGTGCCACAGTTGTCGCGGTGGCAGCCTTGGGCTTGGGGACTTTGGCGACCGTGGTCTTGGTTACTGTCGTAGTTGTCTTGGTTGTCGCGGCCGCGGGTTTCACCGTGGGATTTGCCGTGGGCCCTGTGGTGGGCTTTTCGGCAGCGGGGTTTGTGTCGGCGGGAGACTTGCTCGCGCTATCGCCAGGAACATCGCGCCCGTCGGTCTCCCCCGCCGGAGGCGTGGCGACATCGGGCTCAACCACCACATGCGGTGCTACCGCACCGGAGGCATCCACCACGCCACTAGCACCAAAAGCCCCACCGGCAGGCGTCACAAACCGTGCGGACACAAGCGAGCCGCCCGTGCACGCAACGCCGCCGTCGGCGCCGGTCGCATCAAGCCACGAGGCGTCGACGGAAAGACGACAGCCGGCCGCACCATCGCCGAGGTCCGCATCCTGCAGATACACACCGTAGACGCGCACGCCCGCCCCGTACCCGGTGCCCGCGGCAACGACGTGCCCGCCGCCGCGCACGGCCATGTCGCCTGCGATCACGCCGGCAACCGCCTCGTCCGTAATATCGGCCCCGTCCGCCCGGGCATCGACGGTGCAGCCGTCCACCACGAGCGCCTGCGAGACGTGGATCCCGCACTGCGAGCCCGTCGCCGTCAGGGTCCCGGTACCGCGAAGCGTCAGGTTGCCCCACACCTCCATGCCGCACAGCGTGATGTCCGCATCGGGCGCATGCAACTCCGTCACGGAGTTCTGCCCGGCAAGCGTCAGCACCAGGTCGCCCTCGGCGCCGATGGCCTCGCCCGCGTAGCCATTAAGCTCCAGGTGGTCGGCATCGGTCCAGACCCAGCCGGGGCCCGACACGCCCGGCTCGTAGTACGTCGCGCCCGCGATGATGAGGCTCTCCGCGCCAGCGGCATAAGAAGGCCCGCCCAGCAAAACGCATAGGCAGGCCATGGCAACAATCGGAATGTAATGACGGCTGGTGTGGGACTTGGCAGCAAACATACCTGCTCCGATCTTCGCAGGAGCCAATAGAATGTGCACCAGAAAATGCCCTGGTAGCAGCAATTAATAGTTTAGCGAGATCAATGCGGGAGCAAAGAGAAATCGTGTGGGCAATGTCCACAATTAGGTGTAAATCGTTTTGCCAGTCGGTGAAAGGAGGGATCAACGGATTAGATATCCATCTTATTAAAGTCGATGGAATATCCCATGGACTTGAGTTCTTTCAAGAGGCCGAACTCCCAACTGTCTGTTCCGGTATAAACGACGCCCTGTAGATCGGAGGGAATCTCGATACCTTTGTCAACAAGAATTGCAACGTTTTCCCTGCCAAGCCGACCAATAAAGTATCCGGCTTCAAATACAACATTTTGTCTAGCCCTGGGCTTTTCCGACTGTTCTGCCTGGGCTCTTCCTTCGTCGTCCGCCGTAAAAAGGCATACCGCTCCTGCTGCATCGCCTTCAATTTCCAGCTTTTCGATGATTGTCTTGCCCTGATTTGACTGCTCGTTTAGGACAACCGCCGTCAGGCCCTGCCTTTCGATGATTCTCGCGACCCTTTCTCTAAGCTCTCCGTTGTGACCATGAACGATAAATACCTTCGAATAATCTCCAACATTTGCAGTCGATCCGGTTTCCCCTTCGTCTGAAAACTCATCAAGGTATGTCTCCAGCACAGCTTTTGCACTGCGCAGGCCGTCCGCACAGGCTTCAACGAAAGCCGAGTCGGGCGTACCGGAGGTGAAGAAAGACAACGAGTAGCTGATTTTGTTAAAGCTTTTAAATTCGTAGCTGTCTTTTCCAAATCGCCTAATTAAAAGCCTGTCCGCCCTTGTCTTCCATGCTTTAAAGTCAGGCGAACTAGAGCTGATGTATTTCTTTGAAAGTTCGTCTGCTGTTTCGCACAACTGCTGCAAAATTTCAAAATCAGACATTAAGCCTTCTTTCTATAACCAATAACGGAGCTAAGAAGCATCTTATTCCAATGAGCGGCCAAATCTCTTTACTGTTTCCTCGGTGCCCCTATCGGAGATGGACTTGCCCAGTGCGAACTCAATAGCGTCCAGCAAAGCCATGACGCGAGCTTTGAAATAGGCATCAAAGTCATCATTAATGAACGCATCCCAGTCAATGAGATTCGATTCGATGACGGAGTTCACAGTGTTAGATGTCAGCTTTCTTAACGAATTTCGCTGAGTAGACGCTGGGGGCCGCGCCTCCAATTTCTGTGCCCGAATAGGAGTACGAGCACGTCGGTCAAGATGCATTCGGTGGTCAACATGGCGGGATCTATCTGCGAGCGGAAAACAAGCGGCGCTGCTAATGGTAGCGCCGCTCGCATCATCAAAGAAGAATCGTTATCGATTGTCTCTGGGACTTTTCGTTCAAAACCAGAGCATGTCGACTACTGCTTATCGAAGTACATCCACCCTACAGGCTGCATTAGATCGTAATAATCGACGGGCGTTTTGAAGCGAATCCTGCCCAAATAACCACGCTTTTCAGCAACCAACTGCATCTGTCTGCGTCACGGCAAACTCTTTGAATTGGCGTTGCGGCAAGTTTGTCTTAAGAAAATAAGGCTGTTAAGACAAACCCATTTTGACGTTTACGTAACGTCGACCATCGATCAAGCCGTATTATTCGGAGTTAGATTTATCGCCCCACGACGCTAAGCTGGTGACCATCCAGTGCCTTTTGATATCGATATAGACATCGCCAATCTGATTGTCCAAGCATTCATCGGACTCGTTACCTTGGGGGCCTTGATTGCCGCACTCTGGCAAAGTAACCAGAGCAAAAAGAACAGGGAGGACGACATCAAGCGGCATCAGCCATCCCGCATATCGGCATGGTACGAAGGGGATCGAAACCGAACTGATCAGCCCGAGGACAATCGGTTCGTCTGGCAATTCGTCGTGCTTCGAAACGAAAGCGAGTCCCCCGTCTACGACGTAATCGTCACCTGCGTCGGGATTAGCGGGGCCGGCCCCTCTTTCAAAGGTGAGGATAACCGCCCCGCTTATCCCAACCGCGTCTGCGTCGGCACGCTTCCTCCTGGAGCATGGTGCATATGGCTCCCGACGGAAGGGCACGGAATGGGAGTACGCACGGCACCCGAAACGGCTTTCACCGACGCAAGCGGAACTTCATGGGTTCGGCGGGGCAACGGAAGGCTCGAGGAGATCCCTATGGAGCCAACCTCGTTCTACAGGCTGCCCCTTCCCTTGACCTGGCACGGATGCAAGAAGCTGACCGAGTAACCCCTTGGCATCGTCGTTTCAGGCATTGGGTTTTCCGGACTGGGACGCGAACTTCCCCAGATGTTCCGGATAACGGGAAAGTCAGAACTATTCGGGTTTGCGAGGCGGGATCGAGAGAGCGACTCCGCCCTATTATTTCGATGCGTCCATGAATTGAAGTGAGATCGGCATCATCACCTCGAAGCACTTACATACAGATCCATATGGCAAAGGCAGCAATTCGCCACCTTGGTTGCAGCAGCGGAGGTTATTACTCAGGATACAAGCGGAAGTAGCCAAATAGGCGCTGGGCGCAACCGAGACGCAGCCAGAGAAGGGTGACATGAGAGTTGTTTCAGAGGATTGGGGTGATATGGATGAAGTTGACTGGTAAGTGCATCTCCAGGTTCAACGGATGGCTGATCAAGGCCGTCTTTAGGTTCACGTAGGGATCCGCTTTTGCTGACAAACAAACACGTGATTGATTTATGGCTTCCAGACGCTTAGCGTGTCTGGAAGCTCATTTATTTTATTGTCAGCAACCACGAAGCCAGCGCTGAACCTCGCCCTAGTAATTGCAACATAGAGCTTGGAGCGTGTCTGCGGCTTCAGATCCGTCGAGGCATCTTGCAACCAAGAGGCCATATCGGCAACTGGATAAATCAAAACATGGTCATATGTTCGGCCTTTTGCTTTGCCGAAGTTGCAGATCGATGAAGCGTTCGCGGTCTGAGTGGCGACGCTACGTCTCAAAATCACTGGATCCAAAAACTCGCAATACCTTTGCGCAAGTGACTCTGGAATGGCCCAAACTCCATTATGGGTTTCATTTGAGGCGGCGCGCAAAGATGCGGTTGGTGAAAACTCCGGATAAACCATGTTTGCGAATCGCCATTCTTGATTTGCTGCTTTTTCGTTATCTTGTCTATGCAATGCAACTGAAACGCATCGGTGTCTCATCTGCAAATACTCGTAGGGCGATAAATGATTATTTAGCCGATCCTTCTTCGAATCCGAAAAGCAAACCGTCCTCATTTGGTAAACAGCCCCGTTCGACGCATTCCAAGATTAGCGCTTGCAATAATTTTGCAGAATCGGAAACACAAGACCCAGAAGGTTGTTTTCCCTCATGAACGGCTTCTGACCTTGCTCTATATAGTTTCTTTATTTCTTGCTGTTTTTGCTTGCCTCCTCCAAGAAACAAAGCTGCGAGAGTACTGACACGAAAAACAAGTTCGCTCCGGACTCCAAACAATGACTCAATCCCAGCCCATATAATCGCCATTTGAACTGAAGGTCGAAGCGATTGCTTGTAGCTCCACAAGGAATTCACCGCGGTCTCAAATCGCGTGTTTTTATCAAACAGTTCCCATGCGTCCCGATAATGCTGTCTTATCCACTGCTTCTCTGAATCGTTGATCACTTTCAATTTTCTTGGAATGAACAACCTTGTAGAAAGAACAACATTGATTGCCGAGTATGGCGAAAAATCTTCTGTCCGCGAATCGCTCTGAACATGCCAATACAATTCGCAATTCAAAAGCGCGGACAATAGAACTATTGCAGATTGGGCATTCCAAACTCGAACTGCAAGCTCTTTGCCCTCTCCAACAACGCGCAACTGAGCTGTAGTTTTCCTAAGGACGGCAATCAAGACACCTAAATCGGTCTCATCTCCGCCGCCATATTTCATCACAGAATTTATCATGTCGTCCGGCGAGGCCTTGCACGTGGCCGGCAATAGAGAGAGGTGTTGCGTAAGCGGCAGCTCTTCGTCTATGGTTAATCCCATTAGGTATAGATATGAAGCAGCAGCCGATTCATTTACAACAATCATCATCTTCGCCCCCCTGCCATAGCGCTCTATACCTAATCCATCCGAACAGCGCCAAACTGAGAGACGTCGATTTCGCCCTACATGAGTTTGGGAAGCAATGCGTCACGCAGTTCGCCAAGAGCCTACGACTTGAGTATATTAGCCTATATGAGCTCAAGAATACCATTGAGCGTCGAAGTCGTTCTTTCTATTGCACAAGCTGGAGCAAACGGGACGTTCATCGACTTAATGTTTTTTAATGCAAGCTTGGTCTGAACGGCACCAACAGTTCCAAGCCTAATAGCTTCCATGCCCATTGAGCTACGAAGAAAGAAATACGACCACGCCGCAAAGTCGCCTTTAAACGAAGTAAGTTTGTTGCAATTCTCTGTGAGGTTTGCCTCATCGAGCGTTTTCCGATATACGCCGTAAGGCCAATCGTTCCGACAACGGAAACAATTAGATCGCCAGTGTTGACAACGTAGCGCGAAATATTAGATCGTGTTTCATCGTCGATATATAGCATTTCCGAAGTGAGTAAGAGAACAGAAGCGTTGTTTAAGTCGCGGACTCGAATATATGGATGAGAGTTTGCCTCTGCAATTAGCTCTGAACCTTTAGGGAGCCTCTAACCGCCCTTGACTTCGCAGAATGACTCGACTGAACGGTAATGATTTTCTCGCTTGTTCTCTTCAATTGTTTGAGCAAAAAGGGCTTCTCCGAGTTCAGCTAAATAATCATTTACCGGAACATAGGCCTGCACTTCAGAATTGTTTCCATCGAACCAAGGGGAAAGGAGCCCCCGGTGGAAGCGATGATCAATATGGTTCTAACACAGATGTAGCCGGTTCTAGACTATCTGCAGATAAAGCAATCTTAAAAGCAGTGCTCGAAAGCACTATGTGTAGCCATGCCGAAAGCAGCGTGCCCAGCAACTCGAGTCTACTCGGTCTCTTCCTTACCGACAAGGAAGTCGAGGGGTGCTCTCCGAGAACAATCGCGTACTACGAAAGCACCCTCAAACCATATGAGGCATGGATGGAAGAGAAGACGATGCTGAGCGAAGACGGCCGAATCGTCAGGGTGGACAACCCATGGTGTTCGTTCTACATCGACACCGAGCTGGCACCTGCGCTAGACGAGAGCAGGTGCGGGAAATGGATGTTCTACTTCAACGATATCGAGTTCGCGGAGGAAGTCTGCCGCAAGGCGGCCCTCGGAATGGTCGTCGCGGAATGCAAGCACAGCTCATTCGAGTCCGTTATCGAGAACGGCAGAGGCGTCGCCTGCTTCTACCTGAACTTGGACGACGTCGAAGCACATCGCCGCGTTGTCGCATTCATGTTGGAGCATGGCCTGGTTCGGAAGACGAAGTCGGGGAAGCTGTATAACATCGGCTTCAAGTTGGATGACCAGGCACGGGCGGGAGAATATGGAGCCGGTTTCAAGGCACGAATCACGTTGAGCGATCGCTCGAATTAGGCGAATTTTACCTGCGAAGAACAATGAAGGGCGGGGGTGTATCGGCTAATGCCGAACACCCCCGCCCTCGACGCGGTTAAAAAAGCAAATGATTGAAGCGGATCAGCCTGGTTCCGCCCTCTTCCCTAATCCCGCTTAAACAAATCCCTCGTGTACACCTTGTCCGCCACATCCGCGAGCTCGTCGCTCCAGCGGTTGGCGACGATCGCGTCGCAGCCGGCCTTGAAGGCCTCCAGGTCGTGGGTCACCTCGGAGCCGAAGAACTCCGACGCGTCCAGCGTGGGCTCGTAGACCACCACGGGCACGCCCTTGGCCTTCACGCGCTTCATGACGCCCTGGATAGAGCTCGCGCGGAAGTTGTCGGAGTTCGACTTCATAGTCAGGCGGTACACGCCCACGACTGGCTTTTCCTTGCCGGCATACACGCGGTCCCACACCATCTGCAGCACCTCGTCGGCGACGAAGTCCTTGCGGGTGCGGTTGGCCTCCACGATGGCCTCGATCAGGTTCTGAGGCACGTCCCTGTAGTTGGCGAGCAGCTGCTTGGTGTCCTTGGGCAGGCAGTAGCCGCCGTAGCCGAAGCTGGGGTTGTTGTTGTGGCTGCCGATGCGCGGCTCCAGGCACACGCCGTCGATGACGTCGCGGGTGTTGAGGCCGTGGACCTCGCAGTAGGTGTCGAGCTCGTTGAAATAGGCCACGCGCAGCGCCAGATAGGTGTTGGCTCTTTAATAAAACCAGCGGTTACTCAATATTAAATTGGTCAATTTCGAACCTGGTGTAGTCGTCGACATCATTCGAAAAGTGTTTAAGCCTAGTCCCAATTTTGATATTTCCATATTGATCAAGACCAATTTCATTAAGCAAATTGTTCTCTTTTAGAATGTTGATTAAGGACAAAGGGACTCCAGCCTGAATTAACTCAACGCCTTCCTTGTCAGCTGTCCCGTATAAGAACATGTAGTACTGCTCCTGATCAATATGACCCGTCTTATATAGAACGCGAACGAATCTAGACAAAGTGAACCCAAGATAATCGTCCTCCGTCTTGTATTTAGCAAGGAAAAGTGCTGGCAGTTCGGAATCAGTTTTTTGCCTTATGTCAACATAACTTCCTTCGCCATCGGCAAGGCCTTGGTAATTGACCTCCCCAAAGCTACGACCAACATAGAGGAAGCTGGGTGCGGACTCAGCCTTCTTTTTCCATAATGAAATGTCGGAAGCGAGTCGTTGACTAAGTGATTTCGATGACTTGCTCTCAAGATAACTTTGGTAAAAAGGTAACTGCCTGCGCAATTTACTAACTCTGAGATATGAATTAGAGAAAACAAGACCATCGTCAATGAAATAAATGCATATTAATTCGAGTACGCTATTATCTGCACATGCTTTAAATGTGGTGAGTCTCCGGGCAATCTCAACTTTTGCAATCTCCCAGTTTTCATACATAGAACGCAGGCCGGAACGATCTAGCAAAACACCGAGATCAGTATCAGAATGATTGCAGCTTTGAATCAAGCTATCTTCGAAGACAAGACGCTTTCGCTCATTTTCACTCAACGGCTTACCTTTAGATATTTTAATTCGCGGGTTGTCATCGCGGTCCTTAAATCCTACACTATGCAATTCCGAGATGGCATTTTTCATGGTCGGTCTTGAGCCAGTCCATTTTGATTCAGCAAATATTACCTGCGGGCTAAGCATTTTAAGATGAGGGGTATCTCCAAAAACGTAATTTAAACGTGATGCGCGACCAATTAAATTAATTAGGGCTGCACGCCTTTTTGTTCGTAAATTGAGAATAAATACCGAATCAAATGGAAGATTAATACCTTCCATGATGACTTCATTTGCAAATATATAACGAATTGATTCCAACTTCGCAGCACGGTCAAGCAAATAATTTTTGATTCCGTCCGGCATCTGCCCGTGCAGGTATACAATACCGCGCCGCAGGCAAATTATTTCATCGTATAGAGGACTCACATGTTCGGTCAGGGCACAAATAACTCTATCGAGGTCGGGGGCGACTCGGTTATCGGGCAGACTACTCGCTAAGTCCAAGGCCGCCTCACGGACCTTTCTAGGGGAAGACAAGAACACAAGATTTTTAGCAGTTGCCTTATTCGTCAGGCAATCCCAAGTGCCGTTAAAAGTAGAATGCTGGCAAAAACTGTTGAAAAACCTGTTGTAGGCATGCAAGACTCCCTCGCTGTCGAGCAGATAATAACGAGGCTCTTTCATACTTTTGCTGACTTTACACCCCTCAACCTCAAACCCTCAAATGACGGACAACAGGTTAATGTCGTCGATAACAGGACTAAAGTAGTAGAACCTTGTCAAGGGATCGCGGAGTTTTGACTCGCGGATGAGGCGTGAAATTAACAAAGCGCGATCGTCGGGATCAAAAGCGTTGTGCGCTTCGTCTATAAACAGACTCGAAAATGATAAGGTCGGATTCGCTTCCAATAAACGTATGGCCCTTTCCTGAGTGAGGATGGCGATGAACGACTTCTCACACTGGTACATTTCGTCATGAGTAATTACTTTTGTTCTAGGATGGCGCTTAAATACATCATCGCGCGTTTGGGCGAGAAGTGATTTTGTCGGCACAATTACACAAGGTCGGCAGCCGCTTTTATCGTCCAGTACAGCATCAACCAAGCGCTCAGTCTTACCAAACGAGGTCGGTGCGATATAGGCGAACCCTTCCCCAGAGTATGAAGAGAAAGAGCTGTCGGACAACTTCTGCTCGAGAGTAAGCGTCACACCTTTGGTAAAGTTCTTTTCGATTTCATCTAGAGCAATAAAATCACTCAGAGTATTGAAGCGCCCTTCATCGATATCAACAATCGATTTGGCTACTGGGTATAGGCCCAATTCAAATGAAAGATCGTACAGGGGTCTGTAATCACCCGTACTCAACGAATAATTCAGAATAATCCAGTATGCAAACTCAAGACTTCTTGTTCGATTCTTATCTTTTAGCCCGTACCTTAACAAAGCAATTGCGGCAGAAAGAAGAAACGTTGACTCTCTATTCGTGAGCTCATTACCTAAAAGTAGCTTATTGACCACCAACCTAAATGCACTGTTGTTCTTTAATTTTGTAATGGAGCTAGCGTCGCTCATCTGTGTACTCCAAGTTCAAATATCGAAGAAAACCAACTAATGCCAAATGTGAGACGCAAACTATGTGTATGGCTGAGTAGCTCTGTTTTCCGAAAAACTGTAATACGTCAATCGATAGTTTTTCGACTTCTTCGATAGTCAGAACACAGTCAATAAAAACAGTACCACAAGGAATCATGTTAAATTCGTCGGCACTATGGGCCCGACGGAGAGTAAAATCGTCCGAAAGCATTCTGATCTGTTTAAGAATGGATCCTTCGGCACCAGCTACTATAGCGTGATTTCGAGCATTGTCCCAAGGGTCATTTCCATCAAAATCGTTAATCTTGTCATGGAGATCCTTATAAGCTTCTTTAGCTTTACTAAGGTGAGTTGTATTTCCAAAAATTGACGACTTGCTCTCCATCAACCAGTATTCATCATCTTTTAAATAGAAACCGTCAAATCCTTTTTTGATCGACCCCTCTTCAAGATTTGATCCAAGACAAGCCTGCTGATAGCCGTTGTGCCCCAAATAAGCATGTAAGAAAATCTCAGCACAAGAACCGCAAACTAAGGGGCGATTATTTAGTTTTGATTCAAAGTATTTCGAGATTTTCGTCTTTGTGACTTCTAGCGAACGAGGGTCTTTAGGGCCAAACCAAATAGAGGGTAGGCATTGATTTAGACACTCATCGAAGTCGTCATTTTCGATGACGTTAAAATACGTCAGGTGAATTCGATCGGATAGCTCCTTTTCAATAACTCCTGTAAATAGCATCCGATGATCACCTGCTCTAGTTAATTTTAATCAATGGATCGTTTTGTTGCTTCAGGAACCTCATACATTTAGCCTAGGATTTAAATCTAATAAAAAAAGAACCGCCGCCTATCATCTTGATGGAAATAGGCAGCGGTTCATTAGTGAGTGTCAGGTTATTAAGGCCGTCTAATTCTCAAAAGAATGCCTAGAACTTCCTCCACACCATCTTGTCCACAACGCCGGTGTAGCTCTGGATGATCTTGACCACCTTGGTGGACACGGTCTCGTCGGCGTAGTCTGGAACGGGCGCCTCGGGCAGCGACCCCTCGGCGTCGAGCTCGACGGCGGTGTGGACGGCCTGGAGCAGCCCCTTCTCGGAGATGCCGGCCAGCGTGAAGCAGGCCTTGTCCAGCGCCTCGGGGCGCTCGGTGGAGGTGCGGATGCAAACGGCCGGGAACGGGCGCCCAATGCTTGCAAAGAAGCTGGACTCCTCGGGCAGGGTGCCGGAGTCGGAAACCACGGCGAAGGCGTTCATCTGCAGGCAGTTGTAGTCGTGGAATCCCATGGGCTCGTGCATGCGCACGCGCAGGTCCAGCTTGAAGCCGGTGGCCTCCAGGCGCTTGCGGGAGCGCGGGTGGCAGGAGTACAGGATCGGCATGTCGTATTTCTCCGCGAGCGCGTTGATCGCCGTGAACAGGCTCGTGAAGTTCGCCTCGGTGTCGATGTTCTCCTCGCGGTGGGCCGAAAGCAGCATGTAGCGCTTGAGCTCCAGACCGAGCTCGGAGAGGACATCCGAAGCCTCAATCTTGTCCAGGTTGGCACGAAGGACCTCTGCCATGGGCGAGCCCGTGACATAGGTGCGCTCCGGGGCGCAGCCGGTGTCCCTGAGGTAGCGGCGCGCGTGCTCGGAGTATGCCAGGTTGACGTCGGAGATCACGTCGACGATGCGGCGGTTAGTCTCCTCGGGCAGGCACTCGTCCTTGCAGCGGTTGCCCGCCTCCATGTGGAAGATGGGGATGTGGAGCCTCTTGGCCGCGATGGCGGAAAGGCAGCTGTTGGTGTCGCCCAGGATGAGAAGCGCGTCGGGCTTCACCTCAACCATGAGCTTATAGCTCGCGGCGATGATGTTGCCCACGGTTTCGCCCAAGTCGGCGCCCACGGCGTCCAGCGACAAGTCGCGGAAGAAGATGCCGTTGAGCGTGTAGTCGTAGTTCTACCCGGTGTGCGCCAGCAGGCAGTCGAAGTGGCGGCGGCACTTCTTGATGACCTCGGACAGGCGGATGACCTCGGGGCGGGTGCCCACGAGGTGACGCATAATTTCTTTCGCAAATTGACAACCGCATAGCGGAACACGGCCCGC
>ENA-OWPB01000102-OWPB01000102.1-human-gut-metagenome-genome-assembly--contig:-NODE-102-length-109308-cov-5.766752_pt1 | contig 109308 bp, 99 predicted proteins | sample MGYA00248260_ERZ651838 | MGnify/ENA primary metagenome ERZ651838 (study PRJEB26924, sample SAMEA4378304) | human gut metagenome | biome: human gut; feature: human-associated habitat; material: faeces... | reverse complement strand
TAATCGTTCTCCGCACGCAGTCGCTGCACTTCGGCCAGCAGATCTTCTTCTACCTCTTTTGGCAGCTTCTTTGGCCGACCAGTGCTGCCGCGGCCCCGTCGCTCAACCGACAAGCCTTCCGGCCCTTCTTCCAAATAAATGCGCTCCCAACGCTCTATAATTTTATGGTCGTTAATTCCGAATTCCTGCATCGTTGCATGGATACTCAGATGTTCTTTTTCCATGGTTTCTACAACCATTCTCTTGAATTCCGTCGTATATCGTTTGTTCAGTTTTCCTCTTGACATAATAAATCACCCCATCTGTTAGATAGTATATCATACTGTCTAACAAATGGGGTGCTGTTCAGTGGTCAGTTCATGGGGATTATTCAAACTCGAGGGCGTAGGAACTTTTTGCCCGTTTCCCTATTGCTATATCGTCTGTTTTTAGGATTCTTTTGAGTATAGTTTGTGGATTTTTAGAATTTTTCTCACGAACGGAGTCAATGGGGAGTCAGTATCTATTAATGTACTAAAGTTTTCCGTTGCTTTTCCAGGTAAACATTATGCCCCCTTCATTTTTTTATCATATCTGCCACATTTAATGGAACCACCAGCACCTGAGTCCCATCCGATGTCTTTCCCGTTTGGAATATTATTTTCCAAAAATCATATTTATTTTTACCTCCGAAAATTGTTGCCGCCATAGATCGATCTTTCCAAACGGGAAGATTTTTTAAATTGATAATAAATGTCCTAATGTTTTCCCAAAGTTGATCTGGAATACGTTGCTGGAACAAATTATCCTCGTTATACATCGTTCCTGCAAATCCAAAATGATTTTTTATTAGTAACCGGAGATACTGAACCCAGTTATACATTATCTCCTCCTTGCAGAGGCGATAAGCAATCAAATGGTCATCTGTAATTGAACTATCACGCCCATCAGAAATATTGTTTTCGATGCGATAAGTACCGATTTCTGTATCATATTTTCCAATAAGAATTTCTTCTGCAAGAATATTGCAAAGCTTGATGAGTTGATCTTTTTCAAGCACTCTAGGATTCATGCCCTCATCAACTCTATAGTTAATAGGTGTTTGTAAAATCGTCTTGGGATTCACAAAAGTTGCAAGAAAGGTTTTTTCAAATGTACTGTACGATAGCGGAAGGGCATTTCCTCGTCCCTCAAAATTAATATACGCTTGCAATTTATTATCCGGGCTTCTTGTAATTGCGTTCTTCTGACTATTAATAATATAGAGTTTAATATTTCCACGCTCACCCTTAAAGTAATCAACAAGATTTTGTTCAGAGAAAGAGAAATCATCCTCATCAAGAAAATGATCTTGCTGATACTTACGGAGTCTCTCGCTATAGAGCGTATCATGAAGTTGTCGAACAATCGCTTTATCGAACGCAATTTGTTTAAGCTTGCTACCAGCATTCGTATTAGTTTCAATAAGACGATCAAGGTCTGGATTAATAAACAGCCTTACTACAATGGATTTTACACCAAGAACAATTTGCGCAACCGCTTTATGCTGACCATCGAAAATTTTGATTTTTTCGTCTTCAATTCTTGCAAGACTCAAATGCAACTGTGGATTTGACTTATAGAATTCTTTAATTAGCAGCCGTATACTACTATTTATTCCTCTAGGATTCACTACTTCATCGTGATACAAATAAGCAAGCGGCACATTGATAAACGCCGTCTTTTCTCCCGATAGTACATCTGTAAATATTTCGCTTTTACGAATTACGGTATCCCCATTATCATCAAAGGAATATACGATTTAATTTTCCTCAATCTTGTACTTAAATAGATATTTCGAGCCCCCATTAGCAAGAAGCACATGTTTCAAAGACGGCGTTTCATGAGATTGCTCAGCAACATTTATGATTTTTTCTAATGCATATAATCTTTTAGCAACTTCCAAATCCGCATCCTGCTTAGATTTGTTGCAATGCTCATGAGTAATTGCAAAATTGACAGGCTCATCCTTTCCACCGTTTGCCAAAGGCTTAATATTATCAATATTGGTAGTCTGGATATCAAGACCAATTTCTTCTCCACAAATAAAACATTTATGGTTCTGAATGTTCCATAGTTGTTTTACCAATGCATTTCGTTCATCTTGTGACAACCCATCAAGGTACTTAGAATTTCCCATAAAGCGGCATCCCTTCAGTTTCTCATTTTAGCTTCATATTCAGCCTTTTCAATTTATACATCGTTCATCTTGCTTTGCATCATTGAGCAAATTATTTGTAGGGGTGTATCCGTCCAGCAAATTCAGTTCTTGTTTCATAGCATCCTCCACATAAGAACGTCTGATTTTATAATACCCTATTCAAATTCAAACTGCAATAAATTTATTTGTATGCAGTATCCATTTAGTATCATATTTTCGGCAAAACAGCGTCGACACAAAGAAGCGCCCCGCATATTATACGAATCACCGTGTAATATGCGGGGCTTATTTAGCTTTCGCGATTACTCAAATTCGCTCCTGTCAGAAGTTTTCTAAACAGATTTTCTTATGGGGTTTAGTTCAGGGTATCGGCATTATTTTCATTATTCAGATAGTAGGGGCTATCTGATTTTATGTTGCCATGGTGTTGCCAAGAGTCCCAGCCTCAGTATAGCGGATTGTGTAGTGAGACTCAATACACCGAAACCACAAATTATGTTTTGAACACAAAGCGATAGAGATTTTTTAGAGGAAGGGCAACTTTTCTGCGAACTACCTAAGCTTTTTTAGTGGTATACATAGAACCTCGTATGCATATTTGTAGACATTATTGGATGCTTGATCCGGCGAAAAATCACCGTGTGCAAGACAGCACCTAAGCATATACAACACGACCACTATTGCTCGACTTATTTTCACATCGTCTTTAACAAACGAATATGCGCCAATCTTTTTGCTCCTGTCTGAACTTCCGACATCCTCGGGCTTGGAAAGAACGGATTCAATCACATATGGAGTCATTTTGCCATAGCAGCGTAAACAAGATTTCTGTTGCGTAGGTGTCAAACTAACATATACTGATTGCTGTTGTAAGGCCTCTTCATCATACTCGTCTTGCTCAAAATGAAAAATCTCAACACCTGTACTTTTTTCTTTGACCGATGTAATAATTTTTCCGCGAATTCGAGTGCATTCGTAATGGTTTTTATAGTAATCAAAGCGTTCAGCAGCATTTAAGTTCTTAGAGGCAACGCTAGAGAAAGAAATAGCTTGTCTCGTACCTATGTATTCCTGCGTCATAAGAGCCGCATTTTGGAGTGCTTCATGCAAGTTTGCCACATTATCCCTGTAGGAAGCCCCCTCGGAGTCCTCTGCTCCCAAAAGATTTGCGATATATTCTCTGAATCTATTAGATGTTTGAGCAATAGAATCAATATGCTCTTTATCGTTTTTTCCTGCAATTTCACCGCTATAGTTATACCACGCATTAAAGGCGATCCAGGCCTTCATAAAAGCAGAGTAATAATCAATTTTAATATCTATGGTATCTATCCAGTCTTTATAGCCAGGCATTCTTAATCACCTCACTTTGCAAAAAGCACTTTTTGATCCATCGTTCTCAAAGCCTTTTGCTCAAGCAGGTAAGCTTCATAACGTTTTTGATTTGCCTGGAGCGCAAGCTTATTTATTCTATCCTGAATTTCGGCATTTTTCAGAATAGGGATTGGTATTTGACTCACATGCGTTGCATCAATCTCATCAATTACAGACCCATACGTATAGCGTGTAATCAACCGATAGCCATATTGCGAAGACAAAAATACACTCAGATATCCAGCTATTTCATTATTTGCAGGCACTACACGAATAATGTGTTGATTAGCTGTCCAATTCTCCCAGTGTTTTCCGACCAGTGCAACTTTTCCTATGGTTCCACTACAAGTTATAAGCGTCATGTTTTCATGCAGTTCTAGTTGTTCCTCTATACGCTCACCGTGCTGTGTTACCGAAAGATACTTCTTATTTGTAGGGTCTAATTCTCCTAATTGTTTGCCACCGATAAAAATTCGCCCATATCCTTCATCTACATAGACACGCTTGAATCGGCCCGGTAGAATAACATTACGGCTTATCCTGCAATCACCAATCGTCGTCACCTCTGCTGCGTTTTTATTGAGATAATCAACGATAGCTTTTACAATTGGCACATGATAAGACGCATCCACACGGTTGTTAAGTTGACTTAATTTTACCAGAAAAGTTTCAACTGGAGCATCCTGAACGAAATCATCCACTCCAATCTCTTCAATGGGAGGTAATTTCAATTCCTGCATCAACAAATACATAGCTTCATCCAGCAATTTATTGGATTCATCTCTGAGGGCATAGGAATCAATGACCATCTTATGAATTTCCTGTTTGATTTCTACCGGTGCATTTGGGATAGGAACGTCAGCTAAATGTTCAGGTTCAATATGCGTAATAACCGCTCCATAGCTATTGGTCAACAATATTTGCTGTCCAATTTTACTCTTAAGATATGCATAAATGTATCCTGCGTTATCATCGTTACTATCAATCCGCAATAAATCATGGCTGAAAATCAATCCGTCGAGGGTATCCGACACATAAGCCACTTTTCCAATTGTGCCAGAACACGTCATAAGAATTTGGCCTTTTTTGACTCGCAGAGCATCGATATCGGTATCCGTACGCTTAGAGATATAGCCGTCTGGAGTAGGCTTTATATCCACAATAGAAGATGGCTGATAAATTGGATACTCAGAGTGGTCTACCCAAATTCTCTTAAACCGCGCTCCAGTGTAAGAACTCGTTAGTCCATCATCCCCACCCAAAGCTATTGCTGGAAATTTACCGTGGATTACGATTTCTCTAGCCTGTTTTGCCTCCACATCATATACGCTGGCTTCCAAACGCTTCCCACGTGCGATAATATCTGAAAGTGTAACAGAACACCATTTTACAGGAGATTCATCAATTTCAGCTTCTTCGAAATTCTGAAGCTGATAAGCAACATTCTCGCTTACCATGATAACCCCTCTCTCTTTTTCCATTCAGCAAAAATAGGCGGTACATCCGATGTTTGGTCATCTTCAACCTTTCTCTTTTGCTCATGTGCTACAGTTCGAGATCCGTCTCCCGTTTTTCCTAATACCAAAACGCTGCTTGTATCCGGGACTAAAATTTCATTTCCTTCTTTATCTCGCTTAAAGATCGGATTTCCACGCTTATCATGACCAACCTTATCCACCATTGCCATGAAAATGTTATAATCAGCCATCGTACCGCTTTTTTCCTCAGCGTCCTTTTGCTTCTTGGTTTTCTTCTGCAAGAATAAGACCGATGTCTGTGTACCGTTTCTCGGCTGGAATGTATCGACATGGAGATCAACACTAGCAATTATGCGGTGGTTTTTAATTAACCACTCACGGATATACCCCAGTCCTGGTGCACCTAAAATATTGTCAGGTAATACTATGCCCATTCTACCGCCAGGAACAAGAAGCTGCGTGCAGCGTTCAACAAACAAAATTTCAGGAGGAACGGACGACTGCAAACGATCAGTCATCTTCCAAGTATTGGAGTCTTTATCGTTTTCCCAAACATGTGCGAGATCAAATTGTTCCAAAATATCTTTATCTTTAATAGGAATTTTACTGCCAAACGGTGGATTAGTTACAATCACATCAAAAAAGCCAATAGTTGAATGGTTACGAATACTCGACTTGTCAATTCCTAAAGCTTCAGCAAGACTCGTCCTGAAATCTTCTGTCCATTCATGAGGAGGCAACAAAGAGTTATTTTGCAGAATATTTCCGCTTCCGTCATTATTCATGACCATGTTCATCTTAGTTGCTTTAACCAAGTCAGGATTTATATCAAAACCAAAGTAATTTACTTTGGCCATATCCGATACCCGATCCTGAAATGCGTTTTCAGCATCAGAATCCCACTTATCACGAGGGACTCCTAATTCTTTTGCAAAATCTCTTTCAAGTTGACTCATAACATGTGTCATAGCCGTAACTAAAAATCCGCCTGTGCCACATGAACTGTCCAATACCTTTTCATCCACTTGGGGATTGATCATTTCAACGACCATCTTCATAACATTACGTGGGGTAAAGAATTCTCCTCGATCTCCACGTAAGTTAGCGCCGACAATTTCTTCGTAGGCTTTGCCCTTAATGTCAATATTAGTATGAAGTAAGCTGTACTTTTGAAGCTCACTCACAATATATGCCAAACTCCGAGGCGAAAGCTTGATTTCATCGTTTGTGTCAAAGATCAACCGATATTTTTTCTTGTTTTTTACTCTTTCGAAAATTTTGGAAATTCTTTTTTTAACTGTAAGCTGACCATCAGGATTCGAACGTTCTTCCGATGTAGCATAAAACTCAAGTGGCTTCGGAATGTTTCGTTCATCTTCAATTTTGCAAAAGATAACCTTCAATAGTTCAAAAAAAGCGGGTTGCTTTTGCATACCATCATTAACATAAATATGATTATGGCAGGTCTTGAAGGTGAACAAAAGGTTATCATCATATGCGTTTTTAAGAGACGCACGACTCGGACGATTGATATCTTCCAAATTCCCATCGGCAGACGGAATATCATTGTAATCCATAAAGTCAATCTGACCTTTATCATTTACATATTTCCGAAAAACTTCTTTTTGTCTGCCGTTTGTCCACATGCCCCACTCACAGTTAGGACATGCGGACATGTAAGATTTTAATTGTTCAACGCCATCCTTAGCGTTTCTTGCATCTACAGTTTCTTTTTTGCACTCAATAATGATCTTGATATTTTCCTGGGTCTGTGCGGTGTCTTTAGACTCAAAAATAGCAATATCAGCTCTAGGCTTTCTGGAGCCAAACTGTAGCGTGTACTCTACTCGAATTTGTTCTGGAAAATATTTGTGTTCATTTACTAACCGCTTTTCGACAGTTTGACGCACATATTCTTCAGGTGTGTCATTACGAAATTTTCCATCTATGTAGTCACATATTTTCCCTTCCGGGATAACAATTACTTTTGTATCAGCCATTGCTTTTCTCTCCATTTCTTTCATTCGGGTGGACATATCGAATAATGTCCGACAACTCACAATTCAACGCATAGCAAATTCGTGCAAGGACATCAAGATCTGGTCGCTTAATATTGTTTTTACAATACGAGTTCAGTTGTGTTCTTTGCAAATTAGCTTTTTCTGAAAGCTGATTTTTGCTAATGCTATTTTTCTTCAGAAAATCCGCAAGGACAATATCAAAATGTCCATAGTCACAAGGCCCATCCATTTAGATCATCCTCCTTATATTTTATTATAGCAAACATCGTTAATATGTACAGCTGTAATTATATGCACTCCGCGGCATTGAAGTTTAGAATAGTGTTTGGGATGACGGCCTGAATCTCAGCTTTTATCTAAAGATTCATACTCTGTCACGGCTTTCAAATATAGTTCTGGCTCACCATTCAAAATCAGTTCGGCATAGGACAGCGGATCGTTGTAGATTAGCCAGTCCAGCTCTGACCGCTGGTACATACTGTTTGCCACCTCGTTCTCCACGACGGTGCAGTCGATGGAGAGCAGCGTCCCGTCATCCAGGCGCAGCTCCACGCAGGCGGTGTCCAGGTTGAACTCACATGACAAAACCTTTCTCATAGTCGTTACCTCCCAACACTTAATTTCAGTTGGTTTTCCGTAGCGGCCCAAGGGCCGTTTCGGTTGTTTTAGTTACCGGCAAGCAATGCGAGTGTTAATACACACTCACATTTCCTGCCGTCCGCTTGTTGAGGGCAGCGCCCCCAAGCCACTTTTGAACACAGAATTTCATTCTGTGGCTACGCGTTCTCCGAACGCTTTTTCTTCTGTACCTAGTACCCCGTTTGGGAGCATAGGGGTGCGTGAATCGCTCACCCCTTTTTGCTATGTCCTTTGGAAGGTGGGGTGACAAAATACCATCCCGGTTTTTTCGTTCCGCGACGGTGGCGACGGTCGCAACGGTGCTGGGAGTACCCCTCAAAACACCGTCGTGACCGTTGCGAGCGTCGCGCTTTACTCGATTACTTCAAACGCAGGTGCTTCCACCATCATGTAGGTCAGCCGGATACGCCGTCCAGCATGTTTGGTTTTGTTCTCGTACCTCACTTGATGTTCTTCCAGCAGACGGCTGGCATTCACATTCAGATGTTTGGTGAGCCGATTTACCGCCATATCCGTTTGAATCGCCTGGGCCAGCTCGGTGGGACTGCCTTCCCATTCCCGGTTGTCAGCAGATACGATTTTTGCTACGGCTTCCAGTACCGGGTCTGGAGGCTGTTTCCAAAGCTCATTCTCTGCATGGTCAAGCACCCAAACTGGGCTCTCTTGGTCTTTGCTCAGATACAGCCGCTGATCCGGCTGGTCTCTGCCTACCACCTCCAAGGTGGCCTTACTATTCAATTCCTCGGCCAGACTCATTGCTGTCTGCGGCGTATGTGCTCCGCCTCCGATGTCCAACCGCCCCTCTTTGGCAGCCTTGACCCATCCGTACAGCGTATCTACCGGTATCCTCAATTCGACCGCTGCTTTCGAGGATCCTATTTCATTCGATAGCTTTACGGCCTGCACCTTATATTCCGTGTTGTATTTTCGCTGATTCCGAGCCATCTTTCGTTGCCTCCTGTTTGTCCTCTTCTATATATTGGCCCTTTGAGTTCCCTATGTCAACTTTTATTGTACAACACCAAAATCAGCTCATTCAGCAAGGCAGATATACGGATTGTGTTGACGAGCTTGTTTTTAAGGTCATAAATGCACCGACCAAGAGAAGCAAAGCTAAGCAAGATACGGGATATTTCTATATCGGAGATTGACGAGTTTCCAGACCACCCGTTCAAGGTTTTAATGGACGAGGATATGGAACAGCTTGTCGAGAGTATCAAGCGGAACGGTGTAATGACCCCTGCGACAGTTCGCTTAAAAGAGGACGGACGGTATGTGCGTTAAATACTCAGACAATTACTCGCAATTTGAACGCCACTTTAAGCATACAGGAGGTTCTGCCCATTTAATGTTATGACTTATTTTGCAAATAGAACATTTCTTTCTGCGTTTCAATCTCTGCGCGCAGTTCTTCTTCTGTGGGCAAGTACAGCTTGTACTTGCTGGCAAAAAGCTGCTCATTGCCATGCAGGACGGAGTATTTAGCAATATCCTCGTCCGTATCGGAGCAAAGGACGATGCCGATGGTCGGGTTATCACCCTCGCCGCGCTTCAGTTCGTCATACATACGAATATACATATCCATCTGACCTACGTCCTGATGGGTAATTTTGCTGGTTTTCAGATCCACCAGCACAAAGCACTTAAGAATATAGTTGTAGAACACAAGGTCGATATAGTAGTCCTCTTTTTCTGTGTGGATATGCTGCTGGCGGGCTACAAAGGCATAGCCCTTGCCCAATTCCATGAGGAATTTCTGAATGTTCGTGATGATGCAGCTCTCCAGCTTGCTTTCGGTAAAATCTGTGCTGCCGGAAAGGCCCAAAAATTCCGTAATCATCGGGTTCTTGATGAACTCCAGCTTGTCCGCTTGATAACCGGCTGTCAGCTTTTCCATTTCCTGCTTGACCGGCTCTTGGTTCTGGGATTTCAGCAAACGGTAGTAGTATTGGGAGGAAATATTGCGTTGCAACGTGCGGACGCTCCATGTTTGATTGGCCGCTTCTTTCGTGTACCAATCGCGGGCTGTTTTGTCCTCAACCTGCAATAATACACGATAGTGCGTCCAAGATAGTAGCGCACCAGATTGTGGACTCACTGAGTCCACAATCTCAGGGTACAATTTATAGAAACGAAAATACTTATACAGACTGCTGTAATCAAATCCTTTACCATACTCAGCAGTCAATTCCTTTGCCAGTTTTCTAATTACCGCCGTACCGTATTCAGAGCGCCCCTCGCCCTTTAATTCTTCCTGTGCGATACGATACCCCAACAGCCAGTTGCGCTGCACCAGCGCCAGATTTACGGCTCTGTATGCAGCCTTTTGGGACACCTCAATAATCTGCTTTGCATCATTGAGCAAATCATTTGTAGGGGTGTATCCGTCCAGCAAATTCAGTTCTTGTTTCATAGCATCCTCCACATAAGAACGTCTGATTTTATAATACCTTATTCAAATCCAAACTGCAACAAAATTATTCGCAGACGAATTCAGCGGTTACAATTTCTTCGGCGCGGCTGCGGATATTGTTCATACGGCACACCCATTCAAGTTGATCCTGCCGTTTCAGTTCTTCGGTGATGCCCTCGGTTTGACGCATCTCTTCCTCGGTCAAAATCAGAGTATCGCGCACTTTGCTGTCAAATTCTACTAGGTAGCTGTGTAACCTGTTTTCCTTCAGCAGACTTTGGTATAGTTGCAGGCGGTGCTGTTTGATAAATGCAAGGCGCATATTTGCCCAGCAACCTAAATCGTTATAAGTCATATTGCACTCCCTATCTTTCGTCACGTTCTTGTTCACAAGTTTGTTCTTTTACAGGGTCGATACCGTGTCGCCGTAAAAGTCTCATCAAGCCTTTTTGCTCACGCTTCAGCATAAGATTTTCACGGCGCACTTCCCTGCTCTCGGATTTAACTTCGTCCAGTTCTTGCTTATGCCAAAATTCAATATTGCTAAGTTTACTTACCAACTTAGAAACTTTTTGCTTTAATTCGCCAATAGCGCCCTCTAACTGCTTGATTTTAGCATTTGCAGCGTCCAACAGTCCTTGTAGGCGGTCATCTTGGCGGCGGTAGACAACATACTGCTTGGCAGCGTTCAGCAGATTTTCAAAGTCGTTGCGGGGCAGTGTTACCTTGTCGCTTAGTAATGCCTTTTTCACGCTGATATTCTCGATTTTGTCAATGTCAATGACCTGTTTTTGCACCGATTGCAGCGTCTGCTCGATTTCGTCTACCTGCGTTTGCTTTTCCGCAATGGTAGTGTCCAATGCTCGAACCTCTTTGGCGCGCTCCTGCTTTTTATAGTCCAGAACGGATAGATGTTCCTCGTGCGTTCCAAGCTGCTCCCACTCAATACCGTGTTCCAACATAATCTCTGCCAGCACTTGTTTTTCACTCTGCGCCCACTGGTTCCACTCGGTAGCGCTGCGCGTACCGCCCTTGAAACCAAGCTGTGCAAGCGCCTGCTTGAGTGACACGCGCGTATCCATGCTGCGTTTGCTGCCTGTGATATAAGGCACAAAATCTATATGTACATGGGGTGTTGCCTCGTCCATGTGCAGATGGCTCCAAAACACACGGAGCGTTGGGTTACGCGCTTGAAATCCGTTCGCATATTGAATCAAACACTGTTTAGCCGTTTCTGCCAGCTCCGTATGGATGCCTGTATCGTCCTTATTTCCAATCTGTAAGACAATTTCATGGAAAGGCTTTTCCTGTTTTGAGGAACAGATTTTCTCGTAGTAATCCTCAATCCTACGGTCATTTCGGGTCTGTTTAGCATTGAATCTTTCCTGTGCTTCATCGAACAGTTCATGGTAGACGTTTCGTATATCCTCGCGGCAAAACTCTATATTCAGATGGCTGCGGTTGGGGTCTACGTTGGATGCGTAAAATTCACGGCTATTATGATTGAGGGAGCCTTTTCCCACCATTGCACTGATTGTCCTTTTCAAATCCACTCCTTATCTCCGGCGCAAGCCGGCACGGTTCTGTTACTCTTGCCAAGAGTAAATCAAAAGCGCCTTTGCGCCCTGCGGGGCTACCTGTTGGAAAAAACAACTTTCATTTTCATGAAGGCAAGATGACCATTTCCTAAGGAATAGGGCATCTTGCCTTCTTGAATTATTCTTCGGGCAGCGCCCACACCCATTGTCTGCCGACCTTGCGGGAAACAACACCCAACTCATAGCGAGCATTGCGCAATGTTTTCGGCTTAATCCCTGCTTTTTCGGCAGCGGTTTCTATCTCGGTTTGCGGTACTGCACCATCTGTCAGAATCTCTTTCAGAAAGTCCTGCGCCGCCCGCATCTTATGTCTCCGACTGCTGCCGGAGAGAAGTTCGTCGGCGCTGATATCATACTGCCCCACCCACTGAAAGCCCTGTTCAGGATCAAGGCGAAAGGCAACTGCCTTCCCCTCCGGTGCCAAAGAACTTTTCGTTGGGCATACGACTCGTAGCGTAGGATCATCTTTGATACGCCCAACTACCAGTACGCTTCTTGCCGCCGCCTGAAAATCAATAGAGCCAAGTCCCCGATAGCTGGACTTGTCGCCGCTGTTCTTATTCATGTGTCCAATCAAGATGACAGAGCAGCTATACTTTTCGGCCAGCTTTGCGAGTCGGTGCATCAGCGGTCTGATTTCGTTAGCTCGATGCATATCTACGCCGGAACCTATATAACCTTGAATCGGGTCAAGCACCACAAGCCGTGCGCCGGTTTGCTCTAACGCCTGTTCCAACCGGTCATCGTCCAGCGTCAGTGCCTTTTCGGAGTCGTCAATCACAAGCACCCTTGCACAATCTGCCCCGGCAGCTACAAGACGCGGTTTGATCGTATCGGACAAGCCGTCCTCTGCAGTCTGGTAAATCACATGGATCCGTTCCGTCTCCGGCAAGCCATCCCAAATCGGTATGCCGGTAGTCAGTGCTGCGATGATTTGCAGTACCAGCGTGGTTTTACCCTCGCCGGGGTCGCCTTGGATAATTGTGATTTTTCCATAAGGTATGAACGGCTTTAGCAGCCATGTCACTTCTTCAATAGGAATTGTATCCATTGAAATCAGCTTTACATCGGTATTCTTACTCATTTCACCAATCTTTCTATTGTAAGAAAAAGTGGGCTGTGGTAAAATAGCGTTGGTTAGGGTTCGCCCTTTTACCACAGCTTAGAGTCCTTGCATTTGCCGATGCAGGGGCTCTTTTTCTTCTTATAGCCATTATCGTTCCATTTCCAATTCTGTGTCGGCAGGTTTCCTGCTGATTTCAATCAGCTGCTCCAACAAACTCTTACATTCCGTCAGCACTTCTTGCTGTTCCGCGCCATCTGTGCTTTCCAGCGCCATGCGCAGTTTTTGTAATTCAAGGCTCATGCGGTCGCTCTGGTATTTTCCCACGGCAATGCTGATTTTTTGATGCAGCACCGATTCAAGAATATATTTGCCTTTTGGCATTCCACTTGCTTTGACCCGCGCTTCCAGCATTTGTACTTCTTGTGGCGTTGCCCGGAAGCAAACTGTGCAGTTGCGCTGACGATTCTTGTCTAATCCACTCACCGCATTTCCTCCCTGTATTCGCTTTCAAGCTGTTCAGCCATCTTCTGGTCCGTGTTGGGATAAAGATGCCCGTAGGTGTTCAGCGTTGTCTTAATGTCCTCGTGACCGAGCCTATCGCGAATCTGCAAGGGGCTAGCACCCATGTGAATCAGATGGGCGGCGTGGCTGTGCCGGGTATCATGTACGCGGATTTTGTGCAGCCCGGTCAGCTTGATGCCACGCTTCAGTTCATGTTCAAAAAAGTATTTCGTATAAGGGAAAAGCCTGTCCGAATCTTCCATGCCATAGTTGCTGTTGATGTAGTCCATCAAATCCGCTGCAAGAAATTTCGGAATCGAAATTGTTCGAATACTTTTCGGCGTTTTAGGCGGCGTCACAACATCTTCGCCTTTCAGCCGCTGATACGATTTATTGACGCGAAGTGTACGCTTATCAAAATCAATATCAGCAGGTGTCATGGCCAGCAGTTCACCAAGCCGCAGCCCAGTCCAGAACAGTACTTCAAATGCAATGTAAGAGGGCTTTTTGTCGATGATGGCATTCAGAAACTGCGTGAACTCTTCCCGCGTCCAGATGTGCATCTCCTCAGCCTTACTCTTGCCCATGCTCCCTGCTTTTCGGCAGGGATTTTCTTTTAGGTCATAATATTTCATTGCATAATTGAATACGGCGTTTAGCTGGTTATTGATGGTTTTTAAGTAGGTTGGCTTCAAGCCTGTTGCCATCAGCTTATTTTGCCAAGCCCTTATATCCGGTGCTTTGATGGCATTGACCTTTTTGTTTCCAAAGTACGGTATGATATGCTTATCAAAGAGGAAACGTTTGTTCATCATCGTATGCTGCCGTAGGCGATGGCTTTGATCTTCCATATAGATTTCGATAAAGTCCTTAAAGACCATATTGAAGTCGGCATCTTGCGTTGCCCTGAAGTGGTCGTACCATTCCACTGCTTCACGCTTGGTACGGAATCCCCGCTTCGTTGTCTTTTTGCGTTTTCCCTGCCAATCTGTGTAGCTGTATTGGGCATCCCACTTCCCTGTCGATGGATTCTTTCTTGCAATCACAGAACCACCTCACTGCGGCGTATAGCCATAGCAGCGCTTTTCCACATAGCGCTTCGGCACTTTGCCTGCAACCACAATATAACCCTCTTTGGCAAGTTCGGCGTTCATATCACGGATCAGCTTGTAGGCGTGACCGATGGAAATGCCCATAAGGTTGGAGAGTTCGCTTGCGGTAAGGTAAAATCTGTTCTCATTTTCCATAGTGTTAGCTCCTTACTAAATTTATATAATTGTAGCGCGCTGGCTACATTTCTATTATATGTAGCCAGCGCGCTACTGTCAATAGTATAATTGCATTTTATAATAGATTTGTTGTGTTAAATATGATATAATGAATTAAAGTTCTGCAAGGGGGATGCCTTATGACTATAGGAGAACGAATAAAGTACTGCCGCAAGCGAATTCATGTGACCCAAAATGACCTTGCGGAGGCGACTGGTATACACCCTGTAACAATTCGAAAATATGAAACGAACAAGATTGTTCCGCAACCCGAGCAGATTAAACGACTTTGTCGCGCTCTATGTGTTGGATATACTGCGCTTGCCGGACTGGAAAGTGCCAATTTGGATCTTGTCACACAGGGAGACTTCATAGGCTTTCTTATGCAATTAAAGCAAAAAAATCTAATAAGGTTCGATGGCTCTCGTAATCCGGACACCAAGAGAATTGATAGAGACAGCTTGAGAATCACTATCAGTCCTATGATTGCGCACCTTCTTACACTTTCCATAAAGGATTCTCTTGACATAAAAGACATCCCGGGAGAGAAACTTGAAATCCAGTTGCCAGAATACATTAGTGGTCCACTAACAGCATGGGAGAAAGGCGAGTATATTTATAAAGAAGTTAAACAGCTTTATGAGGATAGCCACGACGAATCGGTCAAGGCACATTTAGATGACATTGCTGAAAGCTTAGCCAAGCTTGAAATTCAAGTGCAAACCAACATGTATTTGCTGGATGAGTCTATTGACAATCCCATCTTGGATCAATGGGAACGAGAAGACGAGAAAATTCATGAGAAGTTGTCTAAAGAATCCAAATTTGCAAAGATGATAAAGGATTACTTTTTCGATTAAAGGTGCAGGGAAAAGCAAGTAAATGTTTCCCCTTCCGACTCGCCGAAGAAAGAAAAATCGGCTCCATATTGGGAAATGGGAGTCAAAACGGAGTCAGCAAAAAGAAAGAGCCTGCATATTGAACGATAACACGTTCAATATGCAGGCTCTATCTAGTGTTTGCGATTATTCAAACTCGATCGTTGCCGGCGGTTTCGTGGTGTAGTCGAACATGACGCGGTTGATGTTCTTGACCTCGTTCACGATGCGGTTGGCCGCGGTGGTGATGGTCTCGGTCGGCAGGATCGTGACCTCGGCGGTCATAAAGTCGGTGGTGGTTACGGCGCGCAGGGCGATGGCGTAATCGTAGGTGCGCTCGTCACCCATGACACCGACGCTGCGCATGTTGGTCAGCGCGGCAAAGTACTGGCTGGGGCGCTGGGCCATGGGGAGTTTATCGACCTCCTCGCGCCAGATGGCATCGGCATCCTGCACGATAGCGACCTTTTCGGGGGTCACATCACCAATGATGCGGATAGCCAGACCCGGGCCGGGGAACGGCTGGCGGGCAACAAGGTACTCGGGCAGACCCAGCTCGCGGCCGGCCTGACGAACCTCATCCTTGAACAGGTCGCGCAGCGGCTCAACGATCTCCTTGAAGTCAACATAATCGGGCAGACCGCCGACATTGTGGTGGCTTTTGATGGTGGCGCTTTCGCCGCCGAGGCCGCTCTCCACGACATCGGGGTAGATTGTGCCCTGTGCCAAAAAGTCCACAGCGCCGATCTTTTTAGCTTCATCCTCGAACACGCGGATGAACTCCTCGCCGATGATCTTGCGCTTGCCCTCGGGGGCCTCCACGCCGGCCAGCTTCTTATAGAAGCGGTCGCGGGCGTCAACGCAGACAAAGTTGATGTCAAACTGACCGCCCTCGCCAAAGACCTCGCAGACCTGTTCGCGCTCGTTCTTGCGCAGCAGACCATGGTCAACGAAAACGCAGGTCAGCTGCTTGCCGATGGCCTTGGCGAGCATAGCCGCGCAGACGCTGGAATCGACACCACCGGACAGGGCGCACAGCACCTTGCCATCGCCGATCTTCTCGCGCAGGGCATTGACAGAGTTCTCGACAAAGGAGTCCATCTTCCAGTCACCGACACAGCCGCAGACCTTATACACAAAGTTGTGCAGGATCTTGGTGCCGTTCTCGGTGTGCAGGACCTCAGGGTGGAACTGCACAGCATACAGGCCGCGGGCCTTATCCTGCGCAGCGGCCACCGGGCAGTTGGGGGTATGGGCAACAATCTCAAAGCCGGGGGCTGCCTGCTCGATGTAATCGTTATGGCTCATCCAGCAGACATTCTGGGCGGGCAGCGTATCAAACAGCGGGCTGGCAGTATCCAGATCGACCAGCGTTTTGCCGTACTCACGCTCGGGGGCCTTGCAGACCTTGCCGCCCAGCATGTGCATCATCAGCTGGCTGCCGTAGCAGATGCCGAGGATAGGCACACCCCAAGTGTAAATTTCGGGGTCGATGGTGGGCGAATCCGGCAGATAGGCACTGTTGGGGCCGCCGGTGAAGATGATGCCCTTCGGGTTTTTGGCCTTGATCTTGGCAAGGTCGGTACGGTAAGAATAAATCTCGCAATATACGTTGCATTCGCGGACGCGGCGCGCGATCAGCTGATTATACTGGCCGCCGAAATCCAGAACGATAACGGTTTCCTGCTGCATGAGGGGTCTCCCTTCTCTATTTGTAGTCCTATTGAGGTATTATAGCACATCGGGCAGGGTTTGAACAGATGGGGAGGGAAAATAAATTATTTTTGCGCGGAAGTTCTGCTGTGACGGGAACGGGCTGCAGCGGTCAGAGCACCGGCCGCCCTACCCGCGGGGCAAAGGGCGTAGGGCAGCGAGAACGCCGCCCTCTACATCACACCAACTCCACCTTATACTTCTCTAACCAGTAGTTCAGCTGGATAAACCATGCGATGGTCTGCGGCGTTGTCATCAGCTGGCCATACCACGGGATCGGATTATCCGCGCCGGATGTGAGCAGCGTTTCCAGTGCATCCGCGCGCAGGATGCGCAGGATCGGCGCGGCCGGGTCAGCCAGCACACCGCGCAGCTCGGCCGAGACGGCCGCAAGGTAGCTGGGATTCCATGTCTTAGGGTAAGGGCTTTTGCGCCGCCACAGCACCTCATCCGGCAGCACGCCCCGCATTGCCTCACGCAGCAGACCTTTTTCCTGATTTCGGTAGTCCTTGTATTCCCACGGGACAGAGTAGAGGTACTCCGCAATGCGGTAGTCGCAGAACGGCACCCGGACCTCCAGCCCGCTGTACATGCTCATGCGGTCCTTACGGTCAAGCAGGGTCTGCATAAACCATTTGAAATTCAGGTTCATCATCTGGCGCATACGCTGCTCCTCTGCCGACAGGCCGGGTCGGACGGAGGTTTCTGCCAGCGTTTGGCGGTAGCGGGCATCCACAAAGGCAGCCGGGTCAATGCTGCCCAGCACACCGGGCTTGAGGAAGGAGGCGCGATAGGACATGGACTGCGCCCATGGGAAACCGTATTTTTCCCGCACTGCCGGGTCACGGTACCACGGGTAACCGCCGAAAATCTCATCGGCGCACTCTCCCGACAGCGCCACCGTGGCATGGGGCTTGATCTGCCGGCAGAACAGCAGCAGCGATGCATCGACATCCGCCATACCGGGCAGGTCGCGCGCATCCACCGCCGCATACAGCGCCGGGACCAGTTCCGGGGTGTCCAGTGTGATCCAATGATGGCGGGCATGGAGAAACTCATTCATTTTGCGGATATAGGGGGCATCCGCGCCGGGCTGAAATTTTGTGGCATGAAAATACTTCCGGTTATCCCGGTATCCCACCGAGAAGGTCTGCAGCTGCCTGCCGTGGGCTGTAAAATTGGCATCCGCAATGGCAGAGATCAGGCTGGAGTCCAACCCGCCGGACAAAAATGCAGCAACCGGCACATCGGACACCAACTGCCGCTCGATGGCATCCGTTACAAGCTCACGCACCTTGCGGGCTGTGGCGGCAAAATCATCGGGATGCTCATGGTCCTCAAGCCGCCAGTAGGTATGCAGTGTCAGTCGAGCCGTGTCGGCCTCATAGATGGCATACTGCCCGGGCAGAAGCTCCTGCACCCCGCAGAACACGCCGCAGCCGGGTGTGCGGCCGGGGCCGAGCAGCAGCACCTCCGCCAGACCGGCGGCATCCACCCGCGGCGGCACGGCCGGGTGGGCCAGCAGTGTTTTGATTTCGCTGCCGAAGATCAGGCTCTGCTCCGTCAGGGTATAGAACAGCGGCTTGACGCCGCAGCGATCCCGCACCAAAAACAGCCTGCCCGCGTTCACCTGCCAGACCGCAAACGCAAAAATACCATTGCACATTGCCGTGCAGCTTTCGCCCCATTCCGCAAAGGCATGGAGCAGCACCTCAGTGTCGGAGTGCCCGGCAAAGCGGTGGCCGCGGTGCAGCAGCGCAGCCCGCAGCTCAGGCGTGTTGTACAGCTCACCGTTATAGACCAGCACATAGGTTTCCCCCTGCCAGTCCAGCTGCATGGGCTGCAGGCCGTTCTCAAGATCCACGACCGCCAGCCGTGCATGGATCAGCGCCGCCCGGCCACTGATGAACATGCCCCGCTGGTCCGGGCCGCGGCGCGCCAGCGTCTGCTGCATGGCGCAGTAGGCCGCATACCGGCCCTGTATCGTCCGGGGGTCGCGCCCGACCTGCCCCGCAATTCCGCACATAAAAAAGCCCCCTTTGCATGATTCATAAATGAATATGCGGGAGGGAGCGGGGGTATGTGTTATTTATTGGCGATCGCGTCTGCGATATGCCCGGCAACGCCGTCCTTGCTCTGCAGGGGCAGCTCGGTGATGCCCTGCCCGGTAATGATCGTCACGACATTGGTATCGACGCCAAAGCCCGCACCGGGGACCTTCAGGTTATTGGCAACAATCATATCCATGTTTTTCTTTTTCAGCTTAGCGGCGGAGTTCTCGATCAGATCGCGCGTCTCCATCGAAAAGCCGCAGACAAACAGCTTTTCCGGCTTGTGTGCGCCCACCCATGCAAGGATGTCCTCAGTGCGCTCAAGGGCAATGCTCATCTCGCCATCGTGCTTTTTCACCTTGTCAACTGCCACGGTGGCAGGGCGGTAGTCCGCCACGGCAGCCGCCATCACCAGTGCATCGGCGTCCATGGCATGGGTCTTTACAGCCTCAAAGAGGTCGGCTGCTGTTGTGAACGGCACAGTCTTGACAAACGGAACAGGCGGCAGCGTGCAGCCGGTTGAGGCAAGAAGCGTGACCTCTGCGCCGCGCAGCATACAGGCACGCGCCACGGCATAGCCCATCTTGCCGGTGGAATGGTTTGTCAGGTAGCGCACCGGGTCCATGGATTCCTGCGTTGCACCGGCCGACACAACGACCTTTTTGCCGCGCAGATCTTTTTCACAGGCAAGCTCACGCAGCACATAGTCCACCAGCACACCCTCATCAGGCAGCCGGCCGGAGCCGACATCGCCGCAGGCCAGCATGCCGGAGCCGGACGGAATGACGGTGAAGCCATAGTGCTGCAGTGTTTTGAGGTTATCCTGCGTGATGGGATTTTCCAGCATGTGGGTGTTCATGGCGGGCGCGACCAGCTTGGGGCAGGTCGCCGCCAGCGTGACGGTGGTCAGCATATCATCGGCCTGACCGTGGGCCAGCTTGGCGATGACATTGGCCGTGGCAGGCGCAATGAGCATGAGGTCCGCCGCATTGGCAAGGCTGATATGCGCCACATCGTACTGGAAGTTGCGGTCGAAGGTATCCACCTGACAGCGGCGGCGGGTCAGCGTTTCAAATACCAGCGGAGAGATGAACTCGGTGGCATTTTTGGTCATCAGGACATGGACATCGGCCCCCAGCTTGACCAGCGCATGCGCCACATTAGGCATTTTATAGGCCGCAATGCCCCCGGTGATGCCGAGGACGATGGTTTTTCCGGTAAGTAACATAAAATCAACACCCTTACTAACTAGATAAGAGATACTAGATAAAAGATAATAAAATTGGTGGAGTTTTCGCCTTTGGCAAAAACAAAATTTGTATTGTGGTTATTATAGCAGATTGACGCCTTATATGCAAACAAGTATAATAATTTTGAGCAGCGCAAAGCGACGCGATCCACCATATTTCTTATCTATTATCTCTTATCTTTTATCTATAAAAGGAATTTATTATGGTTTTAGCAGTTGACATCGGCAACTCCAACATCTGTATCGGCGGTCTGACGGGGGCAGAGCATTGCTCTATCCAGTTCACAATGCGAATGGTCACGCGGCCCCGCTGCACAGCGGATGAGTATGCCGCCGAGATGAAATTCCTGCTGCGCCGCCTGCAGGTAGACCCTGCCGCCTGCGAGGGCGTCATTGTCTGCAGCGTTGTCCCCCAGCTGACCGAGGTGCTGGCAGCGGCCTGCAAGCGGCTGACCGGGCAGGAGCCGCTGATCGTCAGCTGTGGTCTGGACACGGGGCTTAGCTTTCAGGTCGACGAGCCTGCCAAGGTCGGCCGTGACCGCATTGCCGATGCCGCCGCTGCCGCTGCACACTATCCCCTGCCCTGCATGACAGTCGATCTGGGCACCGCCACGACCTACAATGTCATCTCTGCACAGCGGGCGTTTCTGGGCGGCTTCATCGTACCCGGTGTGCAGACCAGTCTGCGGGCCATCAGCGCGGGCACGGCACAGCTGCCCCCCATTGCACCCGAGCCGCCGGAGCATCTGATTGGTGCCAACACGGTGGCCGCACTGAACAACGGCGCGATGTTCGGCACGGCCGCCCAGCTGGACGGACTGGCTGACCGCGTGGAGGCAGAACTGGGCCAGCCGCTGACCGTGGTTGTGACCGGCGGACTGGCGCCGTACATCACCCCCTGCTGCAAACGCAAAGTCATCTATGACGCAGACCTGCTGTTTAAGGGGCTGGCGCTGATTTGGGAGAAAAATCACCTATGAAAAAGTTGGTTGTATATATCCACGGAAAGGGCGGCAGTGCGGCGGAAGCCGAACATTACAAGGAGCTGTTTCCTGCGTATGACGTCATCGGATTCGATTATCAGGCACAGACACCTTGGGACGCTGTTTCGGAGTTTACGGCATTTTTCACACCTCTGCGCCAGCAGTACGATACGGTCGTACTGCTGGCAAACAGCATCGGGGCATTTTTCTCGATGAGCGCGTTATCCGAGAAGTTTATTGACCGAGCGTTGTTTATCTCCCCCATCGTGAATATGGAAACGCTCATCTCCGATATGATGGGCTGGGCTGGGGTGACGGAGAATGTGTTGCACGCGCAGGGCGAAGTCGCCACCGATTTTGGCGAAACCCTGTCGTGGGAGTATCTCTGCTACGTGCGAGCACATCCGCTTGTGTGGGATGTACCAACCTGCATTTTGTACGGCGAAAAAGACAATCTGACCTCCTATGAAACGTTGGCCGCGTTTGCGCAGAAAGTCCATGCGCCTATTACGGTCATGCCAAGTGGCGAGCATTGGTTCCACACCGAAGAGCAGATGTCGTTTTTGGACGAATGGGTCAAAGGGCAATGTTTATGAAAAAGCTGTACACTATTTTAAACGCTGCATTTTGGTGTTTTATCGGGGTGTTTTTGGGCGTCAGCCTGTACACCTGTTGGGATTATCACGCCCACCCCGGGCTGTATGCGCTGCAATCCGCGCCGTGGTATCTGAGCATACAGATACATGCGCTGTTTACCGTGGTGGTGTGCGGGATACTGGCACTGGGAATATGGATTTTGCGGAAGAAAATGTAATAATGCAGGCCGGGCATGCCCGGTCCCTACAGACATAACAAAAAACGCCGTACCGGCACATTTCTGCACTGGTACGGTGTTTTTTATGCTTTATCCAATTTTACATGTCGGGCGTGACGGGCACAGCACCGTAGTTGCGGATGTTCAGCACATGGCAGCTGCCCTCACCGAAGCAGCCGTCAATGGCTGCCTTGTAGGCGTCCAGCAGATCGACGGGGACAAAGGCCTGAATGGTGCCTGCAAAGCCACCGCCCTGCAAGCGCCATGCACCACGTCCGTTCAGCACCTTCTGGCTCAGCGCCAGCGCCAGCGGCACGCCCTGCTCCTGCGGGGCCTTGATGCTGTAGGCATTCTGGTTGAACTCAAAGCTGGAGTGGCCGCCCTCGATGATCAGGCGCAGGAACGCATCAAAATCGTCCTCACGCACGGCATCGCAGAGCTGAGCGGCACGGCGGCAGTCGTTGTAGAAGTGGATCGCGCGGACAACAGCGCGGTCCCCCACAGCCTTGCGCAGCTGCGGGATAGCCTTGTAGAACTCGTCCTCATCCACATCGCGCAGGACCTTCTTGCCGAACTGCTCTGCAACACTCTCCATCTCACGGCGGATGGCGGCATAGTCATCAGTCAGGTCGGCATGGCTACCCTTCGTATCGCTGATGCACATGACAAAGCCGTGCTTGGCAAGATCAATGGCAGTCTGGCCAACAACAGGCTTTTCGGGATTCTTGAAGTCGATGGTGATGACGCCGCCGACCGCGCAGGCCGTCTGATCCATCAGTCCGCAGGGCTTGCCGAAGAAAACATTCTCCGCAAACTGGCCGATCTGTGCAATCTTGACCTGACTGAACTTCTTCATGTCATTGTTGTTATATTCGCCGCGCAGGATGGCACCGATGCAGACCTCAAACGCTGCAGAACTGGACAGGCCGGAGCCGCGCAGCACATTGCTGGTGCTGTAGCAGTCAAAGCCGCCCACCTTGCCGCCGGCATCCACAATGCCCTTTGCCACGCCGCGGATCAGAGAGGCGGAGTGCTCAGCCTCCTGCGGCTGCGGAACCAGAACATTGACATCGACATCATCGATCTTGTCAAAGCCCAGAGACTTTACGCGGATGATGTTATCCTCATTGGGGGAAACGACCGCAACCATATCCAAATTGACGGAGCCGGCCAGCACCACGCCGTTGTTATGGTCGGTGTGGTTGCCGCCGATCTCGGTGCGGCCGGGGGCAGAGTAAAGACGGACCGTGCGGGAGGTGCCGTACTCCTTTTCAAATTCATCGATCAGGTCGGTATAGCGCTTGCGCTGCTCCTGCACGGCGGATGCACCGTACAGCTTGGTAAAGGCGGCGTCATATTCGCCCTGTGCGATCTGCTGTTTGAGTTCAATGGTATTTGCCATGATTCCACTCACCTTTCCTGTCGGACGGCTCTTTTCGTAGATATGCACAAAATGAGCCTTTCTTTTTTAGGCAGACAGCCAAACGAACAGCTCTCTGTCGATTTCTTGTTTTCAGTATAGCAAATCCTGCAAAAAAAGCAAACATAATTTCAGGCTCTTTTATGGACTTTTGATGAATAGCTTGCTATAATAGGAATATCACAGAAGTGAGGTGCAGCCATGACCATCAATGAGATGAAGCAATCCTACAAGCAGAGCTACACAGATAATGTCGAGCTCTCAATTTTTAACTGCGGGCGTGAGCAATGCCAGCCGGGCCACACATGGGGACCCGGCGTGCGCGACCACTACCTGATCCATCTGGTCGTAGCGGGCAAGGGTGTCTATCAGGTCAACGGTGCATCGCACACCCTGCAGGAGGGTGATCTGTTCCTCGCCAAGCCGAACCAGCTCATCACCTACGCCGCCGATGAGACCGACCCGTGGGAGTATTACTGGGTCGGCTTCAACGGCGCGTGCGCCAATAAGCTTGTGCAGCAGACACCGTTTTCCGAGGCGCACCCCGTACACCACTGCCGGGATCTGCAGACCGCGCGGGAAGCTCTGTACAACATCTATCTTTCCCGCGGGCCGGAGCCTCACTGCGAGGCAATGATGACGGGCTACCTGTACATATTTATGGCGCACCTGATGAAGGAAGCCCGCGAGGCCATGCCCAATGTAGGCTCGTCGAGCAGCCAGTATGTGCTGGCTGCCATCAAGTTCATCCAGTTCAACTACTCGCACGACATCTCGGTGGATGACATTGCCAAGGCGGTCGGCGTCAGCCGCAGCCATCTGTATCGTGTTTTCATGTCGAATGTCGGGCAAAGCCCCATCGACTACCTGACGAACTACCGTGTCAGTGAGGCCTGCAGCCTGCTGAAAAACTCCGGCCTTTCCATTGCTGAGATTGCCGTGTCGGTGGGCTTCTTTGACCAGTTCTACTTCTCCCGCGTGTTCAAAAAGGTCAAGGGCGTGCCGCCGAGCAAGTATCTGTCGGCGCTGGAAAAGGAAACCGCCCTGCAGAACACCAACCCGTAACTTTATTTTTAAGGAGCAGACATGCCTTTTACGAAAAATCAGATCATCACCCTCGAGATCAAATCCATCTCCAATGACGGAAACGGCGTGGCCCACAAGGACGGTCAGGCCGTTTTTGTGCCGCTGACCGCCCCCGGCGACATTGCCGAGGTTCGCATCGTAAAGCCGATGAAAAGCTATGCCTTCGGCCGTGTGGAGCGGCTGCTGGCCCCCGGTCCGGACCGCATCCGGCAGGACTGCCCCGTTGCCGGCCCCTGCGGCGGCTGCGGGCTGCGCCATATCCGCTATGAGGCCGAGTGCGCCGCCAAGACACAGTTTGTGCGGGACGCCTTTGCGCGCATTGGCAAGCTGGATGTCCCCGTGCGGGAGGTGCTGGCCGCCCCTGCTGCCGACCGCTACCGCAACAAGGTGCAGCTGCCGGTCGGCACGGATGAAAATGGGCATATCGTGACCGGTTTCTTTGCCGGACGCAGCCACCGCATTGTTGCCTGTGCCGATTGCCGCCTGCAGCCGGAGTGGATGAACCAACTGGCCGCGCGCGCCTGTGCGCTGCTTGAGGAAAACGGCATCACCGCCTACAACGAGGAAACACACACCGGCCGTGTGCGGCACCTCTACATGCGGCAGGGCTGGCACAGTGGCCAACGGCTGCTCTGCTTTGTTGTGAACGGCAACGGCCTGCCCAATGAAGCAGAGATTTGCGCCACCCTGCAAAAGGAGTTTGCCCTTACAACGATCCTTGTCAACCGCAACAGTGAGCGCACCAATGTGATTCTGGGCCGCAGGACCCGCACCGTGCTTGGCCCCGGCGTCATTGAGGATACACTTGCCGGCGTCCCGCTGCACATGGGTGTGCATGAGTTTTATCAGGTGAATACCCCCGCTGCCGAAACGCTGTACGCCAAGGCACGGGAGTATGCCGGGCTGCAGGAGACGGATTTTCTGCTTGACCTCTACTGCGGCATGGGCACGATCGGGCTTTCGATGCTGGCTGATTGCCGGCGTCTGGTCGGTGTCGAGGTCGTGCCGCAGGCTGTGGACGGTGCCAGACAGACAGCCGCCCGTCTGGGGCTGGATGCCGACCGGGCGGATTTCCGCTGTCAGGATGCCGGTGCAGCAGCCGCACAGCTTGCCGCCGAGGGTGCCCGCCCCGATGTGATCGTGGTAGACCCGCCGCGCAAGGGCTGCGACGAGGCCACGCTGACCGCCATTGCCGAGATGGCCCCCCGCACAGTGGTTATGGTCAGCTGCAATGCAGCCACCGCCGCACGCGACACCAAATGGCTGACCGAGCACGGCTACAAGGCCGTGGAGGTCCAGCCGGTGGACCTTTTCCCGCGGACACGGCATGTGGAGTGTGTAGTGAAGATAGTTCGCGAAGAATAATTTGCCCGAAAAAAGGAGCTGATAAAATGGCGTTGCCGAAATATGATGAACTGTATGTTCCCTTCCTTACGGTAATAAAAGACGGGCAGCTGCACACAGCAAAGGCCGTTGCCGCCGATGTTGCAGAATTGCTGCATTTATCCGCCGAAGATTTAACGGAACAGTTACCCAGCCAACGGCAAACTGTATTTGTCAATCGACTAAATTGGGCAAAAACCTATTTGAAAAAGGCTGGTCTTATTGACACTCCCAGCCGGGGCAATTATGTTATCACCGCCGAGGGCAAGCGGCTGGTCGATAATGGCGTTTCCATCACGAATGCATATTTAAAGCAACATTATGCTTCTTTTGCCGCCTTTGTTGGTAACGAAGAGATCACAGCTTCTACTGCGTCCACTCCTTCTTTGGCCGATGTAAAAACCCCTGAAGAACAGATGGACGCGTTGCACAAGACGATAAACGACACCCTCGCTGACGATCTGCTTTCTGAAATCATGCAGCAGACACCTGTATTTTTTGAGCAGTTGGTTGTTGACCTGATGAAGACAATGGATTATGGAGATGGCTTCAAGACCAAATACAGTGGCGATGACGGAATTGACGGAGTTATACACGAGGATAAGCTCGGCTTCAACTTAATTTACATACAAGCCAAACGCTGGAATCCCGATGTAACAATCGGAAAACCGGAGCTTCAGAAATTTTTCGGTGCCATGATGGGCCCGCCCCGCGTAGAAAAGGGGCTTTTCATTACAACTGCCAAATTTTCCAAGGGTGCCAGAGAATATGCCGACGCACAGCATATTATTCTGGTCGACGGACAGAAGCTCACATCTTTGATGATTGAATACGGCTTAGGTGTTTCTGTTCAGAAAGTCTATAAACTCAAGCGCATTGACAGCGACTATTTCGCGGAAGAGATTTAATGCGCTTAGCCCTTTTATTCAAATTCTATTTCCCGCTTGTTCACGATTTGCCCATATTTGTGTGTCATACTGAAGTGTAAACAATGCGGCTTTGCCGCGAAAAGGTGGTTTTTGTAAAATGAAAGGCTGGTTTCAGCGCTTTATGTCCGGCCGCTATGGGTTTGACCAGTTCAACGGCTTTCTCTGCATTGCATCCCTCATTCTCATCGTCATCGGCGCATGGGTCTCCCCTGTGCTGTATTGGCTGGGGCTGGCTGCCATCATTTACAGCTATTTCCGCATTTTGAGCCGCAACACCCGCAAGCGCTACGCTGAAAACCTAAAATATCTTTCCTATCAAAGCCGCGCCGCAGCGTGGTTCGCCAAGCAGCAGGTGCGATTCAAGCAGCGCAGAGAATATCACTACTACCGCTGCCCCCAGTGCGGCCAGCAGCTGCGCGTACCGCGCGGGCGCGGTAAAATCAGCATCACCTGCCCCAAGTGCGGCCGCCAGTTCATCAAAAAGAGTTGACGCCGTATGTTTGGATATGTTACGATTTACCGCAAGGGTCTGGCAGATGCCGAGATGGAGCGCTATCAGGGCTATTACTGCGGGCTGTGTCAGGCGTTGGGCCGTCGTTACGGCCGCACCGGGCAGCTGACGCTGAGTTATGATATGGCGTTCGTCTGCATCCTGCTGACTGCGCTGTACGATGAGCCCACCGCCTTTGCCGCGGGGCGCTGTGCCCCCCACCCCCTTAGAAAGCGCCCCCGCGCCGACAATTCGTTTACCGAATATGCGGCCGACATGACTGCCGCGCTGGCATACTATAATTTTATGGACGACTGGCAGGACGACCACCGCCGCGCCAGTCTGGCACAGGCGCAGCGGCTTGAGCCGTATCTGCCCGCTTTGCGCCAGCGCTGGCCCCGCCAGATGAGCAAAATCACTGCGATGCTCGACCAGCTCAATGTGCTGGAGGGCTCGGGCAGCCACGATCTGGACGCGCTGTGCAACACCTTCGGCGCGCTGCTGGGCGAGGTTTTCGCCTGCAGGGACGATCTATGGGCACCGGCGCTGCGCGGCATGGGACAGGGCCTGGGGGCATTCATCTACCTGATGGACGCCTACGACGACCTGCAAAAGGACGCCCGGCGCGGCCGCTTCAACGCGCTGCAGCAGCTGGCGGATGAACTGCCGCCCGCCGCCTACGAGCAGCGCTGCCATGAGCTGCTGACCCAGCAGATGGGCCGCTGCGCACAGCATTTTGAGATGCTGCCGATTCTGAAGGACACCCCGGAGGGGAAGCTATTGTACAACACGATCTATTCCGGCGTATGGAGCAAGTACGCGCTGGTACGCAAGCACAGGGAGGCACAACGCCATGACTGATCCATACAGCGTATTGGGCATCACCCCCGGTGCCGATGACGAAACGATTAAAAAAGCTTACCGCCAGAAGTGCAAGCAGTACCACCCCGACCTGCACCCCGATGACCCGGCGGCAGAGGAGCATTTCAAGGAGGTTCAGGCCGCCTACAGTGAGATCATGCGCATCAAGCAGGGCGGCGGCACCGCCTACCGGCAGAGCGGGCAGACCTACGGCCAGAGCAGCGGCTACAACCAGCAGTATCAAGACCCCTTTGCGGGCGGCGGCTTCGGGTTCGGGCCGTTCGGGTTCGGCTATTACAGCACCGGCAGCTCGGCCGGGCGGCAAAGCTATGGCAGCGCCGCCGGTGACCCCGAGCTGCGGGCGGCGGCAAATTATATCCGCAGCGGCTTTTATGAGGAGGCTCTCAACACGCTGAACGGCATCTCTGCCGCCGGCCGTACTGCCCAGTGGCACTACTACGCGGCCCTTGCCAATCAGGGGTTGGGCAACAACATCCGCGCGCAGGAGGAGGCCCGCACGGCGGTTTCGATGGAGCCAAACAACTACGCCTACCAGAATCTGCTGGACCAGCTGCAAAGTCCGGGCCGCAGCTACACAAGCTACCAGCAGCCCTACGCCCAGCCCAGCGGCCGTCCCGGGCAGTTTTGCCTGTCATTCTGGATGTACCTGCTGGTTTGCAACATCTTAAGCTGGTGCTGCTGCGGCGGACGCGGCGGGTTCTTTATCTGCTGATTTCATGAATGAAAAAACGCTGTGACCTTTTGGGATGGGTCACAGCGTTTTTTATTGTCACTGCAATTTCCGTTTACAGCATTCTTTCCAGCAGCGGCATCAAAATTTCTATGTTTTGGCAAAACTGCGGATAAAAGTCATCGCCGAGCGAATACTCATAGTAGAGCGCACGCTCAATGCGTCTGGCAGCGGCCGCAAAGCGGGGGTTTTCCTGCCCGCCCGCCGCCTGCAGCCGTTGGGAAAGCCGTGTACACACAACAGCCCACCGCGCGTCTATACCCGCCCGCTCGGTAACAGCGGCATCGTTCAGATAATCCCGCAGGGTGCGCCCCTCCCCCGACCGTGCGCCGCACAGCGGAGTCTGGACATAATACTCGACAGCTGCGGTTTCGGTGTCGATGCTCTGCCCCAGCGGATAGAGGGCGCAGGCCAGCGGGCGGGCTGCATGGATGGCGCAGGCGCTCCCTTCAAAAAAGCGGCAGTTTCCGGTTTTGGGGTCGGGCGTCAGGCGCAGGGCCGGCAGGCAGCTTTCGGGCGCAATATAGCTTTTGCAGAAGGCCGCCGCCACAATGCGCGGTGAGAGCCGCAGCCGCCGCGCAATACGGTACAAATCATAGCCGGACAGCACCAGATCACGCCTTTGGCGGCAGCAGTCCCCGCAGCCCGCACAGGCAAAATCGAACGGTTCCCCCGCGGACAGGCGCGGACAGGCGTCCCAGCATTCGCCGCAGCGGCCGGGTTCTACCGCCCTCACAGGTGGAAATCCAGTGTGTCGGCCAGCCAATCGGTACACAGGGGCACCCATGCGCTGTTGTGGCGGTTGGGGGTGTTGACCTCCTGCGTGCAGGTGCTGGTGCCGTGGCCGTCATGGGCGAAAAGGTGCAGCTCAAACGGTACCTTGTGGGCGGTCAAAGCCGTGGCCAGCAGCATGGAATTCTGCACCGGCACCGAGGCATCCTCCACAGTGTGCCAGATGTAGAAGGGCGGCAGTCCGTCACTGACCTGATTTTCGAGACTCATCGTCCCGCGCAGGGCGGCATCATCACCGCAGAGGTTGCAGATTGAGCCGTCATGCCGGAATTCGCCGCTGGTGATGACCGGGTAGCCCAGCACCACGGCATCGGGCAGAGCCTCCTTTCCGCAGATGCCGAGCGCCTGCCGAACCGGCTCAGCGTCCCACAGGATTGCCGTGGACGCCGCAAGATGGCCGCCTGCCGAGAAGCCGCAGACGGCAACCTTGAAGGGGTCAACACGGAACTTTGCCGCGTTGCGGCGGATGTGCAAAATTGCCCCCGCTGCGTCGATCAGCGGCTGCCAGCGCAGCGGCGGCTGGGTATCGTCCTTACGGCAGGTGTAGGTCAGGATAAAGACGTTATAGCCTGCCTGCAAAAACTGCATGGCGACGGGGTCAGCCTCGCGCGAGCTGCACCAGGCGTAGCCGCCGCCCGGCAGAATTAGTATAGCCGGGCGGATGTTGAAGGCGGGCATTTCGGTAGTCTCGTCCCGCAGGTAGCCGACGAGCGCTGCGCCGCTGGGGAGGGTTTGGGTGTAGCATTGCATGGTGATTCCTCGATTCAATGATTCGTTGATTTGTTTTTGTAGGGGCACATTCAATCTCGCGGGTGCGCCACGATGTACTCCGCCATAATGTCAGCGGCTACGCGGCAAAGCTCCGGGCAGGGGCGCTTTTTGTAGTATTCCGGGGTGCGGGGGCTGGCAACCGGGCTGCCCTCGGCCTGCTGTAAGCCCAGCAGCTCCCCGCAGATCAGGGTATTCGGGCCGCCGTTGCGGGCCTTGTACTCAGCCGCCAAAGCCTGCACATCGGTGTAAAGGGCTGTCTTTTTTGCCGGGTCATCGCTGCCGTAGAGCGCCCCCAGCACCAGCGTAATGCCGGAGAAGGCACCGCAGACCTCCCGCATACGGCCGAAACCGCCGCCGAAGCCTGCCGAAATCTGCAGGGCCTGCTTTTCGGTCATGCCCATCTCCTCCGCAAAGGCAACCGCCACCGATTGGCAGCAGTTATAGCCTTTAAAAAATGCCGCATAGGCGCGGTCACCGTAGATGCTCATAGTGGTATTCTCCTCTGATAAGGATTGATGCAGGGGTCGATGCGCGCAGCCGCCCCTGCACTTATTATTTTATATTGTAAGCATACCTCAAAATCCGACACTTGAAAAGCCCTGAATTTAAATTTTTTGTTAAAATAGCGTACAAGGGTTGCACTTTATAAAAAAGAGTGCTAAACTAGCTTTAGCAGTTCAGATATAAGAGTGCTAATTTCATTTTTATAAGTGAGGTTTTCTACCATGGCAATGCGTCAGTTCAAGGCTGAGAGCAAAAAGCTGCTCGACCTGATGATCAATTCTATCTATACAAACCGCGAGATCTTTCTGCGTGAGCTGATCTCCAATGCATCGGATGCCTGCGACAAGCGCTATTTCAAGAGCCTGACCGATACCACCATCGGCATCACGAAGGACGATCTGAAGATTCATATCCAGCCTGACAAGGACAGCCGCACACTGACCATCAGCGATAACGGCATCGGCATGACGAAGGAGGATCTGGAAAAGAACCTCGGCACGATTGCCAAGAGCGGCTCGCTCGATTTCAAGACCGAAAACCAGAGCGATAACATCGACATCATCGGCCAGTTCGGTGTCGGTTTCTACTCCGCCTTTATGGTGGCGAAGAAGGTCACTGTCATCTCCCGCGCACAGGGCACCGACACCGCCTGGAAGTGGGAGTCCACCGGTGTGGAGGGCTACACCCTGACTGAGGCCGACAAGGACGAGGTGGGCACCGAGATCATTCTGGTGCTGAAGGACGATACCGATACCGACAACTACAGCGAGTATCTTGAGGAATACACGCTGGCAAACCTTGTCAAGAAGTACAGCGACTACATCCGCTTCCCCATCACGATGTTCCGCGAAAAATCCCGCCAGAAGCCGAAGCCGGAGGACGCCGGTGACGACTACAAGCCCGAATATGAGACCTACACCGAGCTGGAGACGCTGAACAGCATGGTGCCTATCTGGAAGCGCCCCAAGAGTGAGGTCAAGGACGAGGACTACAACGAGTTCTACAAGTCCAAGTTCATGGACTACACCGACCCGCTGCGGGTCATCACCAGCCGGACCGAGGGCACTGCCACCTACACAGCGCTGCTCTTTATCCCCGGCTCCACTCCCTACGACTACTACACCAAGGAGTACGAGAAGGGTCTGGCCCTGTATGCCTCCGGCGTTATGATCATGGAGAAGTGCGGCGATCTGCTGCCTGACTATTTCAGCTTTGTCAAGGGCGTTGTGGACAGCGAGGATCTGAGCCTGAACATCAGCCGTGAAACGCTGCAGAAGGATAACCAGCTCAAGCTGATGCGCAACTCTCTGGAAAAGAAGATCAAGAACGAGCTGCACGCGATGCTCGTCAACGACCGTGAGAAGTACGAGACCTTCTGGAAGAGCTTCGGCCGCCAGATCAAGTTCGGCATCTACGGCGACTACGGCATGCACAAGGATCTGCTGGGTGATTTGCTGATGTTCTACTCCGCCAAGGAGAAGAAGCTCGTCACGCTGGATGAGTACATCGAGAAGATGCCCGAGGATCAGAAGTGCATCTATTTTGCCGCCGGTGACGACACCGACCGCCTGAGCAAGCTGCCCAATGCCCAGCTTGTGCTGAGCAAGGGCTATGATCTGCTGCTCTGCACCGAGGATGTAGATGAGTTCTGCCTGCAGGTCATGCATGAGTACAAGGAAAAGACCTTCCAGAACATCAATGCCGGTGATCTGGGCCTTGAGACAGAGGACGAGAAGAAGGCAGCCGAGGCAGCCGAGACCGAGAACAAGGATCTGTTTGAGGAGATCAAGAAGGATCTGAACGGCAAAGTCAAGGAGGTCAAGGTCAACCCCACCCTGCAGGAGCATCCTGTCACGCTGACCGCTGAGGGCGGCATCTCGATGGAAATGGAGAAGGTCCTGCGCCGTATGCCGAACGCCGAAGGCGTTGAGAGCACGAAGGTGCTGGAGTTGAACCCTAATCACACCGTCTTTGCCGCGCTGAAGGCCGCCCACGCCGCCGGTGACGCCGACAAGGTTGCTAAATACGCCGAGCTGCTCTACGATCAGGCACTGCTGATTGCAGGTCTGCCCATTGAGGACCCTGTTGCGTATGCACAGCTGGTCTGCGGATTGATGCAGTAAGATTTTGATAAAATAACACAGCCGCCCGCCCAGGTATGATGATGCCTGAGCGGGCGGCTGTGTTTTTGACCGGGCTGTAGGGGCCGGGCAAGCCCGACCCGCCAGCTTCTGGCCGACTGATGCCTGTCGGGAACTTTGTAGGGGAGGCATTTATGCCTCCCGGGGCGTTTGCGGCAGCTGCAAGGTTCACGGGAGGGATGAATTCCTCCCCTACACAGAAATAACTTTAGCTATCTGCCTTTTCCAGCTGTTTTAATGTTCTTCCATCCTGTGTTTTCCATTCAACATAGCCGCTTGTGCTGGCTGCACACGCAAAGCTGGATGCACCGGAAGGTGTATTGAACAGCACATCCTCCTGCAAAACGCCATTTTCATCAATGGCATTTTTATACTGCTCTCGCTTTTTCAAAACAAATTTCGGGCAGCTTTTGGTTGGCTTCATTGAGAGTACGCTCCCCTTTTTCACCACAAAGCCATCACTTGTACGAATGGCTGTCGCTTGAACGCCGTTTTTCACGCAGAGCAGCACTGGTTCTTCCGTCCCCACTGTATCCCCGCTTGTCGGCTCCACCAGCGGTACAAACACCTTGTGGCCCAAAATACCTACGACAATTTTAGCATAGTAGATGAAGTCCTCCATCTCACTTTGCTTTTCCTCGGAAGGGTTTCCCTGCGCAGGGTCAACGCCATTTTTCACATCGTAACGCTTTGCTTCCACGGCCAACTGGTAAAAGCGATGTTCAAGATAGCTGATTTCCGTAGGACCAAGGGAATCATTGGAGGTCGTGATGGCTATTGCTTCTGTCCAGTAGTCCTTTCCCGGGTTGCTGTTGTGCTCCTGCAGCCGGTTCAAAATGCCTTCCCCGTTCTTACGGACGCTGGCCTGCCCTATGTAGACAACGGCTTTGTCGTGTTCCTCGTCCTTACCAAAAAGGAAGTACACACCTGTCTGCTTCAGTTCCTTTCGATCCTTGCACAGGTCCAATGCCGTGCGGGGGATCTTAAAAGCAAGTCCCGTCCAGTTTGCCAGCGTACACTTCACGCGGCCATTGACACTTCCATCCATCAGATATAAATTCAGACTTTTTCCTCGTTGCATAGTAGTTTTCTCCAATCTGTCATTTAATTCTAGTATAGAAGAATTTTTCTACAAAAGCAACAAGGATTTTTGTTTTGCGTGACCGTGCGTGGCCACGGGCGCATATAGAATGCGCCCCTACGGTGTATACCGTAAACGGTTGTTCAAGGGGTGCTTGCGGGCCGGGCATGCCCGGTGCCTACAGCTTTATAAGGCATAAAAAAGGCGTCCCAGCGGAGTTGTTTTCCGCGGGGGCGCTTTTTTGCATTTCTATGCTCTTTTACACAAACGGATTATAAAACCGGCCGAATTTGATCGTCACGGTCAGGCTGATGAGCAGCAGCACAGCACCAAGGCCCAGCGTGATAAAGTCGCGGCGCGCGAAGGGTCGGCGGGTGTACCATGTGCGCTTATCGCTCTTGCCAAAGCCGCGCAGCTCCATCGCGTTGGAGATCGTGTCGATGCGGTTCAGGCTCGTCAAAATCAGCGGCAGCAGGATGCTGACAGCGTTTTTCAGCCGTTTGAAAAACGGCTCACTGCGGCCCAGCTCGACACCGCGCGCCTGTTGTGCCTGACTGATGCTGTGATAATCGCGCTGGATATCCGGGATGTAGCGCAGCGCGATTGCCACCGAATAACCAACCTTGTAGGAGACGCCGATGCTGTTCAGGCTGGCAGCGAACTCACTGGGGTTGGTGGCGGAGATAAACAGGATCGCAACAGGCAGTGCCACAAAGTATTTGAGCGAGATATTGAACATGTAAAACAGCTGCTCTGCGGTCAGGTCATACCGCCAGAAAAGATGGCACAGCACCGTGCGGGTGCCGTAGAGGGTCGTGCCCTGATTCGGATCAAACAGGAAGATAAACAGATCGTTCAGCGCCAGAAACACCAGCATGAACACCAGCATAAAGCGGACCTCGCGCAGCTTGATGTTGCTTAGCTTGAACGCCGCAAAGCTGACAGCCATCAGTCCCAGCAGCACCCATGTGTTGTAGGTGATCATGCTGGCAAAGGTAAACAGCAGAAAGAAGGCCAGCTTTGTCGTACCGGTCAGCTCATGCACCACGCTTTTGCGCGGCAGATAGTTCAAAACGGTATTAGCAGCCATCCGCACGCACCTCCCTGTCCGCTGCGATAAAGCGTTCCACAAAATTCTCCGCCGGGGCAATGCCGCAGCGGTTGGCCAGCGTGTAAAGGCTGGTTTCCTTCAGCGCCGCCTGCCCGATGAGCATCGGATCGCAGAGGATAGCCGCTGCCGACCGGTCGGCAATCAGCCGCCCATCGCAGAAGGCCAGCGCACGGGGCGTGTATTCCAGCATCAAGTGCATGTCGTGGGTAATCATCACGACGGTCATGCCCTTCGCGTTCAGCCCGCGCAGAAACTCCATAATATCGGTATAATGGCGGAAATCCTGTCCCGCTGTCGGTTCATCCAGAATGATAAGCTCCGGTTCCTGCACCAGCACGCTCGCAATCGTGACGCGCTTCTTCTGGCCAAAGCTCAAAGCGGAGATCGGCCAGTTGCGGAACGGGTACAGACCACAGACCTTGAGCGTTTCCTCGACCCGGGCGCGGATCTCGTCCTCCGACAGACCGTTGCCCTGCAGGCCCATGGCGACCTCGTTAAAGATCATCGTCTTGGAGATCATCTGGTTGGGGTTCTGCATGACATAGCCGATGTGCCGGGCGCGGCGGCGGATGTTTTCGCCTTTGAGATTCTTACCGTCAAACCATATCTCTCCGCAGTCGGGCGTCTCAAAGCCGCAGATCAGCTTGGAGAGGGTGGATTTGCCCGCACCGTTGCAGCCAACGATGCTGACCATCTCCCCCCTGCCGATCGTAAAACTGACCTCGGACAGGGTATGCTGGCCCTTGCTGTAGCCAAAGCTGAGGTTTTTGACCTCAAGCAGCGGGGCGGGGGCCGGCTTCGGCGCAGGCAGCGGCTCTGCCTTGAACCATGCGTGCAGCCGCGCCGTATCGGCCTCGTCCAGCGTGACCGAGTCAATATGCGCGGGGTGCTTTTCCGGTGTGATGTCGATGCCGGCATACCGCATAGCCGTCAGATAGAGCGGCTCACGGATGCCGTTTTCCGCCAGCAGAGAGCCGGAAAGCAGTTCATCCGGATGCAGGTCGGCCAAGATCCGGCCGTCATTGACCAGTACGATGCGGTCCACGCTGCGGCAAAGCACATCCTCCAGACGATGCTCAATAATCAGGACCGTGGTGTCGGTTTTCTGCTGTATCGTGTCGATCAGCTCAATGGCCTGCTTGCCGGTAGCCGGGTCCAGATTGGCGAGCGGCTCATCAAACAGCAGCACCTTGACCTGATCGACCATAACGCCCGCCAGACTGACGCGCTGCTTTTGCCCGCCGGAAAGTTCGTGCGGTGCATAGTCAAGGTGGTTTTCGATCCCGACCAGCTCTGCGGCACGGCGGGGGATCTCGTGCATTTCCTCCTGCGGGGTGCAGCTGTTTTCCAGCGCAAAGGCAATGTCCTCCCCCACGGTCAGCCCTATGAACTGGCCGTCCGGGTCCTGCAGCACGGTGCCCACATGCCCGGCCAGCTCAAAGATACTGCTGTGGGGCGCGTCAACGCCGTCCACAATCAGACTGCCCTTACATTCGCCGGGGTTGGAGAAGGGATTCAGACCGTTGATGCAGGCCGCCAGCGTGCTTTTACCGCTGCCGGACGGGCCTGCAATCAGCACGCGCTCACCCGGGTAGATGTCCAGATCAATGTCGTGCAGGGTGGGCTGCTTTTGCGCGCGGTACTGGAAGGAAAAATTGCGGAAGGATATGATCGGGGTTTTGGTTTCAGCCATACGGCACCTCGCAGGGTGATGTCACAAGCAAAAAGCCTTCCCGCATTCGTGGGAAGGCATACGGGTTTTGTCGAGGTTACTCTTTGTCCAGAGAGCCCTTCTTGGCGATGGTCTTGGTGTAGGCCAGAATCAGCAGGCCGCCGACCACGACAGCCGTGATGATGTTGGACACGGCAGCAAAAGCGCCTTGTGCAAAGACCTTCTTGACAGGCTCGGCATAGATCAGGATATCCAGCACGGGGGCAACCACAATCCATGAAACGGCATGCGCAATAAGGTTTGCAACGGCAAACATGGCAAACTTGGCCTTGTTGAAGTCACCCTCCTGCACATTCAGCTTCTTGGCAAACAGGCCAACAACAACGCCCGTGAAGGCAGAGGCGATGACCCAGCTCCACCATGGGATGCCGCCCCAAGACAGGTCAATCAGGGCATGGCCGATGAAGCCGATCAGACCGCCGGCTACAGGACCGTACATAGCCGCCAGCAGGCCCAGAACGGCGTACTGCAGGCTGATGTTGGTGTTGGGCACCGGGCTGGGAATTGCCACAAAACGGCCCAGAACAAAGAAGAGAGCTGCGCCGATGCCAACTGCAACGAAGGTTTTGATGTTGTTGTTTTTCATGATTCCGCACTCCTTTTATAAAATACCGCAATCGTTCTGCTGCCGCAGGCAGCGAACATTTTAGGGCAATACCGCGCAATGCTAACCGCTGACATGGCGTTTGCATACACCCGCAGCACTGATACTGTACGGCAACGGTTAAAGTATACCGTTGTGCATATGCGGGTGTCAATGGGCAAAATGCAGGGTATGCCCTATTTTTCGCATTTCGGGTATAAAAAAACCACCCCGAAGGGTGGTCTTATCTGGAGCGGCCGACGAGGCTCGAACTCGCTACCTCCACCTTGGCAAGGTGGCGCTCTACCAGATGAGCTACGGCCGCATATAAAGTGCCTCCGATCGGAATCGAACCAATGACACGGGGATTTTCAGTCCCCTGCTCTACCGACTGAGCTACAGAGGCGGACAACGCATTAGATTATACCGGATACCGCCGCGATTGTCAAGCGTTTTTGACAAGTTTTTTCTGTAATGAAAAATCCGCTGGAAAAGCTTTAGAAAATATGCTATAATTTTACAAAATACTGTCCGTTCCGCAGTACGACCCGCACTGGCGGGCGGAGCTGTGCGCTGCGGCAGAAAAATTACCCTTGGAAGGAGCGACCCATGAACGAACCCAGACGACGCCTGACCAACCGCGCCCTGCACGGCAGAGAGGAATGGATCAAGCGCATTTTCCGTGATCAGATCGCCGAGGCCGCCGGCATATTGGAGGTCGTGCTGTCGGGCATTGTGCTGATTGCCCTGCTGATGAGCATTGTGCCGCTGCTCAACCTCATGCCGGGGCTTTTGACAGATGCCGACAGTATGGAGGTGCATACCTTCCTTGAACGGGCGCTGGATATAGTCATCGGCATAGAGTTTATCAAGATGCTCGCCAAGCACAGCCCCGGCAGCGTGCTGGAGGTTCTGCTCTACGCCATTGCCCGCCACATGATCGTCGGTCATGAGGATGCCGTTCAGAACCTCGTCAGTGTGGGGGCCATTGCGCTGATCTTCGTCATCCGCAAGTACTTCTTTGTGCCGTCCTTCGGCCATAAGATGCCGGGCGGCGGTACAGCCCCCGATATTGAACAGCAGGAAAAACAGCAGGCTGAGCATACCGGCGAGGCATAAGGCTGCACACTCCCCTGCCATATCCTGACCGTGCAAAGCAATACCCCCTTCGGGCCGCTGCAGAAGCGATGTCAACCTTGCTTCTGCAGACCCGGAGGGGGTGTTTTGTATGGCTTGTGCAGACGATCAGAACAGGCCGGTGATCTTGCCGTGGACATCTACATCAATGTCCATCGCAGCCGGGTGCTTGGGCAGGCCGGGCATCGTCATGATGCTGCCGCAGATTACGACCACGAACCCGGCACCGGCAGAGAGCCGAACCTCACGCACATTCAGCGTAAAGCCCTCGGGCGCACCGGTCAGCTTGGCATTGTCGCTGAAGGAATACTGCGTCTTGGCGATGCAGACCGGCAGATCGCCGTAGCCCTGCGCCGTCAGCTCGTCCAGCGTCTTTTTCGCGGCGGCGGTGTAGCTTACCCCGCCCGCGCGGTAGATCTTTTTGGCAACCGCTTCGATCTTATCGGTCAGCGGTGCATTCAGCTCATAGGTGTAACGAATACGCGCGCTCTCATCAAGAATGGACAGCACGGTCTCGGCCAGCGCCTTGCCTCCCTCGCCGCCCTTGGCAAAGACCTCGCTCAGGGCGCAGGGCACACCGGCCTTTTTGCAGACATCGTAAATGATGTCCATTTCCTCGTCCGTATCGGTGGGGAAGGCGTTGATCGCCACGCAAACCGGCAGACCGAAGCCCTGCAGGTTCTCGATATGGCGGGCCAGATTTACAGCGCCCGCGCGCACAGCCTCGGCATTGGGCTTGCTCAGATCAGGCTTGGCCACGCCGCCGTGGGATTTCAGCGCACGGACGGTAGCCACCAGCACAACGGCAGCGGGGTTCAGGCCGGCATAGCGGCACTTGATGTCCAGAAATTTCTCGGCACCAAGATCAGCGCCGAAGCCTGCCTCGGTGACTACATAGTCAGCCAGCTTCAGGCTCAGCTTGGTGGCAATGGCGCTGTTGCAGCCGTGCGCAATGTTGGCGAACGGGCCGCCGTGGATGATGGCGGGGTTGTGCTCCAGCGTCTGGACCATGTTCGGGTCGAGGGCGTCCTTCAGCAGGGCGGTCATGGCCCCGGCAGCACCGATCTGACCGGCTGTGACAGGCTGGCCGTCATAGGTATAGGCGCAGACAATGCGGGACAGCCGCGCCTTGAGGTCCTCAAGGTCGGTGGCAAGGCAGAACACCGCCATGACCTCGCTGGCGACCGTGATGTCAAAGCCGTCCTCACGCGGGGTGCCGTTGACCTTGCCGCCCAGACCGTCCACAATGAAACGGAGCTGACGGTCGTTCATGTCCATGCAGCGCTTCCATGTGATGCGGCGGGGGTCGATGTTCAGCGGGTTACCCTGCTGGATCGAGTTGTCGATCATGGCAGCCAGCAGGTTGTTGGCGGTGCCGATGGCGTGGATATCGCCGGTGAAATGCAGGTTGATGTCCTCCATAGGCACGACCTGTGCATAGCCGCCGCCTGCCGCGCCGCCCTTAATGCCGAACACAGGTCCCAGAGAGGGCTCACGCAGGCAGAGCATCGTCTTTTTGCCAAGGGCATTCATGGCATCGGCCAGACCCACGCTGGTCGTGGTCTTGCCTTCACCGGCGGGCGTGGGGCTGATGGCGGTGACGAGAATCAGCTTGCCCTCGGGTTTGTCACTCTTGGCCAGCTTATGGTTGAGCTTGGCCTTGTAATGGCCGTAAGGGATGATGTCCTCGCCCTGCAGGCCCAGCTTGCCTGCAATCTCCGTGATGGGCTTCATTTCGGCAGCCTGTGCAATTTCGATGTCGCTCAGCATAACGATACCTCCATATTAAACAAAAATGGGCTGCACACACCATACACCAGTGTATGCAGCCCAGACGGTCGGCTTAAAAAGCAAGCTGTTATGCCGCGTCCCCCGTGGTAAACCCCACGCTATTCCGTCGGTCGGCGGCCTTGCATAGTGTTACTGTACCACACTACCAACAGGTTTGTCAAGGGCGACTTTCTTTATTGCAGCGGCAGCGTGACGGCACGGCTTTCGTCCGCATGGTATCCGCTGCCGAACAGATACCGGAACTCGCTGATTTTCGCCACCTGCGCGGGGTCTGCGGTGTAGTAGTCGATGCGGCAGCTGATGATGCCGGTGGTCGGGTCCACGGTGCTGCTGCGCATGGCATAGGAATTGGTGTTCGTGTCGATATATTCCTCGTCCTGCGGCGTCAGCTCACAGCTCTGCGCATAGCCGTAGGGTACCATCTGCCAGGTCAGTGCCCGCCCCTGCACGGCAAAGTTCTGCAGGGTGTAGCCGCCCGCATCGCTGGTGGCAATTTTCACGCCCTGCTGCATTTCGTCCACGGTCACGGTGCGCTCCTCGTATTCGTACACACCGCTGTGGTACACGGGGGTAAAGGTGATGCTTTGGGCATTTTCGGCCGGCACGGTATAGGCAACAGCACCGCCGGACACGCCGTCGGGGGAGCTGGGCAGCAGTTCCCGCCCCGTATCGTCGGTCAGGATCATTCCGCCGTTGAAGATCACAGGGTTGTCCGCATCCTCACCCCGCAGTTTCTTTTCCTCGTCCTCGCTTACCACACCAAAGGGGTGCGTTTCGGCAAATTTTTCATCCGCCTCGGAATGTTTCACAAGGCTGCCGCTGCCGGTGCCGAAGCACAGGCTGTCCAGCGTGATGGGGTTATCGCCCAGCAGGGCATCGGTAATGCCGAAATCCAACACCGTCGGCGCAACGCGGCGCGCCCCGGCACGCACCTGCTCACCGTTCAGCTCCATTGTGTAGCTAAGCCCCGGTTCTCCCTCTGCAGCGTGGGAATCCAACAGACGCAGCATAACGGTGTCGCCCTGCGGCTCTTCCGGCAGCTGGTAGTGCAGCCACAGCCGGAAGGTATCGTCACCCTGGCGATAGAAATCGCTTTGCACCGTGTAAATTTCCTCGCCGCCGTTGATTTGCGCCGCCATCCACGGCGTATTGCTGCTAAGCTGATCCCATTCTGGGTAGATGCTGTCGGCGTCCAGAAATTTCGACACCACATTCTCACCGCTTACGGTAAAGAAGCAATCCAGCGTGGCGGCGTCCATGGACACCGTGTCCAGCGTGTAGTTGACGCCGTCCAGCGTCTGCGTCTGGCCGATTTCGGTATTGTGGCCTTCCGTATCGGTCTGCTGCCCGCCGTACTCGCCGCGCGGGGCGTCCAGTACATTCTGCACCTGCGCCTGCGATTTGGCATCGATGAAAAACCCGATTTTTCCTTCGGCCAACTCCTTGATATACGGTGCTGCGGCAATGCCTGCCGAAAGCACACAGGTGGCAGCCACGGCAGCGGCCACGCACACGGGTACACGGCGGTGCTTTTTCAGCTTGGGCGGCGTATAGCTGCCTGCTTTCTCTATTTTTTTCATAGCCAAGTCATAGATGCGCTTTTCTTCCTGCTTGCTCAGCGGCACGGTTTTTGTGGGATACTGTTCCAACAGAGAATCAGCGGTTTTTGTATTGCTACGCATAAGTTGCAGCCCCCTCTTAATAGGTATTGCGCAGTGCGGCAAACTGTTTGCGCAGTTTTTCGCGCCCGCGGGAAAGTCTGACATTGACGGTATGTTCCTGCATGTTCAGCCTGCGGCCGATTTCGCGGCAGGACTCCCTGTAATAATAACGGCGGAAAAATATCTCCCTGTCCGGCTCCGGCAGTTCGGTCAGCAGTTGGGCAATCAGTTCTTCCGCCTCGGTGGAACGGCGCTCGGTCATCCAATCCTGCGCCAGTTCGTCGTTCAGTTCACATTCCTGTTGTCGGGGCCGCAGCGCCCGCCAACGGTCGATGGCCGCATTGCGCGCCGTCACACACAGCCAGGCGCGCAGCGGACGGTTTCGCCGCTTAAATTCGGCGGCGTGTTTCCATGCTGCCACCAGAACGTCGGCAGCGCACTCCTCGGCATCCTGCGGGTTGTTGGGCAGAATACGGCAAATGACGGTATGGATCAGCCCGCCGTACTGTGTCAGCAAAAACTGCAACCCCGTTTCGGGCTCTGCCAGCAGGGCATCTATGATTTTGTTATCCTCCATAGCGTTGTGATTCTTCCTTTCTGATTCAAGGCCTTGTACCCACTAAACGGCCGCGCAGCAGGAAATGTCACAATAGCCGCGCAAAAAAAACTACAACCACCCGCAAAAACGGGTGGTTGCACAATTTTCATTTGTTTTGCAATGCTGGTATCAAACCTTGCCCTTGCCGCAGCCCCACTTTTTGAAATACCGCCCCATGCTGACAAGCTGCATCTTGAACTTGCCTGCATCGCGCATCGGGGCGCGGTGCCATGCGTGGATGGCGGAAAACTGCGGGGCCAGCCAGACGGTGCCCTTCTGCAGCACCTTCTGGGTCAGGTCGGCATCCTCCACATACATAAAATACGCGGGGTCAAAGCCGCCGATCTCCTTAAAAACATCGGTGCGCACCGCCATAAAGCTGCCGGTGCAGAATTCGATGCGGCGCGGCGCGCTCAGGTCCTCGTCCTGCATCGTGTAGTGGTCATCGGCCTTGGCAAAGCAGCCGCCAAAGCGCGGGGCCAGCTGGCGCGCCAGCAGCAGCCAAGGGGTGGGCTTGCGGCGGGGCAGGTGCTGCAGCCGTCCGTCCGGGTAGCGCAGCTGCGGCGTGGCCATGGCAGCGCCCTTCTGGGCCAGCAGCCAGTCGGCCATCGGTTCAAGCACATCCCCGGTCAAAAGAATGTCAGGGTTCAGAATGAAATGCACCGCACTGTCCAGCCGCGGGATGACCGCGTTGTGCCCCTTGCCGAAGCCGAGATTCTGCGTCAGCGGCAGAACGGTCACGCGGGCATCGCCAAAATCGGTCTCCGCCAGCCGTTGGCCGCAGCCGTCAGGACTGCCGTTATCGACCACATACAGGGCAAAATCCGGGGCGGGGGTATGCTGCAGAATGCTGCGCACCGCAGCGCATACCTCCTCATAATCGCAGTACGCCACAATACAGGCGCTGATTTTCGGCATAATTATTTCTCCAATGCTTCCAGATGGGTCAGGTCATACGGCGTATCCTGATACACATAGTAGTTGAGCCAGTTTGTGTAGAGCAGGTAGCCGTGGGCGCGCCAGCGGAACAGCGGGTCGCGGTCGGGGTCATCATCGGGATAGTAGTTGCAGGGGATGTTGATGGGCTTTCCTGCCTTCACATCGCGCTTGTATTCCTTATCCAGCGTGTACTTGTCATACTCGGGGTGGCCGATGACAAAAATCTGCCGGCCGGACTCAGTCGAGAGCAGCATCGGGCCTGCCGTATCGCTCTCAGCCAGAATGCGCAGATCACCGCAGGCATCAATGGCGGCGCGGTCCAGCCCGGCCCAGCGGCTGTGCGGGGCATAGAACACCTCATCAAAGCCGCGCACCAGCGGGTTGGACGGGCGGGTGACGCGATGCTCAAACACGCCGAACATCTTTTTGTCCAGATGTACCTTGGGGATACCAAAATGGTAGTACAGGCCCGCCAGCGCACCCCAGCAAAGGTGAATCGTCGAGTAGACATTCTCCTTGGTGTAGTCCATGATCCGGCAAAGCTCGTCCCAATAGTCCACGGCCTCATAGTCCAGATCCTCAATGGGGGCGCCGGTGATGATCATGCCGTCAAAGCGCTCGTTCCGGATCTCATCAAAGGTCTTGTAAAAAGCCTTCATGTGCTCGGGTGCGGTGTGGGTCGTGCTGTGGGTGGCAGTCTGCAAAAAGGTGACCTGCACCTGCAGCGGGCTGTTTGCCAGCAGGCGGGCCAGCTGGGTCTCTGTCACGATCTTGGTCGGCATCAGGTTGAGAATCAGGATGCGCAGCGGGCGGATGTGCTGGCTCATAGCGCGCTCCTGATGCATGACAAAGACATTTTCCTGCTGCAGTTCGTCATAGGCGGGCAGGTTTTTCGGGATGATCAGCGGCATGGGAGAAGGCTCCTTACTAACTCAGAATCCGGGTGCGGCGGCGGTGCCGGCCCGTTTGGATGGTACTATTATATAGACTTTTGCGGCAAAAAGCAAGAAAAATGCCCCCGGCAGGTGTCGGGGGCATGGGGCGGTCAAGACCGCTTACTCATACTTGACATTGTCGATAAGGTTCTGCATCACATCGCTCTGCAGCACATTCATCTTGACATAGTTCTCGCCATAGGCGGTCACATACTGGGTGGGGTCGGTCGTGCCGTAGTAGCGGCCGAAATCAGCGTTCATCGTTGCGGTGTCGCAGCGGAAGCCCATCTTCTCGGCCACGGCCTGCATAAGCAGGGCCTGCTGGGTGATGGAGCGGATGCTGTCGTGCGCATCCGCAAGGTAGGCGTCCACATTGTCATAGCTGCTGCCCATCATGCCGGAGGAAAGCAGGGTATCCATGGTGGTGCCGTAGTTCTGCGCGTAGGTGTAGATGCGGTACAGCAGCACATCGCGGTAGTAGTCCAGCGCGATCTGGGGCAGCTCATCGGTGTAGCTGACCTTGTCGTGCAGGGCGGAGTAGACCTCGCTGGCCTGATTGTCATAGAGCATCGTGCTCTTGACAAACGCCTTCAGCTCGTCAATGTTGTTCAGGTTCATCGTGGCGGAGAGGTTCTCCTTCACCCAGTCATCGGTCAGCTCCGGGGTGACGGACTCCTTGATGTAGTGCAGGGTTGTCTCAAAGACAGCCTCCTTGCCGCTCAGGTCCTCGTTGCCGTAGTTTTCGGGGAAGGTGACGGTGACATCAAAGGTCTCGCCGGGGGTATGGCCGACGATCTGATCCTCAAAGCCGTCGATAAAGGTACCGCTGCCGAGGGTCAGGTCGTAGCCGTTGCCCTGACTGTCGCCGCCGTCAAAGGCAACGCCGTCGATGCGGCCCACATAGTCGATGTTGACGGTGTCGCCGTCCGCCGCGGCGCGGTCGGTGACCTGCGTGTCGGTGGCAAAGCTGGCAAGGACATTCGTATTGATATAGTTGGTGATTTCGTCCTCACTGACCTGACCGAGATCGGCGCTGATCGTGATGTCGGCGTAGTCATCGGGCAGGTTCACATAGTCGGCAGCGGTCACGCCCTTGAGGTAGCCGTTCTCATCAAACGCATCGGAAAAGCTGAAGTCAGCCAGATAAGCGTAGGTGGAATCATCGGCGGTCTCGCCGGTGGCGGCAGTGTCGGAGGTTGCAGCCGTCTCAGCAGTGGAGGCGGCTGTCTCGTCATTGCCCTTGCCGCAGGCGGTCAGGGCGGCGGTCATGCCGACAGCCAGACCAAGGGCCGTCAGACGGTGGATATGATTCAGTTTCATGGGTATCTCCTGTTTCTTTATAAAATTGCATACCATAACATTATACACACTTTTTTGAAAAAGTAAAATGAAAATCTGATGAAAACCCCGCCACCGGAAAACGCTGCCGCGAAATCTTGTACAAAAAGGCTATAGCAATCCCTTGACGGCTATGCTATAATAGAAAACGGCAGCGGATCCCGGGGATTCCGGAAAAGGCTGAAATGCCTATTTACTTACAAAAGAGGTAGAAACGTATGCTTACTTCCATTACCGGCATCAACTGGGGCGACGAGGGCAAGGGCCGCATGGTCGACCTGCTCAGCCAGAACTATGACATTGTTGCGCGCTATCAGGGCGGCGACAATGCCGGCCACACCGTCAAGAACGAGCGCGGCAAATTCATCCTGAACCTGATCCCCTCCGGCATCCTGCGCCCCGACGTTGTCTGCGTCATGGGCGGCGGCATGGTCATCGACCCCGAGCACCTCGAGAAGGAAATCGCCTCCCTGACCGAGAAGGGTGTTGAGATCAGCCCCAAGAATCTGAAGATCTCCGACCGCGCGACCATCACCATGCCGTTCCATGTCGCACAGGACGGCCTTGAGGAGGAGCGCCTGTCCAAGACCGGTGCCCAGTTCGGCTCCACCAAGCGCGGCATCGCCTACAGCTACGGCGATAAATACATGAAAAAGACCCTGCGCATGGGCGACCTCGTCCACATGGACGCCGGCGTCAAGAAGCGTCTGGAGACGATCGTTGAGTCCAAGAACCTGACGATGGTGAACATCTACGGCCAGAAGCCTGTCAGCGTTGACGAGATGTGGGCATGGTGCGAGAAATATTCCAAGCTGTTTGCCCCCTACATCTGCGATGTGGGCGATTACCTCGACAAGGCCGACCGCGAGGGCAAGAAGATCATGTTCGAGGCCCAGCTCGGCGCACTGCGCGACATCGACTTCGGCATCTACCCCTACACCTCTTCCTCCAACACCGTGTCTGCCTACGCCCCCATCGGCGCCGGCATCCCGGGCCATAAGCTGAATCTCTCCATCGGCATCATGAAGGCTTACTCCTCCTGTGTCGGTGAGGGTCCCTTCACCACTGAGCTGGCCATGTCCGAGGCTGACAAGGATGTCCTGCGTGAGCACGGCCATGAGTACGGCGCTGCCACCGGCCGTCCCCGCCGCGTCGGCCCGTTTGACGCTGTGGCAAGCCGCTACGGCGTACAGTGCCAGGGCTGCGATGAACTGGCCCTGACCCTTCTCGATGTCCTCGACTATATGGAGCAGGTGCCCATCGTCACCGCCTACAAGCTGACCGACGGCACCACCACGACCCGTTTCCCGATGGGCAAGACGCTGGACGATGCCCAGCCTGTTGTGGAGACCGTGCCCGGCTGGCACTGCGACATTACCGGCGTGCGCAAGTTTGAGGATCTGCCCAAGGCTGCTCAGGACTATGTAAAGCGTCTGGAGGAGCTGGTCGGCTGCAAGATCAAGTACATTTCTGTCGGACCCGAGCGCGACGCCTGCATCGTCCGCGACTAAATCGCGCCCGATCAATACCATCCATACAAACGGCAGACCCTGACACGGTCTGCCGTTTTCTAAAAAGGGGCGTTCCTGTTTGATACAATTTCTGATAAAAGCCTTCATCAAAAACCATGAAAAGACCGAGGACCGCGCCGTCCGCACGGCCTACGGCAATCTGGCCTGCATCGTCAGCGTGGTATGCAACCTGCTTTTGGCGGGCGGCAAGATCGCTGTCGGCGTATTGACCGGCAGTGTGGCCGTGACCGCCGACGGTATGAACAACCTGTCTGATGCAAGCTCCAACATCGTCAGTTTGCTGGGCTTCAAGCTTGGCGCACGCCCGGCCGACTCAGAGCATCCCTACGGCCACGCCCGGTATGAGTATCTGGCCGGGCTGGCTGTCTCGGTCATGATCCTCGTCATCGGCGTTGAACTGCTGAAGGAAAGCTTTGCAAAGGTGCTGCACCCCACGGCTGTGGACTTCAACTGGGTCATGGTCGCGGTGCTGGCGGCCTCCATCCTTGTCAAGCTCTGGATGGCAAGGCTCAACCACAAAATCGGCACGGACATTGAGTCCGAGACTCTGCTGGCCACCGCCGCCGATGCCCGCAACGATGTCATCACCACAGCCGCAGTCCTTGCTGCCACCGTGCTGACAAAGCTGTCCGGCTTTACCCGTCTGGACGGTTTGATGGGCCTTGGCGTGGCGGCATTCATCCTGTACAGCGGCGCTGCACTTGTGCGCGATACCATCAATCCGCTGCTCGGTGCGGCACCCGACCCGGAGCTTGTCGAGCATATCGAAAAAAAGGCGATGAGCTACCCCGGTGTGCTGGGCGTACACGATCTGATGATCCACGATTACGGCCCCGGCAGCCGGTTGGTCAGCTTCCATCTGGAAATGGATTCCAAGAATGATGTCATGCACAGCCATGATGTCATTGACCGCATTGAGCGCGACCTGCTGGTACAGGACGGCCTGATTGCCACGATACACTTTGACCCGGTCGTGACCGGCGACCCCCATGCGGACGAGCTGAAGGCATTCTTGCAGCAGGAGATCCGCAAGCTTGAGCCGCTGGCGAACATTCACGACTTGCGCATCGTGCCCGGCCCGACCCATACCAATGTAATCTTTGACTGCGCCGTGCCTGCCGAGTACATGACCGACAAGCAGCACCGCGGTGTCAAGCTGGTCAGCGCCCTGCGCAATTCCGTACAGGAAAAATGGCCTGATCATTTCTGCGTCATAAAACTGGAACCGGACTATGCGCCGGTACACCATGAATAAAAGAAGTAACTCTGTAGGGGCAGGGCATGCCCTGCCCTCAACATAAAATCCATAGCGATTTGGCGGCAAGGCTGCGGGCCGGACATGTCCGGCCCCTACCGAGCACCATTACGGAAAGTAAAATTATATAGTAAGGAGAGGTATCCCCATGGACTATAACAAAGCAGCGCTTGAACTCCACAGCAAATTCCCCGGCAAGATCGCCGTACAGAGCCTTTGCGAATGTAAGGACCGCGATGCGCTGTCCACCGCCTACACCCCCGGCGTGGCTGAGCCCTGCCGCAAGATCAAGGCAAATCCCGACGATGTCTATACTTACACGATGAAGGGCCGCACCGTGGCCGTTGTCACCAACGGCACCGCCGTGCTGGGGCTTGGCAACATCGGCCCCGAGGCCGGTCTGCCGGTTATGGAGGGCAAGTGCGTGCTTTTCAAGGAGTTCGGCGGTGTCGATGCGTTCCCCATCTGCCTGAACGCCAAGACAAAGGAGGAGGTCATCGCAGCGGTCAAGGCCATTGCGCCGACCTTCGGCGGCATCAACCTTGAGGATATCCGCAGCCCGGAGTGCTTTGAGATCGAGGCAGAGCTTGAACGCGACCTTGAGATTCCCGTGTTCCATGACGATCAGCACGGCACCGCCATCATCGTGCTGGCAGGTGTGCTCAACGCCCTGAAAGTCGTTGGCAAGCGCATTGAGGATGTCAAGATCGTCCAGAACGGCCCCGGCGCCGCCGGCACAGCCATCATCCACATGCTGCAGGTCGCGGGTGCCAGAAACATCATCGCGGTCGATGAGCATGGCATCCTTCTGCCCGGCCGCCCCGCCGGGCTGGAGGGTCACAAGGGCAAGCTGGCCGAGGAAACAAACCCCGAAAAGCTGTCCGGCGGTCTGGCGGAGGCCATACGGGACGCTGACATCTTCATCGGTACCTCCATTGCGGGGGCACTTACCCCCGAGTTGGCCGCCACAATGGCAAAGGACGCCATTGTCTTTGCCATGGCCAACCCCACGCCCGAGATCATGCCTGACCTTGCCAAACAGGCGGGCGTCCGGGTCATCGGCACCGGCCGCTCCGACTTCCCGAATCAGGTCAACAATGTGCTGGCGTTCCCCGGCATCTTCAAGGGTGCTCTCTCGGTCCGCGCCCGGGACATCAACCCCGCCATGAAGATGGCTGCCGCGCAGGCCATCGCCGCGCTGATCCCGGCGGACGAGTTGAACGAGGAAAACATTCTGCCCAAGGCGTTCGACCCCCGTGTGGCCGATGCCGTAGCCGCAGCCGTTGCACAGGCTGCGCGGGAAAGCGGCGTGGCGCGCGTATGAGCATCCGTGAAATTTCTGCTGCTGCCATCACCGATGCGGTGGAGGCACTCTGCATCGAGGCAAATACAAAGCTGCCCGCCGATGTGAAGGCGGCGCTCGATCAGGCAGAGGCTGCCGAGCCGTGGCCGCTCGCCCGCGAAACGCTCGGTCTGCTGCAGCAAAATCTGGTCGTGGCGGCCGATAAGGAGCTGCCCATCTGTCAGGACACCGGCATGGCCTGTGTCTTTATCGAGTTGGGGCAGGATGCCCACATCAACGGCGATCTGACACAGGCCGTCAACGAGGGCGTGCGCCGCGGCTATGAAAAGGCATTTCTGCGCAAATCCATCACAGCGGACCCGCTGCAGCGCGTCAACACGGGGGATAATACGCCGGCGTTCCTGACCGTGCATCTTGTCCCCGGCAGCGGCTGCAGGATCACCGTTGCCCCCAAGGGCGCCGGCAGTGAGAACATGAGCCGTCTTGCCATGCTCAAGCCTGCCGACGGCGTGGAGGGCGTGAAAAAATTTGTGCTGGATACGGTGCAGCAGGCGGGTGCCAACCCCTGCCCGCCCATTGTGCTGGGCATAGGCATCGGCGGCAGCTTTGACCATTGCGCAGCCCTTGCCAAAAAAGCGCTGCTGCGCCCGCTGGACGAGCCGAACGCCGACCCGTATTATGCTGCGCTGGAAAAAGAGCTGCTGGATGCCATCAACGCGACCGGCTTCGGCCCGCAGGGCTTTGGCGGTGCCACGACCTGTCTGGGCGTTGCCATTGAGCAGAAGCCCACCCATGTGGCCTGCCTGCCGGTCGCAGTCAACATCAGCTGCCATGTGACCCGCCGCGCCAGCCGGGAGGTGTGACCGATGCCGAAACCGACCATTGATATTCCGCTGGACGAAACGGAGGAAAAGGCGCGCCCGTCGCAGGAGCGAAAAGCCTCCCGCATAGACATCCCGCTGGATGAGGACGGCAAACGCGCCGAGCCGCTCGACATTACGATGGCAGAGCTGGAATTTGTCAACCGCCACCATGAGGAATATAAGGAGCTGCGCCGCCGCGCGCGGGAACAGGAGGGCCGCTGATGCAATACATTTTACAAACACCGCTTTCCAAGGCGGATCTGACCCCCCTGCGGGCCGGGGATACCGTGCTGCTGTCCGGTGTGGTCTATACCGCCCGCGATGCCGCCCATGCCCGCATGATGGAGCTGCTTGATCAGGGCGCGCAGCTGCCGTTCCCCATCGAGGGCGCAGCAATCTACTATGTCGGCCCCACGCCGGAGCGCCCGGGCTGTGCCATCGGTGCCGCCGGGCCAACGACCTCGGGCCGGATGGATGCCTACACCCCGCGGCTGCTCGACTTGGGCCTTGCCTGTATGATCGGCAAGGGCAAGCGCAGCGAGGCCGTCAAGCAGTCAGTCGTGCAGAACGGCGCAGTCTATCTGGCGGCCATCGGCGGGGCCGGTGCCCTTATGGCTGACAGCGTCCAGAGCTGCGAGGTCATCGCATGGCCTGATCTGGGCTGCGAGGCTGTGCGCAGGCTGGTCGTCCGGGATTTCCCGCTGACCGTTCTGCTGGACGCCCACGGCGGCGATCTCTACCAGAGCGGCCCTGCCGCCTACCTTGCCGCCCGGGAGAACCGCAGATGAACCCCCGGCTGACGAGATGTCTTGCCCTCTGCGCACTGGCGCTGGCGGTCTGCATCGGCATCGGTGCGGCGCTGGTCCTCTCCAAAAATCGGCAGAGGGAGGCCGAGGCAGCTGCCGCTGCGGCCAGTCAGGCGGCAGCCAGTGAGGCTGCCGCAAAAGCCGCTGAGGAGGAGGCAGCCCGCGCCGCTGCCAGCGAGGCTGCAAGCGCCGCAGAGGCGGAGCGTCTGGCAGCGGAGGCGGCCGCCGCAAAGCGGCAGGAGCAGGTCGATGCCGCGCAGGCCGCGCATGATACAGTTAGCTACGGGGATAAATTGGGCCGCATCTGGGTCGAGGGCACCAAGGTGGACTGCGCGCTCTACTGGGGCGACAGCGAGAGCCAGTTCAGCCGGGGCGCCGGCTGCCGCGCCGAGAGCGACTGCGTGCTGCCCGGCGAGAACGGCACCGTTCTTATCGGTGCGCACACCGGCACCTACTTTTCAGACCTCGGCTCCGTTCAGCTTGGGGCAATGATCCATCTGGAAACCGACTGGGGTGATTTCACCTATCAGGTGACCGACATGCAGGTCATTCTGGAAACCGACATTGACAAGGTGCGTCTGGGGGCAACAGAGCCCAGTGTCATCCTGTACACCTGCTATCCCTTCGGTATCCTGACCCACACGACCCAGCGCTATGCCGTTTATGCCGACCCTGTCAGCGCCGATGCAAACGGTGTCATTCCGGCAGATACGGCGGAATAAGACCATTGACAAAACACGCCAAAGTTGCTACACTAATACTGCTGTGCAGCCATGGCGGAATTGGCAGACGCGCTGGTTTTAGGGTCCAGTGTCCAAGACGTGCAGGTTCAAGTCCTGTTGGCTGCACCATAAAATAACAGCGCAGATGGGCGTAATTGCTTATCTGCGCTGTTTTTTTGTTGTCTTGTGAAGAATAGCCGACATAATCTGCCTGTTGGCTGCACATGCTATCCCAAAGTGAGGGATGCAGATGCAAAGAAAATGGCGGTTGGCGGCGGCAGCGGCTGCGTTGCTGGCGCTGCTGGGAACGGCAGTCATTGCCGGGCTGGCAGCGGCTTTGCCGGATACACTTTACACCGATGAACCGGCAGCAGAGCTGCGCATCGCTTCGCTGCCGTATCTTTCTGCACGCAAAAAACAGGGCGCTGTGCCTGCAGACAGCACCGCGCCCGACACAAGCAGCAATGTTACGCTGGCACTGTTCGGGGTGGTTCCTGTCAAGACGGTGCGCGCAGTCACCACGGCGCGGCGCACGGTGCAGCTGTGCGGTACGCCCTTCGGGGTCAAGCTGTTTTCCGATGGCGCACTCGTCGTGGCATTCTCTGACCGGTACACGGCGCTGGGCAGCGAGAATCCCGCCAAGGCGGCGGGGCTGCGGCTGGGGGATCTCATCATCTCGGCAAATGGGCAGCCGGTGCGCAGCAATGAGGATCTGACCAGCGCCATACAGGCGGCGGGCGGTGCACCGCTGACTGTGCTTTACAGACGCGGCGAAAGCCAATATACAGCGGTGCTGACGCCGACCCGGGACGAGAACGGCTGCTACAAGGCGGGCATCTGGGTGCGGGATTCGGGGGCGGGCATCGGGACGCTCAGCTTTATCGACCCACTGCACGGCACCTTTGCCGGGCTGGGCCATTCCATCAGCGATACCGACACCGGCGCAGAATTGACACTGCTATCCGGTGAGATCGTGCCTGTGACGGTCACAGGCTGTATACGCGGCGCTGCCGGCAGCCCGGGCGAGCTGCGCGGGGAGTTTTCGGCATCGCCGATTGGCAGAGTGCTGGCCAACGATACGGCGGGGGTATACGGCAGCTACAGCGGCCCGGCAGCGGGGCAAAGCGTGGAGGTTGCCAACCTGCAGGAGGTCACCACAGGTCCCGCCGAGCTTTGGGCCACCGTGGAGGGAACGGCCGCCAAAGCCTATGCAGTGCGCATTGAGCGGGTGACTATGACCGGAACAGACCCAAACCGCAATCTGCTGATCCGCGTGACCGATCAGGCGCTGCTCGAAAAAACAGGCGGTATCGTACAGGGAATGAGCGGCTCACCGATTGTGCAGAACGGCCGCCTTGCCGCAGTGCTGACCCATGTGCTGGTAAACGACCCTGCGAAGGGGTATGCGATCTTTGCGGCAACGATGCTGGAGAAGGCAGACGCTGCCGCCTGACTTCACCGCCGCGCCCTGCAGCCGACAGCGTGCAAAAAGCGTAAAATTGAGCAGGATTGTGTAAATCTGTGCCGAAATGTGGCGAAAAAGAGCGAAAGCTGTCGAACGAAAGTTTGCTTAAATTAGAGAAAAGTCGTGTCGAACTACTTGCGAAAGCTGGTAATTTATGGTAAAATTTCCATTGTAAACGAGGCAACCCAACAAAATGGGGTCGATGCGCGGACAACGCGCAACTCAGAAAGTATGGAGGATATGTGACGATGGAAAAGATCAAATTTGTAATGACCGACACGGACCCGCAAGTGTCTGCACTTTGCCGCCATGTTCTGGAGGAAAAGGGCGTCTCGGTGACCGTCTGCGAAAAGAACGGTGCCAAAGCGCTGGAGGCCCTGCTGACGATCCATCCGCAGGCTGTGCTGCTGGATGCCTTTATGCCGGAAATGGACGCCATCACCGTCAAGCAGCGCTACGAGGCCCAGAACACCAGCAGCATCCGCACAACCTTCTTCGTTACCGGGGCCTTCCAGAGTGAGGAGATAGAGCAGGAGCTGCTGGACAGCGGATTTTCGTTCTTCTTCGTCAAGCCGTTTGACGAAACCGTGCTGGTCAGCCGTGTGCTGAAGGCGGCAGGCAACACGGCCCGCCCGCAGCTTACCTCGCTCGACAGTGACGAGCTGACGGTCACCGAGATCCTTCACCAGATCGGTGTGCCGGCCCACATCAAGGGCTATCAGTTCCTGCGCGATGCCATCCTGCTGACCATCGCGGACCACGGCTACATCAATGCAGTCACAAAACGCCTGTATCCGGAGATTGCCAAGCGCAACATGACCACCGCCAGCCGCGTGGAGCGTGCCATCCGCCACGCCATTGAGGTAGCATGGGATCGCGGTGATGTGGACACGCTGAACAGCTACTTCGGCTATACGATCCACAATCTTCGCGGCAAGCCCACGAACTCAGAATTTATTGCCATGATCTCGGACAAGATCCGTCTGGATAAAAAGCGCCACGCATAAGGGGCGCAATCTTTACCACAGCTGCACAGACAGGAAAGCACCTGCCTGCGCAGCTTTTTTGATGCAGGCCGGACTTTGCGCCGGATATCACAAAAAAGCTTATGCAGACGCTTCTGCCGCGCGGCTTTGGGCGTATCGGCGGACAGGATTTTGCAGCACTATTTGCAGCACTATATAAAGTATGACATTCACCCTGCACAACCCATCAAAAACGACAAAAAGTACCGCTTAAAACCCGGCCGGGTGGTAGTTTGGCTGAAATGTCCGCGAGGTGCTTGCATTTTCTTTTCCCAGAGTTTACACTTAAATCACAGGACAATATCTTACTTTGTAATAAAGGAGGATCTTCCGTGGCAATTGCAATGCAGCAGCTTGGTTTTGGCGCGGGCGTTCTGTACCATCGTACCCTTTTCACATTATGACCGCAGCGCAGTGTACCCTGACAGGCCACTGCGCTGTTTTGCTTTGTAAGGGAGGTTACTAACCGCATGAAAAAAGTTGCGATCATCATGGGCTCTGACAGCGATTGGCCGGTAGTCAAGTCCGCCTGCACGGTGCTGAAGGAATTCGGCGTGCCGTATGAGGCCCATATTCTTTCCGCCCACCGCACGCCGGAGGCTGCCGCCGCCTTTGCGAAGTCGGCCCGCGCCAACGGGTACGGCGTCATCCTGTGCGCAGCCGGCATGGCTGCCCATCTGGCCGGGGCCTTTGCCGCCAACACCACGCTGCCCGTTGTGGGCATCCCGATGAAGGGCGGTGCCATGGACGGTCTGGATGCCCTGCTGGCCACCGTGCAGATGCCCAGCGGGTTCCCCGTTGCGACCGTGGCGCTGAACGGCGCCAAAAATGCAGCCTATCTGGCTGTAGCGATCCTCGCCGTGGCTGATGACGCGCTGGCTGAAAAGCTGGATGCGTTCCGGGCTGACACCGCCGCCGCCATTGCAAAAAAGGACGCAGCCATCGCCGCTGAGGCCGCCGCGCTGTAAGTCCGTCACACTTGTTTATCCATCATCAATCTTTAAAAGGAGCGTTTATCATGAACTACGAAGTCAAAGAGCAGCTGTACGAGGGCAAGGCAAAGCAGGTTTTCTCCACCAATGATCCCGAGATCGTCATGGTCCACTATAAGGACGATGCCACCGCCGGTGACGGCGAGAAGAAGGGCACTATCCGCGACAAGGGCATCGTCAACAACAAGCTGTCCAACGCTCTGATGCAGAAGCTGGAAAAAGAGGGCATCCCCACCCATTATGTCGAGGAAGTCAACGACCGCGACACCTTCGTGAAGAAGGTCGAGATCGTTCCTCTGGAGGTCATCGTCCGCAATGTTGCCGCCGGTCATTTCAGCCTGCGCATGGGCGTGCCCGAGGGCAAGGTTTTCAAGACCCCCATTCTCGAGTACAGCTACAAGAACGATGATCTGCATGATCCGTTCATCAACCACTACTACGCTCTGGCCCTTGATCTGGCCACCCAGGAGGAGCTGGACACCATCGCCAAGTACGCCTTCAAGGTCAACGAGGTGCTGAAGAAGATCATGCTGGACGCCAACATCCGTCTGGTAGACTTTAAGCTCGAGTTCGGCCGCCTGTCTGACGGCACCATCATTCTGGCAGACGAGATCAGCCCCGACACCTGCCGCTTCTGGGATGCCACCACCGGTGCCCATCTGGACAAGGACCTCTTCCGCCGCAACATGGGCGGTGAGGCCGATGCCTATCAGGAGGTCATGAAGCGCCTGCTGGGCTAAGCCATTTTTACAGGTGATGTGCAGTGCGGCCTGCCCTCAGGCTGCCGCACATTCCATTATGCGCCTTTTCCGTAGGGGTGTATTTCCTATCCGCCCCTACGGTTTTAACATTCCGATAAATGGAGCAAACGATGAGCGAATTTTCCCATTATGCCGAGGGTCTGCACGAGGAGTGCGGCGTCTTTGGTATCTACGATAAAACCGGCGCGACCGATATGGTCAGCGCCGTCTACAGCGCATTGTACGCGCTGCAGCACCGCGGGCAGGAGAGCTGCGGCATCGCCCTGAATGTGGACGGCGTGCTTTCCGGCTACCGCGATCTGGGCCTTGTCAGCGAGGTTTTCACCAAGCGCGTGCTGGAGGAGCTGCCGCACGGTGCCAAGATGGCCACCGGCCATGTGCGCTATGCCACCGCCGGTCAGCGCAGCCGGTCCAACGCGCAGCCGATGATCCTGCATCACTGCAAGGGCGCCATGGCTGTCTGCCACAACGGCAATCTGGTCAATGCCCCCAAGCTGCGCCGCAAGCTGGAGATGAGCGGTTCTATCTTCCACGGCACCTCCGACACCGAGGTCATTGCCTACCTGCTGACCCAGAACCGTCTGCTGACCCCTAATATCGAGATGGCTGTCAGCCGCACGATGGATGAAATTGAGGGTGCTTACAGTCTGGTCATCATGACCCACACCAAGCTTATCGCCGCGCGCGACCCGCACGGCTTCCGCCCGCTCTGCATCGGCGAGCTGCCCGATGGCTCCGGCTGGGCCTTCGCCAGCGAGAGCTGCGCGCTGGATGCAGTGGGTGCCAAGTTTGTGCGCGATGTCAAGCCCGGTGAGATCGTGATTGCCGACCACGAGGGTCTGCGCAGCATCGAGGATCACTGCGGAACCGCCCCCCACACCCTGTGTGTGTTTGAGTATATCTACTTTGCCCGCCCCGATTCCATCATTGAGGGCACCTGCGTGCATGAGGCCCGCCTGCAGGCCGGCCGTTTCCTTGCGCAGGAGCATCCTGTGGAGGCCGATGTTGTCATCGGTGCGCCGGATTCCGGTCTGGACGCCGCGCTCGGCTATGCGCAGGAGAGCGGTATCCCCTACGGCGTCGGCTTTATCAAGAACAAGTATGTCGGCCGCACCTTTATCCAGTCCACTCAGGCCCAGCGTGAGAGCAGCGTGCGCATCAAGCTGAACGCCATCTCCGCCACCGTCAAGGACAAGCGCGTTGTACTGGTCGATGATTCGATCGTGCGCGGCACGACCAGCGCCCGCACCATCCGCCTGCTGCGCGAGGCCGGTGCCAAGGAAGTGCATTACCGCATCAGCGCCCCGCCCTTTGTTCACCCCTGCTACTTCGGCACCGACATCCCCGATGAAAAAGACCTGATTGCCACCGGCCACACGGTCGAGGAGATCAACGAGATGGTCGGCTCCGATTCGCTGGGCTACCTGAGCATTGAGCATGTCCAGCAACTGGGCATCCACAGCAGCTGCGGCTACTGCACCGGCTGCTTTACCGGCAAATATCCGGTCAACCCGCCCACCGAGACGATGGATATCATCTACGACAAGCCGTTGAGCGTGTCGAACCCGAATAAGAAATTGTAACCGAAGGGGCGCATTCCCTATGCGCCTGCAAACGGCAATCCCACCCACGGGCGGACAGGAATCCGCCCCTACGAATCCATTCGCAAGGGAGATATTTCGATTATGGAAAAAAGTTATTCTGCCAGCTACGCCGCTGCGGGCGTGGATATTACCGCCGGATACCGCTCAGTAGAGCTGATGAAGCAGTATGTTGCCCGCACGATGACGGAGAACTGCATTGGCGGTCTGGGCGGCTTCGGCGGCCTGTTTGAGCTGGACTGCACCGGCATCGAGCATCCGGTCCTGATCTCCGGCACGGACGGCGTCGGCACCAAGCTGCGCATTGCCATGCTGCTGGACAAGCATGACACCATCGGCATCGACTGCGTGGCCATGTGCGTCAACGATGTCATCTGCGCCGGTGCCAAGCCGCTGGTCTTTTTGGATTACATTGCCTGCGGCAAGAACATCCCTGAGAAGATTGCCGAGATCGTCAAGGGCGTGGCCGAGGGCTGCGTGCAGGCGGGCTGCTCTCTGGTGGGCGGCGAGACCGCCGAGCATCCCGGCATGATGCCGGAGGAGGAGTACGATCTGGCCGGCTTCACCGTTGGCGTTGTGGATAAGGCCAAGATCCTTGACAACTCCACGATGCAGCCCGGCGATGTCATGATTGCCCTGCCCTCCACCGGTGTACACTCCAACGGCTTCTCGCTGGTGCGCAAGATTTTTGACATTGACAATGACCCCGATGTGCTGAAAAAGACCTTTGACGGCATGGACAAGCCGCTTGGTGAGGCCCTGCTGGCCCCCACCAAGATCTATGTCAAGCCTGTTCTGGCTGCCATGGAGCAGGTCACGGTCAAGGGTGTGTCCCACATCACGGGCGGCGGCTTCTATGAGAATATCCCCCGCAGCCTGAAGAAGGGCTGTGCAGCCCGCATCGCCAAGGCCGATGTGCGCACCCCTGCCCTGTTTGAGGTAATGCAGCGCGAGGGCGGTATCACCGAGCATGACATGTTCAACACCTTCAACATGGGTGTCGGCATGGTGCTGACCGTTGCCGCTGAGGATGCGGACAAGACCATCGAGATCCTGCAGGCCAACGGTCAGGACGCCTACCGTCTGGGCACCATCGTCGAGGGTGACGGGGTCGAGCTGGTATGAAGCGTGTAGCGGTACTGGTATCGGGCGGCGGCACCAACCTGCAGGCCCTGCTGGAAAGTGAGCGCCGCGGCGAAAACCCTGACGGAAAGATCACGCTGGTCATTGCCAGCAAGCCCGGCGTATACGCGCTGGAGCGGGCTGCCAATTTCGGCGTGGAGAGCACTGTTGTCAGCCGTAAGGAATATGCGGACAGCGCCGCCTTTGATGCTGCCCTGCTGGAGGAGCTGCAGCGCCACAGCATTGATGTCGTGGTGCTGGCGGGCTTCCTGAGCGTGCTGGGCGAAAAGGTCATCGCAGCCTACCGCAACCGGATTTTGAATGTCCACCCGAGCCTGATCCCCAGCTTCTGCGGGCCGGGCTTCTACGGGCTGAAGGTTCACGAGGCTGCGCTGGCCCGCGGCGTCAAGCTGACCGGTGCCACCGTCCATCTTGTCAATGAGGAGTGCGATGGCGGGCCGATCCTGCTGCAGAAGGCTGTGGCTGTGCAGCCCGGCGACACCCCCGAGGCATTGCAGAAGCGCGTCATGGTCGAGGCCGAGTGGCAGCTATTGCCCAAGGCGCTGGCCATGGTGTGCAGTGACGAGGTATAAACAATGAAAAAGAATCTGTACAAATATCTTGCCGGGAACGACTACCCCGGCCGCGGCATTGTGCTGGGGCAGAGCCCTGATGGCCAGAAGGCATTTGTTGCCTATTGGATCATGGGCCGCAGCGCCAACAGCCGCAACCGCGTGTTTGAGCCGATCACGGGCGGCATCCGCACGGTAGCCGCCGATCCCGCCAAGCTCGAGGACCCGCACCTCATCATCTACAACGCTGTGCTGACCCTGCGGGAGACCACCGTTGTGACCAATGGCGACCAGACCGACACGATTGCACAGTTCATGAACGGCAATCTCTTCCCCGGCTACAGCTTTGAGGCAGCGCTGGCCACCCGCACCTATGAGGATGACGCCCCCAACTTTACGCCGCGCATCTCCGGCGTGGTGGATATGCGCCGCGGCGGCTACAAGCTCTCCATTGTCAAATCCAACGAGGGCAACGCCGCCAGCGTCCAGCGCCAGACCTTCGACTACCCCCAGCCTGTGGCCGGTGAGGGACATTTCATCAGCACCTATGTCAAGAACGGTGCGCCCATCCCCAGCTTTGCGGGGGAGCCGCTGCGCGTTGCCATCGACACGAACGATGCCGACCAGTTTGCCAAGCAGCTGTGGGCCAGCCTGAACGATGACAACAAGGTCAGCCTCTTTGTGCGCAGCATTGCGCTGGAGACCGGCAGCTATGAGGATATTATTCTGAACAAATACACCGCTGTGGAGGGCTAACATGAACGAATTTCAGCTGAAATACGGCACCAACCCCAACCAGAAGCCTGCCCGCATCTATATGGCTGACGGCTCCGAGCTGCCGGTTCAGATTTTGAACGGCCGCCCCGGCTACATCAACTTTCTGGATGCCTTCAACTCCTGGCAGCTGGTGCGTGACCTGAAGAAGGCGCTGGGCCTGCCCGCCGCCGCCAGCTTCAAGCATGTCTCCCCCGCCGGTGCGGCCATCGGCCTGCCTCTGGATGACACGCTGCGCGCCATGTACCACATTGCGCCCGAGGCCGAGCTTTCCCCGCTGGCCTGCGCCTATGCCCGTGCCCGCGGTGCTGACCGCATGTCCAGCTTCGGCGACTGGATTGCACTTTCCGATGTCTGCGATTTGGCCACCGCCAAGCTCATCCAGCATGAGGTTTCCGACGGCATCATTGCCCCCGGCTACGATGCCGACGCCCTCGAGGTCCTCAAGGGCAAGAAGAAGGGCAACTACAACATCGTTGCCATCGACCCCAGCTATGAGCCGCAGCCTCTTGAGACCCGCACCGTCTTTGGCGTGACCTTTGAGCAGGGCCGTCAGGATCTGGAAATCTCTGATGCCACAATGCTGCAGAATCTCGTCACCGAGAACAAGACTCTGAGCGCCGAGCAGCGCCGCGATCTTATCATCAGCCTGATCGTGCTGAAATACACCCAGTCCAACAGCGTCTGCTATGTGCAGGACGGCCAGACCATCGGTGTGGGCGCCGGTCAGCAGAGCCGCGTACACTGCACCCGTCTGGCAGGCCAGAAGGCCGACAACTGGCAGCTGCGCCACATGCCGAAGGTGCTGGGCCTGCCCTTCCGCGAGGATATCGCCAAGCCCAACCGCGACAACGCCATTGATGTCTATATCGGCGAAACGCCGGAGGATGTCATCGGTGATGATGTGTGGGCCGAGACCTTTACCGAGCAGCCCGCGCCGCTGACTGCTGCGGAGAAGCGCGCATGGCTGGATGCCGTGACCGGCGTCAGCCTTGGCAGTGATGCCTTTTTCCCGTTCGGCGACAACATTGAGCGCGCACGCCGCAGCGGCGTGACGGCCATTGTGCAGCCGGGCGGCTCCATCCGCGACGCACAGGTAATTGACACCTGCAACAAGTATGGCATTGCGATGGCGTTCTGCGGCATCCGCTTGTTCCACCACTAAGCCTTTTTCAACGCGCCTGCGGCGTTTTGTCGTCGTGGGCTGTTGATGTTTGTAAGAGGTGTGCCTTCCCCTGCGGGGGAAGGTGGCCGAGGCTCCGACCGAGGCCGGATGAGGGGCAGCAGTATTGCAACCACCCGCACATGGGATATTGCGGCAAGACCGCCCCTCATCAGTCACCTTCGGTGACAGCTTCCCCCCAGGGGGAAGCCTTATGTTAGGAGGTCACATCATGAAAATTCTGGTTGTAGGCGGCGGCGGGCGTGAGCACGCCATCATCCGCGCGCTGAAAAAAAGCCCCCGCTGCACCGAGATCTGGTGCGCACCCGGCAACGGCGGCATCAGCTATGATGCCCGCTGCAAGGCGATCCCCGCCACCGATGTGGATGCCATGGTGCAGTTTGCCAAGGATGAAGCCTTTGACTATGTGGTCGTCGCACAGGATGACCCGCTGGCGCTGGGCATGGTGGACGCACTGGCCGCTGTCGGCATTCCGGCGTTCGGCCCGGATAAGGCTGCGGCGCGCATCGAGGCCAGCAAGGTATTCAGCAAGGATTTGATGAAGAAGTACGGCATCCCCACCGCCAAGTATGAGACATTCGATGATCCTGAAAAGGTCATGGCCTATATCAGGGCCGAGGGCAAGTACCCTGTGGTCATCAAGGCAGACGGTCTGGCGCTCGGCAAAGGCGTGCTGATCTGCCAGAACGAGCAGGAGGCCGCTGACGGCGTCCGCGAGATCATGCTGGACAAAAAGTTCGGTGCCTCCGGCAACCATGTCGTTGTCGAGGAGTTTTTGACCGGTCCTGAGGTCAGTGTGCTGTCCTTCTGCGATGGTAAGACCGTCAAGCCGATGGTTTCCAGCATGGATCACAAGCGCGCGCTGGATCATGACGAAGGTCTGAACACCGGCGGCATGGGCACGGTGGCCCCGAACCCCTACTACACGCCCGAGATGGCCGACCGCTGCATGAAGGAGATTTTCCTGCCCACCGTGGCCGCCATGCAGGCTGAGGGCTGCCCCTTCAAGGGCTGTCTCTACTTCGGCCTGATGCTGACCCCGGACGGCCCCAAAGTCATTGAGTACAACTGCCGCTTCGGCGACCCTGAGACGCAGGTCGTGCTGCCCCTGCTGGAGAGCGACCTGCTGACCATCATGGAGGCCACCACAAACGGCACGCTTGACAAGACTGAGGTTCGTTTCCGCGATGGCGCGGCCGCCTGTGTTATTCTGGCAAGCGGCGGCTATCCCCTTGCCTATGAGAAGGGCAAGGAGATCACCGGCCTTGACAACGGCCAGCTGAACGCTGCCGATGTGACCGTCTACCACGCCGGCACCGCCGTCAAGGAGGGCCGCCTTGTCACGAACGGCGGCCGTGTGCTGGGCGTGACGGCCACTGCCGACACCCTGCCCGAGGCGCTGAAAAAGGCTTACGCCGCGACCGAGAGCATCCACTTTGACAAGCTGCACAAGCGCAGCGACATCGGCGCACGGGCATTGGCCGCGATGCAGTAAAAAGGCTTCCCCATCGGGGGAAGCTGTCACCGAAGGTGACTGATGAGGGCAAACCTTCCGCAGCAATCCGTCAATGGGATACGCGGTACACTTTCCCCTCATCCGGCCTCGGACGGGGCCTCGGCCACCTTCCCCCAAGGGGGAAGGCTTTCCGTCCGTCACTTCCTGCAAAATCAACTCTCAGGAGGAAATAGTATGGTATATCGTATTTATGTCGAGAAGAAGCCCGGCTTTGATGGCGAAGCACAGGGTTTGCTCCATGAGCTTGTCGATCTGGTCGGCATCAAAAATCTGACCGGCCTGCGTCTTTTGAACCGCTATGATGTCGAGGGTATCGACAGCGCGCTGTTCCAGCAGGCCATCCCCACCGTGTTCTGCGAGCCGCCGGTGGATGTGACCTACGACACCCTGCCCGAGGCTAAGACGGTCTTTGCGGTCGAGTATCTGCCCGGCCAGTTTGACCAGCGCGCCGACTCTGCCAGCCAGTGCATCCAGCTGCTGAGTCAGGGCGAGCGCCCGGATGTCCGCTCCGCCCGCGTCTATCTGCTGGACGGCGAGCTGACCGCCGAGGATCTGGATGCGGTCAAGAAGTATGTCATCAACCCTGTGGAGGCCCGCGAGGCCGACCTTGAGGAGCGCGCCACCCTGAAGATGGAGTTCGCCATCCCCACCGAGGTCGAGACGCTGAACGGATTCACCGCGCTGGACGATGACGCGCTGGAGGCATTCCGCACCGAGAAGGGTCTGGCTATGGATCACGCCGACATCGTGTTCTGCCAGGATTACTTCAAATCCGAGCATCGTGACCCCACCATCACCGAGATCCGGCTGATTGACACCTACTGGTCCGACCACTGCCGCCACACCACCTTCGGCACGATCATTGACGATGTCAAGATTGATGACGAGCTGGTACAGGCCGCCTTTGACCGTTATATGGCACTGCGTGCCGAGACCGGCCGCGACAAGAAGAACCGCACCCTGATGGACTGCGCCACGATCGGTGCCAAGGCCCTGAAGCAGCGCGGCATCCTCAAGAATCTCGACGAGAGTGACGAGATCAACGCCTGCACCGTCAAAATCAAGTGCGATGTGGACGGCGAGCAGCAGGATTGGCTCTTCCTCTTCAAGAACGAGACCCATAACCACCCCACCGAGATCGAGCCCTTCGGCGGTGCCGCAACCTGCATCGGCGGTGCCATCCGCGACCCGCTGTCCGGCCGCAGCTATGTCTATCAGGCCATGCGCGTGACCGGCGCAGCCGACCCGCTGAAGCCTGTCTCTGAAACGATGCCCGGCAAGCTGCCCCAGCGCAAGCTGGTCACGACCGCTGCCGCCGGTTATTCCAGCTACGGCAACCAGATCGGTCTTGCCACCGGTCAGGTTGCAGAGCTGTACCATCCCGGCTACGCCGCCAAGCGCATGGAGATCGGCGCGGTCGTGGGTGCCACCCCGGCCAGCCATGTCCGCCGCGAGGAACCCGCCCCCGGCGATGTGGTCATCCTGCTGGGCGGCCGCACCGGCCGCGACGGTGTGGGCGGTGCGACCGGCTCCTCCAAGGCACACAAGCTGACAAGCCTTGAGACCTGCGGCGCTGAGGTCCAGAAGGGCAACGCCCCCATCGAGCGCAAGCTGCAGCGTCTGTTCCGCCGCGAGGATGCCTGCCGCCTGATCAAGCGCTGCAACGACTTCGGCGCGGGCGGTGTGTCCGTTGCTATCGGCGAGCTTGCTGACGGCCTGCACATCGACCTGAACAAGGTCACCCGCAAATACGAGGGTCTTGACGGAACCGAGCTGGCGATCTCCGAAAGTCAGGAGCGCATGGCTGTGGCCGTGGCTGCCGAGGATGCCGAGACCTTCATGACCTATGCTGCGGAGGAAAACCTTGAGGCGACCATCGTGGCCACCGTGACCGAGGAGAAGCGGATGCGCGAGGTCTGGAACGGCAAGACCATCGTTGACCTCTCCCGTGAGTTTCTGAACTCCAACGGTGCCGAGCGCCACGCCAGCGCACATATTCTGCCGGGCCATGTCTGGCAGCCGCAGTTTGCCGGTGTCACCTTTGAGGAAAAGCTGGAGTCGATGGTCAGTGACCTGAATGTCTGCAGCCAGAAGGGTCTGGGCGAGCGCTTTGACTCCACCATCGGCGCAGCGACCGTGCTGATGCCCTACGGCGGCAAGTACCAGCTGACCCCCACGATGGCTATGGCCGCCAAGCTGCCCGTTGATGGCGAAACCACCACCTGCAGCGGCATGGCGTGGGGCTTTAACCCCTATCTGACCGAGGCCGACCCCTACCGCGGTGCCTATCTGGCCGTGGTCGAGAGCGTGACCAAGCTGGTCTGCGCCGGTTTCCACCACGAGGATATGTACCTGACCTTTCAGGAATACTTTGAGCACATGAACAACCAGCCCGAGCGCTGGGGCAAGCCGATGGCCGCTCTGCTTGGTGCGCTGGACGCCCAGATGGGTCTGGGCATTGCCTCGATTGGCGGCAAGGACTCGATGTCCGGCAGCTTTGAGGGGCTGGATGTACCCCCGACGCTGGTCAGCTTTGCCACTGCCATCGGCAACACCCGTGATGTGCAGAGTCCTGAGTTCAAGAAGGCAAACAGCTCTGTTGTTATTCTGCGCCCCAACTACAAGAACGGCCTGCCTGAGATCGGCAGCCTGATTGCGATCTACAAGACCGTTGAGCAGATGATTGACGAGGGCAAGGTTCTGGCCGCTGCCACCCCCGGCTACGGCGGTGTGGCCGAGGCACTGTTCAAGATGTGTGTCGGCAACCATGTCGGCCTGCAGCTGTCCAATGACATTGACCTGAACAGCCTGTTCAAGCCTGCCTACGGCGCGGTCATTCTGGAGTTGCTGGACCCCTCTGCCGGTGAGTTCCTCGGCTTTACCACCGTGGATTATACGCTGGAGGCTGATGGCAGCAACATTGACCTGTCCCGTCTGCAGGAGCTGTGGGAGGCCAAGCTTGAGCCTGTTTTCCCCTACCGCAAGGCCGGTGAGTTTGTGCCCGCGCTGGAGCATGACTGCCCCGCCAACAAGCGCGTGGCTCCCGCCGTGCGTCTGGCAACGCCGCGGGTCATCATTCCGGTTTTCCCCGGCACCAACTGTGAGTACGACACGGCCCGCGCCTTCCGCCGCGCAGGCGGCGACCCGCACATTCTGGTGCTGAAGAACCTTTCCCCCGCCGATGTCGCCGAGAGCTGTGAGGCACTTGTCCGTGAGCTTGATCAGGCGCAGATCCTGATGCTGCCGGGCGGCTTCTCCGGCGGTGACGAGCCCGATGGCTCTGCCAAGTTCATTGCCTCCTTCTTCCGCAACCCGGCCGTGGCCGATGCGGTCAACCGGCTGCTGAACCAGCGTGACGGTCTGGCTTTGGGTATCTGCAACGGCTTCCAGGCACTCATCAAGCTGGGCCTTGTCCCCTACGGCGAGATCCGCCCCATTACCGAGGAGGACCCGACGCTGACCTTCAACACGATCCACCGCCATCAGAGCATGCTGGTGCGCACCCGTGTGGCCAGCAACAAGAGCCCGTGGCTGAGCCGCTGCGACATCAATGACGAGCATCTGATCGCCATCAGCCACGGCGAGGGCCGCTTTGTCTGCAACGAAAAGCTGCTGAACCAGCTGATCGAGAACGGACAGGTCGCAACCCAGTATGTTGACCTGCTCTGCCGCCCGACGATGGATATGCGCTACAACCCCAACGGCTCTGTACTGGCCATCGAGGGCATCACCAGCCCGGACGGCCGCGTCTTTGGCAAGATGGGCCACAGTGAGCGCAGCGGCGAGCAGCTTTACAAAAATGTCACCGGTGACAAATACCAGCCGATCTTTGAGGGCGGCGTGAACTACTTTAAACTTTGATATTTCGGAATGATTCTGCTATACTGAAAATATAAGTTTTAAAGATTGTGAGGATTTGACCCTATGGCACAACACAACCGTTACATTTCCCCCTTCTCTACCCGGTATTCTTCGGATGAGATGCAGTATATTTTCTCGGACGACAACAAGTTCAAGACATGGCGCAGGCTGTGGATCGCACTGGCTAAGGCGGAAAAGGCTCAGGGCCTTGCCATCACCGATGAGCAGATTGCCGAGCTGGAGGCCCACAAGGACGATATTAACTATGAGGACGCCATTGCCCGCGAAAAGCTTGTCCGCCATGATGTTATGAGCCATGTCTATGCCTACGGCCTGCAGTGCCCCAAGGCAAAGGGCATCATCCATCTGGGCGCTACCAGCTGCTATGTCGGTGACAATACCGATGTCATCGTCATGCGCGAGGCGCTGCAGCTTGTGCGCAAGAAGATCATCGGCGTGCTGGCCAATCTGGCCAAGTTTGCAGAGGAGTACAAGGCCATGCCCTGCCTGGCCTATACCCACTGCCAGCCTGCCCAGCTGACCACCGTCGGCAAGCGTGCCACCCTCTGGATGAACGAGCTGTACATGGATCTGGAGGAGATTGACCACCAGATCAGCCAGCTGGCACTGCGCGGCGTTAAGGGTACGACCGGCACTCAGGCCAGCTTTGTGGAGCTGTTCAGCGGTGATTCCGCCAAGATCAAGGCCGTTGAGGCCGATGTCTGCGCCCAGATGGGCTTTGCCAAGGTCGTGCCGGTTTGTGGCCAGACCTACAGCCGCAAGGTGGATTACAATGTTCTGTCCGCTGTGGCCGGCCTTGGCCAGAGCGCTATGAAGATGGCCACCGACATCCGCCTGCTTGCCAACTTCAAGGAGATGGAGGAGCCGTTTGAGAAGAACCAGATCGGTTCCTCCGCCATGCCGTACAAGCGCAACCCGATGCGCTGCGAGCGCATCTGCGCGCTGAGCCGTTACCTGATGGTGGATGTACTGAACCCCGCCATGACCAGCGGCACCCAGTGGTTTGAGCGCACGCTGGATGACTCTGCCAACAAGCGCATTGCGATGGCAGAGGGCTTCCTTGCGGCAGACGCCATCCTGAACATTCTGCTGAATGTCTCTGACGGTCTGGTCGTCTACCCGAAGGTCGTGCGCGCCCGCGTTATGGCCGAGCTGCCCTTCATGGCCAGCGAGAACATCATGATGAAGGCTGTTAAGAAGGGCGGCGACCGTCAGGAGCTGCACGAGCGCCTGCGCGAGCATGCCGTGGCTGCTGCCGCCGTTGTCAAGCAGGAGGGCAAGCCCAACGATATGATTACCCGTGTTGAGGCTGACCCCGCCTTCGGCCTGAGCCGCGAGGAAATCGAGGCCGAGCTCAGCCCTGAGGCCTTTACCGGCCGCAGTGCCGAGCAGGTCACCGAGTTCCTGCGCGAGGTCATCCAGCCTGTTCTGGACGCCAATGCCGAGGATGTTGGCCAGCATGTCGAGCTGAATGTCTGATTCAGCCTGCACACACCATTAAAAGCTGCATAAAAAAGCACCGTCTGCTTACGATTGAAGCAGGCGGTGCCTTTTTATTGATTTTCTTCCGATTCTTCCGGAGGCGGTGTCTCGGCCGGTACGGGCGTGGGCGTGGGCGCAGGGTCATCGGGTGAGAAATAAGCGCGGATATCGCCGTTGCTCTGCTGGTTGGAGATGTCCAGCATACCCTTGTCGCTGGCAGACAGCCCTTTTTCAGGGTCGGCCAGTGCTGCAGCCGCCAGCCGCAGCTTGTAGGCAAGGTTGATCTCACTGCCCAGACGCACCTGTATGCGGTTCTGATAGGTAAACTGAATATCACTCAAATCGCGTATGTCCAGCGCGGTCGCGCCGTCAAACAGTCCGTTCGAGAGCAGGCCGTCCCGCAGCTCTGTGAGCGTCTGAGCCGCCGATGCCTGCAGACCTGCGGTTTCCGCGGTGGCCTGCTCCCCGCCGAGCAACGAGTTGTAGCTTTCCGGCACGATATGCTGCCCAACTGCCGGTGCAAAGTCCGCAGGCAATGTCAGTGACAGCAGGATCAGGCCCTCGGGCTGGCTCACCTCGGTGCGCAGGATCTTCAGGGAATCGCTCAGTACCATCCAGCCGCCCGCATACATGCAGGCAAACCGCTCGACTGCCGGTTCTACCTTGACAACGACCGTTGCCGGGAGCTGGATCTCAACGCTGACCTGCTCCAGATACGGGAACTGCTGCGCAAGCTGTGCAGTCTTTTCTGCGGTGGAGAAGCCGAAAAGATTGGAGTTTTTCTCAATGCCGAGGGCGTTGACCAGTTCCTCTGCCGTGTAGATGCCGGTGTCGGCCGGGGTTTTGCGGTCGAAATTTTCGACACGGAAAATCGTGACCTTGAACAGCAGATTGACGGACACGAATGCGCCCACGGCCAATACAGCCAATACACCCAGAATCCCCAGTGCACGGCGGCGGTTGCGCTGGCGGATCAGCTCTGCCTGCGTTACGCGCCGCTGCTTTCTGGGGCTGCCGGGGCGGTAGCCGGCCTTTTGCGGATTGATCTGCTGGGTCGCCTGCGGGCGTCTGGCGCGCGGCTCGCGGGGCTGGGCGGTGGGCGGCTCCCTGCGGGGTGCCTCCCTTTTTTCCAGTCCCATGCGGCTGCCGAGGCTGCGGCGGTTGTTCTGCGCGCCGGAGCCGCTCACGGGTCTCTGCCTGCGGCTGCGCTGGTCGTTCCCCATAGGAGCGGCTCCTTTCGTTTGGGATTTGGCATACAGAGCAGGGCACTATAAATGCCGCCTGCCTTTTCAGTTCTTCATCAGTTCCATCAGCTTTTCGGTGATAAGGTCCAGACTGTGGGGGTTACCCAGCGTCTTGGCGTTGGCACCCATCTCGGTCAGCTTGCCGGGGGTGTTCAGCAGCTCCTCCACCGTCTTGACCAGCCCTTCCCCGGTCAGGTTCTTTTCCTCAATGACAACAGCAGCACCGGCCTTCTGCAGCTCCAGCGCGTTATAATACTGGTGGTTTTCGGCCACATTGGGGCTGGGGATCAGCACCGAGGCGCGGCCCACGGCTTCCAGCTCTGCCAGCGTCAGCGCGCCGGAGCGGGCAATGACGAGATCGGCCGCTGCCAGCAGCTGGGGCATGTTGTTGATGTACTCGGTCACGATCAGGTTTTCACCGGGGGCAAAGCCCTTCTCCTTTTCAAGGTCCTCAAACAGCTTGACGCCGCGGCTGCCGGTGGCGTGCAGATGCAGTGTGTTCCGGCCGGTTTGCTTTTCCCATGCGCAGAGATCCGCCACGACCTGATTGATGCGGTCGGCACCCAAGCTGCCGCCAAAGCTGAGGATGACCGTGCGATCCCCGGCGTTCAGCTTGGCGCGGGCAGCGGCCCGGTCTGCCGTCAGGACCTCGGGTCGGACCGGGTTGCCGACAACAGTCGTTTTATCCGGTGCGCCGAGCTTTTCGACTGCATCGGCACTGGCGGCCAGCACGATATTGACCTCCTTGGCAAGCAGCTTATTCGTCACGCCGGGGAAAGCGTTCTGCTCATGGATGGCCGTTTTGATGCCGCGGCGCGCGGCGGCGCGGACGATCGGCCCGCTGACATAGCCGCCGCAGCCAATGACAAGATCGGGGCGGACCTGATTCAGGATCTTCCGGGTGCGCGGACCGGACAGGGCCAGATGCCAGATCGCGACAAGGTTGCGGCCGATATTTTCCAGATTGAGCCTGCGCTGAAAGCCATTGATTTCAATATGATGGAACGGGTAGCCGGCCTTGGTCACAAGGCCGTACTCCATCCCCTCACGCCGGCCCGCGAAGTGAATTTCTGCCGTTGGGTCCGCCGCCTTCAGGGCACCGGCGATGGCCAGCGCCGGGTTGATATGACCGGCGGTGCCGCCGGCAGCAATTAAAACACGCATGATTGGCCTCCGTATATAAAAATCTGCCGCACAAATGCAAGCAGTTACACCGTGGTTTTGCGGTAGCGGCTGTGCTGCAGTATACGCTCCGTCTCGGCGCGGTGCTGGTCGGCAAGGCGCTTTTCCCGCGCATTGCCCGCACGGGAGATACTGAGCATAACGCCCATCTCGCCGAGCAGCAGCAACAGGCTTGTGCCGCCGGACGAGAAGAACGGCAGGCTGATGCCGGTGTTGGGCAACAGCGCCGTGCCGACGCCGATATGCAGAAATACCTGCCACCCCACCTGAGAGATGATGCCGATGCCCAGCAGGGTACCGTACAGGTCAGGGGCGCGCAGCGCAATGCAGACCCCCTGCACCAGAAGCGCCGCAAAGAGAGCGATCAGCGCCAGCGCACCGACAAAACCCAGTTCCTCACCGATCACGGCAAAAATAAAGTCGTTTTCGGCATAAGGCAGCCACTGATGCTTCTGGACGCTGTTGCCGATGCCGACGCCGAACAGCCCGCCGGTGCAGATCGCATAGATGCTCTGCAGGGTCTGCCACTGCATGCCTGCCGTGTTTGTAGGGGTCAGGCCCCAGACGCCGCCCAGACGGCCGGCCGCATAGCCATCGCCGCTGGCGAGGTGCTTTAAGAATGCGATCATGCCAGCCGCGCCCGCCGCGCCGACCAGCGGCCACCATCGCATGGCCGAGCCGTTGCAGAGGATCATCGTGCCGAAAATCGCGCAGAGCAGCAGGATCGCCGAGTTGTGCGGCTCAAGCTTGAGCAGGACAAGGATCGGCACAAGCGGCAGTGCAGGCTTGAGAAGGCCGTACCAGATCGATGTTTTATGCGCATGGTCGCGGTCCAGCATATCAGCCGTCCAGAGCATCACAGAAAACTTGGCCAGCTCAGACGGCTGCAGCGAGAAGGAGCCGCCTGCAAAGTAGACCCAGCGGTAGGTGCCGTTGGTATCCTCCGGGCTGAGCAGCGCCGCGATGAGCAGCACAACGGTAATGATGTAGAAGCTCTCGTTCATATACCGCAGGGCGCGATAGTTGATGTTCGAAATGATGAGCATTGCCACAAAGCCCAGCACCGCAATGACGCCCTGCGGGCGGATGAAGTGGTAGACATCCCCGTAGTTCGCATAGCCGCTGGAATAGCTGGCCGAAAACAGCATGACAAGGCCGTAGCCCATAATGACGATGAGCGTTGCCACAAACCCGTGGGAGACCGGCCCACGCTCCAGCTTAGGCAGGCGGATAACCGCCAGCATGCGCAGAATGTTGCCGATGGTATGATCAAACAAAAGCCCTAAAAGGCTGGTTGCCGTATTCACGGGCCGTCACCTCCCCTTACAAAATCAAAAAGCAAAGGCCGGGGGCTGCCCCGGCCCTGTGTTATGCCACGCAGATGTACAACATGCCCATCGCCACGCCGATGGCAGCGATCAGGGCAAAAAAGCCGTCGATCTTGACCTCACGCCAGCCGCGCATCTCAAAGGCGTGATGGATCGGCGTCATGCGGAAGATGCGCTTGCCGTGGGTTGCCTTGAAGTAGGCGCGCTGGATCACGACCGTCATGGCATCCCAGATGTAAACGATGCCGAAGAAAAGCACCAGCTCAGGGCGCTGCATCACAAAGGCCAGCGCCGTCACGATGCCGCCGAAGAACATACTGCCGGTGTCCCCCATGAACACCTTGGCCGGGTAGAAGTTCCAGACCAGAAAGCCCGCGCAGGCACCCGCCGTGACGGCAGCAACGAGTGAAACATGGATAAAGCCCAGCAGACTGCCCGCCAGCAGGTAGCCGATCATCGACACAAAGGTCACGCCGGTGCAAAGGCCGTCCAGACCATCGGTCAGGTTGACGGCGTTCACCAAAAAGATGATGCCGAAAAACGCGATGGGATAGTAGAGCAGCCCCATATCCACAAGCCCGAAGATCGGCAGCTGCACCTCGGTCGTAAGCAGGCCCAGACTGTTAAGGCCAAGCATAAACCCGAAGGTCAGCGCGATCTGCAGGATCATCTTCTGTGCCTCGGTCAGGCCGAGGTTGCGGTGCCGGATGACCTTGATAAAGTCATCCAAAAAGCCGATCAGCCCCGAGCCGAACGCCAAAAACAGCACCAGCAGCACCGCCTGCATCTGGGGCAGGCCCAGTGTGTCGGGCAGCTTGGGGCGGAACATAGCCCATGTAAGACCCAGCGTAGCCAGAATGCCCAGAATAAAGCAGAGGCCGCCCATGGTGGGGGTGCCGTTTTTCTTGTTGTGCCAGGTGGGCCCCTCCTCCCGGATGGTCTGGCCAAAGTGCAGCCGGTGCAGCACCGGGATCATAAATTTGCCTGCCACCGCTGTGATGGCAAAGCCGCCGACAGCCCCTGCCGCCAGCAGGTATGAGATTTGCTCCATGCAATGATTCCTCCGATCAATAGGTACAGGGGGGATTGCTGTGCGCGATCCCAGAGGTGCCCCTGCGGAGGAGCCCTTTTGGTTTTTTACCCCTGCGGCAATTCCTTGTAGAAATCCTGCAGCAGCTGCTCCAGGCCCATGGCGTGGCTGGCCTTTGCCAGTACAGCGTCACCGGGGCGCACGAATTGCCGTAAATATTGTAGCACTTCTGCTGCCGTTTGGCAATGCACAGTTGCAACACCGCGCGCCTTGGCGGCCTCAGCCATGGCTGCGCTGCAGGGGCCGTAGGCGATCAGCTGATCGACCCCTGCGTCTGCGGCCCATGCACCGGTGCTGCGGTGGCCTTCCTCACTGGCGGTGCCCAGCTCCAGCATATCACCCAGCAGGGCGATCTTGCGGGGGTTGGGCAATTCCTTCAGCACCGAGAGCGCTGCCCGCATACTGTCAGGGCTGGCGTTGTAGCAATCCTCGATGAAGGTCACGCCGCCATGCTCCACAATATGCTGGCGCATACCGGTCGTTTGGTAGTCGGCCAAGGCTGCCGCGCAGCGGGCCGCGTCCAGCCCCATGCGGGTAGCGGCGGCATAGGCTGCCAGCGCATCATAGACCGTGTGAAGTCCCACCGTGGGGATGGATGCCGCAAAGCTGCCGTATTCACGGTCCACGATGCGGAACGCCGTGCCATTGGCCCCGGCCGTGATGTCCGTTGCACGAACATCGGCATCCTCGGCCTCAATGCCGAACCAGACAGCCCGCAGACGGGACGGAACCTGTGCGGCAGGCAGCAGGTCATTGTCGGCGTTCAGCACCAGCGGGGCGCCGTCCGGCAGGCCGGTGCAGATTTCCATCTTTGCCTTCAGTATATTCTCCCGGGTGCCGAGATTTTCCAGATGCGAGACACCGATCATCGTGATAATGCCTGCGGATGGGCGGGCGCAGCGGCTCAGCCGCTCGATCTCGCCCGCGTGGTCCATCCCCATTTCAACCACGGCATACTCGGTGGCATCGTCCAGCCGGAACAGCGTGTTAGGCACGCCGATGTCATTGTTCTGGTTACCTTCGGTCTTGAGTGTTTTGCCGAACGCAGACAGCACCGCGTAGCAAAATTCCTTGGTCGTGGTCTTGCCCACGCTGCCGGTAACGCCGATCATTTTGGGGCTGAAAAGCATCCGGTAGTTGGCGGCCATACGGATCATGGCGCGGGCGCTGTCCGGCACGATAACGGTGCGATCCGCCGGGACACTTTCGACCGGGTGGTTGGCGATGATATAGGCGGCACCGTCACGGTAGGCACCGGCGGCAAAATCATGTCCATCGACACGCTCGCCGGGGAAGCAGACAAAGACGCAGCCCGGCTCGACCTTGCGGCTGTCCGTAACGACTGCATGAATGCTGACAGGCTCGGCCAGTGTCAGGCCGGCCAGCAGCTCATTGGCAGGAATCTTTTGCATGAAAAAGGACCTCCTTGGATGGGTTTACTGGTATAGAGGGTGCAGCCGCAGCAGGCGGGTCACCCCTCCTCGTTTGCAGGGTCGATGTTCTCCTCCACGGCGGGAGCTTCCTCGGCAGGGGCTTCGGCCCCGGTGTCCATCGTCAGGGTCACAATGGTGCCGTAAGCGGCGGTCGTGCCGGACTGAACATCCTGCGCCACGACCTTGCCGCTGCTGTCCCCGCTGAACTGCACATTCAGGTTGGCTGCGCGGAGCATCTGCTCGGCAAAGGTGCCGGTCTTGCCGGTCACATCGGGGACTGTGGTCATTGCGTTCTGATCGGTGGCAGTGTACAGATAGACGGTCGAGCCTGCGGGAACCACGCTGCCGCCCACCGGGTACTGGTAGACGATGGTGCCGCTGCTCGGGCCGATGAGCTTGTGCTTGAGGCCGAGACGGTTCAGGGTGACCTGCGCATTCGTCCATGTGTACTCCAGACAGGTCTGCACCTTAGCGGTGCCGGTCGGGTTGTAGGCGGCGTCCTGCTCGATGCCCAGATAGGGTGCGATCTCGCTGATGATGTTGCCTACGACCGGCGCCACGACCTGACTGGCGTAGTCCTTGACCCAGCGCGGGTCGTCCAGCAATACGAACACCTCGATCTCCGGATCGTCGATGGGCAGTACAGCGGCAAAGCTCATCATCTTATAATAGTCGCCGTCACCGCGCAGGTGGCGGTCGGTGCGCTCTGCCGTGCCGGACTTGCCGCCGATGCGGTAGCCTGCCACATAGGCGTTGGCGCAGGAATGGTAGTTCCCTTCCCCGTGGACATTGTTTTCCATCATGGAAAGCAGCTGGCGGCTGACCTCCTCGGAGATGACCTGACGGCGGATACTTGTCTCGGTCTGGGTGACGATGTTGCCGTCCTTATCGGTGACGGAATCCACCACATAGGGGGTGACCAGATAACCGCCGTTGGCAATGGCCGCCACGGCCGTGGCCATCTGCATCGGGGTGATGGACTCGTTCTGGCCGAAGGCTGCCGTATAGAGGTTTGTATCGACCTCCGCCATCTGCTCGGCGTTGTAGACGCTTGTCCAGCGGGTCTCATTGGGCAGGTCGATGCCGGTGGGCTGGGTGAAGCCGAACGCCTGAATATAGTCGTAGAATATCTGCGGCTTCAGTGTTTCAGCTGCCTGAATGAACCAGAGGTTGCAGCTGTGGTTCAGCGCGCCCGCCATGTCCTGTTCATAGTGGACATCGCCGTTGGCGCAGCGGTAGGTATGCTCCCACCTCTCGCTGCCCTCATTGACGGTCAGGCTGCCGCCGCAGTAGAAGGTCTGGCTGGTGCTCATGATGCCGGAATCCAGCCCTGCCGATGCGGTGATGAGCTTGAACACGGAGCCGGGCATATACAGCTCGGTGATGTTCTTATTCTTCCACTGTGCCTCGCGCATCATACCCTGCAGCTGGGTGTATTCGCTGGCGATCTCGTTGCCGTCCTCATCAACCGTTTTATCGCGGCTGATCCTGCCGTCAGCGATGATGTCCTTGACCGCCTTTTCCCCAAGGCGGCCCTCCAGCCAGTCGATGTCCTCGGCGTCGATTTCCTCTTTATCCAGAATGGCCGTCATTTTGGCGTCCGTGATCTTGTAGGGGTCGTTGGGGTCAAACTGCTCAATGGATGCCATAGCCAGAATTGCACCGGTCTTGACATTCATGACGATGGCGCTGCCGCGGCCGTGTACCGTGAAGGTGTTCATTGCCTCGGTCAGGTACTGCTCGACGATGGCCTGCACATTTTCGTCAATGGTCAGGTACAGATCGTTGCCGTCAATGGCCTCGTGCAGATCAGACTGGCCTGACGCAAGAGCATTGCCGTTTACATCGGTTTCGGCCACGCTGCGGCCGGGCGTTCCGGCCAGCGTTTCATTGTAGTATTTTTCCAGACCGTAGGCACCCTCGCCGTCGCTGTTGCAGAAGCCCAGCACCGATGCAAGGAATTCTCCGTAGGGGTAGCTGCGTGTACTGGCCTGCTCAGTCGAAAGATAGAGGATGCGCTTGCCGGTTGCGCCGTCCTTCTCCGGCTCCATGCGGTAGGTATCGGCATAGCTTACAATGGCATCTGCCACCGGCTTTTCCACGCCCTTGGCCAGCATACGGTACTGGTATGGCGTCCCGCTTGCATTCTTGGCGGTCAGGATCTCATACAGGGCGTCCGCCGTGGTGCCATCGCCGAGCAGATCCGCAAGTCCCTGTGCGGCGGTACGCAGCTGTGCCTCCGTGGCACCGCTCTTTGCAATGGAGGACGGGTCGGCAACAATGTTCCATACCGTGTTGCTCTTAGCCAGCAGCTTGCCGTTCGCGCTGTAGATCGACCCGCGCAGCGCCGGCAGCGTGATGTCCTTCATCTGCTGGGTCACGGCCTCGGTGCGGTACAGCTCGGCATCGCGCAGCTGCAGCGCATAAAGCTGGTAGATCAGCAGGCCGAACCCGGCAATGATGAACACCGCCACGCAGAACATGGTGCGGGCCTTCATGCCGCTGTCCGCGCGGGCTCGGCGTCTTCTGGGCGGAATGTTTGGTTGATTCGTTGGTTGTGGCATCGGCATTCCCCTGTTTGGTGGGTGCAGGATTTCAAAAAGCCTTTTTGCCGTCGGCTGTCGCGCCGCGCAGCAAAAAGGCTCATAGCTGCATATTTTTTGTTACGGGTTCAGGTTGTTCAGCAGGCTCAGTGCCGCAGTGCGCACCTCACCCAGCAGCTTGCCTGCCGTGTTGGTGCTTTTCTGGATCACACTCTCATCCTCCAACTGGACATAGGTGATCTGGCTGGGGTCAAGCTTGACAAGGCCCAGCTGACCCTCGGCCACCTCCTGCAGGCTGGCGCGGCTTGTAATATCACTCATGCGGGTGCTGAGATAGTCATACTCGCTGCGGGCGGCGGCCAGCTGGGTGTTGACCTCGTTGATCTCGCCGCTCAGCTCCGTCAGCTTGGCATGGCTGTACAGCACACTGATAACCAGCCCCAGCACAATGGCCAGCGCAAGCACGCGCGCCACCATGCGGGCAAAGCGGCGGGCACGGTTCAGCCCGTAATCACCGCCGCGCACTACTTTAACAGCGGGCTGCGGGCGCTCCAGCCGGGGCGCGGCTGCACCGTCATGCAGCATAACAGTTGTCATGGTTCTTGCCTCTTATACTTTCTCCAACACTCTCAATTTGGCGCTGCGGCTGCGGCGGTTGGCCTCCAGCTCCGCAGCGTCTGCTTCGATGGGCTTGCGGGTGATCAGCTTTGCCTTGGCCACACCCCCGCAGGTGCAGACAGGCTGTTCCGGCGGGCAGGTGCAGCGCTGCGCCCAGCGGCGGAACTTATTCTTGACAAGACGGTCCTCCAGACTGTGGAAGGTGATGACGCAGAGCCGCCCGCCCGGGGCCAGACAGCCGAAGATAGCATCGAGGCCCTCATTCAGTGCATCCAGCTCGGAGTTTACGGCGATGCGGATGGCCTGGAAGGTACGGCGCGCCGGGTTCTTTGCCTTGCGGCGCTCAGCCGGGGGCACAGCGGAGGCTACGATCTCCGCCAGCTGCATCGTTGTGGTGATGGGCTTTTCTGCGCGGGCAGATACGATCCTGCCTGCGATCTGCCATGCGTAGGGTTCCTCGCCGTAGTCACGCAGGATGCGGGTCAGCTCCTCACGGTCGAGGGTGTTGACCAGATCCGCGGCGGTGGGGCCCTGCTGGCTCATGCGCATGTCAAGCGGTGCATCGGCATGATAGGAGAAGCCGCGCGCCGCATCGTCCAGCTGATGGCTGGACACGCCGAGATCGAGCAGGGCCCCGTTGACCGCCGGGATGCCAAGCTCCGCAAGGACACGGGCTGCCTCACGGAAATTGACCTGTACCACCTGCGCCGGCAGACCCTTGAGCCTTTCGGTGGCCACTGCCACCGCATCCGGGTCCTGATCGAGCGAGATCAGGCGTCCTGTGGTCAGGCGTTTAGCAATCTCTCTGCTGTGGCCTGCGCCGCCGGCGGTGCCGTCCAGATAAATGCCGGCGGGGTCAATGTTCAGCCCATCCAGACAGGGCTGCAGCAGTACGGGGATATGTGAAAATTCCATGTTCTATCGTCCTATAGTATCAGAAATCAAGATCTTCCATCGCGGCGGTGAAATCCTCATCGCTCGTTTCCTGATTGGCGTTCCACGCCTCGGTGTTCCAGATCTCGGCAAAGCTGCGGCTGCCGATGATCGTCACATCATGGTCAAGGCCCGCATACTCCCGCAGCTTGGCGGGCAGTTGGATGCGTCCCTGCTTGTCCGGGCTGACCTCCACCGCAGAAGCGTAGAGCATACGGCTGACCTTGCGGCCCTTGACAAGGCCCTTTTCCTCGATCTTGGCAGCGACCTTTTCAAATTCCTCGGCCGGGAAGGCGGCCAGACAGTGGTCCAGCCAGCGGGTGACGATGAAGGTCTCCCCCATCGCATCGCGGAAGCGGGCGGGGAAATTCAGACGGCCCTTGGCGTCGATGGCGTAATCATACTGACCGACCAGCATCTGTCCTTCCCCTCCCTTCGTCAGGCTGCACAAATTTGCGACAAGTTTTTTTACGATGCCGCGTTCTCTTTGTGGATAACTCTGTGGATAACGTGGAAAACTACCCACGCTTAACCACTTTTGTTGTTATTCTCACCACAATTACCCACCTGTGGTAAGATAATAGTACCATTTTATCTTGCAAAAAGCAAGGGCAGACGGGGAAAAACTGCGCCGCAAACTGATTTTTCACAGTTTGTACAAAGGGTCGCTGGCTGCACACAGCGGTTTGCATCAAATGCGCAGCCGCCGCGCTTTTTCGCCTGCAAACGCAAAAAAGCCGCACCGTTTTACACGGTGCGGCGTTAATTTTATAAAAACACGGATTTTTTCGTCGGAATTGTGTCGCAAATAACAACAGTAATTATTTTTGCTGTCCGCGGTTCGGGCGGGCGGCGCTGCGCAGGTTCATGCGGACATTCTTGATGTCTGCCACACTGCGGGCCAGCACCTCCTCAGAGTTTTTCAAAATGCCCTCACAGTAGACCGTTGCATTGCGGCTCAGCTCCTTGGCCTGCGCCTGCGCCTTGGTAACGATCTCCGCCGCATACTGCTGGCTGCGGCGGACGATCTCCTGCTCACTGGTCAGGTTGCGGGCTTTTTCCTCGGCCTGCTGGATGATGCTTTCCGATTCGATACGGGCGTTTTTCATGATCTGCTCGCGGTCATTGACGATTTTCTTGCTTTCGCGGACTTCATCAGGGAGGTTGTTGCGCACCTCGTCAATAATATCGCGCATACGGTCCACATCGACCACCCGCTTAGATGCGGCGAACGGCACAGCCGTACCCGCCTCCAGCGTTTCCTCCATCAATTCCAGCAATTCTTCTACGTTCATGCCTCTTCCCCTCTCTCATAGCGGCTGACCTTGATCTTGCCGTAGTTGTATTGCTTTACCAAAGTCAGTGCCCCGGCCTGCTCGGGCAGGTTGGCCTCCCGCTCTGTTTCGCAGAGGACCACACCGCCGGGGGCCATCTTAGCGGCCAGCAGCGGCAGCACAGCGGCCACGGTATTCTGGTGGAACGGCGGGTCGAGCAGCGCCAGCTCAAACGGGCCGCGGATGTTAGCCAAAAAACCTTCGGCCTCACTCTGGCGGATATCACTCTGGCGCTCGACCCCTGCTGTCTTGCAGTTGGCCCTGACTACAGCCAGTGCCTCGGCAGAGCGGTCTACAAAAAGGCAGCTTTTAGCGCCGCGGGACAGTGCCTCAATACCCAGCTGCCCGCTGCCTGCAAACAGATCCAGCACCCGTGCCCCCGGCACAAGGAACTGCACGCTGGAGAACATAGCCTCCTTCACACGGTTGATGGTCGGGCGGGTAATATCCTCGCCCGGCAGTGCCTGCAGATTCTTACCGCGGGCTGTTCCGGCAATCACGCGCATGGTGCCGCACCTCTTTCCTTTCAAATTATACAGATTCAGTATTTATTATGGGGCTTTCCCGCGCCCTTGTCAAGAGCGCAAAATGTAAAATAAAGTGGCAAAAATGTTACAGCAAGCCCAAAACAAAACTCCCAAACCGTATCCCGGTTTGGGAGCTTTGTTTTGGAGCGGCTGATGGGAGTCGAACCCACGTCCTCAGCTTGGAAGGCTGATGTACTAGCCGTTGTACGACAGCCGCGCAACAACTAGTATTATATCGTTCTCCCCGCCATTTGTCAAGTGGGCAGCTTACAGCTTCATCAGTTCTGCCTTCAGGTTTTTCAGTTCTTTTTCAAGGCGGTCTTTTTCTTTGTTGTAATCCTGATAGGCCTGCAGCCGGGCTTCTACGGCAGCATCCTCGGCGCTGAGGTAGCCGCTGCTCATCGAGGCCGTGTAGCTGAACTTTTTCAGCGTGCCGTTGAAGTCGATGACCATGAACTGTCCCTCTGCGGGCTGCACGGTGCCGGCGCCGAACATTCTGTGGGTGATCTTGCAGCCGGTCAGATCCGGCAGCTCGGCAGGGCTTGCCAGCAGCTCCTGCAAGGTCTGCTCGCACTCGCCGATGCGGATGCACAGTTCAGCGCGGGTATTTTTCTCCTTGACGGCCTTGGCGCGCTCTTTGGTGGTGGCGCTGCGGGCGTAGCCCTTGGGGTAAAACTGCTCGGCGTAGGCCGTGTGCAGGATGTCGTAGACCAGCAGATGGAGGCTGTCCTCTATGCCGCCCAGCTCCTGCGCTGCATACGCCTTGTGCAGGGCGATCAGCTCGGGGTAGTTTTCCAGCTCCCGCAGAAGGTCATTGCACATGGTATAGTAACGGGGCAGATCCAGCGCTGCACCGCCGCCGAAATCGGCCTCATAGTCAAAATACTCTGCCCACGCCTTGGCCTCGGCCGCATGGTAAAAGTAGTTGTCGTGCGGCTCCCACAGGTTCAGGAAAAAGAGCGCGTTCGCGGCGTTCATTGTGTATTTGCTCAGCCGCGGAAACACGCGGCGGAAACGGCCGTTGATCTGATCCGCAAACAGCTCAGCGCGGCCGCGGCGCTTTGTAATATCGCCGTCATCCTCCTTAAAGAGCCAGCGGAAGCACTCGCGCACAAGCTCCACCTCTGCATCGCGCAGCATCAGGTCCTGCAGACCGCCGACAGGCTGCAGCGCCGGATTGTCCAGCGCCTGCTTTGCCTGCTGCATTGCATCGCCGAACATAACGGGAAAGTCGCTGTCATCTATATCCCAGTTTACGCCAAAGCAATCCACCGCGCGCCAGATCGTACCCTCATCCGCCGCCGTGCGGCTTTTGCAGTGCTGGATGTATTGTGCAAGAATTCCATTGAGATTTTCCGTGTTCAAACCAATTCCTCCTATTGCAACACCGCACAATTCCCGCCTGACGGCTTAAGCACCGCTCCGGGCGGATCTCCGCGCCAAGAGCCGCCGCAAGCGGCGGTTGCGCTCCGAAGCGCCTCGCTGCGGCTCGGTGTGCGGCACGGCATCTGCGTTGCCAAAATGCTCGATAAGACATCCAGTATTATCTGCGCTTTTGGCTTAGCATCTGCCGCACCTCGCTCGCCGTATCGGCACTTAGAATTATGCGGTATTGCCCTATAAAAAGTCAGCCTTCCTATTATAAAGGGCAGAGCACGGAGCGTCAACCGATAAAAAGCAACAAAAAGCCCCCTCCTTCGAGGGGGCAAAATCGTCACAAACTTACAGACTGGAATAGCCGAAGCTATTGACAAGGGCATCAATTTTCTTGCCCTGCCTGCACCATGGGCAGCTGTGGGCGTCATAGGTCTCATAGTCGGGCAGATCATGGGGGTCAAAGATGCTTGCCACCGGGTAGCCCGCGCACTCCTTGACCGAGGCAAAAATTGCCGCGATGCCGGCCGGGTCACCGCCGTAGTAGCGGATCGCCTCGACCGCGCCCTGCACCGTATAGCCGGTGGTGACCGAGGCTGCCAGCACAAGGACATGCTTGCCCGCGATCATGGGGGCCGTGTTCTCACGGAAAAGAAGCTGACTGCCGGTGGTATGCTCCGGCGTGACCACATAGATCGTCTGGTGCGCGTTCATATTCGTATAGCCGGCCTTGGTCAGCTCACTTGCCATGCAGGCACCGATAACCTCGGTACCGTCCAGACAGAGGATGGTATCCACGATGGTCGTCGATTTATAGGCCCGCACCAGCTCTGCTGCGGCCGCGCGTGCCTCCGACAGGCGGAACTTTGTCAGCGTGACATCAATATAATAGTTGATATGGCTGTGGCTGGTGGCGTAATGCCCCTTGCTGACGCGCAGCTGCAGGTTCGGCTTACCGGTGGGCAGTTTTACAAGATTCATCGCCATGGTGGAATCCCCCTTAATGCTTAAACTGTTTATGGTATTATTGTACAAATTTTTTATTCAAAAAACAAGAAACGCATTACCCAAAATCACAGTCTGATTTTTGGGCAGTTTTTCGGGCAAAAGTGGACAAATCGGCTGCCGCGTGGTATAATTATAAAATTATTAAAGTGGGGAGGTTTGCGGATATGGGCTACCGGTTGGCGGACAACACCGGCGATACCCTTGCGGTGCCGCAGCTTGTGCTGACACACCTGCGCCAGACCGACGGCGATACGATCCGGGCGGCGCTGTATATTTTGCAGACCCGCGACACCGACCCCCGCACGATGGCCCGGGCGCTGGCGCTGCCCAGCATTGAGGCCGCCAAGCGCGCGCTGCAGTACTGGGCGGGTGCCGGGCTGCTGGTGAACGAGCGCGGCGCAGCCCCCGCCCCGGCCGAGCCTGCCCATGTGGACTTAGCCAGCGCGATCAACGACCCCTATGTAGCGGTGCTGTGTCAAGAGGCGCAGAACGCCTTCGGCAAGACGCTGAGCCGGAGCGAGCTGCAGCGGCTTGTTGACCTATATCTGGCTGACGGCTGGAAGCCCGATGTGATTCTGCTCTGCTGCGCCGAGGTGACGCGTATCGGTCGGCGCACCGTTGCCGCTGTGGCGCATCTGCTGGCCCGCTGGCGAGAGGACGGCGTGGAGAACGGCGAGGACGCCGAGCGCTGGCTCAAGCGCGCCAAACAGCGCGAGGACTGGTGTGCTGACGCCGCCGCCCAGTTTGGTGTTGAGCCGCGCGCCCTGACAAATTGGGAGCGCCGCGCGATTGCCCGCTGGCATGAGGAAATGGGCATCGGCCACGAGATGATTGACGAGGCGCTGCTGCGGGCCAACGGCAAAAACACCGTGCGGTATGTGGACGGCATCCTGCGTGCATGGCGCGCGCAGGGCATCACGACCATTGACGCCGCCCGCAAGCAGGGCCAGCTGGAGGGCAGCAACATTGTCATGACCGAGCGCCCCGGCGCCCAGCCGCCCGCCGCCAGTGCCCAGAAGGACCTGTTCAACCGCGACTGGGCTGCGATGTTTGACGAGGAGGGATGATCCATGCGCACAAAAGACGAACTGTTCCGCGCCGCACAGCGCGAGGTAGCCGCCCGCCGTCAGCAGGCTGTCATGCAGGCCGAGGCGGCCCGCCGCGCTGCCTACGCCGCCCACCCGGCACTGGCCGAGGCTGACAACGCCCACATGCGGGCCGGGCTGGGCCTTGCCAAGGCTGCCGCGCTGGGCGGCAGCATCGAGGCTGCCCGCGCCGCGCTGACCCGCGCGGACGAGGCACTGGCCGCCGCCGTAAAGGAGGCCGGCTATGAGGAGAACGCCTTTACCCCCGCCTACCGCTGCCCCCTGTGTGAGGACACCGGCATGCGGGGCGGTATCCCCTGCAGCTGCGTGGCCGAGGCAGCCCGCCGCCTGCGCCGCGAGGAGATCAACGCCGCCAGTCCGCTTGGGCTTTGCCAGTTTGCCAGCTTTGAGGTTGCACGCTACAGCGACACCGTAGAGCCGGAGCTTGGCATCTCCCCGCGCGAGTATATGGGCAAGCTGCTGAATTACTGCCAGACCTACGCCGCACGGTTCAGCCAGAACAGTCCGAACCTGCTTTTTATGGGGCACACGGGGCTTGGCAAAACGCATCTGGCATTGGCCATTGCCGATGCTGTGCTGGAGGGTGGCCACGATGTACTGTATACCAGCGCCGCTGCACTGGCAGCCCAGCTGGGCCGGGAGCATTTCGACTATTCCACCAAGGATGAATGGCTGGCCGCCTGCCAGGAGGCCGACCTGCTGATCCTTGATGATCTGGGCACAGAGTACATCACGCCGCTGACCATCAGTGTACTGTATGAGCTGATCAACACCCGTATGCTGACCCACCGCCCCACGATCTACACGACCAACATCACGGATCAGACCGTTTTTATGGCCCGTTACACCGAAAAGGTCGCCAGCCGTATGCTGGGCGGCTGCAAGATGTTCAAATTCTTCGGTGCTGACCAGCGATTGAAATAAACAAAAAGGATGCGAACCGCTGCGGTTCGCATCCTTTTTTATTTTATTGCAGTATCGTCAAAATCTCGCATAGAGGAAGCTGCCGCCGCCGAGAAAGCGCCCCATAAAGAGAAATGCAAAAACAGCTGCCTCATAAACCGCCCAGCGGGCCGGGATGGGCAGTGCGGCGATTTTTTCCCGCAGTGAGATACCGCGCTCATGCAGCACATCCACCGCCAGCAGGCAGGCAATACCCATGTAGAGGGTCAGCTGCTCCTGCATGCTGGTCAGGCCCAGCTCCCAATAGTTGCTGAACACAGCATGTCCGCCGTTGCAGAGTATGCCGCGGAAGATCTGTGCAGCATTGCCCAGACTGCTGGCACGGAAGATGACGAACGCCCCCACCAGAACACCGAAAGCCCCTGCCATGCGCAAGGCATGCCGGATACGGCCGCCGCGCCGGGGCGGGAGGTGATTTTCCGCCGCCTGACACAGGCCGTGCAGCCCACCCCAGACAAGGTAGGTCCACCCTGCACCGTGCCACAGGCCGCTGACCAAAAAGGTAAGCAGCAGGTTGCGGTCCTTTTGTGCCTTGGTGCAGCGGCTGCCGCCCAGCGGGATATAAATATAATCCCGCAGCCAGCGGGAGAGGCTGATATGCCACCGCGCCCAGATATCCTTGACCGAATCCGCAAAGAAGGGCTGGCGGAAGTTTTCGGGTAGTGTCAGGCCCAGCACCTCACCGACGCCGAGAACGATGTCCGTATAGCCGGAGAAATCCGCATAGAGCTGCACCGTAAACAGCACAGATCCCAGCAGCAGCTGGGTGCGGTCATAGGCAGCGGGGTTTGCAAACACTGCATCCACCACAACCGCAGCGCGGTCAGCCACTGCCAGCTTTTTGAAGTACCCCCATGCGCTGCGCTGCACACCGCGCCAAGCGCGGGCGGTGTCCCATCGTGCAGGGCGATCCATCTGGGGCATCAGCTCATCATAGCGGTTGAAGGGGCCCTGCGTGATGGAGAGAAAAAACGAGGCATAGCACAGCAGCCGCGCATACCTTTCCTCCGGCAGAAGCTTGCCGCGGCGCACATCGCAGAGATAGCTTATAAGCTGCAGCGTAAAGTAGCCGATGCCCAGCGCATTGGCCAGCTTGCCCTGCCACCCGAAGGCCGCAGGCAGATATTTGAGCAGCAGCAGCGGAAAAAGCGCAGCTGCCAGCCCCGCATAAAAAGTACCCTTCGCGGCCGTTCTGCGCCCGCACCACCAGACCAGAAAGGTACAGGCCAGCAGTACCGGCAATGCCTGCCAGCACAGCACGGTATAAAAGACAAGGTTAGCCCCCAGCATCAGCTGCCAGCGGCGCGGCGGCGGGCAGGCATACCAAAGCCCCGCCAGCAGCGCTGCAAACAGCACAAAGCCGGGTGATGTCACAGCGATCATGGCGGGGCCTCCTTCGTATCAGTGTACATCCTTCATCAGGATGGATTCATCCGGCGTCAGCGTCAGCTTATCCTCGACCGTATCATAAAACAGGTCGGCGACATTCTCCCCTGCCGCATCACGGCGGATGGTATCACAGAGAACAGCGGTAAATTTATCCGCACCTGCACCGTTCAGGTGGTGCGCATCGGAATAATCGCCCACCGTAAGATGCAGCGTATCCCAGTCGCGCCAGAGAGAGAAATCCCAGTAGACGAGTCCGTCCCGCGCCGCGCAGAAGGTGTTGAGCGCATCCACATAGGACTGATAATTGTCGGTGTTATACAGATAAGCACTGGGCAGCGGCGCCGTAAAGAGGACGAGCCGTATGCCATTTTCCTCGCAGAAATCCGCGATTTTGGTCAGATACTCCCAGCCGAAATCGGACAGCGGCGCATCGGCGTCCAGATTCAGCAGCGTGCCGAAGCCGTCCTTCGGCACACCCTGTGTGTAGACAAAGCCGCGGCCGCGGTAGGTCTCCCCGCTGTCGGGATAGCTGACATAGGCATAGCTGCCCGGGTCGTAGCCGTCCGTCAGCTTGGCCCGCCACAGGGCGGGCATCGCCCTTGGCGAGGCAATGCCGTGCCGCGCCGGCAGCAGCAGGTCGGCAAAGCCCGCAAGGCCGCCCATCTCCCACAGGTATTCATACCGGTTGGGGGAGGCAGCGCTCATGTGGTCTGTAAGCAGGTAGCAGGCCATCGGCACATTGGCGGACCGGCTCTCGTTATAACCGGTGTAGAACATCTCAAGGTAGACCGTTTTGAGGTCGTTTTCGGCAGCAGCCTCGCGCAGCATGTAGTAGGAGCCATCAGGCAGCTGCTGAGATGACCCGGCGTTGAAGCTGTGGGTGCCGAGCGCTGCGTCCACGGCGGCCGGGTCTACGCTGCGGTAGCAGTGAGACGAGCCAAGGAACAGGGTGTCGATATTGCCCGCATCCGCATACAGTTCCTGCAGCATGACCCGGGAGTAAGAATGTACATCGTCCACCAGCAGAAAATCCGCAGCCGCCAGCAGTGCCGCCGTCAGCAGCACAAACAGCGCGGCAGCCGCCGCTTTTTGCAGGATGGTTCGTTTCATAGCATCTTCCCTGTCGTATCAGCGTTCGATCTTCATGTGGGGGTGCTTCGGCTCATAGCCGGAGACCTCCAATCTCCACTCGGTGTTGCCCTCAGCATCCTCTGCCGTTTTGGCAAAGCCGAACTGTGCGTAAAAGTCACGCACCATAGCATTTTTGGCTGTGGGGTAATAGTGGCCTACAACGGTTTTCACACCGGCGGCGGCAGCCTGCGCCATGAGGGTGTCCATCATGGCATCCTCCATACCGCGCTTGAGCACACGGCAGCTCATGAGCCAGAGCGTCAGGTCGAGCAGATCACCCTGACGCCTGCCCGCCACCACCGTGACAATGCCGTTGTCGCCGAATTTATCCACCAGCTTGCCGCACAGGCAGAGCGCATCGGCATCCGCCGCCATTGCGCGGATGTCATCCTCGCTGCAGCGCAGCGTTGTGAGGTTGAACTGGTTGGATTTATTGGTCAGCTGGGCGATGCGCTGGATGTAAAGCGGCTCAAAGCCGCGGATCGTGGCCGTCATCTCCAGACTGTCCAGATATTGGCCGTAATCGGTAAAGGCCGCCTGCGCTTTGGCACGCTCGGCATTCTGGTGGTAAAGCTCGGTTTTTTTCAGATCCTCCTTGGAGAGGGCCGTGACCTCAAAATAACCGCCGTGGTCCAGCGTCTTGATATAGTTCTCGGCACCGTCGAGCGCGGGCACCGCCGCGCCCGGCACCTGCGCAGCCACGATGGCGCGCTCAGCCGGGTTGTCATCGGCAAAGACAAAGCTGTCCGCGCCAAGGCTCAGCTCTGCGGCGATCGCCTTCAGATTGAGATCCTTCGGCTCCCAGTTAGCCTTGATAGCGACAAAGTCATCGGGACGCAGCACGCCGTCCGGGTGATTGAGGCCTGCAATCGCGTTGGCCTCCTCGTTTTTGGAATCGACCGCCAGAATCACACCGATGGATTTCAGCGCCTTGCAGTAGCTTTGGAACTCGGCAAAGACCTGCCCCTCCGGCACCTCGGGTCCGATGGCAAGGCCGTCCACACCATCGTCCCCCACGATGCCGCCCCAGAGCGTATTGTCCAGATCGAGGACAAGCGCCTTTTTGTTGCGGCCGTACAAAGACTTGATGATATTGGCCACGCTGTTGGCCAGTGACGGGATTGCGTCCAGACACATGGCATATTTGTACATATGCCAGAAGAAGGCATCGCCCCAAGCGGTCAGTCCATAGTCTGCCGAAAGATAGTCGATGTCATTGATGTAAAAATGTTCATGCGCGGCCGCGTAGGCATAGAACCGCTGGTTCAGGCGGCTGATAAAGTTGGAGCGGCCGTGGGGGTCCCAGATGTCGCGGTTGCCCATCAGGCGGTAGTTGGGCCGGTCAAAGTTGTTCTGGATGACCGGGCAGGCAAATTTCTGCTCCAGCGCCTGCCACATGGTTTCAAAGTGAGCATACTGCTCGTCCAGCATGGCGTCAATGTCCGCCTCGCTGTCGGCAGTCGTGGGCAGCGCGGTCAGGTTGCGCCAGCTTGTGTGGATATAGATAATATCCGGGTGGAACTCGTCCAGCTCCGGCGTGCCGAACATGGCGTCCTGCCAGTATTGGGCGTATTCACTTTGGTAAAATTCCGCCTCGATGCCGTACTGCAGCAGAAACAGCCCCAGCTGGTCGGCCACCTCATTGGTGGTAGAGCCGCCGAGGATGGCGATTTTTTTGTGCAGCGGGTGCGGGTTCTGGGCCAGCAGCTCGCGGCGCAGTCTGCGTTTTTTGCGCAGCAGGGTCTCGGTATCAAGCGGATACTGGAAGCAGTCCATGGGAAGCTCCTTTTATAGTAATAAGCCTTGTGGGCAAAATGTAGGGGCGCATTCTATATGCGCCCGCAAGGTGTGCGGCTGCCGCAGACGGCCCGGGCGGATATGGAATCCGCCCCTACGGACCTTTATCAGCCCATCTCCGCCAGCGCGCTCTTGAGCGCCTGAGCGATCTGGTCGGGGCAGCTGGTGGGCTTGCGGCCGCAGATCGTGCCCTCCATGCGGGCGATGGCGTCCTCGGCCTTCATGCCGGGCAGCAGCTTGGCGATGCCCTTCAGGTTGCCGTCACAGCCGCCCATGATCTGAACGCTCTCGATGGTGTGGTCATCGTTCAGCTCAACGATGGTGCGGACGGAACAGGTGCCTTTATTGTTGTAGGTGTATGTCATGATATTGCTCCTTACTCTGATTTTTTTCGTGTTGCCTTGCGCGCCTTGGCAATATCGCCGATGCGCGCGATCATCTCATCCCGGGTAGAAAACGCGCCCACAGGGCGGGGTGTCACGGTGTTCAGGCCGTGGTAGTCGGTGCCGCCGGTGATGATGAGCCCGTTTTCCTGCGCCAGACGGATCAGCTCTGCCTTATCCTCCGGCGTGTTGCGGGGGTGGTCGATCTCCACACCGTCCAACCGCCCGGCGGCAATCAGCTCCCGCGCAAGCTCCATGCTGTGATAGACGCTGGGATGTGCCAGCACGACCACCGCGCGGCTTGCCTTGATGACATCCAGCACCGTATCGACCGGCTCATACCGCGGCGTGTGCAGGATGCGCCCGCGCACAGGCTTTAACCCGAACAGCGACTTATAGACGGTATTGTACATGCCGTCCGCCAAGCCGTACTGCCACAGCACCCGCATGACATGGGCCTTGAACAGCGTACCACTGTCCTTAGCAAGGGCGAGCGCCTCCTCGGTGCGAAACTGCGGGCAGATTGCCTCCAGCTCCTTGCAGCTCTGCAGCATGGCAGTCAGACGGCGCTCCGCCATCATGGCGGAAAAGTCCGCCAGTGCGGCGCAGTCGTCCGGCCAATAGCAGAGCAGATGCACGCGGTGGGCGCGCTCATAGTCGTAGGCGGTCAGCTCGGTGGCCGGGATGAGGTGGACGCCGTTTTGCAGCGGGTGGTCGTGGGCATAGCGCACACTCTCGATCGAGTCATGGTCGGAGATTGCCAGATGCGTCATTCCTGCGCAGGCCGCCAGAAACGGCAGCTTGTCCGCCGGGGTAGAGCCATCGGAAAATGTCGTATGCGTATGCAGGTCACCGGGCATAAGCGTCACCTCACTTGCGAATGCGGATACTATGGGACATATTATTATACTACAAGTCGAGGGCGAATTGCAAGTAGGGGCGAGCAATGCCCGCCCCTACAGTTTCTGTTTTATTTTCGCTCCTTTTTAAGACAGGCTGCGGCCCGACACGCAGACGGTGCGGGCGTCAAATTTCAATTTTGCGTCACCGTTGTAGACATTGAATACATATTCCTGTACACCCGGCCACTCGGCAAACAGATACGCACCCTCTCGTGTAAAGCTCCAGACGCCGGGATCATCGCTTTCGAGGCTTTCCGGAGCGGTGAAGCCCGGTATGGCGGCTGTCTTTGGTTCCGAAAAATCCAGCGCGTTCAGTTCGTCATAGGTCAGATAGACCGGCAGGCGGTTCCAGTCCGTTGTATCGCTGAAATCCGTATTCATCATCAGCAGGGCGTCCGCCTGACCGCTGTAATACCGGTTGCGATAGTAGAGATAGGTTTCCAACTCATCCTGCGGCCAGTCGCCGGGGTTGCCAAAGTCCCGCGCCCCCGCCTGTGCCAGCGTGTTGCACTGGTGCAGCAGCATACGGTACTGGTTGTTGGTCAGATCCAACTCCCGCGCCATGGGCAGGATCTCAAAATGAGCCGATTGGTTCGGATCGTCGGCCGACTGCCAGCCGCTGATGACCTCACAGGGCTGCGCTTCATCGAACGGCACAATCAAATAGACATGGAAACGCCCTTCTCCATATTGCGGCCCCCTATACCATGCCTCGGGCGAAAGTTCGACTTCAAAGGTTGCCTTTACCAAGGCACCTTGACCCGCGTTCAGGTAGTCACGCCAGTTCGTGCCGTCCGTGCGCGGTGCATCCAGCAGAGCGGCGATTTCCTCGCTGTCGTAATCTGCAGGCTCTACAAGGCCGCATGCGCCGCTGTGGTGGTAGTAACCGTTTCCGTCGGTCAGATACTCACTCCAAAGGAAGTCCGCACCGCGGCGAACGGCTGTGGCCCCCGCCTCCACCGAAACAGGCGGCGGTTCCGGTGTCACAACGGGGGTGTCCGTTTCGGACGGTGCCGACACGGCGGCTGTTGGTTCCTCCGGGAGCGGTTCCACCGTCTTGCAGGCCACCATACTGCCCGCGCAGCAGGTGGTCAGGGCCAGCACAGCCAGTTTGGTCCACCGCCGGCAGAACCATTGCGGGCCGTACCGCTTTTGCAGCCTGAGCGCGGCAGCCAACAGCACCAGCACGGCCAGACTGAGCAGCAGTCCTTGTGTTAAACAGGCGATAAAGACAGCTTGATACATAGGTAAGCCCCCTTTTTATTCTACAGATGTAGAGGATAGTTTCATCCTACAAGTGTAGAATTATATTGTCAAGTAGCGTAGGTGACGAACTTTGCGGGGAGTTTTTAGGAAAAGTGCGCAGTGGCGGAGAGCCGCCAAAGCCCCTCAGGCCTCGCAAGCTCGGCCAGCTCCCCTGAAAGGGGCGCCTTTTTACGCGGGCAGTGCCCGCGAGGATGCCTCCCCATTCTGGGGAGGTGGTCGAGCGCCAGCGATGACCGGAGGGGCTTTGCCCGTTTGCCGTCAGGATAAACAAAAAGGCGCACCGCGCCCAAGAGCGGACACGGTGCGCTTACTTATGCTATGCTAATTTTTTATGCCAGCAGCGGCTTGCAGGCCTCGGCCAGCTTTTCCTTCTGGGCTTCGGCCTCGGCAAGGTCCTTGCCCTTGGTGGTGAAGTAGGTCTTGATCTTCGGCTCGGTACCGGAGGGGCGCACGACAACCGTGGCACCGCTTTCCAGCGTATAGATCAGGACATTGGCGGCAGGCAGGCCGGTCTCCTCGGGTTTCTTGTAGTCCACGACCTTGACGACCTTGTCACCGGCAAAGTCCTTCGGCGGGTTGTCGCGCAGGTTCTGCATGATGCCGGCCATCTTATCCATGCCGGACAGGCCTGGGAACTCAAAGCTGTCCACCTTGTTCAGGTAGCGGCCATACTCGGTGTAGATGCGCTCCAGCTCTTCCTTGATGGAGGAGCCCTTGGCGCGGTAGTAGGCGGCCATCTCGCAGATCAGCATCGAGCCGATGATGGCGTCCTTGTCGCGGACATAGGGGCCGGCCAGATAGCCGTAGCTCTCCTCAAAGCCGAAGATGAAGCGGTCAACCTCACCGTCAGCCTCCAGCTTGGCGATCTGGTCGCCGATCCATTTGAAGCCGGTCAGCACGTTGCGGCACTCGACACCGTAATGCTCTGCCACCTTGTCGGCCAGCGGGGTCGAGACGATGGACTTGCACATGACGGGGTTCTTCGGCATGGTGCCCTGCTCGATGCGGCCTGCGCAGATGTAGTCAAGCAGCAGAACGCCGACCTCATTGCCGGAGAGCAGCTCATAGCTGCCGTCCTTGCACTTAACGGCGATGCCCACGCGGTCGGCGTCAGGGTCGGTGGCCAGCATCAGGTCAGCTCCGGACTTTTCGGCCAGCTCAAGGCCGAGGCGCAGTGCCTCAAAGATTTCGGGGTTGGGGTACGGACAGGTCGGGAAGTTGCCGTCCGGGTCCTTCTGCTCGGGCACGATGGTGATGTCGGTGATGCCGATGTCCCCCAGAACATGGGTGACAGGCACGAGGCCGGAGCCGTTCAGCGGGCTGTAGACCAGCTTGAGACCGGCAGTCTTGCAGATGCCCGGGCGTATGGAGCGTGCCTCGATGGCGGCGTAGAGGGCGTTGATGCAATCCTCGCCGACATACTCGATCAGGCCCTGCGCCATGCCGTCCTCAAAGGAAATCAGCTTGGCACCGGTCAGGATGTCGGTTTTCTGAATTTCGGCGTAAACGATGTCAGCGGCCTCATCGGTCATCTGGCAGCCGTCCGGGCCGTAGGCCTTGTAGCCGTTGTACTTGGCAGGGTTGTGGCTGGCGGTGACCATGATGCCCGCGTTGCAGTTGTAATAGCGGGTGGCAAAGCTCAGCGCGGGAACCGGCATCAGGGCCTTATAGATGCGGACTTTAATGCCGTTTGCGGCCAGCACCTCAGCGGCTGTTTTGGCAAAGAGGTCGCTCTTGATACGGCTGTCATAGCTGATGGCAACGGTCTGGCTGCCGCCCTGCGTCTTGACCCAGTTGGCAAGGCCCTGCGTTGCCTGACGGACAACATAAATATTCATGCGGTTGGTGCCGGCGCCGATGACGCCGCGCAGACCGGCGGTGCCGAACTTCAGGGCCACGGCAAAGCGGTCCTGAATGGCGGCATCGTCACCCTTAACGCTTTCCAGCTCGGGCTTGAGGTCTGCATCGTCCAGCTCGGCAGCCAGCCAACGGTCATACATTTCTTTATACATAGGTAATGCACCTGCTCTTTCGCAATACTTACCGCATAATTTGTGGTAGCTTATACTAAATATACCAACTTTGCCCGTGTGTGTCAATCGAATTTTGGCTATTTTTGCCCATTCTTTACGAATCTTTTTTACATCGTAAACCCTTGCAAAACAACAGGTTCAAGTGTATATTGATTAGTAGTATATATGTAAAAGTGGGATTGACTATGAAAAACACTTCCGAATTGATCGTTATGCTGACGTATAATGACTGTACGGTGCCCAACGCAGCTGAGATTTTTGAGCAGTGCAAGGAAACCCGCGCCCGCTTTTGGGGTTTTAAGGAGCGGGGAATTCCCTTTGCTGAGATGCAGGCGCTGTTTGCCCGCATGAAGGCCTGCGGTAAAACCACCTGTCTGGAAGTGGTTTCCTACACGGAGGAAGAATGTCTGCGCGGGGCGCAAACAGCCGCAGCCTGCGGCTGTGATTATCTGATGGGCACACTGTATTTTGACTCGGTCAATGCTCTTTGCCGCAAAAGCGGTGTGCGCTACATGCCCTTTGTGGGGCAGGTGACGGGTCGTCCTTCGGTACTGCATGGCACAGCGGAAGAAATGATTCTTGAGGCGCAGCGCTGTCTTGCCAAGGGCGCTTACGGCATTGATCTTTTGGGTTACCGCTACACAGGTGACGGCGCGGCGCTCAACCGTGCGTTCACCGCCGCCGTGCCCGGCCCCGTTTGCATTGCGGGCAGCGTCAACAGCTATGCGCGGCTGGAAGAACTCCGCCAAACAGCCCCTGCCTATTTTACCATCGGCAGTGCCTTTTTTGACCACGCTTTCGGGCGGGATATTCCGGCCCAAATCGATGCAGTCTGTCGTTTTATGGAGGTCGGATATGCTTGAAATGCTGTATCCGTCGGCGTATCTGTCCGACGTTTTTTCCATTGATTACCCCAAGCTGCAAGCTCTGGGCTATCAGGGCGTCCTGTTTGATATCGACAATACCCTTGTTCACCATGGGGACGATGCCACACCGGAAATCGAGCATCTTTTTGCCTACTTGAACAGCCTTGGGCTGAAAATTCTGCTGTTCTCGGACAATTCACGGCAGCGTGTCGAACGGTTCAACCGAAATATCGGCGTGCCGTTTCTGGCTGAGGCCGGCAAGCCCGATCCCGCCGCCTGCCGTAAAGCTGCCTCCATGCTGGGTCTGGCGGAATCGCAGGTCATCTGCGTGGGGGATCAGATTTTCAAGGATATTCTCGGTGCTAACCGTTGCGGGATGGCAAGCATTCTGGTGGATTTTATCCGCCTACCGGACGAAAAACATTTCGGCAAACGCCGCGCCGCTGAGAAGATCATTCTGTGGTTTTACCGAAAAAACCGGCGCTGTTACAACCGTCTGGCCATTGCCCGCTAAGGAGAGCACACTATGTTTTGTGATATCAACCCGACATGCTATAAAATCGCGCTGCAAAAGGAAATCTGCAAGCGCCATATCAGAAATTTCCTTGCGCATGTCAACTATGCCAAAACCCACCAAACCGCACCGCTGCCGCAAATCGTTTCATCGTGCAGCTCACATTTAATCAAGCACGGTAAGGACATCGACCCTGTCCTGCAGGAAAACAAAGCGGTCAACATTCGTCTGGCAAACCAAAGGCTGAACGGTATCCTGATACGGCCGGGCGAGACCTTCTCCTTTTGGCAAATCGTCGGAAAAACCACCAAGCGCAAGGGTTATCGGGATGGTCGTATTCTGATGCGCAACCATCTGCTGCCGGGTATCGGCGGGGGACTGTGCAACCTGGCCAACACCATACACCGTGTTGTACTGCTCAGCCCTATGACGGTAACAGAATTTCACAGCCATTCCGACGCGCTGGCTCCCGATGAGGGCGCGCGAATACCGTTCAGCTCCGGCACGTCGGTGTTTTACAATAACGGTGATTACCGTTTTCAAAACGATACGGATCAGACATTTCAGCTGCTTTTGCGGTGCGATGCCGACAACCTCTACGCGGAGCTGCGTTGTGAGCATGCCTTGCCCCACAGCTATCGCATTGTTGAGGAAGGGCATCACTTCCAAAAAGAAGGCGACAGTTATTATCGCGTATCAAAAATTTACAAGGAAACTTTGGACGCCGTCACAGGGGATGTCACAGCGCGGGAACTGGTATTGGACAATCACTCGCAGGTCATGTATGACCCCGCGCTAATTCCCGGCGCGGAAAAGCTGTAAAGGGAGCCGCCTATGTATGCAAAAGTGACAAGCCTTGGTGTGACCGGACTGGCCGGGTATCTTGTGCAGGTCGAGGCTGATCTTGCGGGCGGGCTGCCGCAGTTCAATCTGGTCGGCCTGCCGGACTCCGCCGTTAAAGAGAGCAGCGAGCGGGTACGCAGCGCCGTGAAAAACCTGCACTATGCGTGGCCTGCCAGCCGCATCACGATCAACCTGGCACCCGCCGATGTGCGCAAGACCGGGCCGGTGTATGACCTGCCGGTGTTTGTGGGGATACTGGCCGCGCAGGGCAAGCTGCCCGCCCCCGGCGGCGAGCGGGCATTTCTGGGTGAGCTGGGGCTGGACGGAACACTGCGCCCTGTGACCGGTGTGCTACCGATGGCCCTTGCCGCTGTGCAAAACGGCGTAAAGGAGTTGTTTTTGCCCACCGAGAACGCCGCAGAAGCCGCTGTGGCCGAAGGGCTGACCGTCTACCCCGCGCGCAGTGCGCAGGATGTTGTGCTGCACCTCTGCGGCGCGGAGCCCATCACCCCCGCCACACCCGATGGGTACGATGAAAACGGCGTCTGGCTCGGGCCTGACATGGCCGATGTGCGCGGGCAGAGCGAGGCCCGCCGTGCCATGGAGATTGCAGCGGCCGGCGGACATAATCTTTTACTGGTAGGCCCGCCGGGAACCGGAAAGTCGATGCTTGCCAAGCGGCTGCCGGGTATTCTGCCGCCGCTGAGCTATGAGGAAGCGTTGGAAACAAGCGCGATTTATTCAGTGGCCGGGCTTTTGCGGGGCGGCGCCGGGCTTATTCGGGAGCGGCCGTTCCGCAGCCCGCACCACAGCGTCAGCTCCACGGCCATCGTGGGCGGCGGGTCTGTACCCCGCCCCGGCGAGGTCAGTCTGGCCCACAACGGTGTGCTGTTTTTGGACGAGCTGCCGGAGTTTGCCCGCGACACGCTGGAGGTGCTGCGTCAGCCGCTGGAGGATGGCAGAGTCACCGTCAGCCGCGTACATGGGTCGGCATCCTACCCCTGTAAGTTTATGCTGGTGGCCGCCATGAACCCCTGCAAATGCGGGTATCTCGGCCACCCAACGCGGGAGTGTACCTGCACACCCAGCGCCGTGGATGCCTACCGGCGGCGCATCTCGGGGCCGCTGCTGGACCGCATTGACCTGCATGTGGAGGCACTGCCGGTCGAATATGACGATCTCGCGTCCGAGCAGGGCGGCGAGTCCAGCGCCGATGTGCGCGCCCGGGTTATTGCTGCCCGCGCCCTGCAGCGTGAGCGCTACCAGACTTTGCCCGGTGTGCGGTGCAACGCGCAGCTGCCCTCGGCTGCGCTGCGGCGGTACTGCCGCATGACCCCCGCCGCCGAAAAGATCCTGCGCGGCGCATTTGAGCGTCTGGGCTACAGCGCCCGCGCCTACGACCGCATTTTGCGGGTAGCCCGCACCGTGGCCGATTTGGACGGCAGCGAGCTGCTTGACGCCGCCCATCTTTCGGAGGCACTGCAGTACCGGAGCCTTGACCGGAAATTTGGGATGCGATAAAACCGATACCGCCCGCCGCTTTCCCCTGGAAAGCGGCGGGCGGCTTTTTGCTGCGCAGGGCAGCGTTTGGAACCGTGTGGTTACGCCGTAAGGATCTGCAGCAGCTTTTCAGCACTGCGGTCCCAACTGTAGCGGGCCAGCACGGCGGCGGCGGGTGCCTGCGCGGGGGTGATGCTGTCAACATCGCCGGGGTTGGTGCTCAAATCAATATAGGCGGCACTGGGGCCGTAGACCTCGCGCATGCAGGGGGTATCGCTGACGATGATCTCGGGCGCGCCGCAGGCGGCAGCCTCAAGCGGGGGGATGCCAAAGCCCTCATACAGGGTCGGGAACAAAAATGCTCGGCAGTGGGCCATCAGCGCCTTGGCTGCACCGTCCGACACATAGCCCAGATACTGCACATTCGGCAGATCGGCAAGGCCAAGGCGCTCTGCCTGGGCCGCAAGGCTGCCGCCGCCTGCAATGGCAAACACCGCATCGGGCCGGGCCTTGGCTGCACGCAGCACCCACGGGAAGTTCTTGTTCTTGAGCAGGTTCGCCATGCTGAAATAATACGCGCCCTCTTTCAGCTCCGGATGGGCTGCAAAGATGCTGTCATCGGGCGCGATGCGCTCCATCTGCTGCCATGCGTTGTAGACGACCTCTATTTTGGACGCAGGCACGCCGTAATATTTGGTGATCTCGCTTTTGGAGAACTCCGATACCGTGATGATGCGCTCGGCTTTTTTGGCAATGCGGCGATACTGCAGGCGGTGCCATGCCGCACTCAGCCGGCCGCGCGGATCGGTATAGAAGTCCGGGCGGGCGCGGTAGCAAACATCGTGTACGACCGCAATGCCCCGAAAGCCGAACAGCGGAATGACATTGCAGGTGGCAAGCCCCTTGGCGCCGCGCTGCTTCAGATAGCGCGGATAATCCAGCTGCTGCCATACACCGCCCTTGTGCGTGCCGAAGGGCACAGTCTTTATATTTGCATACGGCGGAGTCTCAACCCCCTGCGGGGTGACAATTTCCACAAGGCCTGGCGGCACAATGCGGTCGAGTGCTGCGAGCAGCTCGATGGAATAGCGCTGAATCCCGGAAAGGCGCTGGGCAAAAAAGGAGCCGTCAACGGCCCAGACAGTTTCAGACATGAGCAAATACCTCTTTATAGCGCAAGATTTTATTGACGCTTTGGTCAAGACGCTCCTGCGTGATCGTACCGTTTTGTACGGCATCCAGCACGGCAGCGTAGGCCTCCGGCAGGGAGTTTGGCATCAAAAGTACATCACAGCCCGCCTGCAGGGCCAGCACAGCGGCCTCGCCGGGGGTGTAGGCATCGGCGATGGCATCCATCGCCAGCGAGTCGGTGATGATCAGCGTATCTTCGGCGTTCGGAATCATTGCGATCAGCTGCGGCGAGAGTGTGGCCGGGGTATTGCTGCCTGTCACATTCGGCGCGGCAATATGCCCCACCATGACGGCGTGCAGGCCAGTGTCCGCCCCAAAGGGCAGCAGCTCACAGTTTGCAAGCTCCTCCTGCGTTTTGTAGGTCACGGCCAGCGCTGTGTGGCTGTCCTCGGCGGTGTCGCCGTGGCCGGGGAAGTGCTTGAGGGTCGGCAGAATGCCGTTCTGCCGCAGACCGTCTGCCATAGCGGCGGCCATGGCAGCAGCGGTACCGGCATCGGATGAGAAGGCGCGGCTGCCGATGATCGGGTTATCCGGGTTGGTGTTCACATCGGCATCGGGCGCAAAGTCCATAGTAAAGCCGTATTCCTTCAGATAAGCGCCGATGGTCTGCCCCATGGCGCGGGCATCCTCGGGGTCGCCGCTTGCGCCCACGGCGGCAGCGCTGGCGTAGCGGGGCAGCGTAAACGCATCGTTGTTCGCCAGCCGTGCAACAAGACCGCCCTCCTCATCCACCGCGATAAACAACGGCGTGCCGCTTGCGTCCTGCAGCTCTTTATTAAAACGCGCAAGTTGGGACGGTGATTCGATGTTTTTGCCAAACTGACAGATGCCGCCCACGGGGTATTGCTGCAGCGCCCTGCGCATATCGTTTGTCACAGCGGTCACGCCATCAGCCTTCGCATCGTTGATCGTTTCCTGCGAAAGGCTCAGGTCGAGTGCATCCGGGCGGACGATGAAAAGCTGACCGACCTTTTCTTCCAGCGTCAGCGCATCGGCGGGCTGCACCTCTACGGTCGGTGTCGCTGCCGGGGCGGGCGTTGGGGCGGGCGTTGGCACGGCCGCATTGCAGGCGCAGAGCGCCGCCAGCAGAACGGGCAGAAAAAAACGCTTTTTCATGGAATATCACCTTTCCGGGGGAGCGGACAGCGGCCCCTTTTGTATCGCTCATCGTATACTATATAGTAGCATATTTCCCGGCCCCGGGCAAGAAAAATGCGCTGCCCGGCGCAGGGCAGCGCATTGTATCATCATTCCGGCAGGCTGTCGGCGTAGTCATCCTCCCCGCCGACGGGGTACTGCGCCACCGGGTCGCTGGCGGCGGTCTCGGCGGTTGCCGTTTCATCGTATAGGCTTTCCTTTGTCACTGCGTAGGCAAGCTTGGAATCAGCGTTGACCTCATACACAACGGTCGGTGCGGCATCGCTGGCAAGATAACACAGGCTGTCTCCGTCACTGCTGTCCGCAGCGGCGGCCACCGCATTTCCGAACCGCACGGTAAGGCTTGTGCCGTCAGTGAAGGTCAGCACGGCTGTGACATCGGGGCTGTCCAGACCGTAGGCGGTATCGGCCTCGGGCGCAGTGACGGTCCACGCCGTCTGCATCTGCAAAATCGTATCGGCCATCTTTTTGATGCTGCTCTGGCTCACGGGATAGTCCGGGTCATCGGTCAGCGTCCAGCTGCCGTCCGTCTGGGTAAACTGCAGGTCGTTCACCTGCATGGCAGCCACATCGCTCAGCGTCTTGTCGGTCAGCGTCTGCGCCTTGTAGAGGTCCCGCGGGGACTTGCTCAGGGTCGCAAGGTCGCTGCGCATAACGGTATACGCGGCGCCGCTTTCGTCGTAGACATAGTAGACATCGGCAACGGTGTTCAGCTGGTCCACCGTCAGGGCAAGGGTCTTTTCCCCCGCGCCGATGGTGATGGTCATCTGGGGTGCAGCGCTCTTTTCGGGCAGCTCGGCAAGGTCACTGCCCTCCAGCTTGCGCAGCGCCGCCAGCGCGGCATATTGCTCCACAAGGCTTGTGACCTTTGCCTGATCCAGCGGCAGGGCCGGGTCGGAATCCAGCATCCAGTCCCCTGTGCTGCCCTTGAGCAGGGTCACATCCGTATTATTGCCGGAGTAGGCCAGCCGGTCGATCTCCTCTGCCGTAAAGCTGCACAGCGGGATCGTTGTATCCACGGCATCAGCGTTGCTGCGGGTCAGCACCGCCAGCAGGATGCCCAGCAGGGCAGCTGCGGCAAGCAGCACAGCCAGCGGCAGCAGCTTTTTTGTTTTTTTGGCGTTGTTCTTCATGGCTCTCCTTTATCTGCGGCGGCGCACCACGCAAATCACCGCACCCGCGATCAGACAGACGATGGGCAGCACCAACGTAAACAGCACACCCAGCGGCACAGCCGCCGAGACCGGCACATTCAGCGAGGCGGCGCTCATACTCTTGGCGTTGATGACCGCTGTGGTCTGCGCGCCGTTCAGCCAGTTGACGGCACTGCCCAGCAGCTGCGCATTGCCGCCCGACACCTGCTGGTTGATGCTGCTCAGCAGCAGGTTCGGGCAGTTGACCCAGACGACCCGCGCCCCGGTCGCGGCATTCTCAGCCGCAACGGCCACGGCAAAGCTGCCCTCGGGGTCGGTGTCCGCCTTCTGGGCGGTCTCGGCAGTGGCGTAGTTTTCCATCGCGTAGGCCGTATTGCCGGTGGTCAGCAGCCGGGTAAAGGTGAATTTGCTGTCCTCATCGGTGGTGATGCCCTGCGCGATGGGGGTGTAGATCATCATGCTCTGCGGCACGCCCGCCGTGATCTCATTGCTGACCACCGTGGGCAGCAGGTAGGTCTGCGGGTAGCCGTAGGGGTAATGGTCGGCGTCTGTTTCGATCAGCAGGCCGGGCTGGCGGTTCATGCCGCAGGCGGCCAGCACGGAATCCAGCTTCGGCGTTGCGGTCGTAAAATCGGTGGTCACAAACAGCTTGCCGCCGTTTGCGATATACTCGTTCAGCAGTGCTGTCTCGGCATCGGTCAGGTCTGCCCCCGGCGCGTTGATCAGCAGCGCGCCGGCGTTGGCCGGGATGCTGCCGCTCGTCACAAGGTTCAGCTCGGTCACCGTGACGCCGGCGTTGTTCAGTGTCTCGGTGAAATCGCTGGTCAGGGCCGTTTCCCCATGGCCGGTCAGCTCATACAGCTGGTAGGCCTCGGTGCGGGTAACCTTGGCGATGCCGGAGGTGATGGCATTTTCCGCCTGAAAGCTGTAGTTTGCCGTGCCGGTGGTGTAGTAGCTTTCAAGGTCCATCTCATACATATCATTGTAGGAAAGTACGGTGTTGTTTTCCCCGCTGACCAGCACGACACTGCCGGTGGAGGCACCGTCATACTGCTGGGCAAAGGTCGGGTAAAGCACCGGGTCCCGCTGCTGCCAGCTAAAGTGGCTGCTCTCGCCCGCATAGCGGTCAAGCAGGCGGGTGATGTTGGCGTCCTCCTGCCCGCTCTCGGCCAGATAGTAGGCGGTCACATCGGTGTTCAGCTCATGCAGCAGGTTCTCGGTCGTATCGCTCAGGGTAAAGAGTGCGGTCGTGGAGATGTCATACTGCGTATATTTGGTAGGCAGTGCACGGACGACAAGATTCAGCAGCACAACCACCGCCAGCACGACCGCTGCCAGCACACTGGCGTACAGGCCGCTGTGCAGGGTGCGCTTGCTGCCGCCCTGCCAAATACCATTCTGTTTTTTCATGATCGGTGTACCTCCTCAGTTCCAACGGCGGCGTGCGAGCGCCTGCCCGGTCAAAAAGAGGAACAGCCCCATGACCGACAGATAGTAGACGATGGCCGGGATACTGAACATACCGCCCACAATGTCCTTGAACGGTTCAAACAAGGCCAGCGCGGACAGCACCGCATTGAAGGCCGCCAAAAGCCAGGCCGGGCGCAGCTGAAACAGCACAAACAGCACCACCGCGCCCGCGCAGAATACCGCAGCGCCCGCCGCCAGCCGTTTGCAGATGACACCCACCAGAACGGACGCCACCAGTAGCACGATCATAAAGACAACAAACGCCAGCAGGTTGCCGGTCGTGAACATCGTCTGAATACCGTTCATCAGATAGGCCACCAGCAGCGCACCGAAGGTGGCAAGATAGGCCAGTATCTGGTTTTCGGTCAGAGCGGAGATCCATGTGCCCACAGCCAGACAGGCGCCGCCCAGCAGCAGATAGCCCAGCAGGGCGCTGTAGGCCGCCACCAGCGACACCGTGCCGAATGCCTGCAGCAGCAGCGGCATCACCACAGCTGCCGCCAGCGGCAGCGCAAAAACAGCAAGCTCTGCCAGAAACTTACCCGCCACAATGGCCGGAATGCTGACCGGGCTGGTCAAAAGCAGCTGGTCGGTCTTATTTTTGCGTTCCTCGGCAAAGCTGCGCATACTGATGGCAGGCAGCAGGAACAGCAGGATCATCGTCATGGTGTAGAGCACCGAGGCAAAATCTGACGATGCATAGAGTAAATTGCGGTTTGTAAAGTACAGGCCCAGAAAGAAAAGGCTGACGACGGCAATGACCCAGCCGATCATACCGGTAAAGCAGCTCTTGAATTCGCGCTTGAAAATAGCTGTCATTGCTCGTCACCCTCCTTTGTATGATCCTGCTGCGGGGCCTGCTGTGTCTCCGGGGCCTCTGTCAGCTGCAGGAATACATCCTCCAGACTCATCGTCTCGGCGCGCAGGTCCAGCACCGGGCAGCCTGCCTGCGCCAGTGCCTGTGAAAGCGCACCGCGCAGGTCGGTGCCCTCGGTGCTGACAGCGGTAAAGCTGACCTCGCCGCCCTTTTCCCCGATCACGGTCAGGTCCGTCAGGCCCGGCACGGTGCCCGCCGCCGCAAGGATCTCCTCCCAGCTGCCCTGGGCCGTGGCGGTGATGGTTCCCTTCGCAGTCAATCTGGCGGCCAACTCCTCCGGAGTGCCCTGCGCCACGAGCCTGCCGTGGGCAATGATCAGCACCCGGTCACAGACGGACTGCACTTCACTTAAAATATGGCTGGACAAAATGACCGTGTGGGTTTTGCCAAGATCCCGGATCAGGGAACGGATCTCGATCATCTGCGCGGGGTCAAGGCCGACAGTCGGCTCGTCCAGAATGATGACCTTGGGCGCGCCCAGCAGCGCGGCGGCAATGCCGACACGCTGGCGGTAGCCCTTGGACAGATTACGGATAAGCCGCTGCTCCATCCCCTGCAGACCCGCGCGGGCAGCGGCATGCTCTACCGCCGCAATGCGGTCTGCCTTTTTGCGGGTGCCCTTCAGCTCGGCCACAAAAAGCAGATACTCCCGCGTGGTCATCTCCGGATAGAGCGGCGGCAGCTCCGGCAGGTAGCCGATGCAGGCCTTGGCCTCAGCGGGTTCCTCCGCAATGTCATGGCCGTCGATCCGCACGGTGCCGTCTGTAGCGGAAATATAGCCGGTTATGATATTCATCGTGGTGGACTTGCCTGCCCCGTTGGGACCCAGCAGCCCGTAAATGCAGCCGTCCTCCACGGTGAAGCTGATGTCCTCCACCGCGGTGTGGCCGCCGTAGCGCTTTGTCAGATGCTCTACCTCAATCAAAGTGCGCACTCTCCTTTATCACATGGGTTCAAGGGCATTGCTGCAGCGCAGAAATTGTGCAGGGATGCCCAGACTTCTATTATAATTTGAAATTGTGAAAAAATTGCGTGAATGGTTTGAAGAAGTGTGAAATTCTGCGCGCCGATACAGCAAAAAGCGCCGCGAAATCCGGGCAGCAGCCCGTTTTCGCGGCGTTTCCTAATCAAGCTCAGAAGGTATCGTGGCGCACAAAGCCGCCCAGCTCCTCGGTGGTGGTCATGCCTGCGGCCAGCGCCTTGCTGCGCATAGCGGCATAAAACTCCGCATAGGTGGCCTGCATGTACGGCTCCAGAAAGAAGCCGCCGATGCCGAAGGTGAACGCGCAGAGCAGCAGCCAGCCAAAGAAGGACAGCTGCAGGACGAAGTAATTCCACTTTTCGCCGTCCATCATCTGGTTGCTCAGCTCCATGGCGCGGGTGGCGGACATGTAGGGATTTTCAGCCAGCAGGTAGGGTACGAGCGTGTAGCAGTAGTCCCAATAAATTCCCGGCACAATGAGCAGAAGAAAGCCCAGAAAAACCTTTAAGTTGGTGAGCAACTGCACGAGGATGGGGTTGCCGTAGGGCTGGCGGAAGGTGCTGACAACGGTGGAGACCGGGGTCAGGGATTGGCGGCTCTCCATAAAATAGCGGCAGCGGCCGACCTTGAGCGGATACAAGACGAACAGCACCCAACAGATGCTGATAATAGCACCGATAAACGCACCGACTGCGAGCGCCGCAAGCATATTGTCCGGGATGCCGCTGAACATATCATAAATCGAGGCGGTGTCCCCACCGGCGGTATCCACGGTCTGCCGCGCTGCGCTGCCGCTGCTGGCACTGGCCCCGCCCAGCCCGACAAAGCTCAGCACAAGGCAGACCCAAAAGCTGCGCCAGTACCGTCCCTGCAGTGCCTGCTTGGCGTTGGATTTTAAAAGTTCGCGTGTCCACATAAGCGTTTACCTCCCTGTTTCATACAGTATATTCCTGCGTTGTAAGCACCACAAGGCGGGAATTGTGCAAAATATTGTATTTATATTATAGCAGTTTATGGCGCAAAAGCAAGTTCTGCGCCGCATTTCCTGATCGATTCAGCGCCATATTTTGATTCCATTTACAAAAATATAAAAAAATCCTGTTTTTTTGTAAAAAGCGCTTGACATTTACCGGGCGTTTGGCTATAATAATATCTGTCGTCAGGCCAACGGCCAAGACGAAAACAAAATATGCGGATGTGGCGGAACTGGCAGACGCGCTAGATTCAGGTTCTAGTTCCCTTAAAAGAGTGTGGGTTCAAATCCCTTCATCCGCACCAAACGAGAGCAAAACGAACACGAGACAACCATTAAAATGGTCGGTAATGTGTTCGTTTTGTTTTGTTCTATCCCCTCGCTGACTCATTGACAGCAAAAAGAGGGGCAATCGCAACAGGTGGAAAAGCTGCGATTGCCCCTCTTTTTTTGTTGTATAAATTGTAAAATTTTTGCGTTAGAATATACCGTTTCCACGCCAAATTCTACCATATTCCTTACAAACCCGTGAGGATTTGATAGAATACGACGTAAAGGAGATAGGTTCTATGATTAGAATTTTACTGTCCACCCGCCTTGGCGAAAGGAAGTGGACGCAAGCGGATCTCGTCCGAGAGACAGGAATCAGGGCTTCTACTATCAACGACCTGTACCACGAAATGACGGACCGGGTCAGTCTGGAGCAGCTCGACCAGATATGCAAAGCGCTGGACTGTGACATCAACGAGATTCTTGTGCGCGAGGAAAAGATAGACGAACGCACACGGCAGCGAATGGGCCCCGCCCCGGAGCGCCGCAAATAACCCTATCCCTTGCCCGGACTGCCATGCGGTTCGGGCTTTTCCTTTACACCTCGGTTCCGTCTGAAAAGCGGAATTTCAGTACCAGTTCTGCGCCGAGAGCGGATGCGATGCTTTCTAATTCCTCGTACTTGAACTTTCCTGTTTTCACACGCTGGTTGAATGCCTGCGGTGTCGTGCCTATCTTGCGGGCAAGCTCAGCCTCTGACATTTTGGCTACCGCCTCGCCCATTCTGATTTTTGTGGAGAAATCCATAGTTATCACCTCGCTATCATTATATAGGAAATCCTTTACCGCGTCAAGGGAAATATTTAAAAAATAAAGGAAAATCTTAAAGAAAACCCTTGACAATATAAAGGAAATCCTGTATAATAAAGATGTTGAAAGGAGGTGAGACAACATGGACAAGCCCGAAACAAAAGAAGCCCTGAAAGAGCTTCTGGAAATCTTGGTCGAACATCCCGAACTGGCAGAACGGATCACGATCACGATTAGGCCCAGCAAGCTGATTCAGGGCAAGCCCACGGAACAGTAATTCCGTAGAAGAGGGGCGGCGGATGGAGCCGCCGCCCCCGCTTCTTTGATTATACTCATAAACAGACGATAAATCAAGGAGAAAAATTATGAACAAGGTACGCAGAAAGAATTTACAGTCCATCATTGACCGGCTGGAGGACATCAAGGCCGACCTCGAAGAAATCACCTACGAGGAAGAAGAATACCGCGACAATATCCCCGAAAATCTCCAGGGCAGTGAAAAGTACGAACGCGCTGATGAAGCGTGTGACAGTCTGAACGATGCCGCCGACACGCTCAACGAGGTAATCGACAGCATCACGACCGCAATGGAATAAAAAAGAGTGGCCGCCCCGCTAAGAACGCCACTCCGCACCGCAAATCAATAACGGCGAGCCGGGAGCCTTACCCCGGCCGCCCTCTATTTTATCAGAGTAAGGCAGAAAAGACAAGAGGGAAACAAAATGAAGTACATCGATATCAACCAGAAATTCACCGCTAAAGTCGCCGAGTATATCGCCAAGGGCTACACCATCAACACCGCCACGATGAGCGGCAGTCAGGGCGAGGTTGCCCATGTTGATTTGACGGACGGCAAGCAGGTTGTCCGCGTCCTGCTGGACAGCTTCACCGAGTACGACAGCTTCAACAGCCTGTCCGGTCTGGAAATCGTTGTCGGAGCTCCCGCAGATAAGGTCGTTCCCTACGACACCGCCCGCCACAATACTATCTGGAACAACCGACTTGAGGTCATCGAGAGTGAGCGCTTCTACGAAATCGGCTCCAGCAAGCGCCGCGGTAACACATTCTACGGCACGAAAGCAGAGGCAGAACAGGCCGAAGCCCTCAGCGTGGAACGCTACAAGGCAAAGAGCAAGACCAGCCCCTACATCGATCTGACTGACCGTTACCTCCCTCTGGCGGTCAGCATCGTCAAAAAGCGCACAGGCTGCACCCGCGTCCAGAAAGCCAATGTCCGCATCCACAAGGACAGCAAGGGCTATATCGTCAGCTACCGCAATGAGCTTTACCGTCTGCACTAAGGGAGGCCACCACAATGATTACCATCCAGAACCAGAACTTCGGCGTTGAAATCGAACTCACCGGCATCACCCGTCAGGCAGCCGCACAGGTCATTGCCGACTACTACGGCACGATAGGCACCCGCTTTATGGGCACGGTCTACAAGACCTACGAGGCCGTAGACAACAAGGGCCGCCGCTGGAAGTGTATGCGGGATGCCTCCATCACCCCACAGCGCCGCGTGAACGGCCATGTTGTGGATGCCAACGACGAGTACAAATGCGAAGTCGTCACTCCGATTCTCCAGTATGAGGACATCCCGGATCTGCAAGCCATCGTCCGTGCCCTCGTCAAAAAAGGCGCTATGGCAAATGCGTCCTGCGGCATCCATGTCCATGTTGACGGCGCCAACCACACACCAGAAAGTCTTTCCCGCCTGCTGAATTTCGCCGCAGGTCGGCAAGACTTGTTCTATGAATCCCTCCAGATTGGAGAACGCGCCGACCAATGGTGCCACAAGATCAGTCCGGAACTGTTCAAGGCCATGAAGAAACAGGGCCGCAGCAGCCGTGCCGCAGCCGAGGAAATCTGGTACAGCTCCGTCAATGACGGGTACAGCGGCGGCATCAGCCACGGGCATTACAACCAGACGCGCTACCACGGCATTTATGGCAAGAAAGCGATTATGTATCCCACGTTCCAAACTTTAATTGTACAGCG